>Ga0078972_1001650_pt1 | contig 81324 bp, 61 predicted proteins | sample YelNatPaOPGAMG01_FD_67568 | JGI IMG/M metagenome (GOLD analysis project Ga0078972, IMG submission 67568) | Hot spring thermophilic microbial communities from Obsidian Pool, Yellowstone National Park, USA - OP-RAMG-01 (SPADES assembly) (version 2) | ecosystem: Environmental > Aquatic > Thermal...
TGATAAAGATAAAATAATCCCGTGATATAATGCTGCCGTTCTTTTTTGGCCTTTCCCCATTGGGTCTGAAAAAACGCAGCAATACGTCTAGTTCCACCAGCTGGTTCAGGCAAGGGCGTGCTGCTCTATTGTGCGCCTCCATGTTCGGTGTGCGGATAATCTCTCTCCCGGCAAGCCATGGTTGCAAACGCTCTCGTTCAGAGCGCGGGCAGAGAGTCCGAGACTAATTCTTACACACAACAACACTCCCCGCCCCCATACCCATTGACTATTCCCCTCGCAAGCACTCCGTGCCCGATGACTCCAGGACACGGAGTGTTCCCCCGCGTACCACGCTTTACGACACGTCAGATTTTTCTACAAGATGCTTTCTGATATCTGTGAGGGTATCGTTGATCGTGAAAATGACGATGATAAGTTCGCACCATATTCTCACAACGATCGGCCCCGCAAAGATGTAAATGAGGCCGACAATTGCCAACGGCCCTCCCTTCACGAGCATCACAAGCCCTAAGAGAATTGTGACCACAATTCCGAGCCAGAAGACAATCTTGATGAAGACGGGCGTTAGCATTTTGCGAAATGCGAGGAAGTCTTCCATTTCTCATATTCCTTTCTAGATTTGGCTTTTTGAAGCCCGGGGAAATTCCCCAAGCTTCAGAAAAAGTTTAATCATTCTGAAAATTGATTTGCAAATAGGAAATACGCTTTCGGGAGCGTTCGTACGCTTCTGGCCTGAAAGAACGCCGGACCTTTATCCTTAGGCTCTCTCTGCCCCCATCATTGCGCTGTTCAGGGCCTGATCACACCTTCCGTTGCTTCCGTGCCTTCTTTCTTTTTTCAGCCGGGTCATTTCCGTTGACGTCTGGCCGCTCAGTCCGTGATGTGTAAGCCTCAGATGGGCGCTCGAGATGCGCTGCGTGTTACATTCGTGCAAGCAGATCGTCTAGGGCGTCCGCCAAGCAAACAACAGGGTTAAACGTCATGGCAGAGCGTATTGCTTTTGGCATTAATGCAGCATTTTTCGAACAGGCTTACGAAGACTGGAAGCGCGATCCCTCTTCGGTGAGTCCGGAGCTTGCGGCATTTTTTCGAGGATTCGAGTTTGCTCGTTCAGCAGAGGCGGTCCCCATCGAAGGCAAACAGCTCCAGTCGGCTGTCAACTCTCTCATTTATCACTATCGTGCCGTAGGGCATCGCATTGCTGATATCAATCCGCTCGAGCCGCCTCCTCCCTCGCATCCAGAGTTGGAACTAGAGAGCTACGGCATCAGCACACAGGATCTGGACCAGATTTTCGACACCAACCACATTCCGGATCTGCGGGCTGCTCGTCTTCGCGACATCATCGCAATCATGCGTGAAACATACTGCGGTCCTATTGGCGTCGAGTACATGCACATCCAAGAGCGTGCCGAGCGTCGATGGCTCCAGAAGCAAATGGAACCGATACGGAATCGGCCGCAATTGACGACCCAGGAGCGAATGCGGATATGGCGCATGCTTTTGCGGGCGGAAATGTTTGAGCATTTTCTCCAACGCAACTACCGGGGGCAAAAGCGCTTCTCTCTCGAGGGCGCAGAGACACTCATCGCCGGAATGGATTTTCTCGTGGAAGAAGCAGCCCGTGCGGGGATTGTCGAGATAGTTTTTGGCATGGCGCATCGCGGCCGGCTCAACGTGCTTGCGAACATTCTCCAAAAGCCGCTCGAACAGATATTTCACGAGTTTGAGGACAACTTCATTGCTGAAACCTACTATGGCGACGGTGACGTAAAGTACCACAAGGGATTCTCCAATGATGTTGTGACGCCGAGCGGCGTTCCCATGCACTTGTCGCTCGTTGCCAATCCCAGCCATCTCGAGGCGGTGAATCCCGTTGTCGAAGGGAAAGCTCGTGCCAAACAAGCGTTCCGCAATGATACTGCTCGCAAACGCGTCCTCCCATTCTTGATTCACGGAGATGCGGCATTTGCAGGTCAGGGAATTGTCGCTGAGACACTCAATCTCGCTCTCCTCAAAGGATATCGAACAGGGGGCACAATACATTTTATAATTAACAACCAGGTCGGATTTACGACCTCGCCTCAGGATTACTCGTCTTCCCTCTCCCCGACAGACGTGGCAAAGGGATTCGGAATCCCCGTTTTCCATGTCAATGGAGATCGGCCCGACTATGTTGCGCATGCCGTACGCCTTGCGCTTGCCTATCGGCAGACTTTCGGAAAAGACGCCGTCGTCGACATGTGGTGTTATCGGCGACTGGGGCACAACGAAACTGATGAGCCATCCTTCACGCAACCGCTCTTGTATGCAAAAATCGCCCAGCATCCTTCCGTTCTCACGTTGTACACAGAGGAATTGCGACGAGATGGTATTGTGAGCGAGAGTCTCGAGCAAAGCGAGCGTGAGGCATACGCGGCGGAACTGGAAACCGCCCGACGCGATGCATACGAGCCCGAGCCTATCGAAGTCAGCGAGGAGCTTGGGGGAAGGTGGAAAGGGCTTCAGCGAGCTTATTCTCACGAGCCCGTGGAAACAGGGGTTTCACGCGAGGTGCTCGAGCGGATTGCGCGGCGCGTGGCCGAATTCCCACCCGAGCTTACCCCTCATAAAAAAATCCGGAAGTTTTATGAGGATTTCCGCGATGCTGTGCTCAATGGCGGACCTCTCTCCTGGTCCTATGCAGAGATACTGGCGTTCGGCTCGCTCCTCCTTGAGGGAACGGGAGTGCGCCTGAGTGGCGAGGACAGCAGGCGAGGTACATTTAGTCAGCGTCACGCTGCCGTCGTCGATCAAAAGACAGGCCACATGTATATCCCGCTCACCCAACTAGATCCTCCTCATCAGGCTCAATTTTGCGTCTACGACAGTGCTTTGGCTGAAGCGTCCGTCCTGGGCTTTGACTATGGCTATTCGATTGGGGATCCGCATCGGCTTATTCTATGGGAAGCGCAGTTTGGCGATTTCGTCAACGGTGCTCAAGTGATTCTCGACCAGTTCATTGCAAGTGCTATCTCGAAGTGGGACCAGTATAGCGGTCTTGTTCTTCTTTTGCCCCATGGGTACGAGGGTCAGGGGCCAGAGCACTCAAACGCGTGGCTTGCACGTCACTTGCGGGCGTGTGCAGAGAATAATATGGAGGTATGTCAGCCGAGCACGCCGGCGCAGTACTTCCATTGTCTTCGTCGGCAGGTACGGCGAAATTTCCGTCGGCCTCTCATCATGCTTACACCCAAAAGCCTTCTGCGCCATCCCGCGATGGTAAGCTCGCTCGAAGAGCTGACCACAGGGCACTTCCAAGAAATTTTAGCCGATCCCGAACATCCCAAGTCGGTGCGTCGGGTTCTTTTCTGCAGTGGTAAGGCGTACTATGAGCTAGCGGCGGCACGGCGCGAGCGCGACGTTCGCGATATAGCCATCGTGCGCGTTGAGCAGTTTTATCCTTTGTGGGATGATCTCTGGGAGGAGATCACCGATACGTATAAAGATGTGGCGGAATGGGTTTGGGTAAGCGAAGAGCCTACGAACTTTGGTGCGTGGGGGTTCATGCACGCTAATCTCGCAACTTATCGTCCCGATGGTCCGATATGGTATGTTGGCCGGGCACGGTCGGCCTCGCCAGCGACTGCATCCCTCGCGATGCATCGGCGCCAACAAAAGCACATCATCGATTTTGCGCTTCAAGATGAGCCTCTCCAGCCGGCGCTTATCGATGGTGTAGCAGTTTTCCGCCGCGGGGAACCCCATTGGCGCCTCAAATCCCAGAAAGAACTCGAAGAATCCGTGGGAACATAGTGCCAGAGGTGGCGAGGGACAAGGGCGCGGAATATCTTCTTGTCCCCCCTGCCGTTTTTATACTTTATAAATGATGTCGCATCACACGCGTTGTCTCTGAGTCACTCGAGTCCGAGTTTGGGCCACAGGGCGTCGATGCGCCGACGCACCTCTTCGCTCATCCGCGCGATTTCGGGCCAAGGACGCGAGTGACCTTCCTCGGGCAGCTTGGTGGTTGCGTCTATTCCCATTTTACCGCCGAATCGCGGGAACATCGCTGCGTGGTCGAGATCATCCACGGGGCCTCTCACGATCTCGATGTCGCGTGCGTAATCAACACTATTAGTGGCTCGCCATACGACCTCACCGTAATTGCGCAGGTTGACGTCGTGATCCACGACGACGATGAGCTTGGTATTCATTGCTTGGCCAAGTCCCCACAGCCCGTGCATGATTTTGCGCGCCTGTCCCGGATAGCTCTTGCGGATAGCCACGAGCAACAGATTGTGAAAACATCCCCAGATAGGCATGTGCATATCCACGATTTCCGGGAACTGGCGCTTGATGATGGGCATGAAAAGCTGCTCGATTGCCTCGCCAATATAGGCATCCTCCATTGGTGGGGGACCCACAATTGTGTGCGGATAGATTGGGTCGCGGCGCATGCTCATAGCGGTGAGGTGAAAGACGGGATACATGTCCGCAAGCGAGTAGTAGCCCGTATGGTCGCCAAAAGGACCTTCGAGGCGCAACTCCGCCGGATCCACATATCCCTCAAGCACAACTTCCGCTTCTGCCGGCACGAGGAGGTCGTTTGTCCTACAGCGGGCAACTCGTACGGGCGACCCACGCAGAAGGCCAGCGAACATGAGCTCGTTGATGTCGGGAGGCAGAGGGACAGCCGCAGAAAAAATTTCAGCCGGTCCCGCGCCAATCACGATACTGACCGGAAGCACTTCGCCCTTCTCTTTCATTCGGCGAAGATGCTCGGCTCCGCCCTTGTGAATGTGCCAGTGCATGCCGCACGTCTGTTCGTCGAATATCTGAAGGCGATACATCCCGCAGTTTTGCGCGCCGGTAATGGGATCGCGCGAAAACACCATGGGGAGCGTGACGAACTTTCCCCCGTCCTTGGGCCAACACTTACACACCGGCAAGAGCTCGAACGAAGGCTCTTTCACTTCTATTTCGTGCCAGGCAGCCGACTTGACTTCTGTGGGGAAGACGTCGCTGAGCTGCTTAAGCTTCGGGAGCATCTTCAGTTTCTCAATGAAGCTCATCGGTCCGCGAGATTCAAGGAGGGCAAGAAAGTTTTCCGTGATGTCGGAAAGTTTTTCTGCTCCGCATACCATCTGCATCCGGCGTCGCGAGCCGAACATGTTCACGAGCACGGGCATGGAATGACCGCGCACTCTTTCAAAGAGAAGAGCTTTTCCCCCGCCTGGACTTTTCATCACACGATCGGCAATTTCGGTAATTTCCAGCTCGGGATCGACTTCCACGGTAATCCGTTTCAGTTCGTTGGCGCGCTCCAGTGCAGCAATGAATTCTCGCAGGTTATCGTACGGCATATATTTTCTCTCAATCCCTAGGTGTTTGCGTTGTTATGCCCGTTCGGCACGCAATAGTGCCCATTCAAATGGTCCTTTGTCCGACAACTTACCTATGAATTCTTTAGCGCTCGCTTTTTGTTCACTGGGAGGGGGGAGGGGACGACGGAGAGTTCAGCGATTGCGGTCATGGAGCCTCCCCGGGCAGAGAGTTTTCTCACGAAAGCACCCGCTCGAGTTCGGCACGAAGGTGTCCGACGGTGGGATATCGCTCTGACGGATCTCTCGCAAGTGCTCGGGCGAGAATGCGGTCGATTTCCGGTGAAATCGCAGGGGCGCCGTCTGCAGCTGTTGTCTGGGCGTAGGTAGACGCGGCGGACGGCTCTCCTTGTCCAAGAGCCTCTGCGCCGAAAGCTTGAGGATCGCTCGCAGACGTATCGCTGCTCGAGGGGGTGACCGCCGTTGCCACTCCTCTTGAGCCTTTTTCGAGATGGTTGGTCGGGTGCTCGATGAATTCTGCTGCCTGAGGCGGGAACGTGCCGGTGAAAAGCTTGTAAAATGTCACTCCGAGCGAATAGATATCGGTGGCAGGGGAAGGGGATGCCTCTCCGGAGAGGAGTTCTGGTGCCGTGTATGCTGGTGTGCAACATCGCAACGCGGGACTTTTGCCGAGTCCCGACCGCCAGATCCAGTGTGCGAGGCCAAAATCTGTGAGTTTTACCGTACCGTCGGCACTCACAAGAACATTGCACGGCTTTATATCGCCGTGGATGACACCATTCTTATGGAGGTAGCTGACAGCTGAGCAAAGGTGCCGAACGATATGGAGAAGCTGGGTCCGCGAAAGAGTCAGTTCGCGCACAATGTGCTCGAGCGACGCCCCAGGGATATACTCCATAACAAGGAAGTAGAGCTCGCGCGCGACGCCGTGACCATAAACAGTAACAATGTTCGGGTGATCAAACTCGGTGAGTGTGTTAGCTTCCTGAAGGAATAACTCGAGAAATTCCCGTTTTTCGGCGAGTTGCGGGCGGAGAATCTTGAGCGCGACGTGCTCATCGTCGGCCAATCGGCTAGCCAAAAAAACCCACGCCATGCCCCCTGATGCGATCAACTTTTCTATGACGTAGCTGCCGACCCTCTCGCCTTTTCCCAGTGTTGCCAAGACCTGCTGTTCGTATGAATCGAGAGGAGCGCTAGGAGTCGCATTTGCGTCGCCCGTACACTCCTTGCCCTCAGCTTGCTCTTTTGCAGCTCCGGCAAGGAGATTGAGGACTCCATTCAGCAATGGAAACGGCGTCCGATCCGCCAACACTCGCCTCCTTTCATCTTCTTTCTGACGCCAGAAGTGCCGAAAATGTTTCAACAAAGCTTACTTTATGGCACCACCGATGCTGTTAAATAGACGTTTTTTGTTACATAGACAATTGCAAGAATGGGATTTATGATTCAATATGCGCTGAGCCACGCCTCCCCATGACGAGCATATTTTTCCCCGGTGGGCATCCCATTGAGGGTGGTTGCGAAGGAGACTCTTGGCTGCAGAAGTCCCTTCTGCCGGGTTTTCTTTGTCTCTCTGCCTGAGAGCATGGCAATATGGGCGCTCTTGGCGACTGTGCTAGCTAGGGTCGGTGCTTTCGGGCCTGCGTGTCATTCTCGCGCCCAAACTACCCAATGGCCTTCTTCGTTCCGGGAAATGGGACCTTCGAGCAGCGTTGCTTTCTCTTTCACAGAGACGGTGGGCAAAAGGCTTCACGACGAGCGAACTTCATTATCGCAGTGAATGAATTCTCCCGCGAATGTTGTATTTCGTGGACAGTCTCGCGTATCGTTTGGTGTGCCCCTAGCGCTTGTTTTTCTTGATTCTGGCCCGAAAGGCACAGCCTAAAGGTATGCGTGTTTCCCCTCGGGCTTTAGTGTTCCGCGGGAAGTCGTTCATGGACGTGGAGGTCTTTTCGAAAGTGACAGAAGAAAAGCAAACAGATCAGCAGGAAACTTCGGTAGCCGAAGAGAGTATTCTTGACGAGGCAGCTCGCCGAGTTCGTGAACAGCAGGAGAAAGCTGTTCCCCACTCAATTGTGAGCGAAGAACCACTCCCTCAATCTCGGCGTGTTATAGTTGTGGAGATCGCTGCTCAGGAGTGGGATACTCGCCTGACCGAATTGTTCAAAGAATTTCAGCATAATGTAGCTCTTGAAGGTTTTCGCAAAGGCAAGGCACCGCTGAAGCTCCTTCAGCGGCGGTTTATGCGCGATGCTCAGGAGAGTCTCGCAGAAAAGATTGTTCCTGCCATTCTCCGGCAGTATGCTGAGACGAAAAAGACCTCACTTTACGGAACCCCGCGGGTGTTAGAAATTTCCGCGGAGCCTGGGCAAGCGGCGCACCTCAAGATCGAGATTGAGGTCAAACCTGAGATTGATCCGAAAAACTACGATAACGTCGAAGTAGAAGTTGAAGATGTTCCGATGCCGCCGGACATGGTGGATCGTGAACTGGAGTCGCTCCGCTATCGCAACGCGTTCTTCGAAGAGGTCGATCGTCCCGCACAAGCTGATGACGGGGTGGTCGTGGACTATAAAGCAACCAATGCGAAAGGCCAGACCGTAGACCAGAAAACGAACGTATTCGTTCATGCCGAGAGCCAAGCCGATATTCCTGAGGAAGTTCGTCAGGCCGTCCTCGGCAAAAAAGCAGGGGAAGAAGTTGAAGTAGAAGTCACTGGCCCTGATGGTGCGAAACTTAAGTATGCGGTCAACATCAAGGCGGTGAAGCAATTGCGCGTTCCTGAGCTTGATGATGAGTTTGCAAAAGACCTCGGTTTCGAGAGCCTTGCCAAGCTGCGTGAGGTGACAGAAGAACAGTGTCGCAAGCGAATCGAGGCAGAAAAGCAGGACCGTGCCTTCGACGCCATTGTGCAAAAACTGAGTGACTCGAATGATTTCGAAGTTCCTCCGAGCCTTCAGGCGCAGGTCGAGCGCGACCTCATGCAGCGTGACCTGAGATTTATGTATGCCACGGGGCGACTCCCATGGCAACTGCGTGGTCAAAGCCGCGAAGAATACCGCCTGGCGATCGAGAAAGATGCGAACCTGCGAGTGAAAGGATATCTGCTCCTCGATGCCATCGGTACAAAGGAGAATATCGAGGCAACGCCAGAAGATATCGATGCTGCGCTGAAAGCGCGTGCTGAGGCAGAGGGTCGCAAACCTCTCGCCGTACGTGCTGCACTCGAGAAATCCCGTCAGTGGGACAGCTTTGTCGAAGAAGTGCGGTTCGACAAAATTCGCGATTTCATTCTTCAAAAAGCAAAAGTCACGTGGGTTCCGCCTAAACAGCAAGAGCCGCAGCCCGCTCAATAGCGTGGTTGAACACGGAAATCTCAAGGCGCGACGGGTCAAGTCACTCGTTGCGCCTTTCATTTTTCAGGTGGGTGCGTTGACTGGCGCAAATTTATTGAGAAACTTAAGGGGCGTTTTTGCAGGTCCTCCCTCTCTGTTGGTGGCTGCGCCAGGGGAGATTGCCTGCATCACTGCCTTCGGACATTTCTCTTCCGCAGAGACTTTTGCGGTTGATGCGATGCGAGCGGCTGCTCTCATCGGTGCGTCTTTCTTGTAGGCCGAATGGTGACGATTTTTGTTTGGCCAAACGGCACAAAATCACGCCAATTACTTCGGATAGCTTTTCCTTGTACATTGATAATACGAAGTTTAAGTTGCGCATGCTCCCGCGGTATCTTCCGAAACAGCGAGGCAACGAATCGGTATTGACACGCTCACGTAACGGGGGCTTCCTATTGTGTTCAAAGTTTCGCAAAATAGGGCAGCGCGTTTTTTGCGAAAGCAAGAACGAGCGCATTCGCGAATGACGCATGCCGAAAGGAGAAGCTTTGAACAATGGGTGAATGGATAGGACGCGGACGCAAAGCCCGCCGTGCCTACGGGTTTGACGAAATTGCTATCGTACCGGGCACCATTACGATCAATCCCAATGAAGTCGATACCTCCTGGGAATTAGCTGGCAAGAGGTACGAGGTTCCCATCATCGCTGCCGCGATGGATGGTGTGGTCGACCCAAGCTTTGCTATCCTTATGGGCAAGCTTGGGGGACTTGCTATTCTCAATCTGGAAGGTGTGTGGACTCGCTACGACGATCCCCATGATATCCTCAACGAAATAGCTTCGGCGACTCCTGAGCGGGCGACGGAGCTGGTCCAACAACTCTATCAGCCGCCTGTGAGAGAAGATCTCATTCAGAAGCGCGTCGCGCAGATTCGTGAGGCGGGAGTGCCACCGATTGTGAGTTCGATCCCCCAGAAAGCCGAGCGCTATGCTGCTCTCGCAGAAGAGGCGGGATGCGAAATCTTTGTTGTCCAGTCGACAGTATGCACCGTTCGCCACATTTCGTCAGAGTACAAGATGCTCGATCTTGCCCGCTTTATCGCGAGTACAAAGATGGCTGTGATGGTTGGCAACTGTGTGACCTACGAAGTTGCGCTTGAGCTCATGGAGTGCAACCCTGCTGCTGTCATCATCGGAATTGGTCCTGGTGCAGCATGCACGAGTCGAGGAGTTCTGGGGATCGGCGTGCCGCAAGTCACCGCAACAGTCGACGGAGCCGCTGCGCGCGACAAATATTTCGTAACGACTGGCCGCTACATCCCGATCATTACTGATGGGGGCATGAGCGTTGGCGGAGATATTTGCAAAGCGTTCGCTTCAGGGGCGGATGCTGTAATTGTTGGAAGTGCTTTTGCTAAAGCTGTGGAAGCTCCAGGAAAAGGTTATCATTGGGGCATGGCAACGCCGCACCAGAATCTCCCTCGGGGAACGCGGATCCACGTGGGGACAACGGGAACACTCGAGGAAATTCTCTTCGGGCCGGCGCGACTCGATGACGGCTCCCAGAATCTCATGGGCGCACTGCGCACCTGCATGGGAAGCGTCGGCGCAAAAAATCTGCGTGAGCTCCAGCGCGTTGAACTCGTTATCGCTCCTGCAATCAAGACCGAAGGAAAGATCTTCCAGAAAGCTCAGCGCATCGGTATGGGAAAGTAACTCGGATAAAACCAGTGGGGCGGCGCTGCCCCTATTCCAACCGTTGTGCCGCCCCCTTCTCATTGTTGTGAGAACGGTTGTCACCGGTTCGCGCGACTATGCGGATGGGTTGGGATTCGAGAAGAAAAGCATTATTACCCCGAGCTGACCAGACTTTGTTTTTGTGAGGACTTATGATCGTCATTCTCGACTTTGGATCGCAGTATGCTCAGCTAATTGCACGCAAGGTGCGTGCACTTCATGTTTATGCGCAAATCGTCCCCTATACGATTTCGGCAAGTGAGGTTGCGCGTCTTTCTCCCCATGGGTTGATACTCTCCGGTGGCCCGGCTTCCGTTACCGACCCTGATGCGCCGCGCATCGATCCGGGGATCCTCAACCTGGGCTGCCCGGTCTTGGGTATCTGTTACGGAATGCAGCTTATTGTTCATCTTTTAGGCGGAGAAGTACGTTCGCAGGCGCACAGCGAGTACGGACGAGCGCATCTCACATACGTCGAACCATGCGATCTTTTCGAAGGGGTACCTGTCGGCAGTGTTGTGTGGATGAGCCACAACGATGCTGCGGTGAAGCTTCCTGAAGCGTGGCAGACACTGGCGAGAACAGAGGGATGCGAGCAGGTCGCCGTCCGACACGTTTCTCGGCCGCTCTACGGTCTTCAGTTCCATCCAGAGGTTCATCATTCACGTCATGGTCAGCGGATTTTACGTAATTTCGTTGTGAAAATATGCAAGGCACCACGTACGTGGCGGATGCGAGACTATATTGCCCACGCAATAGAAGAAACGCGCCAAAGACTCGCAGCCGCTCCACCCGACGCGCGCATTGTTGGTGCTGTGAGTGGCGGCGTAGACTCTACAGTTCTCGCCACTCTCATGCATCGAGCTGTCGGAGAGAGGTTTGTTCCTGTTTTTGTGGACAACGGCCTCCTGAGAAAAAACGAAGCGCAAACAGTGCGTGAAAATTTCCGTCGGCTTCTTGGAATAGAAGTTGTGTTCATCGACGCTGCGGACCAATTTCTTGCTGCTTTGCGTGGCGTCACTGACCCAGAAGAAAAACGCCGTATCATCGGACGCCTGTTTGTTGAGGTGTTTTTCCGTGAACTCCGAGAACATGACCTTCTGGCGCAGGGCACGCTCTATCCAGATGTCATTGAGAGCGTAAGCGTGAAGGGACCCAGCGCGACAATCAAAACCCATCACAATCGCGTTCGCGAGATTCTCGACCTCATGGAACAAGGGCGTGTCGTCGAGCCTCTGCGCGAACTCTTCAAAGACGAAGTCCGAGAACTGGGCAAAGAGCTTGGGATTCCGCATGAACTGCTCTGGCGTCAACCGTTCCCCGGTCCCGGACTCGCAGTGCGGATCCTTGGGGAAGTCACCGAAGAGCGACTTGCGATCCTGCGCGAAGCCGATGCCATCGTTCTCGAAGAAGTAAAGGCGGCGGGTCTTTATCATAAGATATGGCAGAGCTTCGCGGTGCTCCTTCCTGTAAAAGCTGTAGGAGTCATGGGTGATGCCCGGACCTATGCTAACGTTGTCGCTTTGCGAGCGGTGGACAGCGTTGACGGTATGACGGCAGATTTCGTCCGGCTCCCGTGGGATCTGCTAGCAAGGATTGCGTCTCGCATTATTAACGAGGTTGCAGGCGTTAATCGTGTTGTCTACGACGTCAGCTCCAAGCCACCGAGCACTATTGAGTGGGAATAAGTCTGCATATTCCCACATCTCGAGCTGGATACTCATAGCTTGCGGAATGCGAATATTGAATCACTAACAAGATTGTATTATAATTAAGTACGATCTTTTATGTCTAGTGTGCGAAACGAGCTCGTGCCATCACAGGAGCAATAAGCAAAACCTTTGCAGCGGGACGCTCGGCCTAGTCTTGCCCGGTGCACATTAACCCGTATTGTCAACCATCCAGGAGCTGGCGAGGGTGGCAGGCAGGGGATAAGCGCCGGACGGAAACACGCGTGCTGCTCTGCTGCAGTTTGTTGAGCAAGGGAGCAGCCCCCTCAGGAGCTTTTCGCGCGTGTGGGAGTCCTGCCACACCGATCTTCAGAGGCAACCAGTTTGAGGCATTGCGCAGTCTCGTCTTTTCTATCCACTCAACCATATACCAAATAGTGCGCAGCGTTCTGCTGAACTGTTCAAAAACGAACACCACCGTTTCCGGCAGAGCCTCTCAGGAGATTGGAACTCCTCTTTTCTCCGTGGAGGGCTGATTGGCTCGATGTTTGCTTGCCAACAAGCGCCATGCATCGCTATAGGTGACCTAGGAGGAACGTCGAGGTGAATGTTCTCGCTCCGGCACACTTAGATAGAAGCTTCACGTGGGACGCAGTGAAGGCGAGACACTTACTCGAGCGGGCGGGTTTCGGACTGCCCCCGTCAGCTGCGCAGCGGCTTGCTTCCATGTCCCTTACAGAGGCTGTCAATGCGCTTGTCGATTACGAGCGTTATCCGCAGAACATGGTTGAGCCAGACTGGTTGCCAGAAATTCCAGATCCGCGAGAAGAGCGCAAAAAGCTCGCTGCGCTGAGTGCAGAAGCGCGTCAGCAAATGCGCCGCGAGAGACAGCGCCAGGAACGCGAAGCATTGCTTCGGCTCCAAGGGTGGTGGGTCGACCGCATGCTTTGCACTGAGCGACCGCTCGAAGAAAAAATGACCCTGTTCTGGCATGGACACTTTGCAGTTTCAGCACAGAAAGTACGTTCCACACGACTTCATTACGAGCTCAATCAAATCTTTCGAACTCATGCCACCGGTAACTTCGGGCATTTGGTCCGTGCCGTCGGGAAGAGCCCCGCAATGCTGGAATATCTCGATAACAGATTAAATCGCAAAGGACATCCGAACGAAAACTGGGCGCGGGAACTTTTCGAACTCTTTACCCTGGGCATCGGACACTATACGGAAAACGACATTAAGGAAGCAGCGAGAGCTTTCACAGGCTGGACCGCGCGAGGCGGGTCCTTTGTGTACGACGCCAGGCAACACGATGATGGAGAGAAGGTGATTTTCGGCCGAGTGGGGCGATTCGACGGCGATCAGGTGATCGACTTAGTTCTCCAACAACCGGCATGTGCCGAATTCATTTGCCGAAAGCTCTGGGTTTTCTTTGTGTCGGAGAATCCTAACCCCGAAGCAGTGAAAGAGCTGGCGAAAACGTTTCGCGACAGCGGTTACGAACTAAAACCAGTTTTACGCCAGATGTTTATGAGCCGGGCTTTCTACAGCCCGGAGGTGATGGGCAGTCAGGTAAAGTCGCCTGCCTTTTTTGTGACGAATACAGTGGGAAAGCTTGGAGTGAATCCCAATGAGCGGATGCCTCTTGTCCTCCTTGCTATGAAGGCAATGGGGCAGGAGCTTTTTGTTCCCCCGAACGTCAAAGGGTGGGAAGGGGGGCGAGCGTGGATTTCCACTAACTCTCTTCTCACAAGAAGCAGTTTCACTGGCTATCTTGTCGCTGGCGTAAGTCCCTCTTTCGGCGGCGAGGGAAAAGCACGCCTCAAGACGTTGTCTTCGCCTCCCCCGTCATCCGCGTCTCCGTTTGCTTCTCCTATGATGAGCGATACTCCTTCAATGATGAGCCAAGATGTTCTTGGGAGTAGCGACAGTATGCCTTTGCGCGACGAGGATGTGCGTGAGTTTTTGCTCGCGCTTGCAGAGGATAATCGTTCGAGTCGGCAGCGTTTCCGAACATGGTTTAATGCATCGGAATTCTTTGCTCCGTACGAGTCGTGGTCCGTTGAGCAGGTGGTCGACACGCTAGCGGCTTATTTCCTAAGCGTTCCTCTCGAGCGCTCTCGCCGCAATATCCTTCTCGAGGCTCTCTGCGAGAAGGTTGCGCGGAAAGATAAGCAGTTGCTCCTACGAGATATCCCAGAAGATAACCGCCGCGGCATGCTCTACCTGCTTCTTTCCAGCGCCGAATACCAGCTTTGTTGAGGATGGAGGTCCCAGAACGATGATAGTGAACACCAGGCTCACGCGACGCGAGTTTCTGAAAATGACGGGGCTTGTTACCTTTGCAGCGACCGTGCCGCAATTCTTAGTTGAGCTCGCGCGGGCTTCCACGAGTCGCCCCATCCCAGGTTTTCGCGATGATAAGGTCCTCGTCGTCGTGCATCTTGCCGGCGGCAACGACGGACTCAACACTGTTGTCCCGTACGTGGACGACGCTTACTACCGGGCTCGTCCGACTCTTGGCATCAAAAAGGAAAATCTCTTGAAGATCGACGACAAAACCGGTTTTCACGCGAGCCTTGCCCCACTCAAAGCGTTGTACGATAAAGGACTCGTGACGGTTGTGGAGGGGGTGGGATATCCAAACCCCAACCGCTCTCATTTCCGCTCCACGGAGATATGGTATACAGCCTCAGACTCGGATGTTTTTCGGACCACGGGGTGGATTGGAAACTACTTGGATCAGGCTGCAGCTTCAGGAGTGCAACCAGTTGCTGCTTTAGCCGTCAGTGGCGAGCGCCCTCAGGCATTCTTTGGGAAACGAGGCCTTGGTGTGGCTGTTGCCAATCCCCAGCGCTTCGGGTGGCAAAAGGGGCCAGGCGGAGCAACCCTTGACCGCTTCAAGGCGTTGAATAATCCGTCAAGCACGTCGTCGGACTCAGTTCTCGAATACATACGGCATGTGGCAACGGACGCTGTCGTCAGTGCAGATATAATTGCGGAGGTTGCCAAGCGAGGACGCAGTGAGGCCAAATATTCCGCGGATGCTTTCAGCAGCAATATGAAAACTGTCGCCCAGTTGATTGGTGGCGATCTGCCAACGAGGATTTTCTTTCTGTCTTTCTCGGGTTTCGATACCCATGCAAACCAAGCCCCTACCCAGGCGAGGCTTCTTGAGCAATTCGCCAGCGGCATGAGCGCATTTTGGCAAGATATGGAGGCACAGGGGAATGCGTCCCGCGTACTCGTCCTGGTCTTCAGCGAATTTGGAAGGCGTGTAGCAGAAAATGCCAGTGGTGGGACAGATCACGGCACCGCTGAGCCGGTTTTTCTCATTGGCAAGGGACTTCGTGGAGGGTTTGCAGGCAAGCGCCCGAGTCTCACGGACCTTGATGCCGGCGATCTCAAATTTACCACAGATTTTCGGAGTGTTTACGCAACGATTCTCGAAGCGTGGTTGGGAACGGATAGCAAAAAAGTTATGGGGCGTTCTTTCCCGCGTCTACCACTCTTCCAAAACTCGCAATCCTAACAGAGCCATCGCTTACTCTCCTCCCCAGCGCATACTGGCGCACGGGCACTCCGGTTCGTGCGCCAGGTTTTTTATGCTCACACCTGGGGGCTTAGCACCAGTGAGATATGTGCTGTTTCTTGTTCATTTTCTCCTTGGCACAGGATGGGTGTTTTCAGATAGTGATGTATTCCACTCCAAGCTAAGGTGACGATAGCTTGGAGTTGGAGTGGTGAAAACAAAACACGTTCAAAGAGCAAGTTCTGGAGAGGTCAAGCATCGATGCGTCATTCGGCGATACTCATAGCTCTGGGTGGGAATGCAATTACCCGGGAAGACGAAGAAGGAACGGTAGAACAGCAGTTCCGCAATACCGAACGAACCATGCAGGAGATCGTCCGAGGGATCTCGGATCGGTACCAACGTGTGGTTTTGACCCACGGCAACGGACCGCAGGTGGGCAATATCGTTCTTCGAAGCGAGCTTGCATCCTCCTATCTATATCCTTTGCCCCTCGATACGTGTGTGTCGGATTCCGAAGGGGGCATGGGGTATATGTTCCAGCAGGTGCTCTACAACATCCTTCACAGAAAAGGGATGCCCGAGCGTGTTGTCTGTGTTCTGACACAAGTGGTTGTGGATCGCAACGATCCGGCGTGGAAAAGCCCGACCAAACCTATTGGGAAATTCTATTCCGAAGAAGAAGCCCAGCGACTGATGGCCGAGAAGGGATGGCGCATGCGCGAAGACGCTGGCCGCGGGTGGCGACGGGTTGTTCCTTCCCCAGAGCCACGCGAAATTGTTGAGCTGACTGCTGTGCGAGCGCTCCTCGAAGACGATTTTATTGTGATCGCTGCAGGCGGTGGAGGGATTCCTGTCGTGAGGGATGAGGATGGCTGTCTTCATGGCGTAGAAGCGGTCATTGACAAGGATCTTGCCAGTGCTCTCCTCGCTTCTCAGTTGGGGATAGGGACACTCGTTATTCTCACGGGCGTGGAAAAGGTGGCGATAGATTTCCGTAAACCGACACAAAGATTTCTGGATAAGATAACGATAGCAGAAGCGGAACGTTATCTTGAGGAAGGCCAGTTTCCTCCGGGAAGCATGGGTCCAAAGATTCGCGCTGCGCTAAATTTTCTGCGCAACGGAGGAGAAGAGGTTATTATTACTTCCCCCGAGACGTTTACAGAAGCACTTGCAGGCACCACGGGAACGCGCATTGTCCGCGAGTAGGTGCCCCATGCAATATTCCGCCGAGTGTGCGCGGTGAAGAAACATCCGTTAGGGCAGACTTTTGGGTTCGGTGGCGTGACTCTCCTGTGAGCCGGGAAAGTTTCGCGTGACTGGCATGCCCGCTCACTCGTCGTGCAGTAGCGTATTCCAGAGGCGCGAAAGCTAAACGGAGCCGGTATCCGCGCCCGCAACATTTCAGAGGTGGTAGAGCACCTTGTAAAGAAAGAGTCCGTGGGGAGCGAGGGTCACTGCTTCATTGGGGCGCACGCCTGTCGCGAGCATCTCGCGAACAGCGTCGCGCGACATTTTGCCTCGCGCGCAGTTGACCATGACGCCAGCCATGATTCGCACCATATTCTGGAGAAAAGACTGACATTTGAAATCGATCATGATGAGACCGTCCCCTAGTTCGTGAATTTCTGGTTTGTGCATTGTGAGAACGGTGCGAACGGCGGTACACGTTTTAGCGCGGAACGCTCGGAAATCGTGGTGTCCGCCTAATATTTGAGCAACCTCTTCCATAATTGAGAGATCGAGTTTGTAGGGCACATGAGTAACAAACGCTTTTCCTACTGCGGGGGCGACAGAGCGATTGAGGATGAAATATCGGTACCACCGCAGGCGCGCGTGGCGGCGCGCATTGAAGTTGGGAGGTGCTTCTGTGGCATCGAGCACAGCAATGTCGCGCGGCAGGTAGGGAAGGACACCGCGCCCAATAGCACGGACAGGAAGAGAACTTGTGGTGGGAAAACTGATGACTTGTCCAAGCGCGTGGACGCCGGCATCAGTGCGACCTGCAGCCGTTACGCGGATTCGCTCGCCCAAATGGCGCGAGAGTGCTTCTTCGACTTTTTCTTGGACGGACACACCGTTTGCTTGCCGCTGCCACCCCACATAACGCGTTCCATCGTATTCGAGTGTCATCCGGATAACTCTCTTGTGTCCCTGCTCATTCATGGACGGATAGCGTTTGTCGGTCCTCTTCAGATTGTTGATGCTGGCGAATACACACCTTGCACCACATACTCAGCGTTTCTGCCCCTGCGTCAAGAATGGATGTTTTGTCGAGATGAGGCCATGACCATTTCATTATTCCCGACACTTTGTCTGTGCTGTGTGCTCCTCTCTGTCCATGTTGCACTCTGAAATTTCAGGAAAGGCGTCGAGTCTCGGTGCCTGCAAAATTCTCGGGTGTTATTTGAGTAAGAGAGTGAGTACTGGTTTACCATGGCAAGCGCGTCGCAGTTAAATGGTGACACGCTTGAGACGCTTCTGTTCGTTTGAAAGGTGGTCTTGATGAAAGAGAGGGCTGGCGAGTCGCCTGTCTGGGAAGACGCTCTGGAACAGCTTCGCGGTTTGGAGGAATTGCACCTCCTCCGCGAGACCAAACGCGCTTCGAATCCTGCGGGTCCCGCCATTGTTCGCAATGGCCAGACTCTTTGGAACTTCAGCTCAAATAATTATCTTGATTTAGCCACACACCCTCACGTTCTGAAAAAGGCTCAAGAGGCTCTTGAAAAATGGGGGACTGGTGCAGGAGGCTCGCGCCTGATCACCGGCACCCTCGAAATTCATGAGGAACTCGAGTGGCGTTTGAGCCGGTTGAAAAAAACCGAAACCGCTTTAGTTTTTTCCTCAGGCTATCTTGCCAATATTGGGGTGATCCAAGCGCTGTCGCGGACGGCGGACGGAACACGGGTGCCGATTCTTTTCGATAAGCACGTGCATGCAAGTCTCATCGATGCCATTTTGCTCAGTGGTTCTCCGTGGAAGAGTTTTCCACACAATGACATCGAAGCTGCGCGCCGAATTGGAGAATCACTCTTGCAAGGCAAAGCCCCTCAGAGTGGCCAGGGAAAGCGCCAACCGCGCATCCTTATTGTGACGGAAGGTGTTTTTTCCATGGATGGTGATGTTGCGCCGTTGGATGAACTTTACAAGCTCACGGAACAATGGGAGGGGCTTCTCATTGTTGATGACGCTCACGGGACGGGTGTCGTGGGGTTCGGGGGCTCTGGTGCAGCCAGCATCATGGGAGTAGCGGGAGCTCCACGACTTGTTCAAGTCGGTACGCTCAGCAAAGCCCTAGCTTCACAGGGCGGCTTCGTTGCATGTGCGAACATTGTTCGAGACCTTCTCGTGAACCGGGCTCGTGCATTTATTTTCGATACTGCACTCGCTCCTCCGTGTGTTGGTGCTGCTTTGGGTGCGTTGGACGTTTTGGAAAACGACCCTGATCGATTGGCAGTGCTTGCCGCGAATGTTCAACTCTTACGTGATGCGCTTCGTTCGCGGGGTTTCGAGATTCCGGAGTCGCCGTCGGCGATCATCCCTGTTATGGTGCATGATTCACGTCGCGCTCTCCGGTTGGCAGAGGAGCTCGAAAAGAAAGGGTATTTGGTGGTTGCCATACGTCCTCCCACGGTGCCACCCCAAACCGATCGCTTGCGGATTACGGTGATGGCTACACATCCGCAGAGTGTTCTTGCGAGCTTTGCTGAGGCACTTGGTTCGCTTCATGCTGGAGATTTGCAGAGCGATTTTTAAGGGGAGCAAAAACACTTGTTCGTGAATGCTAAGGGGCAAAGGCTTTTCTAAGTAGTCAATGGCACTTCGGAAAGAAAAGATTGATTTTTTCTTCAGGTGTTTTCTCCCACGATATCTGCCGCGTTTTCTGCGGCGCCGCTGGGAAATACTTCAGAAAAAGCAGGGCAGGCTTGAAGACCTCTATGTTTTCCTCACGAACCAATGTAATGCACGCTGCCGGCATTGCTTTTTCATCGAAGAGTTGGGCTACGTCCCTGGTGAACTTCGTCTCGAAGAATATCGTCAAATAGCAGCAACTCTTCCCCAGCTCGAAAGAATCTTTTTTACTGGCGGAGAAGCGCTTCTTCATCCGGAGTGCTCGGATATCGTGCGTCTCATGGGAAAAGCAACAAGGGCGTTGCGTGTTGGGCTCATTACAAACGGGCTGCTACCTGATCGAGTGGAAAAGTTTGTAAGGTCAGTGCTCGGAGACCCAAGTTTTCCGAGCCTTCTCGACATTCTTGTGTCACTTGATGGCTTGGAGGAGACGCATAACGATGTGCGGCAGAACCCACACGCGTGGGAGCGCGCCAATGAGACGTTGGCTCGGCTCGAGCGGCTCCGCGACGAGTTTTCGGGACGGCTCGAATCGGGTGTCATTACCATAATTACCTCCCGCAACTGGCAAGAGATCGAGGCGCTAGCGGACCACATAGACGCACATTATCCGCGGACGCGTCAGGGCTTCGAAATAGTGCGGGGCACAAATTTCAGCTTGTGGGGGCTTGCTCCCCAGTACCGAGCGGACTTCAATCCTCCCGAGGAAGTCCTTCCACCTCCCTCCGCGTGGGACGAAATACTGAAGATGCTCGAGAGAGTGAACAGGCGGCGTGGCATTGCGCATCACGCATTTCACATCACCACTCTTTTCACGATCGAGATGCTGCGGACGGGTAAGAAACTTGTGGACTGTGTTTCTGCTGGTCAGAACGTTGCTGTCTTGTACTCTACAGGCGATCTGGCGGTGTGCGAGTTTTCACAACCATTCGGAAATATCCGTGATTACGGCTTGAACTTCGATCGCGCGTGGCACTCGGCGGAAGCAGACACAATGCGGCGCGCCACAAGCCGTTGTTGGTGTACACACGGCTGCTATTTGTCGAAAAACATTGAATATTCTCTTGCTGGATTGTGGGCAATGCTCCGCAAGTTGTAGGTGCCATGGACAAGCCCGAGATATCAGTTGTTATTGTGACGTATAACCGTCGCAAAGATCTTGAAGCAGCACTTGAAAGCTGTGCCGCACAAATTGGCGTGGCACTCGAAGTCGTTGTGGTCGATAACGGCTCAACGGATGGCACTGCCGAATGGCTTACTTCCTGGCGTAAGCTTCCCACCATTCTCTATCGTGCGCCACGCAATCTTGGCGCAAGTATTGGGAGAAACATTGGTATCAGGCTGTCCCGAGGAGCCTTAATCGCTTTTATGGACTCCGATGCTGTGGCACTCGATCGCGATCTTCTTCTTCAACTCAAAGAAAATCTTCTGAAGCATCCCGATGTGGCAGCCACCGCTCCCGCAATTTACGAAGATGCCGAGCGTCAACGCATCTGGTTCCTTGCTGGTTACGCAAACAAGGCCGGTTACCATGACATTGAGCGGAGTAGGCGCGAGCACGAAAACTGCGAGTATATTTCGACGTGCTTCAGTTTGTGGAAGCGCGAGGTTCTCTATTCGCTCCGCGGGTTCGATCCTGCGTATCCCTATGTTTTCGAGGATCTCGATCTGTGTATTCGAGCTCGGGACAGAGGGTGGCGTTTTCTCGTTCTCCCCCACTTGGGAGTTCACCACCGCTTGAGCACAGAAGGGCGCGTGCGACCTTATGACACCTATGCTCACAGACTTTACACGGAAAGAGTGATGAACCGCTTCTATGTATTGAGGCTGGGGCTCCGAGGATTTTTACGGCGTTGGCGATGGTGGCTGAGCCCCGAGGGAAGAGAATACCGTCGGATTGCTTATATTGATTTTACCCCTACTTTGTTCCAGCGTTTAGAACTGTTCTGGTGGATACCTCTTAAGTCACTTCTCTTATATCCCTTCTGGAAGCTCCAGACCCATCTCCACCAATGGAGATTGTAGCTTTCATTTTGAAATGGGGTTGACTGGGCATGGCGTTTTCATAATCAAAAGTGAAACGACATGAGGGGAAGAGTTTTAGAGAAAGCGAATAACGAGTGCAGAAAAAAGAGCAGTACTGGCGAGTTCTCTTAAAATCTAGATCTAGGAAAATCGATCCATCAGGAAAGTTAGATGGGATTACCCAGTTTATCAACACCGCAACGTTTGTCGAGTCTCTCAATATTCTTTCCCTGCTATAATGATGGGGGAACAATAGCGTCGTTGGTTCTTGCTGCGCTTGAAACAGCAAGGCAATTCACAAACGATTACGAAGTCATCGTTGTTGATGATGGCAGCACCGACATGAGTCGAGATATCCTCCGCCAGCTGAAGGAGGAGTTTCCGCAGCATGTAAAGCTCGTTTTTCACGAGCGTAATCGTGGCTACGGTGGCGCTCTGCGCTCGGGCTTCGCCACGGCTTCTAAAGAGTGGGTTTTTTACACCGACGGCGACGCTCAGTATGATCCCAGAGAACTTTCGCTCCTGGTCGAAAAGGTTCGCCCAGATGTCGATGTGGTTCAAGGGTACAAAATCAAACGGCACGACCCTCTTCATCGCATTGTGATAGGCAAGCTTTATCACTATATGATGAAGCTGATGTTCAACCTGAAGATCCGCGACGTAGATTGCGACTTTAGACTTATCAGAAAATCTGTGCTCGACCGGATTCAATTGACGCAGGATAGTGGGGTCATTTGTCTGGAGCTCGTGCGGAAACTTCAAAGTGCAGGCGCAAGATTCGAGGAGGTAGGGGTGAGCCATTATTTTCGTATGTACGGAAAATCTCAGTTTTTCAATTTTCGTCGCATAGCTGCTGTGGGGGTCGGGGTTGCACGATTGTGGTGGAAACTAATGGTAACGGGAAAAGAGTGAGTATGGCTTCGAAGCTAATTAGCACTCTTCGCGTCATTGCTCCAGAGCTTGCTTCCTCTCTCGAAAACTACTACCGAGGAAAAAAGGTCATTATTACAGGGGGCATGGGCTTTATCGGCAGCAATCTCGCTATTGCCCTTGTGGACCTGGGCGCTGAGGTTCTCATTGTTGATTCTATGATTCCTGAATACGGAGGGAACACTTTTAACATCGAGCCCATACGCGACCGTGTTCGGGTCAATATCTCAGATGTGCGCGACCGTACGAGCATGAATTATCTCGTGCAAGGTCAGGACTGCATGTTCAACCTTGCAGGAACACTCAGTCACGTCGATAGCATGAAGGATCCGTTTACAGATCTCGAAATCAATTGTGTGAGTCAGCTCTCTATTCTCGAGTCTTGCCGGCATTTTAACCCCTCGATTAAAATCGTTTTCGCAGGAACGAGAGGGCAGTATGGTTATACCGGGGGTAAGCCTGTCACAGAAGACACTCCGATGCGGCCCGTTGACGTAAACGGCATTAACAACATTGCCGGCGAAGGATACCATTTGCTTTATAATGATGTGTATGGGATTCGGGCGTGTTCTCTCCGTATGACAAACACTTTTGGTCCTCGTCATCAAATGCGACACCCACGACAGGGAGTGCTCAATTGGTTCTTACGTCAGCTTATCGATGGAGAGAAAATTCGCTTGTATGGGACAGGGACACAAATTCGTGACATCAACTATGTATCAGATGTTGTGGAAGCGCTTCTTGTGGCTATGATGGACGAGAGGACAAATGGACAAGCGTTCAATCTTGGAGGAGAGCCTCTCAGCCTAAAACAGTTTATTGAGTTAGCAATAGAAGTCCACGGAAGCGGGGAATACGAACTCATCCCCTTCCCTCCCGAAGCTAAAGTAATCGAGCCGGGTGATTACATAGCAGATTATTCAAAGTTCCATAAGCTTACCGGATGGCGCCCGCGCGTCAGTGTACGCGAAGGTATTGCGAGGACCCTGGATTACTACCGCGCTTACAAAGCATGGTATTGGGGGGATTCGCCGAAGGGAGTACCACCTTCGCTTCCAGAAAAGCTACCGGAGGGAGAATGAGCCCCATGAAAGTTCCTTTTGGCGACCTGGCGCGTCATTTTGCCCTTTATCGCGGAAATATTGAGCCTGCCATTCGCCGCGTTCTTGAGCGAGGATGGTTCGTTCTTGGCGAGGAAGGAAAAGAGTTTGAAAAAGAATGGGCGGCTTTTGTCGGGACAGATTACGCAGTTGGCTGTGGTTCAGGAACGGAAGCTATCCATTTGGCTTTGTGGGCTCACGGCATTGGGCCTGGCGACGTTGTGGTCACCGTTCCCAACACGTGCGTCCCGACGGTGGCCGGAATTTCGCTTACTGGAGCAAAGGTTGTTCTCTGTGATGTGGATCCTGAAACTGCTCTCATGGATCCCGAATGTCTGAAGGCGATCCTCGAGAAAAATAAAGTCCATGCTATTGTCCCTGTTCATCTTTACGGCACGCCGGCTGATTTGTCTCGGCTGGCGGGCCTTGCTGCCTCCTACGGTGCGGTCCTTATTGATGACGCCGCTCAAGCTCATGATGCTGTCTACCGAGGTCGTCGCATAGGCGCGCAAGGGTTTACTACCTGCTGGAGCTTTTATCCCTCGAAAAATCTTGGTGCCTTTGGGGATGGCGGAGCAGTGACGACGGCAAATCCGGAAATTGCTGAACGTTTGCGGATGCTTCGTAATTACGGACAGGAAAAGCGTTATTATCATAAGATCCCAGGGACCAATAGCAGACTCGACGAAATACAGGCTGCCATCCTCCGCGTAAAACTCAATTTTCTTGAACAATGGACAGCGCGTCGCAGGGCAATTGCCCTGCGCTATCGCACGGAAATCCGTAATCCTGCCATTCGGTTCCTTGTACAGCGCCCGGGGGTGGAGTCGTGCTGCCATCTCTTTGCAGTCCGCGTGAAAGAGCGCGCTGCTTTCATGAAGTTTATGGAAGAACGAGGAGTCGAGTGCCTCATCCATTACCCAGTCCCCATCCACTTGCAGGAAGCATATCGTTCCCTCGGTTACAAAAAGGGAGACTTTCCGTGCGCCGAGGCGCTTTGCGAGGAAGTCGTCTCTCTTCCCATGTTTCCCGAGCTTACGGATGAGGAAGTCGACTACGTGATTGCCTGTGCAAATGCGTTTGCGGGCTGAGAGGAGCGGGGAAGAAAAGTGCGTGTAAGGCGCTCTTTTCAGTCCACATCCTCGGAGGGATATCTACTATCGCAGCGGGGGGAGAAGAGTTGCGCAGTGGGAACTACTTCTTTTTGCGCTGCTTCTGTCGACGTATCTGTTGCTGACGTTGTCGTTTTTCGAAAAGTTTTCGCTGGAGACGTTTCTCCCGCTCCTTGGCGGAGAGCGATGAGCCAGTGATGCTTGAGGGAGCTCCCTGACCGTCGGCACCTGCAGCTTTCACTCTGTCCTGAAGCTTTAGTACCCCCTGCATCATTTTTTTCGCGTGCTCAAACTGCTGGATGAGGGCATTTACGTGCTGAGGGGTCGTTCCGCTGCCCCGCGCGATGCGGAGTTTGCGCTTTCCGTCGAGGATCGAAGGATTCTTTCGTTCCTCAGGTGTCATTGAGAGGATGATGGCTTCGGTCCGTTTTAGTTCACTTTCAGGAATATCCACATCCTTAAGCGCGCTTCCTACGCCGGGGAGAAGTTCGAGGAGATTGCGCAGGGGCCCCATCTTCTTGATCTGTTGCATCTGAGAGAGGAAGTCTTCGAGGTCGAAGCTTGCTGTGCGCATCTTGCGCGCAAGATCCGCCGCCTGTTTTTCGTCGAAGTGCTCTTGTGCCTTTTCAACGAGGGAAATGACGTCACCCATGCCAAGAATCCGGCTTGCCATGCGGTCAGGGAAAAACTCCTGGAGGTCTTCGAGCTTTTCGCCGGTTCCGATAAATTTGACAGGTTTACCCGTCATGGCATGGATAGACAGAGCCGCTCCGCCTCGGGCGTCCCCGTCCATTTTCGTGAGGCATACGCCGTCGATTCCCACCTTTTCGTGGAAAGTGCTTGCGCTTGTAACGGCGTCCTGACCGGTCATTGCATCAGCCACAAGGAAAGTGAAGGTGGGCTTTACGGCTTCTTTGATCGCCGCAAGCTCGTCCATTCGGACTTCGTCGATGTGCAGGCGACCGGCCGTATCGACAATGACAACGTTGTGGCCATGTTGGCGAGCATACTCCAGTGCAGCTTTTGCAATTTCGGGAGCAGGCTTGTCGGTGCCCAAGCTAAACACATCAACTCCCGCCTGTTCTCCCACCACATGCAACTGGTGCACGGCGGCAGGACGGTGAATGTCGCATGCGACGAGAAGCGGCTTCCATCCCTCTTTCGAAAGTTTTTTCGCAAGCTTTCCACAAAAAGTCGTTTTCCCACTTCCCTGGAGGCCGAGCATAAGAATGACATGGGTGCGCCCTGGCTCGAGAGCAAAAGGAGGATTATCACCGCCAAGAATTTCTACGAGCTCGTCATAGATGATTTTGACCATCTGCTGACCCGGTGTCACTGAAGTCAGCACTTGAGCTCCCAGTGCTTTTTCTTGGACGCGAGCCAGGAATTCCTTGACGACTTTGTAGTTAACGTCCGCTTCCAGGAGGGCCATCTTCACGTCGCGCATCGCTTGCTTGACGTTCGACTCTGTTATCTGGCCCTGTCCGCGAAGAGTTTTGAAAACGGACTCAAGTTTTTCTGTTAAATTATCGAACATTTCTCACACACAGATTTTCACTCTAACTCTCGGCATGTAGAGTCGAGAACTTGCGTGCACAGCTACACGCTTTTTCCACGAATGCCCGGAGAGACATCTCCCGCTTACTTAGAGCTTTCAGGCGAGTTTCTTCATCCTACGCCACTCTAAAGCCGCCACCCCCGCTTTGCGTGTGTCAAAACATCATGAGGCAATCTGAGGAACTTCGTCTGTGGCGACCTCCTCTGGTGGCTCGCCACGACTGAGCTGACTCCAGGTTATAAAAGCTTCGATAACCAACCACACAGCTAGTCCGATAAGCGTGAGAATGATGATGAACTGCAAATGATGGATAAGCTGAATCGGTTTTCCCGATCGCCACAAAGCCACGTACGGATCGAGCATGAGAACGAGGCTCCACAGGGTAACAAGCATCATGAAAACTGCAGGAATGAGGGTGAGCCAGTAAGCCATCCGCTTGCGTGCAAGCCACACTGTTACCCCAAGCAGAGTAAGAGCTGCCAGCAACTGATTCGAGCTCCCGAAAATGTTCCAGAAAACCTTCCACAACGGCAGCGACTTTCCTTCCACGTTGATACGAGGTAAGGCAATGGCGATTGCTGGGAGGATGAGGCAGAGCAAAGTTGCCACGACAGCTTGCCGACGTGTTGTCCACCCGGAGAGCTCCATGAGAACGTATCTTGCCAGACGCGTGCATGCATCAAGTGTATCGAACACAAATGTCGCGAAACAGAGGAGAGCAAACTGATAAAGAATGTCGAAGGGGTCTCTGCCGGCCGGCACGAAGGGACGAATGAGCTGAGCCGCGTAGCTAGCGATCCCATTGGCATAAACCGCATCCGCACTGCCCTTTTGCTGAGCGGGAGAAAGAATCATGAGGGTCGTGAGGCTCAAACACGCAAAAAAGCCTTCCAACAACATGCCACCATACGCGACGGGACGAGCGTCTAGCTCGCGATCAAGTTGCTTGCTTGTGGTGCCACTCGCCACGATGCTGTGGAATCCTGAGCACGCGCCGCATGCTACGGTTATGAATAGGATCGGCATAAGCGGAAGTGCTCCTCCAAAGGGGTCTTTGCCGTTCCATCCGTTGAAAACAGGCGCCTGAATAGAAAAGGAACCGGTGAGAGCCCCTACAATAGCTCCCAACACACCAACGATCATGACGATATACAGAAAGTACCCACCCAGCTCTCCGCGGGGTTGCAGGAGGAGCCATACGGGCACCATCGCTGCAACAAAGCAGTATCCCAGGAGAATGTATCCCCACACCTGCTGGACCTCCTGTTGGCCAGCTCCCGGCATGAGTTTTCCTAAATCGAGCGGAAGCCATGGCCCAACGATTATTGCTACAGCCACAAGTGGCAAGAAGATGAGCTTTGCCCGCACTGGTCCGAGCGATGTGAAGCGCAGGGCTATTCCCATGACGAAAGCAAGCATCAGGTAAAGAGTAGAGGACGTTGCCACAGCTGGTCCTGCTGCCTCAGCACCCTCTCTACTTCCTGCCTGGACAAATGTTCCGGCAGTGACGTCGGTGAATGCTACGATGACGTACACGAGCGCACACCAGATAAAGATGAGAAAAAGCTTGTGAGCTCGCGGCGTCATGTATGCTCGAACGATCTCGGCAACAGATCTGCCACCGTGCCGGACACTTGCAACGAGAGCGGTGAAATCGTGAATGCCCCCAATGAATATCGACCCGACTATGATCCAAATCCATGCAGGGCCCCAGCCGAAATACATTGCGGCGAGGATGGGTCCAACAATGGGACCAGCCGCCGCGATCGCTGAAAAATGTTGGGGTAAAAGGTACGACGCACGCGCCGGTTCGTAATCCAGACCATCGCGCTTGAGATGTGCCGGCGTACATGGCTCGTTCCGTAAGCCAAAAAGCTGCGCCAAGTAGCGCCCCACGATGAAGTACGCTCCTGCCAGAAGAGCAAAAGATATCCCGAGAAAAAGAATCAGTCCCATGAATCTCTCCTTATCTCGCTTTCATAGCTATCGAACCGAAACAAAAGCAATTCATTTGCATCTTGAGAAAGCTTTCCGCGTGACGGAGCCCCACTTTTCTTTTGCGTCCTGGTTTTCCCTGTGCCGAGTTTTTCTGTCGGGTTGTGCGAAATCGTAGGCGACGATTTTTCGCAAAAACCGATCCTTCGGGGAAAGGATTTCCATGACTCGCAAATCTATCACCTACGCCGAGGCTGGCGTTGATATCGCCGAAGCCGACCGCCTTGTGGAATATCTTCGCTCAAAGAATCCCGCCATTGGTGGTTTTAGCGGGTTCTTTCCCATCCCGTTAAGAAATATGAAAAAGCCTCTGCTCGTGGCTTCGACTGACGGAGTCGGTACCAAGCTTCTCATTGCAAAAGCCATGAGCCGTTTCGATACCATTGGTATCGATCTTGTCGCGATGGTCGTAAACGATCTCATCACGTGTGGCGCACGGCCCCTTTTCTTCCTCGATTACTACGCCACGGGCAAGCTCGATCTCGAGGAGGCTAAGCAGATCATTGATGGGATACTGGCAGGATGTAAAGAAGCCGCCATGGAACTTGTCGGTGGTGAAACGGCAGAGTTACCGGGGCTTTACGCAAAAGGCGATTTCGATCTTGCAGGATTCGGGGTTGGCATTGTCGATGCCCAACAGGTCATTGATGGATCAAAGATTTGCCCTGGTGATCTTGTCTTCGGGATCGAATCGAGCGGACTTCACTCGAACGGTTATTCGCTCGCACGGAAAGTGCTCCTCGAACAAGGAGGAATGAAGCTCACGGCACGTGTTCGCGAGCTTGGGACCACGCTGGGCGAGGCTCTTCTTACTCCCACTCGCATATATGCCCCTCTCACAGCAGCGCTCAGGAAAGCCCGAATCCCCGTAAAAGGGTATGCGCATATCACTGGGGGAGGAATTCCCGGTAACCTTTGCCGGATTCTTCCAGCGAACGTGGATGCCGTTGTTTACAAGAATCGTTGGGAGACGCCACCCATTTTCAAACTTATCCAGAGGTGGGGCCCCGTAGACTTTGAAGAAATGGTCAAGACTTTCAACCTGGGAATCGGCTTCATGATCGTTGCATCCGAGGCTGTAAAAGTCCGGCTCGTGCGGTGCGCCCAACGGCTAGGCGAGCGTGTTCATATTGTCGGCAAAATAGTTGAGGGAACTGGAAAGGTAAGGGTGGAAATAGAATGATTCGAAAGAAAAAGAAAGTCCTGGTCATTGGGGGTGGGGGACGCGAGCACGCAATCGTATGGAAACTCAAGCAAAGTCCTCGCGTGGAAGCCATCTATTGCACTCCAGGAAACGCCGGTATTGCACGTGATGCACACTGTTTCGATATGCCTCCGGGGGAGAATTTCAGCGGACTTGTCCGGATAGCTTTCCAGCTCGACATCGATTATACCGTCGTCGGTCCTGAGGCTCCTCTTGCAGCCGGTATTGTCGACGCTTTTGAAGCAGCCGGTCTCAAGATTTTTGGCCCATGTCGCGAAGCTGCAAAAATCGAAGCTAGCAAAAGCTTCGCAAAAGAAATCATGCGCGCAGCGAGGATTCCCACGGCAAATTCAGAAATCTTCACCGATGCGAAGGCAGCGATCAAATACGCCCGCGAACTTGGCGCCCCTCTTATTGTGAAAGCAGATGGTTTAGCTGCTGGGAAGGGGGTAGTCGTTGCCCAGCACCTCGACGAAGCGATCCAAGCCATACGCGCCAACCTCGAAGAGCATCAATTTGGAGCAGCGAGCGAGAAAATCGTCATCGAAGAGTATCTCGAAGGTGAAGAAGCCAGCGTCATGGCTTTCACCGATGGGAATGTGATCCTGCCTATGGCGAGTGCGCAGGACCACAAGCGCCTGCGCGATGGTGACTTGGGACCCAATACCGGGGGGATGGGGGCCTACAGCCCTGCCCCTGTTGTGACGGACGACATGATGGACGAGCTGCGGGAGACGGTGTTTCTCCCCCTTCTCGAGGAATTTCAAAAACGCGGTATCGTTTACAAGGGAGTCATTTACGCGGGTCTCATGATCACTGCGGAGGGCCCCAGAGTGTTAGAGTTCAATTGCCGCTTCGGCGACCCCGAGACTCAAGTTGTGCTACCACGCCTTGAGAATGATCTCTTGGATATTGTCGAAGCGGTGTGCGAGGAACGCCTCTGTGAACATCACCTCGAATGGGATTCGCGAAGTGCCGTTTGCGTCATCATGGCTGCTCGTGGTTACCCTGAAGCACCAGAGAAGGGCGCAGTGATAACAGGGCTTGACGAGGTCCAACAAGATGGCCGCGTCCTGGTCTTCCATTCCGGCACGGCTCGATGTGGTCGCGACTATGTTGTCGCCGGCGGACGTGTTGTTGGGCTCACTGCAATGCAATCTTCGCTCGTTCGGGCTCTCCATGTTGTCTATGAGGAGATCAAACGAATCCATTTCGACGGAGCGTACTACCGCCGCGACATTGGGTATCGTGCGCTTCAGCGTCTCGAACAGGAGGAGCGTTGACCTCGGCGACTGCTTGTTTTCTGACGACATCTTAAGGGTTACTTTTCGTTGCATGGGCGACCCACTGCGCTGGGAGGGAAACCTCGGGGGGTTTTTCCTCCCGCGTCTATAAATTGAAAAGCGGCATACACACGTGGCTTTTTTCCAGAACGCCGGAAGGAGAAAAACAACGACCAAGTCTCCAAAAGAGATGCTTGTCAGGTGTCGTACCAACCTGTTTTTGAGAGTTGTCGGAGGGTGAAATCCCGAGCCTATGGGAAGTTCTCCTATATCGCCTTCAGGTCCTGACCGCTTTCTTTTCGCACAAGGGCCCGAGAAGCTAGATACTCTTTAGCAAGGTCCGGCGAAACAAAGGCCTCCCCTGACCGAACCACGCACCTTCTTATGTATGCCGTCTGTTGTCACTCACGACACAGCAAACGGGAACGAAAGGTGTTCCAATCCCATTTTCCTCAACAGCTCTTCCCTTCAGCTGCGGCGCGGTTTCATTTGTTCACTGCGTTGGAATTGCTGAGAAGAGCACGTTTTGCGGGCGTTGAATTTCCCTGGACGCCGGGAGAGACAACGAACTTCACGGGAAAAAGAAGAACTCTCCTCCCCGCCCAGATACTTTTATTCTGTTCGGATCGGTCGGGTGCTTCTACTCCGCTCCTCGTGTGTTTCGAACAAGAGTGAGTGCGAGCTCGGGCGATGCTTTCAGTGCCACCACTATACGGATGAGGAGCATTCCTGCTGCTTCAAGATATCGTGCGCTTGAGAGTGGGCCACAGTCTACCGGGTCAAACCCAGCGTCGGAGACGAGTTGGGCTACGACTTTTTTCGCTGCTTCGTCATCGCCACAGTGGAAGCCACTGACTTTCATCCCCGATATTCGACAACCTTCCAGTGCGAACACCGGCGAAGGGATCGTGTTGAGTGCTTTGCACACGCGTGCTCCGGGAATCATCTTTGCGATCTCTTCCGAAGCACTCGTCGTATAGCCGAATTCTAAATCGGAAAAATCAGCTTTGACGGGATTAATCACATCGATGACGATCTTGCCATCCAGATTGCCACAGGCATCGAGTGCTTCGCGCACGACGGACCATTGGACAGCAAGAAGGATGACATCTCCCCAACGAGCTGCTTCTTCCGTTGTCCCCACACGTGCTCCATGACCGATAGAATCTACGAGCTCCTGCAGCTTTTCGCGCGGCATGATGTCGCTGAACATGACTTCGTGACCAGCCATCGCCCAGAGCTTGCCAATTGCTGAGCCCATTCGTCCTGCGCCTATGATTCCGATCTTCATGGTATCACGCGTCCTTTCTGTAGGTGGTTGATTGTGAATCGCCTCTGAAACCGGCCCTGTGTCAAAGATTTTGTCACTCCTGGCATCGATTATGTCTTCTATTGCATTGCGTTTGCAGCGATTCAGGGTGATAAGTTCGGCGAAATACGATGGAAGAACTGCAAGCGAAAATCCTCGATTACCTGGCGGCGCGAAAGCACCGCCCTGTATCGCTCGGCGAGCTCATGAAGATACTCGGCTTGCCGTCGCATGATCGCTCGCGATTGAGAGCGGTCTTGCGTCAACTTGTGGCTGAAAAACGCGTCGAAAAACTGCGTGGGCGTCATTATCGTTTGCCATCGAAAAAAGGGCTCATTTCTGGCGTTCTTCGCACAACATCGAAAGGATTTGGGTTTGTTGTTCCGGACGAGGAATACATCGTCTCGCCAGACCAACCTTCCACGATCTTCATTCCTATGCGACGCATGGGAGACGCGATTCACGGAGATAGAGTCCTCGTGCGACTTCGGCGAGGACAAGGCGAATTGCCCGAAGGCGAGATCGTGGAAGTCCTGGAACGCGGAACCAAAGAGGTGGTCGGGAGGTTCTATTTTACGCGTCACGGGGGGAGAGTGATACCGCGGAATGAACGGTTTTCGCGAACGGTAGTCACACCACGCCCCTCGCCCTCGCTGGGTGTGTGCGATGGTGATATCGTTGTTGCTGAAATAGTGGAATGGACTCCTTCCTCGCAGCCCCTCATAGGCAAAGTCATTGAAAAGCTTGGTGACGAGGAAACTCCTGGCCTCGACGTAACAATTATCGTTCGGGAGGCCGGGGTAGAACCGGAGTTTCCCAAAGAGGTTCTCGCCGAAGCAGAACGCCTACCGCGCACCATCCCCGGGGCAGAACTTCGGAAACGGACGGATTTCCGGGACATCGTCACGTTTACGATGGATGGAGCAACCGCGAAAGACTTCGACGACGCTTTGTCTATCGAGCGACTCCCTGATGGGAAATGGCGTCTTGGCGTTCACATTGCTGACGTATCATGGTATGTGCGTGAAAAAACTCTTCTCGACCGCGAGGCGTATGATCGAGCGACATCGATCTATCCAGTCGACCGAGTTGTCCCCATGCTTCCTGAGCGGTTGTCGAACGATCTATGCTCGCTCCGCCCCAACGAGGACCGATTGACGATGAGTGTCCTGATGGAGGTGGAGGATCGGGGACGAGTGGGGCAATATGAAATCCATGAAGGGGTCATACGAAGCCAATTTCGGCTTATCTACGACGAAGTACAGCAGTTTATGGATGACGAAGCACCACCAGCTCTTGCTCGTCGGCTTGCTCCAATCCGCAAAGAGCTCGAAATGCTTTATGAACTGCGCCGAATTCTCACTGCTATGAGACGACGGCGAGGTGCTCTCGATCTTGATATTCCTGAGACAGAAATTGTGTTTGCCCCTGATGGCACGGTTGCTGACGTTGTGCGACGGAATCGTCTCGAAGCGCACCGGGTTGTCGAGGAAGCGATGCTGCTGGCGAATGAAGTCGTGGCAACACATCTCTTTAACCTGCACGTCCCCTCTGTGTACCGTGTGCACGAGGAGCCCGATTTCGAAAAATTGCGCAAACTGGCGCCTGTTCTCGCTCAACTCGGGGTGAAGTTTCCCGCCAAGGGGGAATTTACACCCGATGTTCTCCAGGCAGCCATCGAGGCTTCAGAACGTCTTGAGACTGGCTTCATTGCACGACGACTCATTCTGCGTGCGATGATGCGAGCGCATTACTCTGAGGAAAACCTTGGCCATTATGGCTTGGCAAGCACGTGCTATACTCATTTCACTTCGCCTATTAGGCGGTACCCGGATCTCATCGTCCACAGGATACTCCGCGAAACGCTTGAGGCAGGGGCACCCAAGAGCGGAATCTATGTGCCACCCAAACGTCCGGAACGCGACGAGGAGGAGGTACCTCCGACGAGGGGGCGCCACACCAAGCACTATCTCGAGCCCAAGCGGCGGGATCAGCTCGAGCTATGGCTACCGTCAGCCGCCAGGCACTGCAGCGAAAGAGAACGACGAGCTGAGGAAATAGAAAACCGGGCAGTGTCCGCAAAAGCGCTCGAATTCATGCACCGCCGGCTTGGCGACACTTTCGAGGGGTATATCACAAGTGTTCTCCCCTGGGGCATCTTTGTCGAATTGTGCGAGTATCCGATAGAAGGGCTTGTCCACATTCGCAGACTCGAGGATGACTTCTATGAGTACGACGAGGATCGGATGGTTCTTGTTGGGTCGCATTCAGGTCGAACTCTGAAGCTTGGCCAAAAAGTAGTTGTGCAGGTAGATAGAGTCGACCTCTCTGCATTGGAGCTCGATTTCAATCTCCTCGAAATTGTGCACCCGGCCGGAGCAGAGCAGCGGCGTAAAGAAACTACGCGCAAACGCTCGCCGGCACAAAAACGTAAAATTGCCAGCCAACCGCCGCCGTGGCGTCGATTCCAGAGACGCAGAAAACGGGGCAGGTGAAGCATCACTATCGTGGCAGCGACTGCCAGGTTGTCACTCACACAGGACGCGACAAACAGTTCTTGCGCACTGGACATCAACTCTGGCAGCGAATCTCCATCTTGAAAGGACACGCAATCTGCAGGGCTTGACGGAGGAGACTTTTCTGCTCGAAAGAGGCTCTCACTCACCTATGTCGTTTAATCAGGGCGAGGAGTCGCCGCGAAAGCAACTGCTCATGAATGGAAGCTGCCTTTCTCTATACTCCAGCCTGAGAGGCTCATGAGCTACACCCTCACCAAGCGTATATCATCGTTGTTGGAATCGGAGGTCGGGAGAATCACCAAGCCATTTGGCTCGGGACATGCCGTGGGTATCGTGTTTCCAAACACCTACTTCGTCGGAATGTCCAACCTGGGATTCCAATACCTTTACCGTCTCATCAACGAGCGAAGCGGGTGGCTCGCCGAGCGTTTTTTCATGGATTTTGATCCAGTCGTCTCGCTCGAGAGCCAACGTTCCCCTGAAGATTTCGAGTTACTCGCTTTTACGATACCGTTCGAGCTCGACTATTTGAACGTCGTGGCCTTTCTTTCGAAGGCGCGTATTCCCCTCCGTGCAGCCGAACGCGGTCGGCATTATCCCCTCATTGTGTGTGGTGGGGTGTGCATCGATGTCAATCACCATCCTGTTTACGATCTGGCTGACATTCTTGTTAACGCGGAGGCAGAAACCGTCCTCGATCCGCTTCTCTCGCTCTACGAAGAATGTGGTGAGAACCGCTCGCATTTTCTTGAAGAAGCAAGAAAACTCCCTGGGGTGGAGGTCACTGCTGGTGCGTGTGAGTGCTACGGCCTCGACGTGCCGCCGCTTCTGGAGAGCAGGGCTCCCCTTGCTCCTCGCGTTGCAGCGCACGAGTTTTGGCGGCAACCTCTTTGCACCCAGATATTTACCCCTCATACGGAATTCTCCGAGATGTGCCTTGTCGAGCTTGCGCGAGGGTGCCCCTATCGTTGCACATTTTGCTTTGTGGGCCACAATCTTAATCCCTACCGCACAGTGCCTCTGGAGCTGCTGAAGGCATGGATTGCTGATCACTCGCACTTTGCCTCCCGCGTAGGATTCGTTGCGAGTGCCGTGGCGTCACATCCTCACATCGACGAGCTGTGCGAGTACTGTAACGAGAGAGGAGTGCGTGTTTCGTACTCGAGTCTGCGCGCGGAAGACGTCACGTTGACAATGCTCAAGACGCTTGCTCGCAGCGGGACTCGGTCGCTCACGCTTGCGCCCGAGGCTGGCTCTTATCGTCTCAGGCGGCTTCTTGGAAAGGCGCGACTGCCTGATGAGCGACTCTTTTGGGTCATTCAGCACGCGCTGTCTTTGGGAATACCAAATCTTAAGCTCTATTTCATGGTGGGGCTCCCGACGGAGACGGAAGATGATGTGCTGGCAATTCCTCAGTTGGTGGCTCGCCTCCAGCGCGAGTTTGTTGCTGGAAGCCGTGAGCACGGGCGCATCGGTGAACTCTCTTTGAACATAGGGATCTTTGTTCCCATACCGAAGACTCCCCTGGCGCGACTACCCATTCCAGATGAAAAGACCGTGCGGCGGCACATCAATTTGCTTGAACGCCATCTGAGGCGGCTCGACAATGTCCGGTTCTCATCGCCGAGCCTCCTTCTGGCGCAGATCCAGAGGATTCTCGTTCAGGGTGATTTGCGGACGGGAGAATTTCTCCGAGTCGCCAACGCCGAAGGTGGCAATTGGCGGGAAGCTCTCCGATGGTGGCGCAAGTACGGAAGTCTCAGTATTCAGTAAGATTTGTGCCCTTGGGAGTTCGTCTTCTCGCCAGCACCTTATGCCACCACCGTAACGGGGCGGTTTCCATCTGCTCCTTATTTCGCATCGAATGCTTTTGCATGGAAAGTTGTACAAGCGATTGCACGTTGAGACTCTTCAGCACGTGAAGCGTCCCCATCGTCTAGAGGCCTAGGACATCGCCCTTTCACGGCGATAACAGGGGTTCGAATCCCCTTGGGGACGCCATTTTTTGTTTGGGCATTTTCCCTGTCCTGTGGAATGAGGAACGGCGTCATGGTGAGAGGTGGGCGAGAAAAAGGTATCATAGCGCTTCTTTCCGCGGCGGTCTTTTGGGGAAGCTCTATTGTTATCGCACGAATATTCCTCCGACAGATCTCACCCTTTGTTCTCTCTCACCTTGGAGCGTGCGTCAGTGCCGTGTCGATCCTTCTCCCGTTACTCATTTTCAAACGGCAGAGCCTTCGTCTCTACCGCCGTGACTGGTGGCGGTTCGTTCTGCTGGGCGGCGTCGCATTCACTGTCGGTGGTCTTTTCATCAATATCGGTATTCAGCGTACAAGCGCCGCGACAGCGGCAACGCTTCAGTATCTTGCCCCAGCTTTTACCCTCATTTACGGGTGGCTGCTCAGAACAGAAGATGTAGACAAATGGAAAGTACTTGCAGTGTTGCTCACCCTCGCTGGAGCAGCGTGTACGACCGGCGTCGTGAGCGGAGGTTTCGTCTTCGACCCAGTGGGGGTAGCTGGCTCTGTGGGGTCAGCGGCGACCTTCGCTTTTATCACCATATTCTCGAAAACGTTTGCCTCTCGCTATAACCCCATTGCGTTTACGGGCTACACATTCGCCGCGATGGCAGTGGCGTACACTCTTGTTTCGCCGATTGAAACGCTGAGTGTTGTGAAGGAAATGCCTCGGACAGTCCTTCTCGTCGCTGCTTATGCAGTGTTTTTGGGAGTTATCCCCACGATACTTTATTTTTATGCAATGAAGTGGGTTGCGCCCACTGCCGCCACTATCGTGCTTTCATTCGAGATTGTCGTGACAAGTGTGTTGGGATGGCTCTGGCTGGGCGAACGGCTTTCTTTTCTCCAGATTGTTGGTGCCATCATGGTGATAAGTGCCGTCATCATCATCGAACAGAGACGCGAACGCTCGGTGGGGATCGAAGAGGGACTCCCCAGCCCGTGAATCTGCGCCCTGATAATCACGACGAAGCAAAAAGCTTCGGGGGACAACAGCGGAGATCGTTTTGCCGATGTTGTCGACTAATGCGATGGGTCATTGAGTCGCCCCTCGTAGGAAAAAGGTCGAGAGCCTTTCTTCGAATCGTGATGAATCGGGATGAGATAATCGAAAACCCTTGTGCTTGCTTTCTCCCGCCCCGAGTGTGACCGAGAGAAAAATCTCTTTTCCCCTTTTTCGATTGAACCTGCCTCGCCCAGTGATTCTCACTTGTGGCCATGGGAAAGACAATTTTGTTGGGAGCTCTTTTGTTCGTGATAGGAATGAATCTCCAGGCAGCGCTGCCACCGGGTGAACACGGAATGAGTATCGTGAGTTCTACCGACGGCACAACCCAGCCGTACAGGCTTTTTGTTCCGAGCCGAGCGGTGCAGACCTCTGCCCCGCTGCCTCTTGTCGTCGTGCTCCACGGCTGGGGCGTTGACGAGTATGCGTGGTTTAAGTTTACTCCTGTGAAACGTTTCGCCGACCAATTCGGCTTCGTTATAGCGGCCCCTTACGCCCGCGGAAATTGGTGGTACAGGGGACCTGCCGAGCAGGATGTCCTCGATGTTATCGAGAATGTCAAGAAAGCGCTTCCCATCGACGAACGACGCGTTTATTTGGCGGGGCATTCGATGGGGGGCTGGGGAACATGGTGGATTGGGCTCCGGCATCCGGACCTCTTTGCAGCAATCGCGCCGATGGCAGGATTCGATCCGCGCGAGTTCGCCGCAGGAGCAGTTAATCTCGATCCGTATGTCATACACGATATAACCGATCCCATCGTTCCTGTTGAGCAGTCGCGGGCGCCTGTTGCCTTCATGGCAGCTCGAGGGATATCGCATGTTTACAGGGAAGAAGTGGGGTACGGTCATGCAAGTCGCATGATTGGGGACAACCTGCCAAGGGTGTTTGAGTGGTTTACTCACCACTCACGAGAAGACAAGCCGCGGCGCGTCTCTTTAGCTTCGCGTCTTCCAGGAGCCTCTGTGCGCTGGCTTCTTCTGGTTGAAACGGAACGCTGGCCGCGCCCAGCTCTGATCGATGCGTGGGTGGATGCCGACGGGGTACTGGTTGTTCGGCAGGAAAATGTGCGCGCCTTTGCTCTCCACGTGGGGGACCTTCCTGCAAGCGCTACTTTGCCTCTCAAGGTTCGGATCGATAAGCAGGAACTTGCAGCGGAAAGAAGCACGGCATGGCTTCAAATTCGCCGCGAGAGAAAGAATGGTAATTGGGCACTCTCGGAAAGCACAGACAAGCCAGCCATTGCACCTCTCCCTTCCCTCAAAGGGGCTGTTGCACAAGAGTTAGCCGCAGCTCAGGCGGAAGATCGCCTTGCGACAGCGTGTGCAGAGATTCTGCGCAAGCATTTTGCCGCAGATGCCTGCGTGGTGGATGCGGATAAAATTCGGGTAGCTCGAGGGACGCTGACAGTCGAAAAATTGCTCGATGCGTGGGTCTATCCTGAAGATCGCCTGGTCGTAGCAGAAATCAATCCCCAGACCCTGCAAGGGATCTCTGAGGTAATATCCAAAGGGAAAGCGCTTGTCATCCCAGCCGAAGTCACGATCTCGAAACGCAAACTTGTTAATGTTATTTTGCCACAAGCCGTCGCAAATCAGCTCCATCTCTCTTCGGATAGAGTCAAGCCTGCTGGCGACTTAACGATTGGGGAACTATTGGCAAAACTAGCGACGGATCCTGCCAACTTTCGTCAGTAGTGAAGATTCCCTAGCGATTTGAGGCCCAGTACCTAGTGGGGGACGTTGGTGACGGCTGCGCCCCTGTCTTGTCGGCTGCGACGGGGTGTCTGCGCATTTACGAGTCGAGAGACTTTAGGACGGTATGGCGATAAGCCTCAAAATCTACGATCTGGCCTGAGATGCGTGAAAGTTCCGCAGCAAAAGCCATGAGGTGTCCTTCGACAGCGATTTGCAGAGACAGCTGGGCGGTCTCATAATCATTGTCGGCAATCAATCGGAGGATATTTCGGATGACGCCTGCGTCCCCACCGCCGTGAGAACTCCCGCTCGCAACCACATGGAAGATATCTCGGGGGACAGGGGGCCACACGCCCGCAACGAACTTGTCGACGCGTACCTCTTGCTTTTCAAAATGACCATTGAGTTCCCCGCAGGAACCAAGAACGCGAATGCTCCGAAATGGTTCCGCGCTTGTGGCAGATGCCGTGAAGTTGACAATGGTGCCGTCGTCGAATTCTGCGATGACTACCTGCTGGTCCACAACATCGTTGTCGCACCGATACACACATCGCCCATAAGGTCCTTCTTCCAGAGCGCGGCGGCGCGCCTCAAGCGAAGAGTCGAGAGAAATGACACTCACTGGCCACTCTGTGTGTTGCCCGAGATAAATGGACGGAGCATAGAACGGGCACGAAGTTTCTACTGGGCATCCCTCGATGCACCGCAGTGGTGCGCCTGCCGGCGCATTTTCTTCTCGGAAGAGGCGCCGCTCACCAAAAGAAATGATCTTGCGCACGCGTTTGCCTACGAGCCATGCGGCAAGGTCCATGTCGTGACAAGCTTTCGTGAGGATCATCGGACCGCTAGTGGCTGTTTGTCGCCAGTTCCCTCGAACATAGCTGTGGGCGAAGTGCCAATAGCCGATGTTTTCTGCCATGAGAACAGTAAAGGGAACCCCAATCAGTCCTCCCTCGACGAGCTCTTTAACTTTTCTGTAGAAAGCGGTATAGCGAAGCGGGTGACAAATCTGAACGATTCGGTGACTCTGCTGCGCCTTTCTTTGTATGGCGATACAGCCTTCAGCCGTGTGAGCCATGGGTTTTTCGAGGAGGAGATGATAGCCTGCATCAAGCGCCGCAAGGCTTGAACTCACATGCTCGCGGTCCATTGTGGTGTTGATGCAAAGGGGTGCCATCTGAGGGCGCGCAAGCAGGTCTTCCCACGATACAAACTGAAGCTCAGGTGGGATGTTGTGCTGGCGAGCAAAGGCGAGACGCCTTTCCTCGCACGGATCTGCGACTGCGACAAATCTAAGAAGATGGGGATGGTTGAGCGCGAAGGCTCCGAAAACCTCGCGCCCACGTTGTCCCGCACCAAGAAGAACAGCTTCGAGAACTCCCATTTCACGCCTGCCTTGGAAGAATGACATTCCATCCAAAAGCGATGCATGGTGCACGGGCGCAGCTCCTGCAACATATTTTTCTTCGGCTCGCTCCGCACTTTCGCTGCAATTTTACATTTGCGGCGCTGGCACGAGAGGGAGAGTATATTTCCCTGTAAAAACTGAACCACAAAGAGATGGCGAATTCACAGATTCGGACGGTGACAGTGAAATCATGGAATTAGCTCTTATTGGCTTGGCAAAATCTGGCAAGACGACGGTCTTCAATGCCCTGACGGGCGGCAAGGCCGAAACCTCTCTCTTTGCTGGGGGAAAGGTAGAGCCCAACATCGCTGTGGTAAAGGTTCCCGATCCTCGCGTGGACAAACTTGCGGAGATCTACCAGCCCAAGAAGGTCACCTATGCCACAGTGAAATATGTGGATGTTGCGGGAATTGCTCGTGAGAGCGACTCTCCCGAAAAGGGAGTTCCAGAAGCTTTGCTCCAATTTGTTTCTCGCGCCGATGCTCTCATCGCAGTTATCCGAGGATTCGAAGACCCGGTTCATGGCGCTCCGCGGATTGCGTCTGATGTCGAAACGGTACATCTGGAGCTTGTGTTCAGTGATCTCGCCAAGGTTGAGACTCGGCTCCAGAAGTTGGAAAAGACGCTTCCCAAACTGAGTGGGAAGGAGCGTGATACGCAGCAATTCGAGATGGATGTATTGCGTAAGATTCACCCCTTCCTTCAGGAAAACCGTCCCATCCGTGCCGCTGGCCTGGAACCAGAAGAAGAAAAAGCAATCCGCGGCTTTCAGTTTCTTACGGCTAAGCCAATCATGTTCCTGCTCAACGTCGGTGAGAGTGACCTTCCGCGGGGCGAAGAGCTCGTGACGCAAATGAAAGTACCGGGCATAACAGACCAGCCTCGCACTTCCACTGCGTGGCTTGCTGGAGAGATCGAGATGGAGATTGCCCAGCTCGAGGGCGAGGACCGAGAGGCGTTCTTGCGCGACTACAATATTGAGCGCCCAGCTGCCGAGCGAATTATCGCCATGAGCTATGAACTTCTCGGCTACATTTCGTTTCTCACGGTTGGCCCCGATGAGGTCAGGGCGTGGACAATCCCGGCAGGTGCACTCGCACCCCAGGCGGCTGGCACGATCCATTCGGACTTTGAGCGCGGATTCATCCGCGCAGAAGTCGTGCATTATGACGAGCTCATTAGGTGCGGTTCTTTCGCAAATGCGAAGAAACAGGGAATCTGCCGTCTCGAAGGCAAGAGTTACGTCGTGAAAGATGGCGATGTCATAAATTTCCTGTTTAGCGTGTAGGCTGGAGAGGAGAGAAGCTCATGCGCAGCGTACGGATCGAGCGAGACAAAAGACTAGTGCAACTTCTTGGCGCAACATTAGCGTTTCTGTGGTTGGCTGCTGGCTGTACGCAACAGGGTCAGGCGCCTGAGGCTTCCCAGGAGCAGTCGACGCCTTCGGCAATGGATCATACTTATCATGGAGAAGCCATAAAGGCGCGTGCTCGCGCGATGCGTACGCTCGAGGGAGTGAATGCGGAACGCAAAGAGAGAGAAAAAGAAGAAAAGGCGTTCGATCGGCCAGCGTCCCCGACGCCAGCAGAAAATCCATGAGCACCTTCTCTCCTGCCGCCTGTTGTCGCAACAACTGATAGCGCAAAACGCGACAGGATCGAGATGTCTCTGTGAAGTTTTCCTCACTACCTCTGTGTAGAATGAGAAAATTATGAACATTCTTGGGATATCGGCTTTCTATCACGATTCGGCGGCAGCGCTTGTCCAGGATGGCAAGCTCATTGCTGCTGCCCAGGAAGAACGATTCACACGGAAGAAGCACGACGACGGCTTTCCCCTTCATGCTACGCGTTACTGTTTGCGTGAGGCGGACATTGATATCAAAGACGTTGATTACGTCGTCTTCTACGACAAGCCGTTCACCAAATTTGAAAGACTCCTTTTCACCTATTTCGATCAGTTTCCCCGGGGCATAGGTTCGTTTGTATACTCCATACCCATCTGGATGCGGGAGAAACTATGGATCAAATCGATCATCCGGCACGAGCTTGGCTACTCCGGCGAAATACTCTTCAACGACCATCACCTCTCCCACGCTGCCAGTGCTTTTCTTGTCTCGCCATTTGAAGAGGCAGCCATTCTGACTGTCGACGGGGTCGGCGAGTGGAGTACCTCGACGTGGGGCGTCGGTCGCGGCTCCTCCATAGAGCTGCTGTACGAGACGCGATTCCCGCACTCGCTGGGGCTTTTCTACAGCGCCTATACCTACTATCTCGGGTTCAAGGTTAATAGCGCCGAATACAAGGTTATGGGTCTGGCTCCTTACGGGCAGCCCACGTTCTACGACCGAGTGCGAGAAACGATTGAGTGGAAGCCCGACGGGAGCTTCCGGCTAAATACGGAGTACTTTGATTTTCTCCACGGTTTGCGGATGACAAACGAGCGATTCCACCGGCTTTTTGGTGGTCCTCCCCGGTCACCGGAAACGCGACTAACGCAGCGTGAGTTCGACATCGCGGCGAGCGTCCAGAAGGTCACGGACGAAATCATGGTAGCTCTCGCGCGCCACATTCACAAGGAGACCGGCATGCGAAAGCTGTGCATGGCGGGCGGAGTGGCTCTCAATTGCGTGGCCAACGCGAAAGTTCTTGAGCAATCGGACTTCGAGGATGTGTGGGTACAGCCCGCTGCGGGAGACGCTGGAGGAGCTCTCGGCGCAGCGTTCTACCTGTGGAACACAGTTTTCGAAAACCCGCGGACGTTTGTCATGGAGCATGCGTATTGGGGTCCACAATATTCTGAGGAAGAGATTCGTTCGTGCCTCGATTCTCTGGGGGCGCGTTACCGCCGGCTCGAACCCGCCGATCTGACGCGTGAAGTCGCTTCTCTCATCGCCAATAACCGCGTGGTAGGATGGTTCCAAGGGCGGATGGAATTTGGCCCACGGGCTTTGGGCTCCCGAAGTATCCTTGCGGATGCTCGCGATCCCAAAATGAAAGACACCCTCAATATGAAAATCAAATTCCGCGAAGGGTTTCGACCCTTTGCCCCTAGCGTGATTCACGAACGTGCTCCGGAGTTTTTCGAAATGGAAAAACTTCGTTCGAGTCCGTTCATGCTGTTCGTTGCCAACGTGAAACCAGACAAGCGGGTCATTCCCTCCGTAACACATGTCGATGGCAGTGCGCGGCTGCAGACGGTCGAGCGCCATACGAATCCCCTCTATTACGATCTCATTGCCGAGTTCGAACGGCAAACAGGCGTTCCCGTGATCATTAACACAAGCTTCAATGTGCGTGGCGAACCGATCGTTTGCACACCGGCTGATGCCTACCGCTGCTTTATGAGAACAAACATGGACAACCTTGTCGTAGGACCCTACCTGCTCGCGAAAGAGGAACAACCCCCCTGGCAGGAAGAAGGCGACTGGCGGTCGCTTTTCCCGCTTGACTGAGACGGCGCCACTTGCATTAAATAATGAAGAAATAGTGAAAAAAATATGTACGCAATAGAGGTCCGCTGAGAATGAGCTATGGATTCATCCTTGGCGGAGAGGTGCGCGATTACGCATCGTCGGCTGGATATATCACCACGATCCCGTCCTTCTTCCGATGTTGCTGGCCCAGAGTGAACATGCGAGTTCGGGCTGGAACATGGAAAGAGCACGTGGGTGGCGAGCTGTGACCGAGAGCCGATACATCCCTTGGACAGAAAGGAGGGATATGGCGGATGGCAGTTGTGACAGTAGATCAGAATGAATCGATCGACAAGGTTCTGAAGCGCTTCAAGAAGGAGTGCCAGAAAGCAGGAATCTTGTCGGAGCTTCGTCGGCGTGAGCATTACGAAAAGCCGAGTGTTCGCCGCCGCCGGAAGGTTGAGGCTGCACGGCGCAAAGCTCGTCGACGCGAGATGAAGCTCAGGAAAAAGCTCGAGAGCTATTGATTGCTGTGGGGGAAACTTCCCCTATCATTAGTGAAAAAGAATTGAAGTAGCCATAGTGCGGGAGAGCGACACAGTAAGGAGCTCTCCCGCATTCGTCTTTGCACGAGAGTTTTGTGATGAGAGTTGCAATCGTCGGGGCTTCACGCAATCGCATGAAGTATGGGAATCGAGCGTTGCGGGCGTACATGCGCCAAGGACACGAAGTATTCCCAGTCAATCCAAACGCCAACGAAATAGAGGGAGTACGTGCCTATCCGAGCATATCGATGCTTCCGCCCGGCCGCCTTGATCGCGTTTTACTCTATGTTCCGCCTCACGTGGGCTTACAAGTTTTGGAGGAGCTTCGGAAGCGGGAAGTAGGGGAGGTATGGGTCAACCCGGGAGCGGAGAGCGACGAGCTTTTCGAAAAAGCACGGGAGCTTGGCTTGAATACTGTTTACGCCTGTGCCATCGTCGACATTGGCGAAACCCCGTGACAGTGCAGCACCATTGCCGGTTTCTCTCACTGGCGAGTGCATTCCACCTCGCACTTCTTGCCGGCTTCGTGATTCGCAACCGTTAGCTCGGATCCCGCGCACGGGCGCCCAATGACTCTGCCCGCGGCAAACCAGCTAAAGCGTTCGCACATTTCCCTGCTGTTCATTAACAAGCATTTGCTCTCGGTGGGCTATGCTTCACCGATAAGAACTCCAGCAATGACGACCAGAATTCCCCCAAAGACCACCTGCACGATCGACCGCATGAACGGCGTCTGCATGTAGCGGTACCGGATATAAGCAATCGCAACGAGCTCGAGGCCAACAACAATGAGAGCCACTATCATTGCCCACATATAATTGGGAATCAAGAAGGGCAGGGCGTGGCCAATCCCGCCGACGAATGTCATAAGGCCCGTGACAAAGCCTCGCAAGAGCGGCCGCCCGCGACCGGTGAGTGCGCCATCGTCGCTCAATCCCTCAGCGAATCCCATGCTTATGGCTGCCCCGACAGAGGCTGCAGTACCCACGACAAAGGCATCCCAACTTCGCTGTGTGGCGATTGCAGAAGCAAACAGCGGTGCAAGGGTGGAAACAGAGCCGTCCATCAAACCGACGAGTCCCGGCTGGATAACCTGCAAAACAAACAACTGATGTTCTGTGTAGCGCGGGCTTATCTCCGTACGTTTTGCTGCAGCCGCGACACCCACTGCTTTTGCCTCGTGTTGACGTTCAGCCTCTGCCAGGAAGGCAAAGAGATCTCGAAGTTCAGCGTCAGAGGTTCGTTCTGCCGCCTTTTCATAGAAGCGCTGAGTTTCCAATTCCATGAGGGCGATTTTCTCAGCGATTTCTTCGGGCGACAGTTCGTCCGGTGGCAGAGTGGGGCGATCGACGAAGCCGATTACATCCTTTCGTGTTATAAGAGGAATTTCGTCTCCGTACTTTTTGCGGTACAGTTCAACGAGCCGGGCGCGATGGTTTTCTTCTTCTGCGCGTTGTTGATCTAGCTGTGCTGCAAACTCAGGATGCGTTTTCCTCACGCGGCGAGCAAATTCTTGAATTATTCGCGCATCTTCCTCTTCAAGAGAAATGGCAAGTGCCAGAACTTCCTGGGGCGACAGCGACGCAAAAGATCTTTTCATAATCCCTCCGGAGCAACTTCCTTTGGTAATTAGTACCACATTGACGCCCAAATTTGCATAGACATATCAATTATCTATTGGACGCCCAGCTACAGAAAAAGTAGAGGAAGGTCAGAGAAGGTCATATCATCAGAGATATTCCGAAGGGCTTGGCAATGAAGTTCTATGGAAAGCTCATCATTATTATTGTAGGTGTAATCGTTGGGTTGTGGTTTTTACGCACCTATCAGGAGTCCCAGCCGTCTCCGTCGGCTTCGCCCCAGCCGAGTGCAATGCAGCGCGAAGCTCTTCCCTCTTCCTCTTCTCCTGCAGCTCCTTCAGCCCAAGGGACTTTCGCGCCCACGCCGCCACCCCCACTCATGACACCTGAAGATACGGCGCGCCAACGATTCGTGGAAATGGCGCGTACAGCTGGTGTGGAACTTGTTGATTATCGTCGAGATGGCGACTGGTTCGTGGTGACCATCCGAAGCACCGACCGCAACCGGCTTTTTGATTTTCTCGATGTTGCTCAGCGCAATGGCCTTCGCAGCCTCGACGTCAAAGCGGGACCCAACTACCAGGAATTCATGGGGCGCGATGGCCGCTTGGTGTTTCAAGCAACCCATCGCATGAAGTTTTAAGGAGAATGCAGTACCAATCTAGGTGAGGAAAGCGCCGCAACACTTGCTCAGTTCCAGGCAGTTTCGGCGCAAAAGTGTGCCATTGTTTTTGCAAACCGAGTTACTTGCGCAATACATGCTGGGGGTGAGAGCTTCCGCAGCGAATTGAAGAGATGAACGGGAGTAATTCGATACTTTTTCTCGAGAAAGTGAGGTATAATGCCATGTCAGTATCATCTTATCATGTCGAAGCGCACGCTTGTGCGTGTGCGAGTAAGCGTTTTTCATGGAAAAGAGTGGCAGGAGCGGCTCTTCTTCTCGTTATGCCTTTGCTATGGGCGCCGGGATTGGGCTACGCACAGTCACCAAAGCCCCCAAAGGTTGTTGTTCCTGGTGCGCCCGTTACCTATTACGACGGGGAACGTCCCATCGAGCTCGTTGCTGCTCTCGATGAAGTCGCCATTGAAACGGTCGACGATAGCGCAAGTGTGACAGAGAAGGTGAGTAAGTTGCCGCAGCTGAAAGTGCAGGCTGTCGAGAAACTATCCGGCAAGAACACCCAACGAGTTCGGTTCACTCAGCAACCCGACCGGCGGTCGCTTGAGGATCGAGCACGAGAACTTGCGGCTTCTCTCGGCGGAGCGAAAGTCAATGCTCTCCTCTACGCACCTACTGCCGCCAAAAGATCCCCCGAACAGGCGCAGATTCTTACCCGCCGTCTCGCTGTGAAGGTGAAACCAGGCGTCGATATCGACCAGATTGCTCGCATCAACAATCTGCGTGTTGTGGAGAAGGTTTCGTACAGTCCTGACACTTATATTCTCGAGGCAAAAGGCGATGGCATTTTTGATGCGCTCGACGCCGCGAACACGATCCACAGTTGGGGGATCACGGAGTTCGCCACACCACTCATTCGGAAACAGCAACAGAAGAAATTCTCCCCTAACGATCCACTGTACTCGCGCCAGTGGCATCTGAAAAATACGGGATCGAACCCAGGTGTGTCGGGGCTCGTTGCAGGGAATGACGTCAATGTGGAGAGTGTGTGGGATTCGTACCTCGGAACCGGCATCAATATCGCGATTGTGGATGATGGGTTGCAGGTCGCACACCCAGATCTTGCTCCGAACGCGCGAACTGATATCGATATCGACATCAATTACGGAGATGACGACCCTTCTCCTGACGTTTCGGGAGATAACCACGGAACAGCGTGCGCGGGGGTAGCAGCGGCGCGCGGCAACAACGCAGTCGGCGTCAGTGGCGCTGCCCCGCAAGCTGGCCTTGTCGGCGTGCGTCTGATCTCTGCTGCAGCAACCGATAGCCAAGAAGCCCAGGGACTTACCCATCAGCTCACAGCAGCTAACCCTGCCGATCGAGTGAGTATTTACTCGAACTCGTGGGGACCAGCTGATGATGGAGCTACACTCGAGGGTCCGGGGCCGCTTGCTCGGGCAGCACTCCAGAACGGTGTGACGAACGGCCGGGGTGGCCTCGGCGCTCTCTATTTCTGGGCTGGTGGCAACGGAGGAACATCTGACAATTCCAATTATGATGGCTACGCGAATAGTCGCTACACTATAGCAGTGGCGGCCAGTGGAGGAGCTGGCGAGCAATCGAGCTACAGCGAAAGCGGGGCAAACATTGTGGTCAACGCGCCCTCCAGCTATTCCGGAGGAGGCATTACTACTGTCGACCGAACAGGCTCTGACGGCTATGAGGACCCGCCAGGAGACTATACCTACAGCTTCGGTGGCACCTCGTCGGCTACGCCGTTGGCGGCGGGATGCGCAGCACTTCTCCTTCAAGCCTACCCGTCCCTCTCGTGGCGTGATGTGCTCGACATTCTCATTCGCTCTGCCACAAAAAACTCCCCCAGCGACACGAGCTGGTTCAACAATGGGGCGGGACTCCACTTCAGTCACAAGTTTGGCTTTGGGCGCGTAAATGCTGCGGGGGCGTTGAGCATTGCAGCGACGCATACGCCCTTGCCTCCCGAAACGACCCCGCTTACGGGCGGCGAGACACTTTCTACCCCTATTACCATCCCCGATAACAATGCGACAGGGATTACGAGAACGACAACGATCTCCGGTCCTGCTAATTTCAAAGTCGAGTACGTAGCAGTAGACGTTGTCATCACCCATCCGTACCGTGGGGATCTAGAGATGACGCTGACCGCGCCGTCCGGCGTCAACTCCAAGATTGCAACCACTCGAAGCGACAGTGGAGATGACTACAATCATTGGGTGTTTACGAGTGTGGCTCACTGGGGAGAGAATCCCAATGGCGTCTGGTCGTTCAAGGTTGCAGATCGCTACGCAGGTGATGTCGGGAGCCTGAGCAGTTGGACACTCACAATTTACGGTCATCTGGAAAACCCGGCAGCGGTGGGAGACTGGATGCTTTACTAAGTTAAGCGCATCTTTTGACAAGGTAGCGTGGTTGTGATTGCGCGGGACGAGTTACGCATCACTCGTCCCGCGCACTTTTTTCAGTGTGCCGGTAGGGATTGCTTTACACCGGAGCAGGAGTCGAAGCACCCCGCGCACTTTACGGAGCACACAAAGTTATCACATTTGCATTAGCGTGCAAGCAAGCTCGCCCCCCGCGTCTGACGGAGCGCATTCTGTCAGCAAAACACATCCTGTCGCGCCAGCAAGAGAGGAGCCCCACTGACAGCCCATGACCTAAGGAGAGAACTTCCTTTCCTCCCGTGTCCACAAGCCCCGGATCTCTAGTGTACTCGCAAGCTGCCGGAGATGCTTTTCCCTGGGAGCGCAGGCGTCCTCGCCTGCATGTTCTTCTGCTGGCTGGACACCAGACGTCTGTGCTTCAAACCATCGATAGAGTATACGTTCGTTCTCATTCAACTTTTCTGCCGTCATGCTCACGGTTGTTATGTAGTATTAGATTCAAAAGTTTTGCATCGCCTTGGCATCAAAACGTCCCGACACACCCTGCATAGAGCATCTCGACAAGACGCTGACAATGTCTTTTCCTGGGAGCGCAGGCGTCCTCGCCTGCATCCCCCCACACTGACACAAGCAAACGGAAAAGCAAATGGGGTCGCGTGGAGACGGTGGTCTAAAGTCACAAGGCAGGCGAGCAGCCAAGGCACGAAAAGGCATAAAAAGGCATACAGGAACGCTTAGTCCTGGCAGTCGGCACCAGAAACCTTGATCCACGATGGGTGGGAAAAGAAAAACATGCAGGCGGGGACGCCTGCGGTCCCAGGGGAGGCGAGCTTTCTGCTGTGCGAGTTGCCCCTCGGGGTTGGAGAGCACAAACGGTCAGCATATGTAAAATAAGTGTGTTGAGAGCTTATCAGTTGCCGTGGCGTTGCGTAAGCCTACGCATAAAACCCACCGCCCCCACTCCAGTATGCAGCATCTATACAAGACGCCGACGATGCTTTTTCCTGGGAGCGCAGGCGTCCTCGCCTGCATCCCCCCACACTGACACAAGCAAACTGAAAAGCATATGGGGTCACGTGGAGACGGTGGTCTGGAGTAACGAGGCAGGCGAGCAGCCAAGGCACGAAAAGGCATACGGGAACGCTTAGTCCTGGGAGTCGGCGCCAGAAGCCTTGATCCACGATGGGTGGGAAAAGAAAAACATGCAGGCGGGGACGCCTGCGGTCCCAGGGGAGGCGAGCTTACGCTCCTGGCTGCCGAATACAATCGGCACGCTAATCCCCTTTCAAGCGAGAAGGTAGAGCACCATTTTCAACGGGGAAATGGCTCGAACAGAGTGAGGAGTGTGACTAGGCATGTAAAACCAGGCTCCACTTTTGACCGCGTATGTCTGCCCACCAAGTGTCACATCGCCTTCTCCATCAAGAATGTGCATGATGGCAGGCACAGCAGCTGTGTGCTCACTCAGCTCTTGTCCAGGAGAAAAACCAAAGAGCACTACCTTGAGATGTTCATCGCGTAAGAGCGGCTTGCTGAGTATTCCCTCGGGAGGGATTTCGATTTCGGAAGCGATGTTTTCACAAACGAGCATTTCCATATTTATTCCTTATCCTTTCTGTTATATTGTCCCGATTTCATCTGCGAGAGCTAAAGCTCGTGCAAAGAGTATGTCGTCCTCTTCTCTTATGTGGGCCAAAAGGTCTCGTTCGAGTTCTCGGAGCCCCGTGAAAAGTACGCTCATGAGGGGTGAGTCCAAAAAGGATAAGGAAAAATCCTCTCCCACAGCGCGGATTTGTTCGAGACTGCTTTTTGCCTCACTATGTTCAATCGTTAGCAGAGAAATGCTCTGTGGAATTTTCGCGATGTTTTTCGACGAAGCCGAAAGCGTTTCTGTGTCAAGAGCGCGGAGAATAGGGAAGAGAGTTAGCTCTTCTTTTACGATATGAATTTCCAATTCGGCTTTCATGGGGGCAAAACGTTCGAGGATTGCCTTCGCGACAAGCGCATTACTTTTGGTTTCGCGATTCACGGCACGATGAAGAAGAAGTTGGATGCGGGGCAACTCTGCGCGAAGAAAAGCGTGGTGGATAGCTTCAATGTGAGTCACCAGGGTAGCAAATGTGCTCGATTGCCAGCAGACATCGCACTCCTGGTGCCAGAGTTCTACGTGGAGAGCGACGTCCGTGAGGGTTTTTCCTGCCGCCAGGAGGTCGAGTGCCCATCCTACCGTGCCCTGTGAGAACGATGTCTGAGGGATACCCAGATGAAGGAGGACGCGTGCCATTGCGGGCGCGCGCAAGGCAACTTCTTCCAAGGATATGTCTCTGCCAAACTCTTCCATATTTTTTCCTGCCTCTATTCTGAAAGACAGATAGTCATTTTGGGGGACAAACGCCAGAGGAATGCGTTCCTGGGACCGCAGGCGTCCTCGCCTGCATGTTTTTCTTTTCCCACCATCGTGGATCAAGGCTTCTGGCGCCGACTACCAGGACTAAGCGTTACTTTAGACCACTGTCTCCGCGCGACCCCATGTGCTTGCTAGTATGCTTGTGTCAGTGTGGGGGATGCAGGCGAGGACGCCTGCGCTCCCAGGGAAAAGCATCGTCGGCGTCTTGTCGAGATGCTCTATGCAGGGTGTGGGTTTTCGGGTTTATGCCAAGGCTTACGCAACGCTACACTAACTGATAAGCTCTCACCGCGCTCAGTTTATATATGCTGACCGTTCCTGCTCTCCAAACCCGGGCTGCAACTCGCACAGCAAAAAGTGCGCCTCCCCTGGGTCTGCAGCCGTCCCCGCCAGCACGTTTCTTTTTCCACGAGGGTGGGTCGATGGCGAGCCACTATTGCACCGACAATGCAATTATTGGGTTCGATGGATTGTGTAGAGAAACATACGAACAATGGCGGCACAACGATTCGGTTGCTACAAAGCGGGCGAGGTAGTGGAATCTCCCGAGAGGGGCTGAGCTCCTGTAGCCGTGGTTTCTTCGGGTACAGTGATGGTAATTTCTTTTTGAGCCGATTCTTCTGCTGGAGGGGGAACAGGCTTTTTCTCCTGCCCTGCACAAGAGAAAAGCGCGATCACAAAAAAGAGGGCAAAAATCCTCACAAGCTGCCTTCGAAGGTTATTCATTTCGACCTTTTCAAAGAATCTCGTCACTACATCACAAAACACATCGGACAACAAAATTGGCACCCGGGGCTCAAGTGACCCGGTGTTATTTCTTCTTTGCTGCGGTTTTCTTTGCTGCCGGTTTCTTTGCGGCTTTTTTGGCCGTGGTTTTCTTGGCCGCGGGTTTCTTTGCTGCTGCCATTCCTCTTCACCTCTTTTCTTTTCAGAATGAAATTCTTTGTTGTGCGCATAGAAAAAACAAAATTTTCGCGCTTGTCAAACAAAAGATGAAGAAAATTGTTTCACTCGAAGTCAACCGTTGCTAGACCTATGTTTTAGCTAGCTCAAGCGGAGTAGTTCAGACAATAGTAGGGGAAAAGCTGGGCGTTTCGGTTATGGCACAGACAGTGCAAAGAGAAGTCATTATTCCAAATAATGCCGGGATGCATCTGCGTCCTGCTGCCGCTTTTGTGCGGACTGCGAACAAGTACAAAAACTGCGATGTGCGTGTCATTCGCGACAACCAGTCAGCAAACGGCAAAAGCATCATGGGGTTAGTGATGCTTGCAGCAACGAAAGGGACAAAGCTCACCATTGAATGTACAGGCGAGGACTGCGAGAAAGCACTCGAAGAACTCTGCGATCTCGTCGAAAATCATTTCGGGATGGATACATAGTTAGGAGCGGAGAAGATGAAGAACTTGGTAGCAATTGTCCTCGCCGCAGGGCAGGGAACCAGAATGTATTCTGGTCTTCCCAAAGTCCTCCACAATGTCGCTGGTCAGCCAATGTTGGACCATGTTTTGGAAGCTGTTCAAGCGCTGGAACCGGAGAAGATTTATGTGGTCACGGGTTTTATGGCGGAGAAGGTTCGTGAGCATGTGGGGCGCCGTGCGATTTGCGTTCATCAAAAGCGTCGCCTCGGCACAGCCCACGCAGTAAAGCAGGTTGTGCCATACCTGAAAGATTTCCGAGGAGATGTTCTTATCACCGTTGGAGATGCTCCTCTTATCCGTCCCGAGACACTCCTCGAGCTGGTCAAGCGGCGTCGTGCCCACCAGGTGGCGGCAACTGTGCTCACAACCGAGCTCGAGAACCCAACCGGCTACGGACGCATTGTGCGTAATCGTGATGGCACCGTCCGTAAAATTGTGGAAGAGAAAGACACGAATGTTTATGAAGCAGCGATCAAGGAAATTAATACCGGAATTTACGTCTTCGACTGTCCGCGTTTGCTCGAAGCACTGAGTCGCGTCAGAAACAACAACGCCCAACGAGAGTTTTATCTGACGGACACGATAGAAATTCTTGGGAAGTTGGGACATGAAGTCGAAGCAATGGTCGCCGAAGACCCTTCCGAGACCCTCGGTGTAAATTCGCGTGCGGATCTGGCGCGGGCAGAGAATCTCCTCCGCCGTCGCATTGCGCTGAGCGTGATGGAACACGGCGTCACCGTTATTGATCCTTCAACAACATATATTGATAAACAAGTAAAAATAGGAAAAGATACGATTATACACCCTTTCACAATGCTCACGGGAAAGGTTGAAATTGGCGAAGAAAGTGAAATCGGTCCTCACGCTCACATTTCCGATAGCAAGCTAGGCAAAGCCGCCAAGGTTAAATTCTGTTACATCGATCAAGCGGAGATTGGTGACAATGTAAGCGTGGGGCCTTATGCTCTTGTGCGGCCTGGAACGACAATCCAAAACAATTCGCGTATCGGAACGTTCGTTGAGATAACGCGGAGCAAAGTGGGAAACGGCTGCGATATTCTCCATCTGAGCTATATTGGCGATGCTGTTATCGGCGATCACGTTTCCCTGGGAACAGGCACTGTGACCATCAATTATGACGGCAAGAAAAAGCGACACACAGAAATCGGGAATAATGTTTTTCTTGGAAGCAATACCCGTCTCATCGCACCAGTGAAAGTCGAAGATGGGGTGTGCCTCCCCCATAATGCGACCCTCACCGGTCGAGTGGTTGCCAGTGGAAAAGATTCTCCTGAAAAACTAGACGACGGTCAGCCAACAAAAGCTCCAAAGAAAAAAGACGCCTCCGCCACCAAGCGTGCTCGTAAACGCTCATGAAAGACTAGACTATTCTGAACTAAGACCCAATAGCAGCTCCTCCGCCGAATACCTGGTTTCCAGGAGGCTGTGCTACAGTCAGCGGCGTTGACTCATCTCATGAATGAATGCTAACAATGCGGCACTCGTTCGCATCCCACTGCGAAAATCTTCCACGCTAAATTTTTCGTTAGGACTGTGGATGCGGTCATCAGGAAGACCAAACCCCAGAAGAAGACAAGGCATTGAGAGATCCTTCATGAAACGGGTGACAATGGAAATTGAGCCGCCTTCCCGAATAAAGACAGGCTTGCACCCAAAGCCCTGCTCGAGTGCTCTAATCGCTGCTGTAACCCAAATGCTGTCTGGTGGGACTCGCACAGCTGGAGTTCCATGCCCAGCGCGGAAATTGACTTCAGCATAAGGCGGACAGAGTTTTTCGACGTGTTTGCGAATTGCCTCGAGAACATTTGCCGGGTTTTGCTGAGGCACAAGCCTCGCACTGCATTTGGCAAGAGCGCGAGCCGGCACAATTCCTTTATGACCTTGCCCTTGATGTCCCCCAGTTATGCCCACAAACTCGAGAGTGGGGCGTGTCCAAATGCGTTCGAGGATTGTTCGATCCGGCTCGCCCCACGTGGCTTTTGCCCCTGCAGTTGCCAGAAACTCTTTTTCGTCGAAGGGGAGGTTAGCCCATGACGATTTCTCCTCTTGCGACGGCTCCTCGACCTCATCGTAGAAACCCGGAACCGCTACTCTGCCCTCAGGATCATGAAGCTGCGCGAGAATTCGGGTGAGTACTTCAATTGCATTGGGAATTGCGCCCCCGAAGGAACCAGAATGGAGATCGGCTTGAGCGGTTCGAACCTCAATTTCAAAAGCGGCGATGCCACGCAATCCTGTGCAGAGAGAGGGATATCCTCGCGCAAATTGAGCCGTGTCGGAAATAACCACCGTATCTGCCTGCACAAGGCTACGATTCTTTTCGAGCCACGAGGGGAGACTGGGACTCCCTATTTCTTCCTCACCTTCGATGAGAAATTTCACGTTGACGGGAAGCGAGCCGTACGTTCGAAGCCATGCCTCGATGGCCTTGAGATGGGTGAACAGCTGCCCCTTGTCGTCGCTTGCCCCGCGGCAATAGATGTTACCGTCCCTGATCGTTGGCTCAAAAGGTGGAGACTCCCATTCTTCGAGTGGCTCGACCGGCTGAACATCGATGTGGCCATAAAACAGAATGGTAGGTTGTCCTGGTGCCCCTCGCCATTCCCCGTAGGCGAGAGGATGTCCGCCTGTCTCGTAGACGCTTGCAGTAAGGCCAATGTTGCGCAAGTGGGAACAGACCCACTCAGCAGCCTTCCTCACATCATCGGCGTGCTCTTTTTGTGCGCTGATAGAGGGGATCGACAGGAGCTCAAAGAGCTCATTAAGGAAACGAGAATACTGATCTTCGAGATATTGCAGTGCTTTTTCCATGATAAGCCACGTTGTTCAACGGAAAGAGGGTCGAAACTCAACGATTTTGTGCGCGGAGGACTTTTCCCCCGCGGGCATCGGTTGGGACTCCGTTTTCGATCTCCACGACGCCATTGACCATAACCATTTCAACGCCAGTGGCATAGCGTGGCGGTTTGCCAAATTCATTCGGGTCGCCAATCGCTTCGAGATCGAAAAGCACAAGATCCGCTGTATAGCCCAGGGCAATTTGCCCCCGATCCTTGAGCTGGAATGCTTGCGCTGGGAGCTGCGTCATCTTGCGGATAGCCTCTTCGATGGGCATATTTTTCTGCTCGACCACATATCGGCGAATAAACTGTGGAAACGAACCGAAGGCGCGCGGATGAGGACTCCCTTGCGCGAGAACACCCTGCGTTGCCCGGCTTTCTGCGTCTGTGCATACCATGCAGAGAGGGTGGGATAAGACTCGATCCATGTCTCTTTCACTCATAGTGAAGTGGCAGATCCAGACCTCCAACTCTCCAGCAACGAGTAACTCAAAGAATAGGTCCAGCGGTCTCATGCGGAGTTCCTCTGCGAGTGCAGCGAGTGACCACCCGCAGTAGTGCCGGTAACTTTCGTGCGGGATATCAGCGAGAAGAATGTCGTGCCACGGCGCCTCTCCCCGAAAGTCGTCCTCGAGTTCTTGTGCTATTCGTTCGCGCATGCTGGAGTCAGAAAGACGGCGAAGTGCCGCAGCCCGGCCACCCTCGACTACCCACGATGGTAAGAGAGACGATAGTTCAGTCGACGATGCTGTGTAAGGGTAACGATCAAAACCAATGTGTGCTCCTCGCTCCAAACGCTTTTCAATTTCAGCGAGAACAACATCCACTTTTCCCCAGTTTCGTTTCCCGGAGGCTTTGAGGTGGCTGTACTGCGCACGTGTCCCAGTGTGGTCGACGATAGTGAAAAACTCCTCCGCGGCTTGCAAAAGACGATCGCCCTCGCCCCGGATGTGCGAAGCATAGATGCCACCCCGCTTTGCGCTTTCGAGCGTGAGAGCGCAAAGTTCCTCGGAGTCAGCAAAAAGACCAGGAATGTAAATGAGTCCGGTAGATATTCCGATTGCACCAGCTTCAAAAGCTTCAGCCAGCAAACGGATCATCGCCTTCAGCTCGGTGTGTGTAGGACGTCGATCCTCGAAGCCCAGCACGCAGCCCCGCAGGTTTCTGTGTCCGACATAGGAAGCGATGTTTACTGCGGGTTTAGCCTTTTCGACCTGTTCGAAGTATTCATGGGCGTTGGTCCAGGAGAACTCGATTCCGAGAGCGCTGTGAGCGGTAATCTCATCATCACGAAGCACCCCCGAGAGAGGAAAAGCGCTGAAACCACAGTTACCGACAATTTCTGTGGTAATGCCCTGTGTGATTTTCGACAGACTCTCTGGGGCTGCAAGCACCGTGTAATCGCTGTGGGAATGAACATCGACAAAACCGGGAGCGAGGATCTTGCCTTCGCCTCTGATTATTTTTGTGCACTGGAGAGTTGGGGCTTCGCCGATGTAGATCCCGGTAATTCGGTCGCCGGTAACACTCACGCTTCCCTTCTGGGGTGACGATCCTGTGCCGTCACAGATCCAGGCATCGGTTATGAAAACGTCAACGTCTTCTCCGTGCCCTTCCCATCCCGTCGGGCTGTTATGTGTCATGTTATCACGTCCTGCAATGATTCTTGGCAGCTTCCGCTTAAACCCTACGCTACAATTCCTTATGAAGTTGGGGCGGATTTGCCCATCTGCTGGCGGAGATACGCCTCAATGAACAGGTCGATTTCTCCGTCCATAACCGCCTCGATGTTACTCGTTTCGACACCTGTCCGGAGGTCTTTCACAAGCTGGTAAGGCTGAAAAACATACGATCGGATCTGCGATCCCCAGCCTATTTCTAGTTTTTCTCCCTCCTTTGCTGCCTTTTCTGCATCACGAAGTTGCTTATAGTACTGGTAGAGGCGCGAACGTAGCACCTTCATTGCCACTTCCCTGTTTTGGTGCTGACTACGTTCGTTTTGGCAAGAGACCACGATCCCCGTCGGAATATGCGTTATCCGCACTGCACTGTCGGTGACGTTGACGTGTTGGCCACCGCGTCCGCCAGCACGGAACGTATCGATTTTGAGATCCTTTTCGTTAATCTCGACCTCGATGTCGTCCTCGATTGCGGGCGATACTGTGACTGCGGCGAACGAGGTGTGCCTTCGCTTATTTGCATCGAAGGGAGAGATGCGGACGAGCCGGTGCACGCCGCTTTCAGCTTTGAGATATCCGAATGCATAGTCCCCTTCGATTGAGAGAGTCGCCCGCGAAATCCCCGCTTCGTCCCCAGGGAGAATGTCGACGAGAGAAACTTTGTAGCCGTGACGTTCTGCCCAACGGGTGTACATCCGAAGGAGCATACTTGCCCAGTCGCAGCTCTCGGTACCTCCTGCTCCTGGGTGAATGTGGAGGAAGCAGCTTGCAATGTCATCGGGATCACTCAGCATATTGCGGAACTCGAGTTCCTCGAATCGAGCGTTGAGTTTTTGGCACTGCTGCGCGAGTTCTTCCTCCATTGAAGGGTCTGGTTCCTGAGCCAGAAGCTCTGCAAGCTCGAGAGTCTCATTCACTTCTTGCTCAAGTTTTTCCCACGGTTCAACATGGCGTTTAAGAGAGTTGAGTTTTTTGAGTAATTCTTTGGCTTTTTTGCTGTCAGTCCAAAGACTAGAATCAGCTGCTTCCCGCTCGAGTCGCTCAATTTCTGTTCGCATGGCAGGGAAGTCAAAGATACACCTTTGCCTGCGAGATTCGTTCACGTAACTGCTCGAGCTGCTCAATGACATCCTGGATCATTGTCTTTAGACTCTCTTTCTCGCGTTGTGAGAATGAAAACGGTATCTACGAACCGCAGTACCTTTTGCATGTTCCGAGCATTCTTCATTCTGTGTGGTCAAGAGAAAGGTAGGTTTCCCAAAAATGACGAAAAAGGGAAAAAAATGTGATAAATCTCGAATATGGTGAATAACGCTTGAAGATGTTCCTAAATTAAGCACGAGAGGCGATCGAAGGGAAACCTTCGAGGAAGTTAAGCCTCCGGAGAAGTTGATTCAGCTGCAGTACCCCTTCACTGGGTGTGGTTCGGTTGAAAGAAGTTTTTCCGGCAGTCCACCTTCCCCCGCCGCTCACATTATCGCGATGCCCCAAGTGGTACGCAAGTAACAGGAGTAGTAGTATGCCGAACGGGACCGTCAAATGGTTCAACGATGCAAAGGGCTATGGTTTCATTACCCAACAGAACGGCCCGGACCTTTTCGTCCATTATACGTCGATCGTAGCAAGTGGTCGCAAGACCCTTGTTGAGGGGGAGCAGGTCTCCTTTGAAGTTACCCAGGGGCCAAAAGGCCCTCAGGCGACAAACGTTCGCCGGCTCAATGGCTAACAGCCATCGAGTTGTAGTGTAACTAGATAGCTAATCTGCTAGTGCCGCAGGGATAAATCCCTGCGGCAGTTTTTATTTTTCGAGGGGATTTTCGGTTTTGCTGCGTCGCACCTCTGCTCGCAGCCTTTCCACCTCTTCTTCGAGCGAATCAAGCCGCTGCTGGATGTTGTCGAGTGCACTGAGAACCTGTGTGTTGAAGAAACTCTGACGAAGGAAAATTCCATCAGTATATTTCCTCACCCAGAAGCGAACGAACTTTTTCCAGGCCACAATGAACGGTCCGAGCCATGGACGATGGGAGCGATATTCCTCGCCTTGCAGGTCGAGGCGTGCAGCTGCCCGCAAAAGATCCATTTGCTCCCCCGCGGTTGTTACCCATTCCGCACCAAATGCAGACCGGGCAGCCATCTCCGCCTCCTTCTCTTCATAGAGTCCTTTCGATTGATGGAGTTGGACGTTGTGTCGGACTTCTCGCATTAACTCTTCGACATCAAGCTCGGCTGGTGCTTTCACAATATGCAACGAGGGGTGTTCGTCGCTCCCTTTCTTGGTCTCGTCTATCATCGTTTATCCTCGGTTGCTTTTCCACTGAATGCTCTCTGCAATCACCTCACGTTTCGGAAACTTTGCGAGCGACAAGATTGCACGAGCAAATTGTGTATAATATCTGACGAATGTTGAATGTTTTTGCCAGAATAAAGGGCAAGTTTTCTCGAAGTAGGTGAAAAACCTTGACTTTATTTCTGCGCTACAGTGCAGTGTTTCATTAGTGGTTTTATGTAGGTTCAATACAAAAAAAGGATTACAGAAGCCCGCTTCCTATGCCCATGAACTTATTTCACCCGGTATATCATTCCCACTCGTTTATACCGGGCTCACGAATCGACATAGATCGTATTTTGCCTGCTAAGTTGGACAACGAAGACATAGAGGCGTGGATAGAGAAAATTTCAGAGCCGCCGCGCTTCATAGAACGCATTTCGCCCGTGGCAACTATCTTAGGCAACGAGTCGGTTCGAGGAAAAAACTGGACCGAGATGATGATGCACGCCTACCGACGTTTCTTTCGCACATACGGGCAGATTGCTCTCTACATCCGGCGCGCGCTCATGGATCGTTTCGGAGAGCACGGCCTACTGCCTTTTATGAGTATCGACATAGAACCGTGCACCCTCGAGCGAATGATAGAACTCGACTATGAGCAAGGTGAAAACGCGTACGGAGTTTTTCTCGAGCTCATCCGCACAGGCGTCGTTTCTCCTGCAGCAACTGTGCCTTTCCACATAATTCTGCCGATGCTGTCGAGCGAATTCGATCAGCGGCTGTGCGTTCGTATGGCGTTTTCCATATATTGGCGTGTCGTGCATGAGTATCTGGAGTTTATCGAAGAGGTCCATGACGAACGCGCATTTGTTCTGCCCTTCTTCCTGCCGGAGTATTCCTATTCCGACGAGTCAGCTCGCATTGTCGTAGAGGAATTCCTTCGTCTCGCGGAGGAGGAAAACGTCGATGAGCCCCATTTGGTTTTTCTCCTCGATAATATGCAAGCCGTTGATTGCGACATAGACGTTCTTATGAAGTCGTGGAACCGGCTGAAACTGGGCGACGAGAAACCTCCTGTTTCACTCGTTTTCCGAGACAAGGCTTTCAGTGAATGGATGACCTATTCCCATCCGTCCGTGAAAAAGCTTATCGACCGCACGATAGCAAAGGTGGACAGCGATCTTAATGCCCTCGGCGTGAATTATTGTTGGGCGCATTTTGATAATGTCGAAGACCTCACTTTTGATTCTAAATCGCTGGGGAATTTCGAGCAGAAAATCGTGAAACTTGCGGAGCTTGCTTATCTGGGAATTTCCCCTGATGTGTATGTTCGACGCAAGCTCCTGAAAAAATTCTCTCTCATACCCCACGAGCCTCAGTATATCCACGTTCGATCTGCCACCGCTGGTAACGATTGGCATGCACGCCCGAATATCGGACGGTGGGAAGGCGTCTTGGATTCCAACGCGCCGATTCAGCTTGTGGACGAAAGTCGAGTGTACACCCGGCGGACTCGTATGGGAAAGCAACAAGTCATCGCTCCGCAGGGATGGAAAATAGCGTTCCTCAAAGCCATTCGAACATGCGCTGCTGCGGTGAAAGGAGACCCAGATTCTCTCGAAGGCGGAGTGATCGGCATCCTTTCGCAGTTGAGTGGAATAAAGGAACCGCAAAAAGCGCGTGAAAACGTGTTCAACTTCCTCGTCAGTTACGGCACTGTTTACTGGAGAGAACTCTACCTCCAGCACGATCTCAGTGAAGCGGATGTGCATGTGCAGACTCTCGTGGATGATATTCTTCTCCACGGTTCGCGAAAACGGTTGTCAGAAAAGGAATATCTCGTTGCGGGAGTCGCTGCGCAGGCATACTTCTTTGCTCTCGATGCAATGCGCAGTCACGGCACCCATTGGGAGAATCTCGACCAGCGAGCGACTTACCAGAATGTCGTCATGATAACCCTCGCCCTGGTCAATCTCATTTATGTGTATCACTGGCTTAAAAAGCCTGCAGAAGCTGATCGTCTCGTCGAAGCGATGCAAGTACATCTGTTCGATTTCGAATCAGCGTATTCTCGTTACTCCTTGGCAGAATACGGAATGACACCTCAAGAATGGGAAACTGCTGTGAAGAGTGAAGTTGACGAGTCGCCGCTCAACCTCGTTGCACGCGCTGCACGCAGGACTGCGGCACGGCATCTTCGCCCACTCGGTTACAAACAATTGTTCTCTCGTGAGGACGAGCACATCACGCCGAGTACCGGACACATCTGGAGTGCAGAGATCGAGAATTCCAACTACAAGTGGGAAAACAAGCTTTTCTGTGGTCTACGCGAAGAGTGAGCCACTGTCCCGAGAGTGGTCGTCTACGTCTTTTTCTTACTCGAAATGCTCCAGTGTGTCGTCGCGGATGATGAGGAGTATGGCTGAGTGGGGAACAACCACGTAGACTTCGCCACAGTACCGAATTTCTACTGCTTCCTTGCGGAGAAATAAAACGTAGTCGCCTTCACGCGCCTGCAACGGGATGTAGTGAACCTTGCGATTTGAGGAGTAATGCTCGCGCCATGGCTCTCCGTCCTCAGCTGTCAAATTGGGAATAGCGATACCGGGTCCCGTTGCAAGCACCCGCCCCGACTGAACAGGGTCCTTTTCCATGACGCTCTGCGGGAGCACAAGTCCAACTTTTGTGCGTTCTTCTGGATTGTCAGGTTTGATGAGGACGCGATCACCAACTACGATAATCTCTTTTGAACCGATGAACATTAGCTAATCTCTTTCGGGACTGAAGAGCTTAATGTGTTTGCTTTCAAATTCTCTCTACCGTTCTTGGAACGTTCTCACACACTTTCACGGCAAAAAACGACTATATTATACACACTCATGATCAATTTTGCTTGAACCCACAAAGTATTGCGTTTTGCCTACCGTGCAGGTGTCGGTGCGGAGACCTCCACGGCGGAGTCTCCCTTCAAGATAAAATTATAGGAGAGGGCTATGGCAAAGTATCGAATTGCGTGGTTGCCAGGCGATGGCATCGGCCAGGATGTCATGGAAGCAGCTCGCATCGTTCTTGATGCGTTGAAATTTGACGCCGAGTATATTCATGGCGACATTGGCTGGGAATTTTGGAAAAAGGAGGGCGATGCTCTTCCGCCTCGAACGATCGAGCTCCTGAAGAACTGTGATGCAGCTCTTTTCGGAGCTATCACATCGAAACCAGCCAAAGCCGCCGCAGAAGAGCTTGCACCAGAGTTGCGCGACAAAGGACTTACGTACAGAAGCCCGATCGTTCGGATGCGTCAGCTCTTTGATCTCTACATATGTTTCCGCCCCTGCAAAGCCTACCCGGGAAATCCCCTGAATTACAAAGAGGGGATAGACCTTGTGGTGTTCAGGGAGAATACCGAAGACTTGTATTTCGGCTTAGAATTTGCCGAGTTCCCTGAGAATTTGCGTCAGCTGCCAGAATTTTCCCGCATACCCGAAAAAGCTGCGGTTTCACTCAAGGTGAACACGCGTCGCGGTTGTGAACGTATCATTAAGGCGGCTTTTGAGTTTGCCAAGAACAACGGACGCAAAAAGGTCACGTGTGTCCACAAAGCCAATGTCGTGCGTGCGTCTGACGGTTTGTTCCTCAGTGTTTTTAAAGAGATTGCTGCGCAATATCCCGAGATCGCCAGCGACGATGCCAACATCGATGCTTTGACGATGTGGCTCTTGAAGAACCCGTTCAATTATGACGTTCTCGTAGCGCCCAACCTCTACGGCGACATTATCTCTGATCTGTGCGCCCAGATGGTGGGAGGCTTGGGCTTTGCTAGCAGCGGTAATATTGGCGATAAACTCGGCGTTTTCGAGCCTACGCACGGCAGTGCTCCAAAATACGCAGGCCAGTATAAGGTCAATCCGATCGCGACTATTTTGGCTGCAAAGCTGATGCTCGACTGGCTAGGAGAAAAAGAACTCGCCCAGCGCATCGACAATGCAGTGGCAAAAGTCATCGCGAAAGGTGAAGTCCGGACCTACGACATGGGAGGAAATGCCTCAACGCTTGATATGGCAAAAGCTATTGCAGCTGAGCTTTGAGCCTATATCGAATAGTTTTGATTACGAGGGCAAAATGGCTGATCAAAGCGTGCATGCTCTCGCACCGATCAATTACTTAGGAAAGGGAGTCGCAATGAACAAGAGTGCAATACTTCGCAAAGCAATCATGGAACGTCGCGCAGTGGTTGTCCCCGGCTGTCATGATGCCTTTAGCGCAAAGGTCATCGAAAGCTGTGGGTTCGAAGCAATTCAAATTTCTGGTTTTGGTCTTGCTGGGTCTCTTCTCGCAAAGCCCGATGTGGGGCTTGTCCAAATGAAAGACATCCTCGACATCACGTGGAATATCGTCGATGCGGTCAACATTCCTGTGATGGCTGATGTCGATACTGGTGGAGGCAACGCCGTCAACGCCGCTTACATTACGGAGCGCCTCATCAAGATGGGCGTAGCCGGAATGAATATAGAGGATCAGGTCTTCCCCAAGCGGTGTGGGCACATGGCTGGGAAAGAAGTGATTAGCGCGGAGGAAATGGTTGGGAAGATCCGCGCGTGTGCAGCCGTTCGCGACAGGCTTAACCGTGACTTTATCATCAATGCGCGCACGGACTGCTTTGCCTCCATGGGACTCGAAGAAGCTATCCGTCGTTGCAAAATGTACGCTGAAGCTGGGGCTGATCTCGTGTTTATCGATGCCATCAGAACACGCGACGACATCAAAGCAGCGGTTGAGGCATTGAAACCCGTGCCCCTCTCCGTCAACCTCATGGATGCTGTTAGTGGCGTAAAAACCGAGCTTATTCCTATCCCTGAGTTGGCACAGATGGGCGTTGGTCGTGTGTCCATTCCTGTCGCTTCTATCATGGTTGTACACAAAGCTCTGAAAGATTTCTTTACCGCGTTGAAGCAATCGCCGACAGGAACCCTCCCCGGTCAAACTCAGTGGCTGACTTCCTTTGAGGAATACACGAGCTTTGTTGGTCTTCCCGAATACCGGGCGATGGAAAATGAGTACCTTCCCAAAGCGAAGCTTCAGGAAAAGTACGGCAAATAAGGAATGACGAGCTGCGGCGGGAGCAGCGATACATAGCGTAGCTCCCGCCGACAAACCTGGAAAGGAAGGTTTGGAACAATGGGAGCAACATTGGCGGAAAAGATTTATGGCAAGGCGGTCGGTAAAGCAGCGGTTCAACCGGGTGATGTGATTGAGCCGCAAGTCGGACTCGCTATGTCGCACGAAAATGCGGCGCTGGTCATCAACCAGTTCAAAGAAATTTTTAAGGACACTGGTTTGGAGCCGCGTGTCTGGGATCCCGATAAAATTGCGATAATATTTGATCACCGCGTTCCGGCCGAGAGCGCCAAAACAGCGAACAATCAGAAAAAAATTCGCGAATTTGTGGCTCAGCAAGGAATCAAAAAATTCCACGAGATTCGTGGCGACGAAGGCGGAATATGTCACCAGATTCTCCCAGAGAATGGGTATGTCCGGCCGGGGATGATAGTGGTAGGAACTGATTCCCACACCACTACTCATGGAGCGCTGGGAGCGGTGTCGTGGGGCATTGGCGCGACAGAAATGGCAGCAGTTTGGGCCTTGGGAAGAGTGCTGAATGTTGAGGTACCCCCCACGATCAAAATCATCATCGAGGGAGAACTCCCCCCAGCTGTCACACCAAAGGATATTATCCTTTACATTATCGGGAAGCTGACTGCGCAGGGTGGAAACTTCCGTGTTTTTGAGTTCCACGGATCTACTGTAAAAAATATGTCAACAAGCGGCCGGCTCGTTCTTGCGAATATGTCCGTCGAAGCTGGTGCCACGTCGGGGATCTTCCCACCTGACGAGGAGACCGAGCGCTACTTGCGCGAGGAAGCTGGGGTCACAGAACCTCTCGATATGTTGGCACCAGACCCCGATGCAAAGTATGAGAAGACGGTCGAGATCGATGCGTCGAAGCTGGAACCTCAGGTAGCATGTCCCCACATGGTCGATAACGTAAAACCCGTTTCCCAGGTCGAAGGGGTTAAAATAGATCAGATTGTTATCGGATCGTGCACGAATGGGCGACTGGATGATCTCGCTATCGCTGCGAAAATTCTCGAGGGGAAGAAAGTCGCACGGAATGTCCGCATGCTCGTGTTCCCAGCATCGGGGCGCATCTATCGGCAAGCTCTCCAAGCTGGTTACATCCAGACACTCATGGAAGCTGGAGCGGTCGTGATGAATTCTGGCTGTGGTTGCTGCCTGGGGGTTCATCAGGGAGCACTTGCTGATGGCGAAGTCGCCCTCTCAACAACAAACCGGAACTTTAAGGGGCGTATGGGAAATCCCAACGCCGAGGTTTATCTGTGCTCGCCCGCAACAGCTGCGGTGAGCGCAATTACGGGTGTCATCACAGACCCGAGGAAAGGAGCCTACTAACCATGGCGACGGTTGTGTTTAAGGTTGGTAATGATGTTTCCACAGATGCCATTTACCCTGGACGATACATGGCAACGGTCCTTCCCACAGAAACCCCTCAGTATTGTTTCGCTGACCATAAAGAGTTTAATGAGAAGCTTAACAAGGGCGAAATTCCGCCGGGGTCTGTGGTCGTCGCAGGCACCAATTTCGGTTGCGGGTCTTCTCGTGAGCAGGCTGCTTCTTGCCTCAAGGGATGGGGACTCATTGTTGTCGCTAAGAGCATAGCACGGATCTTTCTCCAGAATGCCATCAATCTTGGCCTCCAGACAATTATTTGCCCGGAGATTGAGGCAGAAGTCGGCGACGAGCTAGAGATTTTGCCCGATAAAATAATTAACAAAACGTCGGGAAAAACTTTTGCAATCATTCCGCATGCGCCCGCGCGTCAAGCAATTATCGATGCTGGCGGACTCATTCCTTATGCACGCAAGAAGCTTCTTCAGGAGCGCGGAGCCAAAGCTTAAAGTCTGGACTGGTAACGGAAACGAGAATCCGAGGGGCATACGACCGCGTAGTCGTGTGCCCTTTTATTTTGTTGGTTGTCGGCGTTCACCGCACCTTCCTGCCTCTATCGTTCTGATGGTATGCGCTTTCGTCTCTGTTGGGAGTGGATGTGTTTTTTTCTCTTGCTCAGTTGCCCCGAGGAAGGTCTCATAACCTATTCACAATCAGCACGCTCATAAGAAACAGGATGGACAGAGAATGCCTGTTATAATTACTGATTATCAGAAACCTCGCTCACTGAAGGAAGCACTCGAGCTTCTGGCTGATGAACACGGCAAGACAGTTGCGATTGGCGGCGGAGTGAGCATTGTACTTTCAGGTGCTCCGCGGCGGATGCGTGCCGTGGACCTGCAGTGGGCAGGACTCGACGAAATTTCGACGAATGGCAAGGAGCTTCGGCTTGGGGCTACCGCAACTTTCGATCAGATTGTGCGCTCGAGTTCTGCCGCTCGTGTGGGAAACGGAATTCTTTGTTATGCGCTGAAGACAGCTGCTTCGGAACCTATCCGGCGGCTTATCACAGTCGGCGGGAATATCGTGCAATGCTATTACTGGGCAACCCTCCCCCCTCTTCTTCTTGCACTTGATGCAAAAATTCATCTGCGCACGCTTCAGCATCGTCGCACATTAGGGGCTGATGAATTTTTTGCGGAGCCCCCTCCCCGCGTTCTTGTGCCAGGCGAGATTGTCACTGAAGTTACGATCCCCCTGGCTCCAAAACGGAAAGTTGGTTTTGAGAAGTTCTCTAAGACCGCAAACGATTATGCGCTCATACATTTAGTGATTTCCTATGCAGTGCAAGGGCGGAAAATCGTGGAGCCTCGCGTGGTAGTTGGTGCCTGTACAAATTTGCCTGTCCGGTGCCACGCTGCGGAAGAGTTTCTCGAGGGACAGCCGTCAAATATAAGCCTCGAGAATGCTCTTAAAGCAGGCCAAATAGTAGCTCATCATGTTGCTCTTCGGCGAGATTCTCGTGCCAGTTCTGCATACCGACGACGCTTGATGGCTGTTCTCGTTCAGCGGCTCCTCAGTCGGATGTCTTCCGAGGGCAAAGAATCTCAGCACGTAGAGGGAGGACTCCGATGACAGAACTCATGACTCTTAATACGCGTATCAATGGACGACCCTATACGATCCAAATTCAGCCCGGGGCTGTGCTTGCTGATGTCCTGCGTAGCCTTGGCTTGACGGGAACTAAGGTGGGATGCCGAGAAGGACACTGTGGCTCGTGTATTGTTCTTCTGAACGGGAAACCCGTGAATTCGTGTCTTCTGCTCGCAGCAAAAGTAGAAGATGCTGATGTAACCACCATCGAGGGGCTTGGGGACATGCAGTCGCCTCATCCGATTCAGGAGGCTTTTGTACAAGCCGGTGCAGTTCAATGTGGTTTCTGTACGCCGGGGATGGTGCTAACGACGAAAGCACTTTTCGACGAAACACCTCATCCTACTCCGGAACGGATTCGAGAGGCTCTGAGCGGTAATTTATGCCGCTGCACTGGATATGTGAAAATCTTCGATGCATTGCGCTTGGTGGAAGAGCGTCTTTCACGAAGTGTTGAGGTGACGAAAAAATCAGCGAGGAAAGCGACACCGAAACGCTGAACCATTAATCGCTGTGCATTCTTAAATACAACTTAACTAATTTGTCCCAGTCAGATTTGATGCGAAGGACGATGTACACATGAAGAAGAAGACAAGTACCTCAAAGAAACATACCACATCAGGCCAACCCTCAACGGTGGTTGTGGGGAAGTCTATTCCTAAGGTTGACGGACTTTCTCTTGCAACAGGTCGAGCTAAATTTACAGCAGATGAACTACCGAAAGATTGTCTTGTGGGGATGTTTCTTTTTTCGCCTCTGGCGCATGCAAGAATTGTGTCGATCGACATTTCGAAAGCAGAGGCTCTTCCTGGAGTCCATGCGGTTCTCTACTACGGCAATGTTCCTCGCATCGCACATACGACGGCTGGGCAAGGATTCCCCGAACCTTCCCCGTGGGACACTTTTATGTTCGACCGAAAGGTTCGTTATGTGGGGGATCGTGTAGCTGCTGTTGCAGCGGAAACGCGGGAGATTGCGCTCGAGGCATTGCGACTTATCAAGGTAGAGTACGAACCTTTGCCAGCGGTCTTTGATTTCGAGGAGGCACTCAAGCCGGGAGCTCCCATTATCCACGATGAACCAGACATCACGAGCTTCCTTCCTTTCGATCCAAAGCGGAATTTAGCAGCCTGGGCGGAGGCACATGTCGGGGATGTCAAAAAAGGACTTGCGGAAGCTGATGTCGTCGTCGAAGGCGAATTCGAGACTCATTATTATGCACATGCTCCAATAGAGCCGCATACTACACTCACTTATCTCGACCCTGATGGTCGCCTTGTGATAAGAACATCGACGCAAGTACCTTTCCACTGTCGGCGCATTGTAGCGCAAACACTTGGTATCCCCGTGCGACAAATTCGCGTCATCAAACCTCGTCTCGGCGGTGGCTTTGGTGGCAAGCAGGAGATCCTCCTAGAAGACGTTTGTGCGATGCTGACGCTGCGCACTGGTCGTCCCGTTTTCATGGAGCTCAATCGTGCCCAGGAATTCATGAGCTCGAGAACCCGCCATCCCATGCGGATGTGGGTCAAGATGGGAGTAAAAAAGAACGGTGACGTGACGGCCATTGACTTCAGAGGAATTCTTAACACCGGCGCCTACGGCTCGCATGGGCTTACCGTACTTACCAACGTGGGAAGCAAGTGCCTTGGTCTCTTGCGTTGCCCGAATGTCCGATTCGACGGCAAAACAGTGTACACGAACTTACCTGTAGGGGGAGCATATCGTGGCTACGGTGCGACTCAAGGGATGATGGCTCTGGGGCAGCTTATTGATGAAGCTGCTCGAGCGATTGGGATGGACGTTGTCGATTTCTGTCTTCGGAATCACATCCGCGCCGGAGAAACGCATCCCATTTTCCGTGCTCTTGGGGAAGGGCGCGAAGGTGTCGACATGACGATTGCTTCCTGCGGCCTTGCTGAATGTATTCGTCTTGGCGCTGAACGTTTTGGTTGGAAGCAGCGCCGAGGACAAGGTCGTAAAATGCCCGGTCCCATCAAGCGTGGCGCTGGCATGGTCATTCTCATGCAGGGATCATCGATTCCCGAAATCGATATGGCGTCGGCTATTGTGAAATTGAATGACGATGGCTCGGTGAACCTTTATAGTGGGGCGACAGATCTCGGAACAGGCGCAGACACAATACTGTCGCAAATTGTCGCAGAAACACTGCGGATCCCTGTGAGCGATGTAATTCTGACGGTTGCCGACACCGACAACTCTCCGTTCGATACCGGTGCGTATGCCTCGAGTACTACCTATCTCAGCGGCGAGGCGGCTCGACGAGCAGCTGCGGATCTTCTCGAGAATATGCGACAGGTTGCTGCAGAAGCTCTCGGAGTTGCGCCTGAAAAGCTCGAGGTGGGAGATAAATGTTTCTATGTGCACGGCAACGCCCGCAAATCTATCAGTTACGAGGCGCTTGCCCGCCGAGCGCTGTACTCACGGAATCAGCAACAACTTGTAGGGCATGCCTCTGCTATCTCCCACGTCTCACCGCCGCCTTTTGCAGCTCATTTCTGCGAAGTGGAAGTCGACACAGAAACGGGTGTTGTTCGAGTTGTAAAATATGTTGCTGCTGTAGATTGCGGGACACCGATCAACCCCAAACTTGCAGAAGGACAGACGGAAGGCGCCATCCTAAATTCTATCGGCGCTGCCCTCCTTGAGGAATACGTTTTCAATGACGAAGGGCGGATGATCAATCCCTCATTCAATTACTACAAGCTGTTTACGCCAGCAGATGCTCCACCCATTGAAACCATTCTCGTGCAAACGCATGAGCCGACGGGGCCCTATGGAGCAAAGAGTGTCTCTGAAATTAGCACGAACGGACCTTTGCCCGCAATCGCGAATGCGATTTATGACGCCGTCGGGGTGCGACTGCGAAAAGCACCTTACACGCCTGAACGTGTATTGGATGCGTTAGATGCTGTCTCTCGCCAAGAGAAGGAGAGGAAGTAGATTACTATCTCCCATGTGACAGTGTGTTGGGAGAAGGATAGAAATCTCTCACATCAATAACTCGCATGCCAGCGGCTTGAGCAGCTTGGATGCCGAGGTCAGCATCTTCGAATGCGAGGCACTGAGCGGGTGCGACGTTGATCCGTCGAGCTGCGGCGAGGAACAGATCGGGCGCCGGTTTCCCCCGCTCAACATCGTCTGCTGTTACTATCGCTTGAAAGCACCCCGTCAAACCAAGAGCATCGAGTGTCTTAATGCATGACGAACGTGTTCCACTTGTGGCTACTGCCATGGGATATTTGCCGGCGTAAGCTCGAATGAGCTCGACAACGGGTTCCACAGGGTGGACTTCAGGAAGAAGCTGAAGGAATGCTTCGGACTTGCGCCGTCTTGTTTCTTCCGGGTCTAAACGACAGCCGTGTCGTTCGTTGAGCAGATGAATGATGTCCAAAGTAGGCATCCCCGCGAGTTCGTAAAAAAGTGCTTCCGGAAATTTGTCAGAATCTTTTCCGAGCACCTGCTGCCACGCTTTGTAGTGAAGAGGCATTGTGTCTGCGATTGTGCCGTCACAATCGAAAACAAGGCCACGAACATCTTCCGGAATTGTAATCATAAGCATGCACTCTTTTCCGTGAGATTACGAAAGAACTTTGTTCTTCTCTTGGGGAGGCATCTGTATTGCCCCGCGCACATTGGTCAATGAAAAGCACCCTGCCCAACTCTCTCGAAGAGGAGGCACAGAACCGTCCCCACTTGAGTAAAGGTTTTTTTTCTTTTCCCGCTAGGGAGGTTACTCTTTTGGTTCTGCTTCCACGCCCTTGAAATTCAGAAATTCGCAATGAATCTGTTCTGCTTCGAGATCCAGTGGAGCGGACGGCTGGACCTGGACGAATTTCCATTTCTTTGGTGTATTGGTTGGCTGTGCCTCGAGATCAATGCGTTTGAGGTAAACCGGGCACGTAGCCACGGCATAGCAGTTGTAGAACTCGTAACACCGCTCTCCTACCTGCGATTCTTCGCGTTGAATGACTCGAGATGTTTCCTCGGTTGGTACATTGGCAGCTAGGCTTTTGAGTTCTGTGTTGGGGTAATAGTGCGAGAGAATTTCTCTATAGGAGCGGCCACGATAAGCCATCATTGTCGCACCCACTTGGCACATTCCCGCGCCATGTCCCCATCCCGCTCCGCGGAGGATTACCGCCGCAATACTTCCGTCGGAATTTCGTTCGTAGTCGATAACAAAAGCCGAGCTATAAAGGAAAGAGGGGCTTAAAGCCTCGCGGATAGAATACTGCTTGGCGACAGTTCCTAGAACCCACATGCCCCTGCTACCGACCACACGCAAATACTCAATACGCCCTGATGCACCTCGCGAAATCGGTTCGAGTCCTTTCAATTCTCCGATGTTTTCACCCAAGTACTGACTGAGGCGCTTCTCTATCTCTTGTCTCTCGAGCTTTACCTCCCAGCGGAAATAGGGGGCACTGTAGCGCAAGTAGGGAGGAACATCATCGCCCGTTGTATTGCACCATACATCTGGTTTTGCAGCGATAAGAGCAGCGGCTCGCTCTTCGCTGTCAGCAGGGAAGTATTGTTCTACGTCGGATCCGGGATCCGCATCTGGCTTAGCAATGAGATACCCGCGTGGATCCTCGTTCCAAACACTGTCGAAACTTTCGATAATGCCGCCACACATCTTTGAGTAGCGGCAATCGCAGATGGTGCCCTCATGAACAAGGACTTCTCCTAACGTCGCTATTGTCACGCGCCGCGAGTCGACTGTCTCGCGCGAGGACCCGCGGTAACACTGACAGTGGTCGTCGGCGCAAAGATGAAACGGATCGGCGTAATGATGTTTCCCCATCGTCGCAAACAACGTGTTGCGGGCTGCAACAGTTTGAGCTTTGAGCAATTCCTCTGGCATGACCGACATCATCTCAGAGGAATTGACTGAAAAGAGATAGGCTTCAGCAGGAAGCTCATTGATGGCCGTGAGCATCCCATTGTTATCGATGCGTACTTCGACGACACCTCTAAAGCGTTGTCGTTCATAGTGTTTCCAGTGGAAGCTTACGCCCACAACGACGTCGTGAATGACCGCGCGATCCGTTTCCGGCGAAATAGGAATAAAACGGATCCACTTGCCTACCGGGATAGCTTTTCCAGCAGATTGCAGGAGAATGACCCCGCGGGGTGGCTCGACAAGGTCTGTCATGAGTGAGATGCGCTCTCGATGGGGGAGAAGTGCCTGGAGCGCAATAGCTTCGCCTTCGGTCCCAAAACGCCGAGAACATCGCCAGTATTCAATACTGGAAATTCCATTACCGAAATCTTGCCCGAGCACTAGCGTTTCCAAAGGTTCGAGTGCACTGTGGGGCGACGTAACTCGGTCAGCTTTCTCCCTGCTCGTTGATTTTGCCAAAACAAGGCGATAACCTAAAACTGCAGGAACCGAGGTTTCTACGGAGAAACGAAAGTCTTCCGACTCCTTGATCTCTGCTTCAAGTGCAGCTCCTGCTTCAGTCTGGATCTGGTACTTACCGCGCAATGAAACGCGAATGGTGTCCTGATGCTGGAGAATTCCGATACGAACAACTGGTCCCCACCAGTCGTGGTATTTTAGCTGTGCCATGAGATGAGAACTCCCTGCCTTGAAAGAGTTTCATGTTATGCCTGCACTGCTACACGCTCGTCCTTGCGTCGCATGGTGCATTTTTCTTCGATAATCGTGAGAAGTTCATCGAGGCTTTCTTTGGTGCATTCGCCCATGAAACAGATCTGGATCCAATTGCGTTCAAGGAGATATTCGCTCATATAGCTGAGCAGGAAGCCAGCTTCCTCGAGTTCTCGTCCCACATTGTACGATCGAATACCAGGGGGCAGAACAAGCGTGATGACAGCAGGGGCTGCATGCTCTTCGGGTGCCAAGACTGTGAGCCCCGCAGCGCGCAGACGAGCGCGTGCCCACGCAGATATCTCTGCACGCTGAGTATAGGGCAGATTCTCCTCGAAACGGTCGAGGGCGGTTTTCAATGCCCTCACAAGGTTCGATGAGTGGGTAAAGGGTACGCCGTCTTTGCTTGCATAGTAGCCCAGATCCAGGTAGCGGGGGAGGTTTCTCGCTGGTGCTACTTCGTGATTATAGAAGACCATCGAGAGTCCCGGGAAAGAACTGAGTCCTTTTCCACTCACAGCTGACGCCAGATAAAGTTGGCTCATATCTATGGGTACGATCCCGAACGACGAAATACAATCCATTGCAAGTCGGATGTCGGCTTCCTTGCAAATAGCGACGAGTTCCTGAAGATCATTCAGGATACCTGTTGATGTTTCGCAGTGAACGCCCCAAATCCATCCCAGCGTCGGGCTGTTTGCAATTCTCTTGCGCAAGGCAGCATAATCAAAAGGCTCGCCATAGGGAGCGTCGAAAACGTCGAATGCCAGTCCGAAACGCGATGCAGCATCAGCAAGACGCCACCCAAACTCACCGTTTGCCAGAACCAGGCCAGGGCGATTGAGAAGCTTCAATTGTGCACCGACTACGTCGTTCGCCAAAGTGCCCGAACCAACAAATATCTCGACGTGTTTTGCCTGAGCAAGACGGCACAATTGCTCCTTCAGGGTGCGGAACTCCCGCATGAATTCCTCGCCTCGATGTGAAACTGGCGCCTGGGCAAAGGCTGCCTGTACGCTTGGATGAATGTTCACCGGCCCCGGCAAAAAGTTTGCAAGGTATCCCTTGTCAGAGCTTTCCTCGTCCATAATTTCTTCAGGACCCAGAACCTGCATAGTAATTTTCTCAAATTCCTTCTTAGACATATACATTGGTTGGAACTGTGCCCCTGGCTCACCCACAAGTGGCCCAAAGGGTACAAATCCTAAATGTTCATACAACTTTAGTTGTCGTGTTGTGCCACTGATAATGCCAAGGTCATATCCTTTGCGCAGCGCATAGCGGGCTAGCTCGAGTGCCAGACCTCGAAATACGCGTCCAGTCCGGAACTCTGGCTCGACTGCCAACAGGCGAATTTCGCAAATGGACTTTGCTGGCGGTAAATAGGAGTCGAGATTAGGAAGCTTTAGATCGAGAGAAAATGGTCGGCGATCACGCACTGCGAGCATGCCTACAACACGGTTCTCGCACAGACATATCAAATAGGTATTCTCATCGTGAAACCGGTCCACGAGCCGCCCTATTTCATTGGGACGGTGCTGGGGTATCTCCTCGACAAATGTCCGATAGTTCAGCCGATGAATCTGCTCGAACTCCTCGGGCTCCGAGGCGATCTTGAACGTCAACAGCTTCCCTTTTTTCATAAAGCTATTGGCTCCTTGCATTTATCCCCGGTTTTCCGGCCACGACGGATGCACAACTCTCTTTTGTTTTCACAATTTTTCAATGCGTTCTTATTTCCAATCCTGCTATCGGATTTCAAGAATTCTCTGTTATCGAAATTCCGCAAAAGCCAATCCAGCAGCGCCTATAATACCTGCGTCGGAACCTAACGCTGCAACGAGAAACTGAACTCGTGAGGCAGGTCGTTTGAAAGCTCTAGCGCGGGCATAGTCAACGAGAGGAGCAAAAATGAAGTCGCCAGCACCTATCATTGCTCCACTATAGATGATTCGCTCCGGATTGAGAATGTTTATGATACTGGCAGCGGCTATGCCCAGAGCTTTTCCGACGTCGTAAAGAACCTGTCGTGCAAACGCATCTCCGCTTACAGCAGCTTCGTAAACAACGCGAGCTCCAAAGGTTTCTTCTTCACCAGCAGGAATACAGATCGAAGTAGAAACACCGGCAGCAAGTGCTTCGCGAACAATTCGTCGGATTGCAGTTGCGCTTGCGTAAGCCTCGAGGCACCCGCGGCTTCCGCAATTGCACAAAGGACCCTCGAAATCGATTGTCATGTGACCCAGCTCGCCTGCCGTATCGTCTGGTCCGGTATAGAGTTTTCCGCCAAGGATGAGTCCTCCACCTACTCCCGTGCCGAGGGAAAACAGTACCATGTTCTGGCAGCCGCGTCCCGCTCCAGCCCAGTACTCGCCGTACGCAGCGGAATTGGCGTCGTTATGGAGCACTGCGGGGAGACCAAGACGTTGTTGAAGCACATCTCGTACAGGAGCATTTTCCCAGCCGGGAAGATTGGGAGCTTCGTACACAATCCCCTCGCGGGAGCTCATCGGACCGGGCACTCCCATTCCGATGCCCGCAACACTAGCACCCTCGATGAATCTCTGTACTTCCTGGATCACGTTGTCCATCACGCCAGAGAATCCGAGGTGAGCACGGGTGGGAAACTTTGTCTTCTTGATGAGCTTGCCGTTTTCGTCGACGAGCCCAACTTTTGTATCTGTTCCGCCTAGATCGATTCCAAGCATGAGCATAGTAATTTCTCTTCTCGCCAGTTGGAACGATATAAGTCAATGCCAATGCTCTCAACTCGGCGTTAAGTTCCTCTTCGAGAATGCAGCCAGAAAGCTGCGGATAATCGTTGCTCGTTGCGAAGGATTATTGGGAGAGTACCCGTCGACAGCGACGTGTTTTTCGAGTTTTAACAGCATGTATGATCATGCATGCTGAGTTAAACGGATCGTACTCTTCGCCGTCGTAAGAGCCAAAAAGAGCAGCGATTTGGAAACCAGCCTTTCGAAGCATGCTGGTGAGCTCTCGACGTGTGTAGATGCGGATGTGGTATTCTGCTTCCTCTGTCAGCTCCGGCGTGGAAAAACGAGTAGTGTTGGAAAGTATTCTCCGAATCCTATCGAAACGATACTCCTCGACGATTTCGAAGTGGCGAGAAATCATCCACCGTCGCGGAGTTTCCATAACCGCCTCGAGAAGAGGTCGTGGATTGGGAACTTCCAGCAGAAATCCTCCTTGTTCTTTGAGAACACGACTGATTTCTTGCAGAACGAGAAGGTTTTGGTCTGCCACTGCTGTCCTTGTATTGTCTGGCGACGAGTTGGAGGCTGCAATATTTTTGTGCGACTGCTCAGGGTTGCGATACACGCCGTAATCTTCGGAGACGAGTCGGCGTTCATAGAACACATTTGGCAGGCGCCACAGTTCGCGTTCCGCGGCGTGGGGGGCAGACGGTGGCTCCACGAAATACCCGAAGCTGTTAAAGAGGAGAAGAACAGCATCGAATTGTGCATCCCCAAAGGGAAGATGGCGCATATCACCGCGTACGAGCGCAAGGCGTTGCATCGAACGGTACGACAGCCCCTCTCGCGCCATTCGAAGGTAGTCGTGGTTCTGATCAATTGCCCACACCCAGTTGCTCTTCGAAAGAAGCCTAGCGTGGCGACCAAACCCGCATGCCAGGTCAAGGACGCGTTTCTTCCGTAGCTCGAGGACGGACTTTGCAAATTCCACTTCACGGCGCGTCTGTGAACGCGGGAGAAGGTAATCTCGATACAGACGACCATAAAGTGTGCGAAAGTAGTTTGTTGTCCATTCGCGGCGACTGGGGGGCATCATCCGCGCCCCTCCCTTGCAATCAATTCCCTCACCTCTTTCTCAAGCTCACGATAGTCGAGCGTCTCTCGTTCATACTCCTCCGTGAACAACTTGACGTGATGTTCGAATTCGTGGATTTCTTTGTATCCCTCTAGCATGCAATGCTCGCAATCAAAGTCCTGGGCAGGAGTATTGACTCGCTCTCGAAAGTCGCGATAAAGATCGCCATTCCATTGCGAGAGGAAGTCACCTTCTCCCAACGAACCCAAGCGCGAGTCGTTCACGCAGCATGGTCCCAAGGATCCATCAGCGTGGACAAATACGAACCCGTAAGGCTCCACACACTTTTCGTTGGCACCGAGTTCTTTTTTGCGGCTTCTCTTTGAAGAGGACGCAGCTCTTGCCTCTGCGAAGAAACCGGGCAGGTAAATGTCGATGCCGAGTTCTTGCGCCACCTGCTGAGCCTCTCCCATAAATCGGTCCGAAAGCTCTTGGTAAAAGTAGAGAGACTCGGTGAGAAGAGCGCGAGTGTATACCTGAAGAAAGCCCACATTGACGGCGTCAGCCCCTAGCTCATGAGCGAGTTTGACAAAAGCGGGCAGTTGCTCAATGTTTGAGCGCTGTGCGACAAAATTGAGAGCAATCCGCGGGAAGGTGCTTCCGAGTTCTCTGCGTATCCGACTAAGAGTTCGCACATTGTCGAGTACCCGATGAAACAACTTCGACCCACGGATTTTTTGAAAAGTAGGAGCGTCCGTAGCATCGAGGGAAATCCATAGGTCCTGAAGTCCGAGCTCGACGAGTCGCCGGCTTGTAGCTTCGTCGAGAAGAAGTCCGTTTGTGATGATTCTGACTTTGCATTGGTCGTGAGGAACAGCTTCAAGCATGTCGAGAATCTGGGGATGAAGGAATGTCTCTCCACAGCCCGTGAAATGGAGAAGCTCGACGTAGCGCAGCAGGGGCTTGACGGCTGAGAAAGTTTCGAGAGAGATCCGACGTCGGGGACCCGAGAGAACGGTTTGCGTGCACATGGGGCACCGGAGATTGCACTCGTCGGTAACCTCGATATACATCCGGTGGGGATAACTTGCTAGCCGCACGTGAGCGTGTTTATGCTCATAGTCGCGAACCAATGCATTTATTTCTCGTGCATCAGAGACATCCTCAATTGCATCGATCTCGCATCGGACGGCATCAATGTATTCTTGAGAGGGGACACCCCTTTCGTAGGCAGCAAGCAGATAGGGAACACTGAAAACATCCTGCGAGCCACTAATCTCACAATCAGGGCAATCGAAGAATGGCCCTTCCACACATACTTTGCGGCGGTACTCTTTCCACTCTAAGGAGTCCCAGGCGGAAAGGAGATCATCGCTGCCACCATTTCCAACACAGGGGGCATAGCTTCCCGTAGCCCGAACGTGGACTGTACCGAAAGCCCGCTCAGCTTGTCTTTGTCTCTCTTCGGGGCGGTCGGGCTTGCCGAATAATATCTGCCAACCTTTCGACACCAGGCTCTTTTGGAAAGCGCTGATGAGTTCACGCACAAGACGACGAGAGAAAAAAAGTGAGCGGGAAACTTCCTCTGGCGTGTAAGCGCGAGCAAGATAGAGGTGTAGCGTTCGCCATCTCTCGGGGATTTCCCTCGAAGCAAGTTGCTCGAGCGCCCAGAGGGTTGTCCTATCGAGAAAAAGGCGCCACGAAATGCGCGGGAAGCTCGCTCGGGACTTGAACGTTTCCATCCTGCGGAGTGCCTCATGGAAGTCTCTCTCCGACCTCGCAGCGCGAGAGAGATCGATAATAATCTCGCCAGGATGCCATGCAAGAAGTGCGGCAATCATTTCCTCGTCGCATCTCGTTGCGTCGATGATCGCGCTCCAGGGACAACCAAAAAGGGAAGCTTTGTCGAGGATCTCGGTCGCGACGGGCGTAAATGTGTTGCTGTCACGAAAGAGCAAGCGGATGTGGGAGGCAAAGCGCAACATATCGAGGAAAGAAGGACTCGGAGTACGAACTGTTTGCGGTGAAATGTCAGCCAACTCGATAATCCAGTAAGTTGGGAGCGAGCCGACGTTTCCGAGCCCACGGTTGCGTTCTATTTTTTGTGCGATGCTGTTTGCACGTCGTGCTAACTGGGATTCGTGGATTCCCGTGAGAGCCTTGCGGACGCAGTTTTGGAAGTCTTCGAGCTCAGAAGTAAGGCCTTGTTCCCTCTCTTTTAAGTACAGGCCATCATTCGACTCCGACTCGCTTAAGCGGTAATAGAGGCGGTAAAGTACGCTCAAGAAGTGAGGGCGCGAGAGATAAAAAGGCGAGAGTCTTGCCAGCGTCAGCACTGAATTCTTCAAGAAGGTAGCCGCTGGTCTCATAGGAATAGGGTATTCTGACTTTTCTTCATGAGCGCAAGTCGAAAGGTCCTCATGGTTGTCAGTGCACGGCATCAATTATTTCTCCCACGCCCAAACTGTACCGTTCAGGATGAAAAACGTTTAGGAGGACAAGAAAGGGGCGGAGCGCTCTTGCGCACTCCGCCCCTCAATCGTGCTGCGACAAAGCGACAAGCTAGCGTCGCTTGGTCACTAAAAGTCAGACATTACCGTGACGGTCTCAGAGTAAACATTATCCCGTTCATTGAGTTCTCGGATGCGATTTGTCGTATCAACCCGCACTTCGAAAACATGTGGTCCCTCGCTTATGCTTCCCAGCGGCACTGCGTCGGCGTTCACGATACTCGGACCAAACATTGGGGGAGCGGTGAGACTCTGGACAACTACTCCATCCACGAGCACATTGACGACGAAAGGCTTGCCGGCTTCCGACGTTCCAGTATTGGCTACCGCAAACCACGCATAAACCTCGCCAGGTGCTAGCGTTTCGGGTTGAGGACCAAAGTCGGGTGTATTTCTCAAGACCAGGCGATCCCATAGGTTTGGTTGCCAGCCGTTTTTTGTGGTTACGGTGGGAACACTATCCCCGACGTATGGGAAAATGGTCAGATTTTCGCCTTTGCGTATTTTACTGATGGCAGCCTGACCGTTAATGAGCCCTGCTCCTGTCACCGAATCAAAACCTACTGCTGCGCGGTCGCCTGTAACGTCCGTGGCTGTCTGAGATAGGATCTTGAGAACGTCAGAAGGTTTCAGTTTGCTGTCAGCTTGCCGGAGGAGAGCTGCTACTGCAGCTGCGTTCGGCGCTGCTGCGCTTGTTCCAAAGAAATTGGGGAAAGGAGTTCCATCATCGAAATCTGAACCGAAAAACAGAGTGTCACAACCATCGACAGCCGCGATGTTTGGAACGACTGCTGTTCGCGGGCGAAAACGTCCTGCACTGTCGAAAGGAATACTAATGGTGCCACCTCGCGCAGTGAACCATTCAGGCTCGATCGGAGTCACTGGATCGTACCACGGAGCCTCATAGAAAGGAACGGCAGCGACGCAGGCAACGCCTGCTGCAGTCTGATGGCCAGTGGTGACAGGGCCAACCACTGGAACCGCAACTCCTCCTTCTTCGGCGCGATAAGCCCACAGCCAGAACTCAACAGGAGTGCGCTTGTTTTGAGGAATTCGATCCTGCTTGCCCCAGTAATGGTCCACCGCGAGGTACGCTGTGTACGACTCGGAACCGGTATATGAGAGGAAGATATATTCGATCGGGTCCCCGTAAGGATCCCCTGTGTCTCCCTGTTCATCGGCAGATTCGAGATACCAGGCAGCCAGAGCTGGGGGCACCGGATCTGGTAAAACATAAAGATCCATATCGATCTGAGAGCCTCCAGTGGCGGGTGCAAGCGTTTCCCACGGCTGATTCCATTGGAGCACCAAGAGTACTTCAGAGCTCGGCGGATAGAAGGTAATGGGCAGATACGCACCGTAGCCACCTCCCCAGTCCGCAAAGTCAGCCCCAAGTTGCGGTGGATAGTTTTCTTCTGATTGCGTCGGAT
>Ga0078972_1001651_pt1 | contig 81302 bp, 74 predicted proteins | sample YelNatPaOPGAMG01_FD_67568 | JGI IMG/M metagenome (GOLD analysis project Ga0078972, IMG submission 67568) | Hot spring thermophilic microbial communities from Obsidian Pool, Yellowstone National Park, USA - OP-RAMG-01 (SPADES assembly) (version 2) | ecosystem: Environmental > Aquatic > Thermal...
CCTTGAAATTTAAAAAAGGTTAAAGGCTTAAGTCTGCAGGCTGAATAATGAGTGATCTTCGCTACTGATTAAAAAAGACCCGTGATTTTGTTTCATAAATTGAATTATTCCCATTTTATTATGTTATTAGTTGTTTGCCACGAACCATAAGCTCTTCGCTCTTTGCTATTTGATTGAACGCTATAAACGCAACAAACGCCATGAACGCAACGAACGCTATAAACGCAATGAACGCTATAACGCTATAAACGCAACAAACGCTATAACGCAATGAACGCAATAAACGCTATCGCCTTCAGCCTTTTTTTGAGTAATGTCTGTATTATTTGATTTTATTAAACTGGCGGGAGAGTGTGGGAATCGAACCCACCCTGCCCGTTTGTAACAGGCAACACCGGATTTGAAGTCCGGGAGGGACACCAGAGCCCTATACACTCCCTTTGTGCTACAATTATTTATAATATCATATTTACAGGATGGAATTACTACTATGATTATAGAGCATTATTCTTTCGGCAAAATATTAATTCAAGGAAAACAATACACTTCCGATGTAATCATTTATCCTGATAGAGTAGATGCATCATGGTGGAGGGAAAAAGGACATGAACTCAGTATTGATGACTTAAAGGATGTTTTTAATGTAAAACCAGAAATTATTGTTATTGGCACAGGATATCTCGGTCTTATGAAAGTTCCTCAGAAAACAATAGGATATATCGAAACAAAAGGAATCAAGGTTTATATAGAACGCACCAGCAGAGCGGTTGATATCTTTAACAGATTACAGAAGAACCTGAAAGTCGTAGCCACCCTTCATCTTACCTGCTAACCTAAAAACTTGACTTATCCACATCTATATTGTATCTTCAAACAATGAAAAATAGACTAATCGAACTTATCATCAAAAAAGCTTTCAAGTACAGCAACGAGCCAATCTTTAAATTAGTCTCAGGTAGAATGAGCAATTACTATTTTAATTGTAAGGCTGTAACACTTAACCCAGAAGGAATGTATCTTGTGGGAAATTTGATTTTTGATATCATTTCAGGACTTGATATTCATGGCATAGGTGGGTTAACTCTTGGAGCAGATCCGATCGCAAATGCTGTTGCATATACATCTTTTCTCAAAGAAAAACCCATAGAAGCTTTTGTTGTAAGAAAAACAGCGAAAACACATGGAACAATGTTATGGATTGAAGGCAATATTTCTTCAGGTGATAATGTTGTAATTGTGGATGATGTTATAACTACAGGACAATCTACTATTAATGCTATAGAAAAAGCAAACGAAGCTGGATTGAATATAAAAAAAGTAATTGCATTAATAGACCGGCAGGAAGGCGGAAGGGAAGCCATAGAATCAATAGGTTATGAACTTTATCCAATTATTACAAGAGATGAAATAATGGCTGTTTATACAAAAAAATACCCAAACTTTTAGGTTAACCCGAAAAATACAGTTTTTGGGTTAATCAAATAACGAGGCTAATGTAGTGGCTTTTTCTTCAATATTTTTTGCAAGCTCTTCCTGCTGGTTTTTTATTTTGAAAAGTTCATCAGCAATATCAAGAGCTGCAAGAATTGATGCTTTGACCGGAGTAAGATTTGGAGCAGCATTATATACTTCCTTAAGCTTCATATCAACATATGAAGCAAGGTCTTTTATATATTGCTCGGGTGCATCGCCTTTTATTGTATATTTTTGACCTAAGATATATACTTCTGTACTACCCATTTTAATCTGCTTCTATTGATTCTATTTCACCGAGAAGTGTCTCGAGCTGGCTTTTTACAAGATTTTTTTCTGCTTTGAGTCTTTCTATTTCCTGATTTTTTTCATCAAGAAGTTGTTCGAGTTCTTTAATCCTTCTATCTGTAATACTCTTTTCTTCTTTAAGTGTCTTAACTTTTTCAATCGCTACAGAAATTTTCTCCTCAAGGTTTTTGAATTTATCCAAAGACAAAACCTCCTTTTTTAAACTTTCAGTTTTTTCTGTTTCTTTATTATCATCAAAGAGGGTTCTCATAAAAACCATTGTTCCTAAAATAACAGATTTTATTTGATAAAGTCTATAACTTTTCTATCGGTATGCCGGACATTAAATCATCAGATGAAAAAATTCGTTTATACTCAAAATACGATGAAAGAACTTTCTTTACATAATTTCTCGTTTCCTGATATGGAATATCTTCAATAAATTCATCGGCAGATTTATATCTCCCTTCTTTAAGCCATTTTCTTACTATATCTTCGCCAGCATTATATGAGGCTATTGCAGGTGCAAATGAGTCGAAGTCTTTAATAAGATTGCTAAGATAATATATCCCGATATTAAGATTGTTTCGCACATTTAGAATATCATGGGAATTCCTTATCCCGATTTTCAATTTTTTATCGAAACGAAAAGCGGTTGAGGGCATAAGCTGCATTAAACCGAGAGCACCCGCAGGAGATCTTGCGTCAGAATCAAATCTGCTCTCTTCTCTGACAACAGCAAGAATCAACAGAGGATCAAGGTTGTATTTATCCGAAAATCTTTCTACTATTTCCCAGTGAGCAAGGGGATATAGAAATTCCATCATTTTCTGGATTTCTGGCATTTTTGAAGCAAGTCTTACAGAATGATTATAATATCCGATTTCATTGAGCTTTGTGCAGATATAATAAATATCATCCGTTGAATTTGTTTTTCTTGAAATATAAAGCATTTCCGATGCTGCCTCTTTTTGAAATCCAAGCTCGAGAAGACATTCAATTCTATCGAGTTTTTTTGATAAATAGTCCTTAGAACTTATGACAGGCTTTTTAATTTTAATTGTTTCAGAAGATTTTATTAAATTGATGGAGGAATTCATTCTTCTACCTGCAATAAGACTATAAAAATCTTTTTTATTCTCAACAAGCCTCTTGTATTTATCCGATGCATTTTCACCTGACATATCAATGCTACGTGCATACCAGTAAAGATATTTTGAATCATTATACTTATCAAAAAGTTCCTTAAATATTTCAGATGACTTTTTATATTCTCCCGAAAGAAAATAAGTCCACCCTATTCCCCAGATTGCTTCTTCACGTTCCGACGGATATTTATCTATTATTTTTCTGAATAATTCTATTGCACCAGCAAAATCGCCCTCTCTTCTTTTATCAGAAGCAACAGCAACAAGGACAGAAACTATCCTTCTGTCACCCGCATTCAGCATTTCATCAACAGAAGATAAAACTGTTTCTTTTTCCCTTGCGCGGTACCTTGACCGTAATTCCCAGTATTTATCCTGTGTTTGATTATAAATTTCTGCGGCTTCTGAATATCTTTTTTGTTTAAAAAGAGAATGGCCTAATTCTGTCAATATTTGTCTTCTCAATATGCCTTCAGACTTCGCTAAAGCCATTCTGAGAGTCCTTTCAGCGCTTTTATAATCGTAATTATTCATTAAATTCCTTGAGCGCTTAAAAAGGTCTTCAGAAGTTAAATCACATGGCTGGAGTTCACTAAATGCTATATCTGAATAAGAATTGCCTGAAATGTATAAGTCTTTGAAAATCTTTTTTGCCGATCCAGGGTTATCGTTTTTCTTCAACCATCTGGCATAAAGATATTTAATATCAGAATCATTTTGATAATCTTTCAAGTATGATTCAAAAAGTTTCTGAACATCATTATCTGATATTTCTTCTGCTTCTTTTATTTCTCTGATGCGTGCTTTTTTCCCAAGAGAAGAATCCGGATATTTTTTGAGTAATAATCTTATTGTTGCAAGAGATTTTTCATGCTCTCCGGATTCATGCAATGCATCAGAAAGCCATAAAAGAGCGTAATCTTCAAGTAAAGTAAATTCATTTGCCGCTTTTGTTAAAAATTCAATTGCTTCAGAATATTTCTTTTGCTCAAGAAAGTTTCTCCCTTTTTTTAAATATTCTTTACCCGAACTTTCATAGGCATAGGTTATCTGAGAAAATATGAGAATAAAGACAAAGAAAATAATTAATCGTTTCATATTTTTATGATAGCTAAATCATGTTTTTAGAGCAAGAAATAAAAGAAAATAAAAAAGGCGGGTCAATTGACCCGCCTTTTAAAAACTTTATGATATTAAATTAGAATGTGAGTGAAAGACCATGTACTGCCTGTGTTACAGTCTTTTTCTCTGCGCCAAAAGCATCTTTATAGAAATTGCCTGGTTTGAAAATTGCTGCTTCTATAAAGTAATTGAGATTCTTTGCGAGCTTGTAGGAAATTTTGGAATCTATTTCCCAGCCAAGGCTCTTAGAAACGTCAACACTTTCACCTGCTGCTTCACTGAGGATATCTTCAATTGCACCGGTTTCAGTTGCTCTGAGTAAGAAACCATCAATTGAAATTGCAAGTTCTTTCATTGGATTTACATCAAATCCAAGATTGTAATAAGTTGTGTTTGCAATACCGGTGTTTGTTGTATTGCCACCTGGTTTTGTTGTAAGTGCTGCAAAAGCTGCTGCTGTGCGGACTGTGCGCTCATAAATTTGTGTATAATGTACAAGTCTTGCAGTTGCACCATAGTCAGGTCCCTGAAGGGTCTGGAATTCTTTGCAATCTTCATCGGTTGCATCATCATCACCGCTACCCATTGCAAAAGCTGCTCTAATATTAACCGGGTCAAGCTGATAGCCAAGTTTTGCCATTACTGCCCAGCCTTTTGCTTTAAGATCGCTTGTCGGGAATACTATGTCGCCGGGATCTTTAAGGGCTTCGAGTTTACCAAACTGAAAATCTGCTTCTGCTGCATATGTAATTCCAGCAACTTTACCTTTTGCATGAAGTCCAACATTATGGAAATTGAGTTTATCTATATTTGGTGATGCTGAAGGAACAAGTATCGGATTGCCATCATCGTCAGTCTCTCCTGAATCTGTTAAAGAAGATGGGCAATTTCCGTCACTGTGTGCCCATACCCAGTTTGCACCGATTGTATTGTCTTTATCAAGAGCGTAAGTAGCAATTAAGACATAACCATCAAGATCATCAGTATGTGATAATACTGAACCTTCACTTAATTTTACAGTTCCTGCTGCAAGATGGAATTCTTTTGTTGGGTCAATCCATACTAAGATAGCATCATCGCCAAATCTTTCATTGTTAAGGAATTGTTTCTCACCAACTGAAATCGGCATATGACCTATCTTAATGCCTGCAGGCATTCCAAGTCCAGCGCCTGTGTATTGAATCCATGCCTGTCTGATTAAAATGCTTGCATTGGGTTTTGAATCATAACCATAGCCTTTGTCACCCCAATAGAAAAGACCACTGTTTGCGCTTCCACCGCTTGCTGTTTCAAGCTCAACAAACCCACGAACGTTATCAGCTACCTTTGCATCAACTGTAAGATTTACATTTGTTGAGTATGTTGATGCTGATTCACCATCAACTGGAAGTACATTGGTGCCAGAAATTCCTGATACATTATTCCAATACCAGCCTCTGATCAGAATTTTACCGCCTATTGTAATATCAGTTTTATCTTCAGCAAAGGCGGTTACTGCAAAACTTAATATAAGAAGTGCGCCCAATAAAACAGCTAAATATTTTCTCACTTGCTAACCCTCCTTTTGAAAAATCTGAATTGAAAAACATTTCAATTCTTTCCGCCAATGGCGGATTCTCTTGATTCTATACCTTAAATATTTCTTCTCTTTTTATCACCTCCTTATATAAATAGAAATCTGGCCTTCAATGAAAGCCTGTCAACACCTATAGCTCTTTTTGAGCATACTTATAGCCCTCATATAGATAAATAAACATGCAAAATTTATAGCATTACTTGAGCTGATTTGTCAAGAAATTTATACCATTGCAAAACACTTTTGTCAAGCCAAATACAACATATGCAAAAAAAAGGCCAGTTTATATGAAAAAATTGTTGTAAATTTTTGGAAGCTAACTTATTGAAATTCAAATATTATTTTTAAAGACACATTAATTTTAAAAATAATGACTCAAAAAAACAATGCTATTTGTTTTATTAATATGTCTATTTTTTACAACACTACTGTATAGCTTAAACCAGACAAAATTAGAATCTAAATAAAAATGGAGTTTATCAAAAAGCATTCTTATTAGATATGCTAAAATGTTTGATGGCTGACTTAATAAAAATCTTAATTGCTTTTATAATTATATTAATTCTTCTAAGAAAGAAAATACATGTTGGAATTGTCATGCTTATATCTGCAATTTCTCTTATTTTACTTTATAAAATGTCATGGTTTTCATTAAAAATAACTGTTCAGAATTTTATTTCTGACCCCGTAATAATAAAATTAACATTTGCTCTATCTTTTATCAGGATGTTTGAATTAATTTTAAGAGAACACAATGTTCTTTCTGATATGATGGATACAATAAAAAATATTTTCAGGAGTAAAAAAATTGTAACTGTATCAATGCCATTACTTATAGGACTTGTACCATCAGTAGGCGGTGCATACTTTTCAGCTCCCATGGTAGAAGAAGCTACACGCAACACCGGTATCAGTCCTGAAGAAAAAGGTTTTATAAATTATTGGTTTAGACATCCATGGGAGTATATCCTTCCATTATATCCCGGTTTGTTGCTTGCCTCTGCTATCACAAAAATAGAACTGCATAATCTGATAACCGCAAACCTTATTTATGCTGTTCTGGTTGTTATAACAGGTTTTCTATTTGCAATGCACGACTTAAAAGGTTTTACTATTTCAGACAAAAAATTTTCATTAAAAGGTTTATGGAGTTTTATCCCTTTGACTGCCGTGCTATTGCTTGTGGTAATTTTTCATGTTGAACTGCACTATACTCTTCTTGCCGCTGTAATATTCTTATTAATTTTCTACAGATATAGCTTGCGGAATATTTTAAAAGTTATCAGACATGGTTTTTCGCTTGATATGATCCTGCTTATACTTGGGGTCATGTTTTTTAAAGACGTTATAGAAAGCTCGGGCGCAGTCAAGAATTTAAGCAATTTCTTTCTTCAAGAAGGAATTCCAGTTCTACCTCTTCTTTTTATTCTTCCGTTTGTCACTGGTCTTTTAACAGGTCTTACTTTAGGATTTGTTGGGAGTACATTCCCAATAATTCTGAGTATAGCAGGTCATTCAGTAAGTGATATATCATTTGCGTTCTCAGCCGGTTTTCTGGGAGTTTTGTTATCCCCTGTACATATATGTCTTGTTCTTACGAGAGAATATTTTAAAGCTGATATAGGCGGTATATATAAAATGATGGCACCCGGCTGTCTTATAATTTTTGGTGTTTCGATTCTACAATATTTTTTTACACATTAACACCATTAACCCAAAAAATGTATTTGGATTAACCTTTTATAACTCCTAATGGTTTGAGTTTTGCTACTTTAGTAGAAATTCCTGCATTGTGAACTACCTCTACAACACTTGAAATATCTTTGTATGCTTCTGACATTTCTTCAGCAAGTGTTTCCCTGCCTGCAGACCTGACAATTATTCCCTGCTCCTCCATTTCACGCCAGATTTTTCTTCCCTTTGCTTTTTTTATTGCCTGATGTCTTGACAGAAGTCTTCCTGCTCCATGACAGGTTGAACCAAAAGTATTATTCATTGCTTTTTGAGTTCCAAGAAGTACATATGAAGCTCTACCCATATCTCCAGGGATTAAAACAGGTTGACCGATGCTTTTGTAAATCTCTGGCAATTCAGGATGTCCGGGTGGAAAAGCTCTTGTTGCTCCTTTTCTGTGTACTATAAGTTTGACTTTTCTACCTTCAACTTCATGTTCTTCAATTTTTGCGATATTGTGAGCTACATCATAAATAAGGCTCATTCCGAGTTCCCGTGGCGACATATTTAATAACTTCATAAATGCTTCCCTTGTCCAGTGCATTATACATTGCCTGTTTGCCCATGCATAATTTGCTGCGGCTTTCATTGCTGAAAGATAATCCTGCGCTTCGCTACTGTTAAAAGGTGCGCAGGCGAGTTCTTTGTCAGGAAGAGATATATTATACTTATTGGCGGCTTTTTCCATTACTTCAAGAAAATCAGTGCAAACCTGATGCCCAAACCCTCGTGAACCTGTATGAATCATTACTGTTATCAGGTCCTTGGAAAGTCCGATTATATTTGCAGCTTTTTCGTCATAAATTTCTTCAACATACTGGACTTCAAGAAAATGGTTTCCTGAACCAAGAGTGCCTTGCTGGGCTCTCCCGCGTTCATAGGCTTTATTACTAATAATTGAAGGATCTGCTCCTTCGATGCAACCGCCTGACTCAATTTTTTCAAGATCACTCGGGTCACCAAAACCCTGCTCTACAGCCCATTTTGCACCTTTTGTTAATATTTTCTTTTCATCTTCAGGACCAAGTCTAACCCTGCCTTTTGAACCAACACCTGATGGTATTTCAATATAGAGAATATTAACAAGTTCTTTAATCTTTTCAGCTATCTCGTGTCTTTTCAAATTGCTTCTCAAAAGACGAACCCCGCAGTTTATATCATATCCCACACCTCCGGGCGAGACTACACCTTCTCTCAAATCAAAAGCAGCAACACCACCGATAGAAAAACCATATCCAGTATGAATATCAGGCATAGCTAAAGAAGCGCTGACAATACCCGGCAGTGTTGCAACATTTGCAACCTGCTCTATTGACTCTATTTCAAGTTCCTGTTCAAGAATTTTATCAACATAAATAATTCCCTTTACCCTCATTCCTGCTTTATAATCTGTTGGTATTTCTATACGGTTTTCATCAATTCTCCTGATTTTTTCAGGTAGCATATTAACTCCTTTTATACATCAAAAATAACATCTATTTCCCATATTCCATTCTTTTTCTCTATGCGAAGCTTATGATATGTGGCAGCCTTAATAAGAAGCTTTCCCTTATGGCGTTCTGGATCAAATTCTTCTCCAAAAACAGAAGCCTTCAATTTATTCTTTTTAAAATCATTTAAAACTATTTTCTTACCAATAAACCCATATGTATCAAAGTGAAAAATCAATTCATTCAACCACGAAACCACCAAACCCTCAAGAGACTGGCTTTCAACAATAATATCAACTGATTTTATATCTCTAACCTTATCAATATCAGTAATAAGGCTATACATTCCGATAGCTGCATTTACAAAAGCTTCTTCAATTGTTCTGCCAAATGCTGTAATGCCTGCATCCCCTGATATATCGAAGATTTTGAATAATTGCATATTCAAAGAATATCATCTGTTTATATCAGAGTCAACAGATTGTATAAATTCACAACATATTAGATAGAGTTGTTTAATATATTCAATGACGCAGCGTGATTTTAATAAGTGCAGGGTGATTTATATTCTAAGAAATAATGTGGTCTGACAGAGTTATAAATATATCCATGCAATACATTCTTTGAAACTATACGAAATCCCTTTGCTACACTGAATATTTAAATAGAGGGGCACCTCCTTGTATTAATAAAGTTACCCCTCTATTTAACTTATTTCTGAATCAATTAAAGGCAATATTACGCCATTTTTATTACATCAAAATTATTTAAAACTTCCATGCATAGCCAATAGAAAATTCCCATTGGTTCATTTTTAACTCAATTGTCTGCTGTCCAGGAGCTTCAAGTTTATTTGGCCCTTTTACACTGTTGGAAAATGCATGCATAAGAGCAAATTTTATTTCCTGATTATTGCCAATTGCTTTTGTAACACCAACTGAAGCATGCTCTTTTATAACACCCGGTGCAAGGATATTGAACAAAACTTCACTGTCAGATATTGGTTGTTCACCTATTGAATAACCTGCGCGCCATGTCCAGTCTTTACTGCTCTTCCACTGCACTCCAAGTTTGAGAACAGTAATATCATCCCATCCGAAACCTGCGCCATTGTCCTTTCCAAGAAGGCTTTTTTGTATATTTGGTAGTAAAGGATTGTTTATTGATTTTATATCGCTATAATATATTTTCTGTACATCAATGAGGAAAACAAGGTCTTTCATTGGTTTTAGAGCAATTCCTGCAGTCCATGTTGAAGGAATGTCGAAGTCTCCTTTTTCAGCAAAAAGTCCTTTGTATTCATCAAATTCACTCATATATATTTTTGTCTGATATACCAAACCAATATTCAAATAAGGCAAAACTTCGCCCATATAACCTATTTTGGCTCCATATCCAAAAGAACTATCATGTCCATTATTGGTTAGATTATCAGGACTGCTTGAAAAATCCGAGAAAGCCTGAAGACCTTTTGCCTCGAATCTTTGATATGCAAAAATTGGAGAAATAGCAAGAGCATGTTTTGCGGCAATCTTTCTCGCATAAGTCGGAGCAATAAAGAGTTGCATTAAATCAACTCCGGTGGGTGAAGAACCATAGAAAGTCTTTTTATCATAATCTGTGTTCATTCCACCATTCCCGTAAATTGAAATTCCAAAGGAATTCTTATCATCATACTGCCAATTAGCACCGGCAGATGGCACTATAAACCATCTTGAATCGCTTTTTACTGTACCCGGGGTAAGACCAAATGTTCCTGGAAAACCTGAAGGATTTCCTGTAATTTTATATTGCCTGTTTGGATTGAAAACACTTAAACCTAAATCAATACGATTGCCTACAAAAGCCATTGTAGCTGGATTAAGTGATGCATCAAGAGCACCCTGTGGCAATGCCACGCCTGCTCCAGACATTCCTTTGTTTTCTGTGCTATAACCATTAGAAAAATATCCATTAGTAGCATTGGCTGTTCCAGTAAAAATCAGTAGTAATAAAATCAATAAAATATTTATTGAAATATGTCTGTTTCTTCCGCTTACATGTTTCATAATATCCCTCCGTTTTTTGAGTTCATTGTTTAATTAACCTTAATTGCAAAATAAAAACATGGATATATATTTCATATACCCATGTTTTCCTATTAATATCCTAAGTAAACAGACATATTTTGCAGTCTTTTGCGTATTTTAAGAAATCCATAGCAGGCTCAATAACAACTCCCTCTATAAAATCATCTTGTTTCAGTCCCATCATATCAACTGTCATTTTACATGCAACAAATTCAACTCCCTCAAGCTGTGCCATTTCAATTAAATCAGGCAACGCTGGTATCTGGGCTTTTTCAATCTTACCTTTCATCATCCATGTTGCGATTGCAGACATTCCTGGTATTGCAGCCATTAAACCAGGAGGATAAAATTTTGCTTTTTCAGTCCATCCTTTTCTTATTACATTTATGCCCATAAATGTATAAAAGACTTTACACTGCATTCCGAGACGTCTTGCATTTATACCCAAAATTAACCCAGGATATGCTCCATCAAGAGTGTCCCTTGACGTTATAAAAGCAGCCGTTTCCTTTTCCATTGTTACTCTCCTTTCTTTTTTAAATAAAATTGTTTATTTATTTTAATTATACCAATTTTGAAAACAAAATCAAATATTTTAAAACCGCGCAATCTTTTGAACTGTATTTTTCTAAACAAATAGAGTATAATTTTTAGAAATTTTCAGAGGTGGCAGACTAATGGGATGTTTGTTCTGTGATATAGTTGAAAAGAAAAAACCTGCAAAAATATTATATGAAGACGATGCCGCAATTGCATTTGAGGATATAAATCCTCAAGCACCTGTACATGTTCTTGTTGTACCAAAGAAACACATTTCAACAAGTCTTGATATTAAAGAAGAAGACTATAACCTTATAGGCAAATTGTTTAATATTGCAAACATGATTGCAAAACAAAAAGGCATAGCAGAAAAAGGTTTCAGACTTGTTATGAATTGCAATAGAGAATCAGGGCAAACAGTGTTTCATATTCATCTGCATGTATTGGGCGGCCGTTTGATGCACTGGCCTCCTGGATAAGAACTTATTTTGTTTTTGATATTTTTTTACAGAGTTTTTTTACTTCACTGCGTTTTTTCAGGTATTTAATGGTTTCTGAAATTTCTTTAAAGTAGTCATCCTTTGTTTTCTCAATGGCAAGTTCAATAAATCTTTTCATAATTTCAGGAGTTACAAAACTTCCTTTTGCATAACTTGAATTTAAATAATAATTAATCATTTCAGTGCCTTGTTCTGCAAGTTGTTGAATAGCTGAGTCATATTCCTGATTTAAAATTTCACCATATTGAATCATTGATTCACAAAAACTGTTCTCAGCATTTCTTATAATATCAGAAGCTTCAGTTCTGGATATTTTGTATTTCTTTGATAAGTCATTTGCATATGCTGAAATAAGAATATCCGGCACATAAGCTGTTCTGTAAATTGCCGAAGATTTAATGTCACTGCCTATAAATTCGTCTTCATGAAATTTAATTTGTAAATCAACTGCAACTTCAATCAAAGGATGTGCTATTTCAGATGCTATAGAATTTGCAAGAAAAAAGGGAAAAGAAATTCCCTGAGTTATAAATAAGTTTTCAAGCTCTGCTTCTATAAACGGAGCTAAAATACCTCCTTTTCCAGATGCATAACCATTTCTAAAATTTGTTCGGGCTTTTTTGTGAGCTGTTAAATCAGAACCCCATTTTTCATTATGGCTTATAAATCCTAATGCAAATTTGTTTAAGTTTCGTTTATTTGATTCTTTTTTTATTTTATCAAGATTGTAATGTGTAATCTTCGTAACAAAATTAAAATATGCAGAATTGCGTTCCTGATTGAAAAAGTCCGGGACAACCGAGCCATAGATAGATAATGAATCTGAATTGTCTTGGCACAATTGTTTTGATATATAGGCATGAGTAGCAGAGCCCCATGCAAATAAATTAGCTGGCAGTAAAAATATTATCAGTAAAAATATAAAAAATGTAAATTTTTCTATTCTTTTCATAAAATGCCTAATCTGAATTAACCCAAAAAATAATTTACTTTTGCAACATCTGCATTATTTCAATCGTATTTTTGGTTAAATTTATTTATGGGTAAAAAAACGGGTGTATATGTACACCCGTTTATAGAAACATATAAAGATAATTTAATTATTTAGTTTTAGTTTTTGAATTTCCAACTTTTTTGGGTAATGTTGATAAAGCCTGTTCTAATGCTCTTTTTATAGAGCCTTTTAAGGATGTTGATTTTGCCTTTGCTGATGCCCAATGCCAGTAAGTTGAAGGATAACCTTTATAGGTCATAGTAATTAAAATTGTGCCATTAACAGTGCCTCCAAGCTCTTCAACATATGCTGAAACAGCCCATCCAAGCGCTAATTTTCCACTGATACTGCTGGCATTTGAGCTGACTTTTCCTGTAATATAAGGAGATTTTGTAGGACTGCTATTAATATCTACATATTGGCTTAAGGTATAGTTTATATCGCTCACCAAATTGGAAAGATCAACAACAAATGTGCTGCCATTCTGCTGCCATGTGGGTGGTTCTATATATGAACCATAATCACTGCTAAATGCTGTCATAAGCAATGAATCATAAAAGTATCCTGACTCATGAAATCCAAAGAATTCTTGATATTTTTCAACTTTTGGTAAAGTAACTGTTAAAGAAACATAATCCTTTAAATTAATACTCACGGTTAATTTTCCATAGATGTCATAAATTTTGCCAGAAATACTGTTCCCATAGGAAGAAGTTGCATTGGCAGGAATTGTTAAAGAAAAAATCGTTAAAGCTACTACTAATATTAAAACTACCTTCTTCATATCATCCCTCCTTTAATTGATAAAAATTACTGATACGCTCCAATTTTGAAAAATTTTATCCTGAATCACCCCCTTAAATAAATTTATGTTCTAAATATCAAGATTAGGTACAGAACTTTATAGTTCAATATAACATTTATTAATGTAGTTTTACTATAAAAAACTTTGTCATTGTTAAGTTAAGCTATAACGGAGAGTTAACCTAAAAATCGCAGTCAATAAAAATACATTTATTTAACCAAGTTCACAGATTATAACTAATAGCAACTTATACAAAAATTTGACGTAGACAGAATGTTATGGCATTATTTTAATTAAAATATAACTTAACCCAAAAAGTATAGATAACAAAAATAAATATATTTAATATACTTTATCGCTCTTCGCAATCTGCATTTTTAACTCTATGGTTAAAGGAGCAGATTGTATGAAAGTTCGGGAAATTAAAGGCGTAAAATCTGTTAAGAACAACTTGAAGGTAGAAGCTAAAAAGCAGATATATAAGTAGATCATCTGATTAGGAGGTTTTATGGATAAATCATCTCAATATATCAAGATGTGTGAAAGTGCAAAAGTAATTCAAAAGCACTGGAAACCTGATTTTGGAGACTTTTTTGTATCAATGTCATTAGGCCTGACTTCAACTTGTCAGCCGATTGTAAGTGACCTTGAGAAGAAGATGTCTTATTTAAAATCAATAAAAGCTGTCTGGCTCCCAAGACAGGACCAGCTGCAGGAGATGGTAATAGAAAAATATGCAACATATTGGGATTTAGCCATAGGATTCAGTAATGTTTTGATGGGCGACAAAACATCATACTTTGATAATTTTGACAGTATGGAAAAACTATGGCTTGCTTTTGTTATGCTTGAAAAATACAAAAAGAGATGGAAAGAAGAAGATTGGGTTTAATTATAATTGATATATTGAAAGATTTTCGGTTTAATACATGGAAATAAAATTCTTAAATATTACTATATCTTTGCAAGTATATTAGCTATTCTTTTATATAATTTACTTAAAAATTTAAGAATAGGTCCATTAAGCAAGATTATAAGACAGGAAAGCTACCAATTTAAAAATTATGATAATAGTTAAAGATGTTAAAAAATTTTTCGACAATGGTCTAACAGTTGCTCTCAACGGGGTATCTCTTCAAATAAGCAAAGGTGAAGTAGTGGCTATTTCCGGCCCTTCAGGATGTGGCAAGAGCACACTTTTAAATATTATTGGCACCCTTGAAGTTCCAACATCAGGAGAAGTTTTTATTGAAGGTGAGAATATCTCGAAATATTATTCTCAATATAATTTCAGGGCAAAAACAATTGGTTTTGTGTTTCAGTTTCATTATCTTATCCCTACTATGACTTTGATTGAAAATGTGGAATTACCAATGTATTCTCTATCTATTCCAAAAAATTTAAGGCGCGAAAAGGCAAAGCATATACTTGATTGTATGGGGCTTTCAGATAGAGCAAACTTTTTCCCCACAAAAGTATCAGGCGGTGAGCGTCAGCGAGCTGCTATCGCAAGAGCTATCGCAAATGATCCAAAAATTATTCTTGCTGATGAACCCACTGGTAATCTTGATATTGATAATGGTGAAATGGTAATGAATTATCTGCTCAATCTCTGCAAAAAGGAATCAATTACATTACTGATAACAACACATAACCCTTCAGTTGCTTCAATGGCCGGAAGAATTATATATATGAAAAACGGAAAGGTGGAAAAATAACTGAGAGATTTGGTGCCGAAGGCGGGATTTGAACCCGCACGGGTTACCCCACACGCCCCTCAAACGTGCGTGTCTACCAGGTTCCACCACTTCGGCGTAATTGAATATGATACTATAAAAACTCTCTGGTCTTCAAGCGAAGAAAAAATATAATAGACTTTATTCAAAGAAGCGATTTTTATTCAACAAATTTTTGATTAATTTTTATTTTCTTAATATTTTTTTTGTATCCTTCAATGAAAGATTGAACAGCTTTTCCTTTTATATCTCTTGCCAGAGCTTGACGAATCATATCAGCAGATTTCTCATCTCCTGATATCTGCGGCATATCCACTGCAAAAACATTTACATCAATAGAGGATTCAATAAGTCTTCTCATCTTTTCTGTTATTAATTCCTGTCTTTTCATATTTTCAAAATATTCTGGAGTTATCCTGTTGAGCATTAGCCTGTTAATATAAATATCATGGTCAAAAACACCATTTTTCTGGAAAGCTGGCTCTTTTGCTATTGAATCCTGAAGTTCCTCGTCGCTAACTGTGATGCCAGCATCTTTTGCAGCAATAAGAAGTACCTTATCATTAACCATTGATTCAAGAACTTTTTTCTTAAGTTCTTTTTGCATTTCTTCTGTAAATTTATCCTTATAAATTTCTCTGTAAAATTTTGTCATCCTTTCATATGTACTTACATAATCATCTGCAAGAATTTTATAAGGACCAACCTCTGCAACAATTTCTATAACCCCTGTTTTATCAACAGTGCCCACTCCCCAGAAAACAAAAGTAATTATTACAATAAAGAATAAAACATAAAAATATTTTGCATGTTTCCGCATAATTTTAAGCATCTATCAGTACCTCCGTTGAAAATAATCTTCTAAGATATTTCTATGATCAAAAGCAATTTTTCCGGGCAAATTAGATTTATTAAAAATCTTTGCGTTTGCTGCGTCATCTCCTGCAACAGGCAATCCATTTGCCTTTGCAATAAAAACAGTTGATATTGTATGATGTCTCGGGTCTCTCGAAGGGTCTGAGTAAGTATGAAACTGTCTTATAATCTGAATGTCAAGGCCTGTTTCTTCTTTCGCCTCTCTTATTGCCGCAGTTTCAAGACTTTCTCCATAATCAACAAAACCACCGGGCAATGCCCATCCTTCAGGTGGATTTTTTCTTTTTATTAAAACAATACCATCATTGATTTCAATTATTATATCAACTGTGGGCAAGGGATTTCTGCGGTTATCTTTGATTCTCAAATTCTAACTCTATATCCTTTTCAGGAACAATGGTTGAAACTGCATGCTTATAAATAAGTGCTTGAGTGCTCTCTCGCAATAAAATTACGAAGTTATCAAAGCCTTTAATCATGCCCTTTAGTCTCACCCCATTAGTTAAATAAATAACAACAGGAGTCTTTTCTTTCCTGAGCTGGTTCAGATAAGTATCCTGCAGGTTTAATCCTTTGCTGGGAGTGCTCATAATGTTTCTCCTTAGATTTTTTTTATTTAAAATAAATGATTTCCTATAAATATTGCAAGTTTTAGATTTTTATTAACCAAAACAATTCAGATATTTCTTAAAAATCTATTTTTGTTATTTTGGATTTTCAGGTTAACTTTCTATTTTGTTTTTTATAACTTCAAATACAAGATTTGAAATCATATTAATATCATTTATTCCTGTTATGTCAATCCATGAAATGCCTTCTTCTTTTTTAAACCATGTAAACTGTCTTTTAGCGTATCTTTTAGTATTTCTTTTGATTAATCTTATAGCCTCACTAAGAGAAATTTTTTCCTGAAGATACATTATTATTTCTTTGTAACCCAATGCCTGAAGAGAAGGGAAGGGGGGCTGTGGTTTATCATCGGTGGTAGAGGAAGAATACAAATAATTATCGATTAGAGAAACTATCTTTTTAACCTCTTCAACAAGTCCTGATACAATCATTTTGTCAACACGTTTTTCAATAAGCTGATAGAGTTCCTTTCGGTCTCTCGTTAGTCCTATTTTGATAAATTCATAAGGCAATGGATGTGTCATGTTTTTTTGAATTTCTGAAATTTTAATATTACTTTTAATAAAAACTTCGATTGCACGAATAATTCTTCTTATGTCATTTGATGTGATTTTCGATGCTGCTTCAGGGTCTAATTTTCTAAGATAATCATATAAAATTCCACCATGGTTTTTTTCCATCTCGAGAAGTGACTCTCTAACTGACCAGTCAGCTGAAGGTCCTTTGAATATACCACGTGTCATTGCTTTTATATAAAGCCCTGTCCCTCCAACAATAATAGGTATTTTATTCTCAACATGAAGGTTTTCGATTATCGGCACAATGGTTTTTATATATTTTCCTGCGCTGAAAGTTTCCCATGGATTGACAATATCAATCATATGGTGTTTTATATCCGAAAGCTGATTCCTGTCAGGTTTTGCAGTTCCGATATCCATGAACCTGTATATCTGCATCGAGTCAGCGCTGATTATTTCTGTGCCTAATATTTTTGCGAGAGATATCGAGACTTCTGTTTTACCAGCACAGGTTGGTCCGAGCAGAATAATAATTTTGTTCATTTTCTTTTGAAAAGCTTTTTCAGGTCATCGAGAGAATAAAATATTCTTGTTGGCCTGCCATGAGGGCATTGGTCTGGGAATTCTGTTTTTTCAAGCTCTTTGAGCAACTGTGATACCTGTTCCTGATTTAATATCTTTCTTCCCCTTATAGAGTTATGACATGCAATTCTTGCAGCAATTTCTTCCTTTAAAGATTTATCCGCAGCAGTTCCTTTAATCAAACATGCTGCTGCATCAGAAAGAATGCCTCTTAAATCAGATTCTTCCAATTCTTCGGGCAAAGAACGCACAATCACGGTATCATGGCCGAAATCGTCAATATCTATGCCAAAATCCCTTAACAAATCAAGATTATCAATTAAAACCCGATACTCTTTATGAGAAAGAACCACCTGTTTGGGAAAAAGCAATTGATAGCAATTCAGGTTTATTTTTTTAAGAAGCTTTTCATAAAGTATTCTTTCATGTGCTGCATGATGGTCTATCAGAGTAAGACCGCCTTTGCCAGATACAGCGATAAAGGTATCTCCAAGAAAAATAAAAGGTAAGGAAGGCACATAAGGAATACAGGCAGGTTCTGAAATTATTTCTGATGGATTTGCAGGCGCACCAGAAAATGAAACATCCTGTCCTTTGATAAATGACGTCATTTCAGGCAGTTCGGTAAATGGTCTTGAATATCCAATCCTTTCTCCCCTGATAGAGTCTCTTATGCTGTTAAAAATAAATCTGTAAATGATTTCTTTATTTTCAAATCTTACCTCACGTTTGGCTGGATGAACATTAAAATCAATTTTTGAAGGCTCTATATCAAGAAAAATAATAAAAACAGGATGCTTATCATTAGGGAGTATGCCCTCGTAAGCTCTATAGACAGCAGAAGAAATGGAACTATCTTTAACAGGTCTTTTGTTTATGAATATATTCTGATGTGATTTTGAGTTTCTGAAGAAATTGCTTTTTGAAACAAAAGAAATCATACTTAAACCATTTTCACCCGCCTGAATTTCTAATAAGCCATTTACAAACTCCTCTCCATATGTCTGCATGATTCTTTCTTTAAATCCTGAAGCTGATGGCAAGATTAGTGTATTTTTACCATCCACAGTTAATTTAAAGCCAATTTTCGGGTGTGACAAAGCCTCTCTCGTAATAATATCAATTATATGAAGCAATTCTGTACTATTTGATTTGAGAAATTTTTTTCTCGCTGGCAGATTGTAAAATAAATCTCTTACTTCAATAATTGTCCCGATAGCCTGAGAATCTTTTATCTCTTTAATTTCACCAGCATCTATTTCAATTGAAATTCCTGCAGGATTATCTTTTATGCCTGTAATAAGCTTTACTTTTGATACAGAAGCTATTGATGGCAATGCCTCTCCCCTGAATCCCATAGTTATTATATTGAACAAATCTTTTTCAGAGGAGATTTTACTTGTTGCGTGTCTCTTGAAACACAGCATAGCGTCATCTTTATCCATACCTTTTCCATTATCAGAAACCCTGATAAGACGTTTTCCAGCATGTAGAATATCAATATTTATATCTGTGCTTTCAGCGTCTATTGAATTCTCTATAAGCTCCTTGACAACAGATGAAGGTCTTTCAATGACTTCACCTGCAGCTATTTTATTTCTCAACTCTGGCGGAAGAATTTTAATTTGCGGCATAAAACATTTTAACTTAAAAGTTTCCAAACTGTCAGCTTTTGAATACTAAAAGTGAAAAAAATATTCTTAAACATGATAAAATTAGCTTCTATCTGAAAATAGTTATTTTTTGTATAATTTAAACAGATTCAATTACGGAGGTATTTATGGATATAAAATCATTTGTTCACAAAAAAGCAGTAGAAGCCAAGGAAGGTGCAAAAGTTCTTGCAAAAGCATCCTCTAAACAGAAAAATTCTGTCTTAATTTCTATGGCAGATGCTTTATTAAAGAGAACCAAAGAACTTATTGCTGAAAATAAGAAAGATATTAATTTTGCACAGGATAAAGGTCTTTCAAAAGCTTTAATTGATAGACTTACACTGACTGATAAAAGAATAAATGAAATGGCTCAGGGATTAAGAGAAGTAGCAGCATTGCCAGACCCTGTTGGTGAAATAGTAAAAATGTGGCAAAGACCAAATGGCATGACTGTCGGCAAAATGAGGGTTCCTATAGGTGTTATCGGAATAATTTATGAGTCAAGACCAAATGTTACCGCAGACGCTGCAAGCCTGTGTATGAAAGCAGGCAATGCAGTTCTGCTTAGAGGCGGCTCTGAAGCAATCAACTCAAACAGAGCGATTGTAAAAGTCTTAAGAGATGTTGCAGGGAAAGAGGGATTGCATGAAGGTGTTATAACCTTTATTGACACACCTGATAGAGATGCTGTTATGGAAATGCTTAAACTCGAAGGAATTGTAGATTTAATAATACCGAGAGGCGGAGAAGCTCTAATAAGAGCGGTCACAGAGAATTCAAGGATTCCTGTGCTTAAACATTATAAAGGCGTGTGTCATGTTTTCGTTGACAGGGACGCTGATCTTAAAATGGCAGAAGAAATATGCTTTAATGCAAAAGTGCAAAGACCGGGCACATGCAATGCCATGGAAACAATGCTCGTGGATAAAAAAATAGCAAAGACATTTCTGCCTGTTATGTTTAAAAGATTTAAAGATGCAGGAGTTTTAATGAAAGGTTGTAATTTATCAAGAAAAATAGTCCCTTCAATCGAAAAAGTTGAGGATGAAGATTTCTATAAAGAGTACCTTGACCTCATTCTTAATGTAAAAATTGTTGATGGAATCGAGGGAGCCATGGAGCATATTTCCCATTACAGCTCAGCGCATTCAGATGCTATTGTGACAAATGATTATTCTAAAGCAATGAGATTTTTAAAAGAAGTAGATTCATCCGCTGTTTTTGTTAATGCTTCTACAAGATTGAATGATGGCTTTCAATTTGGTCTCGGCGCTGAAATTGGCATATCTACCGATAAAATACATGCAAGAGGTCCTATGGGGCTTGAGGAATTGACATGTACGAAATTCATTGTTTTCGGAAGCGGACAGTTAAGAGAATAAAAAGGCAACAGAAGGAATATTTATAAGGAGTCCATGAAAGTCGGCATTTTCGGCGGAACATTTAATCCTGTACATTATGGTCATTTAAGAGCTGCTGAAGAAGTCAGGGAATATCTCGGATTCAAGAAAATATTTTTTGTTCCATCCAAGAAGCCTCCTTTAAAATCAAAAGATATTGCTGATCCCGAACACCGTTTTGAGATGGTCAGGCTTGCTGTTTCAGATAATTCATTTTTCAAGCTTTCAGACATAGAATATAAAATTCCCGGTAAATCCTATACTGTAAGGACCGTCAATGCGCTCAAGAAGGAAAATCCGGATACTGAATTTTCTTTTATACTCGGTACAGATGCTTTCCTTGATATAAAAAACTGGTGGCACTCTGAAGAACTTATCAATCTAATCGACTTTGTAATTCTTCTCAGGCCTGGATTCGGCATTTCTTTTCTGAAAAACTCTCCTTTTTTAGATACAAACCTGAAAAAATTGAAAGAGTTCGAAAAATCATCGGAAAGACATCTCGAAATCAAACTAAAGAATGGAAGGCGGTCTATTATTCTTAAGATTACACCCTTTCAAATATCCTCTACTGAAATACGGAGACATATAAGGTCGGGAAGAAGCATAAAATATCTATTGCCTCAATATGTGCAATCCTATATAATTAAAAATAAGCTTTACAGGTGAGAAACAAAAATAATTTTGAGAAATCCGTATTTTATTTTATATAAAGAAGGGAGGGAAGGACTTTAGAAAGCAAAGATAAAGTTTTAATAGCTGCGAAAGCAGCATCCGGGAAAAAGGCAAAAGATATTCAAATCCTCGATTTACAGAGCCTGACCACAATTACAGATTATTTTTTAATCTGTTCAGGAGATAGCATCACTCAGGTTAAAGCAATTCAGGAGCAAATAGAAGAAAAACTGAAAGAATCAGGAATAAGACCGCAGGGTATTGAAGGTTTGAGATATGCTCACTGGGTGCTTATGGATTATGGAGATGTTATAATACATATTTTTGAGGAAGAAACAAGATCTTTTTATGAACTTGAAAAGCTCTGGATTGACGCAAAAAAAATACCATTGGAGTAAAAAATAAATCCATGAGTAAATTTGGGGTTTTTTTATTTATCCTGTTTCTGGCAATTCTTGCCCTATTCGCGATTTATAATCAGAACATAACAATTGTCAAAATCCCTTTTGGCAATGTTTATGAAACCCCTACCATTGCGCTTATACTTATGTCGGTCGCGGCAGGTTCATTTGCAATGCTTCTGATTTTTATTATACGGGACACAAAAAAATTCGTAGATACATATCAATATCAAAAAAAACATAGAAAAGATGTAAAGATACAGGAATTATACTCTAAGGCTTTGAATTACAATCTCGCGCATCACAACAGAACTGAAGCAAAATCATTATTGAAAGAGATATTGAATGAAAACCCTGAACACCTGAATGCTTTACTCCAGCTGGGTAATATTTCTATTGCTGAAGAAGATTTCAATCTTGCGAAAGAATATTTTCAGAGAGCAAAAGAAATAAGCCCTAATAATCTGGATGTATTGTTTTCTATGGTTCAGCTAATGGAAAAGACAGGAAGGCTGATTGATGCTATCAGGTTTCTGGATGAAATACTCGATATAGATGGTGAAAATCTCGAGGCACTCTACAAGAAGCGGGAATTTCTTGAAAGACTCGAAAGATGGGATGAGATTGTTCCGGTTCAAAAGATAATCTTTAAAAATGAGAATGACCCAAAATTAAAAATGCGAGAAAGATCTAATCTTGTTGGATATAAATATGAGCAAGGCAGAAATAATCTCGAGAATAATGAAATTGATAAAGCTCAGAAAGCTTTCAGGACTGTGTTGAGACTTGAAAGGAATTTTATTCCTGCAATACTTGGACTTGCTGAAACTCTTCACAGAAAAGGAAATTCTGCTGAAGCTGTAAATCTTCTCGAAAAAACATATGAACAAACCTCTTCAATGATTATACTTCTAAGACTTGAAGATCTTTTAATAAGTATTGGTGAACCTTTGAAGTTAATCAGAATATACAAAAACAATATATCAAAAAGTCCCGGTGAAATCGCGTATAAATTCCTTCTTGCAAGACTTTATTACAGGCTTGAAATGATCGATGACGCATTTGATCTAATAACATCCGCGGATATGTCAGGGGTTTCAAATTCAGCGATTTATCAACTCAAAGGAAATATTTACCTGAAAAGAAACCAGATAGAAAAAGCTGTCCATGAGTTTAAACAGGCACTTGAATCAGATGAATGTGCAACTAATCTCTTATATATATGCCATGAATGCGGGAACATATCATCCAGCTGGGATGGAAGATGTTCTAATTGCAAAAGGTGGAACACTTATTACCTTAATCTTTTTACAAGGGAGTTACCTGAAATTGGAAGAAAAGTATAACCCTCAACCAGTAGAGTTAAAATGGCAGAAATACTGGGCAGAAAAAAATCTTTATAAAACAGAACTATCTGCGAGAAAACAAAATTTTTATTGCCTTGAAATGTTTCCTTACCCATCAGGCGAGATACACATGGGTCATGTAAGGAATTATTCTATAGGAGATGTTATAGCCCGTTATAAAAAAATGAGAGGCTTTAATGTATTGCATCCAATGGGCTGGGACTCTTTTGGTCTTCCTGCTGAAAATGCCGCAATTAAACATAATGTTCATCCTTCAGATTGGACTTATAAGAATATAGAAAAGATGAAGAACCAGCTTAACAGAATGGGGTTTAGTTATGACTGGGAAAGAGAAGTAACAACATGTAACCCTGAATATTATAAGTGGAATCAGTGGTTTTTCCTAAAAATGCTCGAAAAAGGTCTTGCATATCGTAAATATTCTTATGTTAACTGGTGCCCTTCCTGTGCAACGGTTCTTGCCAATGAACAGGTAATAGATGAAAAATGCTGGCGTTGCGACAGCCCTGTAATACAGAAAAAACTTGAGCAATGGTTCTTTAAGATAACACAATATGCTGAAGAACTTTTACTCGGTTGCGAGGAACTTACCGGATGGCCTGAAAGAGTCGTTCTCATGCAAAAAAACTGGATTGGTAAAGGTGAAGGGGTAGAAGTTGATTTTGAAATTGAAGGTATGGAAGAAAAACTAAGGATTTTCACAACAAGACCTGACACTCTGTTTGGAGTAACATTTATGTGTGTGGCACCTGAACATCCTGTTCTCGAAAAAATGCTTTTAGATACAGGTATTCTTGAATCACTTAAATCAAAATATGGTAAAGAAACAGAGAAAATCGGTTTTCATACAGGCTATTACGCAATTAATCCCATGAATGGTGATAGAGTTCCAATTTATGCCGCAAATTTTGTACTTATGGAATACGGAACAGGCGCGATTATGTCCGTGCCTGCACACGACCAGCGTGATTTTGAATTTGCAGAAAAATATAATCTTCCTGTTAAGGTAGTGATAATCCCTGAAGAAAAATCTGATATAAGTAATGTTAACTCTGTGCTCTTAAATGAAGCTTATGAAGAAGAAGGAATTCTTGTTGATTCAGGTCAATTTACCGGTATGGACAGCAGAAAAGCAAAACAGGAAATTATGAAATACATTGAGGAGAAGAATCTCGGCAGGAGAGTCGTCAATTATAAACTTCGTGATTGGGGCATATCCAGACAGAGATACTGGGGGACGCCGATACCCATAATTTATTGTGATAACTGCGGGGTTGTTCCTGTTCCTGAAAAAGATTTGCCTGTAATACTTCCTGAAGACATAAAAATAACAGGCAAAGGCAGTTCCCCTTTGCTCGAATCCGAAGAATTTTTGAATACTAAATGCCCGAAATGCAAAGCAAATGCAAGGCGTGAAACCGATACAATGGATACATTTGTGGATTCATCATGGTATTTCATAAGATATTGCTTTAAGAAAGGAGATATTGATTTATATTCTGAACTTAAATCCCGGGATTCTGAACTTAACAGATGGATGCCTGTTGACCAGTATATAGGGGGCGTTGAACATGCTGTCCTGCATCTTCTTTATTCACGATTCTTTACACGGGTTATCAGAGACCTGGGACTCATTAATATAAGCGAGCCTTTTCAGAATCTTCTGACTCAGGGAATGGTCATAAAAGATGGCGCAAAGATGTCCAAATCAAAAGGGAATGTGGTTGATCCTAACTATCTCATAGAAAAATATGGCGCTGATACATCAAGACTTTTTTCTCTATTTGCTGCTCCTCCTGAAAAAGACCTTGAATGGTCTGATAAGGGTGTTGACGGAGCATACAGGTTTTTAAATAGATTATGGAATATTGTTTTCAAATATCACCAGAAATTCCAAACTCAACCAAGATTACAAATAAAGAGCATTTCCGACCTTCAGCCTTCTTCTGTTCCATTATACAGGAAAGCACATCAAACCATAAAAAAAGTTACAACAGATATTGAAAGAGAATATCACTTTAATACTGCCATCGCATCATTGATGGAACTTGTAAATGAAATATATACCTTCGAGCCTGATTCTGAGGAAAAACTCGAGGTTTTACGTTTTGCTATTGAAACTCTTCTTTTGCTTCTGTCTCCATTTTCTCCCCATATTGCGGAAGAACTCTGGGAAGCTATAGGGAATAATCCGAGTATATTCGAACAGAGATGGCCAGAATGGGATGAGGCAGCTGCTAAAGAGGAACAGATAGAACTTGTTGTTCAGGTTAATGGAAAAGTTCGTTCAAAGATTATGATTAATGCAGGCATATCAGATGATGAAATTGAAAAAATAGCACTTGAAGACCGAAAGATAAAGGAGATAGCAGGGAGCAAAGCGATAAAAAAGATTGTAATCGTAAAGGGAAAACTCGTAAATATAGTAATCTAATTAAGGTATAATATGAAAATGAAAAATTTGGTTGACAATGCGATTGGTAATTATCCACAAAAATGTTTTCACTTTTTATTCCTGATTTTAATAATTTTTATATTTTCACTGTTTTCGGGTTGCGGATATGCAATACATAAAAAATCCGAATTGCCATTCGATACGATTCATATAACAAAGATTGAAAATAAGACTCTCGAACCAAAACTTCAGGACAGACTCTATAATGCAATAACTTCGGAATTTCTTAAACAGGGGATATCAGTACAAAAAAATGCTGGTTATAAACTCGATGGAACAGTTAAAAAGTTTGATTTAAAAGTCCTTTCAGAGAAATCTGATGTAGCTGTTGAGTATGAAGTCACTATCATAGGCGATTTTAAGCTTATTGACCCTGATGGAAAGACAAAAGAGTTCAAAAACATTGGGTCTCCTTTTATTGTTTCCTTTTCTGGCACAGGATTGTTGAATGAGTTAATAGCAAATAAAGAGAGTATTACAGAAAAAGCAGTAAAAGATATGGCAGCAGATGTTGTTGCAGCTATTATATACAGATGAGTTATCAGGCTTTACTGAATGAGATAGAAAAGGGTCTGCCTTCAGAAGTTTACTTATTTTATTCTTCAGATTCATTTCTTATCAGAGAAGCGATAGAAGTTATCAAGAAAATTGTTCCTGAAAATGACAGGGACTTTAATTTCCATGTGTTCAATCTTTCCGATGAAGAAGTTCCTTCAATCCAGCAAATATTAGATGTTACAAATACATTCTGTTTTTTTGGAAGCCGCAGATTTACATTGTTAAGCGGCAATCTCTTGAAAATTTCAAAAAAAGATTTTGAAAAACTTCATAACTATATTTTATCTCCAGCGCCTTCATCGGTTTTAATATTGCTTCATAATGGAGTTGCAAAAAAAGATGCTTTAGAAAAGTTCGGGGTTAAAAAACTTATATCCCTCGATATAAAAGAACCGGATATACCTGAATGGATTAAAAAACGCATAAAAATGAAGGGGCTCGAAATTACTGACGATGCGGTCAGTTGTTTAATAGCAAGCTCGGGAACAGATCTGGGACTCCTCGCATCCGAAATAGAAAAAATTTCCATGCTGGGGAAAAAGAAGATAACTTTTAATGATATTTCAGATATTCTTGCTGGAGGCAGATTATATAATGTTTTTGATCTCGTTTATGCTATAAGCGCAAAAAATCCTGACAAAGTATTCAAAATTTACAAAAACCTCAAAGAAACAATCGACGATTACAGCCTTATAGGAGCGCTTAACTGGCAATACGGCAGAAGCTTTCTCAGTAAAAGAAATAGAGAAGGAAGCAGCCATTTATTGAAAATATTTGAACTCTTAAACAAAGTTGATATTGATATAAAAAGCTCGGGAAGAAATTTCCCCATTGAATATCTTCTAATTAAGCTGCTCCAGCTTCAGGGAGATCAGGTTTCTGTAAAATAGCATTAACCTTCTTTGAAAGACGTGATATCTTTCTTGAAGCAGTGTTTTTATGAAGAACACCCTTTGATGCTGCTTTGCTTATAGCCTTTATTGCAATTTTAAGCTCTTTTATTGATTCCTCAATGTTTTTTGCTGATATAGCCGCCTCTACTTTTTTTACAATATTCCTGATAGATGTTTTAACAGATCTGTTTTTAAGATTTCTTTTTTCAGCCTGTCTCGCTCTTTTCATTGCAGACAGATTTTTCTTTGGTCTTGCTTTTGGTGGCAACTCTAATCCTCCTTTTTATTTAAAAATAAATAATAACATAAAATATGGTAGTAAAATCAATATTTTTTTAAAAGTCAGACATCTGGAATCATATTTCTGCTTCTATTTCAAGTATCCAGTAATTCGATGGGTTATTCTTTATCTTTTTTAGCATGTTCTCTGAAACCCAGTGAGAATCTTCTTCAAGATTGTAGAAATAAGTATCTATTCCAAAAAAACCATCCATAAAATGTGTGATGACATGCAACATTTTGGTTTTATAACCCTGTGGCAAAGCTATTATATCATCAAGACTCGCAATATTTTCAGATTTTATTTCCTCTGATAGCTCATAAATTATCTGACGGTTTTTAGAAATAGCCGCCTGCAGCTTTTCATTAAATTTCCTATCTGTTGCTGTAATAGCAGAAAATTCCTTTATATTAATATTAGAATAACGGACAAGTTGATAACGCTCAAAAAAAATCAAAACCCTATTTTTTGCTGACTGAAAGTCAATGCCTTTTACAAGAATCTCATGATAATATCTTGATTTCCCGAGATCAAGCTCTCTCGATAAAATATCATGCGTTTTCATTTCTTTCAATATTTTATATTAAAAAGCCGATAATTTTCTTTAAAGTTACATCTTAGGACAAAACATATATAAAACAAGTTAAAAATGAAATTGAAATAATACATATGTTGCGAAATTAAAAAAAGGCTGAAGGCTGAAGAATACAACCGTATTATGTTAATATGTATGACTATGAACAAAATAAAGCCTATTTCCTTAAATAATGTTAAGACATTTTCAATTAAGAATAGAAAAAGCAAGGTTTCTCTGATGTCACAGGCTTCTGTTTTTAATAAAGGACAGACATTCAGGGCATTTATCGAAAAACTACCCGACATTCTTGCAGCAAGGGATTTTAAATCCGTAGTAGCTTCTATAGTTTCTGCAAGGAATAAGAATAAACATGTAGTTCTGGGAATGGGAGCGCATCCTATAAAAGTTGGCCTTTCACCTATAATTATTGATTTAATGAAAAAAGGAGTTATTACTGCACTGGCAACAAACGGAGCATGTATAATCCATGACTTTGAATTGTCTTTTATAGGCAGAACTTCAGAAGATGTTGCAAAGGAGATTTTATCGGGTTCATTCGGTATGGCTAAAGAAACAGGTGTTTACCTTAACAGGGCAATAAAAAAAGGCATCAAAGATGGCAAAGGCATAGGTGAATCAGTAGGTGAAATGATTTATAAAAGTAATTTTAGGTTTAAAGAAAAAAGTCTTTTTGCCAATGCTTTCAACATGAATATCCCTGCAACCGTGCATGTTGCAATTGGCACTGACATAATACATATGCATTCTGGAACAGATGGTCAGGCAATAGGTGCTGGAAGTTTTACAGATTTTAAAATACTCGCTTCTGTTGTTGCTGACCTTGAAGGAGGTGTTTACATAAATTTCGGCTCTGCGGTCATTCTCCCTGAAGTTTTTCTGAAAGCTCTGACTTTAGCAAGAAATCTCGGCTACAAGGTCGAAAACATAACAACAGTAAATATGGATTTCATTCAGCACTATAGACCATCCATGAATGTATTACATAGACCTACATTGAATAAAGGTAATTCATACGCATTAACAGGACATCATGAAATAATGTTTCCTCTTCTTGCAGCCGCTGTTATTGAAAGAATAGGCTGAGTTATCTCCCTATGCTTTAATCCATGAAATATTTCCAGAAATTAAAAACACTTGTAATAAACTTTACAAAAAAGGGTATGACCCCTCATGAAATCTCAATCGGGTTTGCTGTTGGCATACTTGTAGCTTTTGTGCCTATTTTTGGTACGCATACTATCATAGCCATAAGTCTTTCAGCTATATTTAGACTTAATCCAATAATTGTTCTATTAGCCACTCAGGTTTCCAATCCCATCACTTATCCGTTTCAATTACTCATATGTGCTGAAATAGGCAATATAATTCTGAAAGGATATTTTCTTGAAATCACATTTTCAAAAGATATTAATTTATTATCACATTATCTCTGGCCTATTGTCACTGGAAGCATCATTCTCGGCATTACTGTTTCATCATTCTCTTATTTTCTTCTAAAATGGATTCTCAATAAACGCAACAAGAAAAAAATTAATAAAGAATATTTATGAAAAATATTTGATATAATTTACACAATCACTTTGAATGAATTCCAATTTTTAGAAGGAAACACCATGGAAAGAGTATTAATTAAAGAATTATTGTCTGATGAATATATAGGCAGACAGGTTATAGTTTGCGGCTGGGTACGAACGAGGAGGGAATCAAAAGGTTTTGCTTTCCTGATAATCAGTGATGGCTCATCACAGGATACCCTTCAGGTTGTTGTTTCAAATGAAGCTAATTGTTTTGAGCAAATCCAGAAATGCAATACCGGAGCCTCTGTAAAAATAAAAGGATTTCTGAGGGAATCCCCTGCAAAGGGACAGAGATATGAAGTTGAAGCACAGGAAATTGAAGTTATTGGAGAATCGGATCCTGAAAAATATCCATTACAGAAAAAAGGTCATACCCTCGAATTTCTGAGGGAGATAAGCCATCTCAGAGCCCGCACAAATACCTTTGGAGCTATATTTAGAATCAGGAATGTTCTTGCAAATGCAATCCACAATTTTTTCCAGGACAGAGGGTTTTTATGGGTACATACTCCGATCATTACATCAAGTGACTGCGAAGGAGCTGGAGAACTTTTCTCTGTTACAACCCTTGATTTCAAGAATATTCCCAAAAAAGATGACATGGTAGATTATTCCCGTGATTTTTTTGGAAAACCTGCATATTTAACCGTAAGCGGTCAACTCGAGGCTGAGTTCCTTGCTTTATCTCTCGGGAAAGTTTATACATTCGGCCCTACTTTCAGGGCTGAAAATTCCAATACAACAAGGCATCTTTCAGAATTCTGGATGATAGAGCCTGAAATGGCATTTGCAGATTTAAAGGATGACATGAAACTGGCGGAAGATTTTTTACGCTATTTATTCAAGGAAGTTATTATAAAGTGTGAAAAGGAACTTTTATTCCTTCAAAATCAATATAAAAGAATTTCTCTGGATGAAATTTCAAAACTTTCGGATACAAACTTCAACCATATAACTTATACTGAGGCAATTTCCGAGTTAAAAAAATCAAAAGAAAATTTTCAGTTCACGGTTGATTGGGGAAAGGATCTACAATCTGAACATGAAAAGTATTTAACAGATAAAGTCATAGGTGGACCAGTAATAGTAACTGATTATCCAAAAGGCGTCAAAGCCTTTTATATGCGGCTTAACAACGATGGGATAACAGTTGCTGCAATGGATGTTCTTGTCCCAAAAGTTGGAGAAATAATAGGTGGAAGCCAGCGCGAAGAAAGACTCGAAATTCTTGAAAACAGGATGGAAGAAATCGGTATTTCTATCGAGAACCTTCAATGGTATCTCGACCTGAGGAGGTTTGGGACGGTTCCTCATGCCGGCTTTGGATTGGGTTTTGAAAGGCTCGTGCAATATATTACCGGCATGATCAATATAAGAGATGTTATTCCATGCCCGAGAGCACCCGGAGAAATTGGATTTTAGATTCTAATCATTTTTGAATCAAGGAGGTGGGGGATTTTTATAAATAAATCCCCCGTGTAGTATCAGACAGAGCACTATGGCTTAACAATTAAAACCGGGCAAGTGGTGTGTCCGAGAACTCTTTCGGTAGTGCTACCCATCAATAATCGTTTAATGCCTGATTTTCCAAGACGTCCCATAACAATCATGTTTATCTTATATTCATTGGCAACATCGAGAATTACTCTATGTACTTCACCATCCCTAACAACTGGTTCAGCGCCAACACCAAGTGAAAAAGCCCGGGCTTTTATATCGTTAGTAATATCTTTCGCCTTTTCTACAAGGCTATTATATACTTCCTGGGCGCGTATCATAAATTCCACAGTTACATCAACAACAGATAGAATTTTAATTTTACCTTTATATTTTCTGGCAATCTCTATTGCTCTCATCGCAGCAACTTCACTATATGCCGACCCGTCTGTTGCTATAAGTATATTATCCCATGAAAGTTTTGATTCAAAAGGTATAACAAGAACATCCTGCCTGCTATAGCCAATTACTCTTGAAGTAACACTACCAACAAAAGCTTTCTCGATCAAGCTCATTCCTTTTTTGCCCATTACAATCAGGTCATAATTCCCTGAATCTGCAAAATCAACAATTCTTTCGTGTATTTCTCCTTCTTCACAAACTGCACTGACAGATACATCTGCATCTTTAGCTATTTTTAAAGCATCCGAAAGTGCTGTATCACATTGTCTTTTTATAGAACTATCTATATTGTCAACCCACAATGCATTGAGGTCTCCATCATAAGGAGGAATGACAGAAATAATAGTAATATCAGGGTTATACGACTTTGAGAAATTAACAAACTCCTTCAAGGCATGCATACTCGTTTTAGAACCATCAATTGCTATGAGTATTTTTCTATAAATATTCATTGTGTTCCATCCTCTTTAATTAAACATTTTCAATTGCTTCTTCTTTTTCTTCGATTGCACGTTCAGCCTTTTTACCAATCCACATAGCTCTTAATATAATAAAAGCGCCTGACAATAGTGCAAATGCCATTATGGCAAAACTGCTATTCTTTAGAATTTTTATGGTTGTCTCCGTAAGTGTCTGGATTATACCAAGTTGTGAAAGATATACAGGTACCATCAATGCTCTGCTAAAAAGTACTATAACCATTATAACACCCATAACTAATTTTATCATAAATGGTTTTACATAAGTTGTACCAATTGCGCCCAATTGAATTCCGAAAAGTGAACCCGCAAGTATAATTGCTGACAATCTGATATCAACAAGCCCGTGGAGAGCATATTTAAATGAACCGCCAAGACCCATTACAAAAGCAACAACCAATTCTGATGCTGAAGCCATAAGGCTGGGGGCCCCAAGAACATAAATCATTGAAGGAACACCAAGAAAACCTCCAACTGCAATGGTTGCCGCAAGCATACCAGTTCCAAAACCAAGCGGTATCAGGAAAAGTATGGAAACTCTTGCATTCAAACTCTTAAAGTAAACCATTGTACCTGGTATATTGATTGATTGTACCCATTTTGCTAATTTTGCTGTTTTTTCTTCTGCACTTGTATTACCTGATCTATAAGTTTTTATTGCATCTCGTAATACAAAACCGCCCACTATAGCGAGAACTACTACAAATGCAACGCTTACATACAAATTAGAACCTGCATCGCCAAAGGCAGCCTTGATTCTTTCCTGAATATGAGCTCCATAGAATACACCTGCTTCAGCAAATATGCCAAAAATTATACCGAGTTTAACATCAACCTGACCGTACTTCGCACGTTTAATAGCTCCAACTAAAGCCTTGGGAAATTTATGGCACATATTGCTGGCTACAGCAACAAGTCCCGGTACTCCAAGACTCATCATACCGGGTGTAAGTACAAATGCACCACCGGAACCTATAAAACCGCTAACGAGTCCGCCAATAAACCCAACAATAAAAAGATAAAGTATATTCATAGAGTTTAAATCTATAAAATTTGATGCTTCTAATGCTATATTTTGCATAATTAAATCCTCCTTTTTTATAATCTTGCTCTCAACCGTGGTTGAGGCTGTGGACGTTCTCTTTTTTCGGTATGTTTTTGCTCTTGTGTTCCTGTACGCAAAGCCTTTTTAGTTGCTTCTACACCTAAGACAGACCAGAAATACCCTGTGAAATGTCCGTGTACAAAAGAAATAGCAAAAGCTGTCGCTATAGGAAATAACGCATACCATGCTCCTCTTGTAAATAGAGATGTAATAGTTGCTTGATTCATAAGTAACGCTGCGTACATTGCAACAGAAGCCAACCCATAAATTACCATTTTGCCGATCGGCTTTTTCCTCATGCTAACATAATTTTGTGTCATAACCATCCTCCTCTTTAGTGAAATAAATTTGGGTGTTTTAGATACCAGAACCAGAGGGCATCTCAATTTTTCCCAATCATGATAATCTGCTTTCTGACTCCTCAGCGAGCGAATTCCCAGATCCCTCGAATCTATTACTACAAAACTAATATCTGTTTCTTTTTCATCATTATTAATGTAACTAACAATTTCTTCTTTTACAGAACTGTTACAAACTTTAATTTGATAACTTATTCCTGCCGATTTTAATTTGTTAAGAGAATTATCTATATATGGGAGTTCTGAGATATCTCTGGTTAGATATAAAATTTTAATTCCAGCTCCAATACGTCTGCTAAGGTTTAACGAATAGTTTACTGCATCCATATCAACTTCCATTCCGGTTAAAACAAGAAGAATTCTGTGACGGTTATTCACCATTCTTTTCAGAGTTTCCAGTTTGCCTTCTTCAAGAAATGAAGTTGACATTAAATCCTCAAATTGCTGTACTAATTTCTTTATTTCCATTTCTGAAAGTCTCCGTAATTTTCTTTTGTACGAAATCTTTATCTCAATTATCATGCCTGGATGTAAAACAGTAATAACTTGTTGATTTATCAAATAAAAATTGTTTTAGAAACTGAAATGTTATTATTAACACTGTTGCAATATGCAACTATGAATTATGAGGGAGGAAAATATTAAGTTTTATCATAGACTTCTGGAATGTTACATAAAATATTGTTTTTGTTGTATAATGCAACAAAGCATGTTCCCTGGAATAATGTTAATTTATATATGTAATCAAATTTCGTTCAAACCTTTTATTTTTTTTATTTATTAATGACGAATTATATATAGATAGTAATCATCTGCTTAAAAAAGCACTATTTTTATGGATGGTATAATATTTGCGAGTATTACTTTCGATAGTATTGTAGAGACAATTATAAATAAGGTATGCCGATAATGAATATATTTAAAAAAACTGAAGACAATCAGCAAATTACAATCCTAAATGACTTCAGGCAAAAAATAAATTCAGCGAATATGCCCGAGAACGTAAAACGAATCGCTGAAAGAGAACTCGAAATAATGTCCAAAATGAGTCCTGCATCTGCTGAATATACTATAAGCCTTTCATATATAGATTATCTTGTCAGTCTTCCGTGGGACAGAAAAACTCCTGATAACCTTGATTTAAATCAGGCCAGGAAAATCCTGAATGAGAGACATTATGGTTTAAATGACGTTAAAGAAAGAATATTAGAACATCTTGCTGTTAAGGTACTTGTCATGAATAAAAAACCCCGGATACTCGTTGTCGACGATGAAGAGATTGCACGCAATAATATTGAACATATTCTTAAGAAGGAAAATTATGATGTTATCACAGCATCAAACGGGGTTGAAGCTATTGAAAAACTAAATATTAGCTCATTTGATGTAGTGCTTACTGATCTAAAGATGGAAAAGATTGATGGTCTTGTTCTTCTTGAAAAAGTAAAAAACAAATATCCTGACATACAGGTAATAATGATAACTGCTTATGCTGCAGTAGATTCGGCTATTCAGGCTATAAAAAGAGGCGCTTTTCATTATATTGCGAAGCCCTTCAGACTCGATGAAGTTCGCTCAATTGTAAGACAGGCACTTAATAAAAAATTATCAACAATATCTACAAAAGGTTCTGTTCTTTGTTTTACAGGGCCACCAGGCACAGGAAAAACATCTATTGGCAAATCTATTGCAGACGCTCTCGCAAGAAAATTTGCCAGAATTTCTGTTGGCGGAATGAAAGACGAGGCTGAAATCAGAGGACATAGAAGAACATATGCAGGCGCTATGCCTGGACGTATTATAGAAGAAATCCGCAGAGCAGAATCTTTAAATCCTGTAATTATGCTTGATGAAGTTGATAAAATTGGAGGGCAGGATTTTAAAGGCGACCCGGAATCAGCACTTCTTGAAGTTCTCGATCCTGAACAGAATCAGAATTTTCTTGATCATTACCTTGATGTCCCATTTGACTTATCCAATGTAATGTTTATAGCTACCGCAAATATTGCCGAAAACATTCAAGGACCTTTAAAAGATCGCATGGAAATTATAGAATTTTCAGGATATACAGAAGACGAAAAAATCAATATCGCACTTTTTCATTTAATACCCAAACAAATAAGGGAACAGGGATTATCTGACTACCCACCAACTTTTTCTGCTGAAGCCGTATCTAAGATAATAAATGATTATACAAGGGAAGCCGGGACAAGAAACCTTGAAAGACAGATATCCAATATATGCAGAAAGATAGCTACTGAATTTGTATATCATAAAGAATCTATCAGGCTTATTAATATTACTCCGGAATTAGTAGAAAGATATCTCGGTCCAAGAAAATATTTTATCGAAGTTGCTGACGAAAATAACAGGATAGGGGTAGTTACCGGACTTGTTTGGATGGAAACAGGCGGAGAAATTATTTTTATAGAATCTGCCCGCATGAAAGGACAGGGCAATTTAATACTTACAGGTTCACTTGGAAATATAATGAGAGAATCAGCACAAGCTGCGTTAAGCTATATCAGAAGTAATGCATCATCATTCAATATTAGCGAAAATATTCTTGAAGGCTATGATATTCACATTCATATCCCTGCTGGTGCAATACCTAAAGACGGGCCTTCTGCAGGGGTAACCATAGCTGCTTCTCTTATATCGCTCTTCACAGGTAGACCAGCCAAAAGAGATGTAGCGGTTTCTGGAGAATTAACTTTAAGCGGTAGAATTTTACCGGTTGGAGGAATAAAAGAAAAAATACTCGCTGCCCGCAGGGCTGGAGTGAAAACAATTATATTACCATCTAAGAATAAGGTAGATATTGAAAACCTGGGTCCTGAGGTAATTAAAGGACTTGAAATAATCTTAACTGATAGAATTGAAGATATAATTAGCAAACTGTTTGTATAGTGAATCGTGATATTTAAATTCATGTTTTTATATTATCCAAGCATAAGACGAAAAATTACATTGGGCTATTTTTTAGGAATAATAGCTATCATTGGCCTTTCTATTTTCACTTTAGTTGAACTCTGGTATATTGAAAAAAAAATACACTTTGGAGAAATTGTAACAGAATTTTTTGATGCAACCCTCGAAATGAGAAGGTTTGAAAAGAATTTCTTTTTATACAAAAAGATTGAAGACTACAATGAAACTATTTTGTACTTAGAAAAAGCCCTGGACATTTTAAACAAAAATTCAAAAGACTATAAAAATCTTACTATCTCGGTTGATGTAGATAAATTAAAAGATAATCTAAATCAATATCGTTTATTGATGAAACAATTTTCCATACTGAGAAACACAGAAGACGATAAAAGATTGAGTTTAGTCGAAAATGCTATAAGGGAGAAAGGCAAAGAAATAATAAATTTTGCTGAAAACATCTCAAAAGTTGAGCGACTCAGAATTCAGGTTATGCTCAACACAATCAGAAAATTTATTATTATCTCTATACTATCATTTTCGATAATCGGTATAGTCGTCGGACAGATACTATCAAGAATGATTGTTAAACCATTAAAGAATATTGAAACAATGATGGATGAAATTTCTAAAGGAAAATTAAAAAAAATAACAAATATTTCGAAGGATAGAGAGATTATATCCCTGACACAGGCTTTCAACAAAATGCTTTATGAGCTTGATTTACGACAAAAACATCTTGTACAGAGTGAAAAACTTGCCTCACTCGGTACACTTATATCCGGTGTTGCACATGAGTTAAATAATCCCTTATCAAACATATCTTCATCCTGTCAGATATTAATTGAAGAGTTTGATGATATTGACGATAAATTCAAAAAAGAACTATTATCCCAGATTGATGAACAAACAGACAAGGCCAAAAATATTGTGAAATCTTTACTTGAATTTTCAAGGGATAAAAAATTCAAAAGGGAATATTTACAATTAAGTAAAATCATAGAAGAAACAAAACAATTATTAAAAGGAGAAATACCTACAAGAATCACAGTTAATATAGATGTGCCGGATGAAATCACTGTTTTCGCTGATAAACAGAGAATTCAGCAGGCATTTTTAAACCTGATTAAAAATGCAATAGAATCTATTGATAATGAAGGTACTGTTTCAATAAAAGCATATAAACATATTTTAAAAAGCAATATTGATGAACTTTGTGACTATACAAAAGAACAGGGTAATTGTACAGGTGAATGTCCAATAAAAACCGACACAATCAATATAGAAATTAGGGATACAGGAAACGGAATCTCACCTGACATATTACCGAAAATTTTCGACCCTTTCTTTACTACAAAGGAAGTCGGGAAAGGAGTTGGTCTCGGCCTCTATATTGTTCAGGAAATTATACATGAACATGATGGCTGTATAGGAGTTTGTAGTGAAATCGGGAAAGGAACAACCTTTCTAATAAGGTTTCCTGTAAGGGAGCAAATCTAATGCTGAATGAAATTAAAATACTGGTAGTTGATGATGAAAAAATTGCGGTAAAAAATCTCGAGCACATTCTGAAAAAAGAAGGTTATGATGTCACTGGGACAAGTAGTGGAATTTCTGCTCTTAGATTGCTCGAAGAGCAGAAATTCGATGTTATTTTGACTGACCTAAGAATGGAAAAAGTTGACGGACTTCAAATACTTGAAAAATGCCGTAACGAACATCCTGATTCTGAGGTAATTCTTATTACAGGATATGCAACATTAGAATCCGCTGTTGATGCAATGAAAAAAGGAGCTTTCCATTATATCGCCAAACCTTTTAAACTCGACCTGGTTAGAAATATAGTTAAAGAGGCTGTTGAAAAGGTAAAGCTAAAAAAAGAAAACAAAGAATTAAGAGAGCAGATTGAAAGTTTTCAGGGAAAGGTAAAAATAATAACCCAGAACATGGCAATGCAGAGATTAATGGAAACAGCAAAACAGATCTCGCCAACAGACTGCAATATCTTACTAACAGGAGAAAGCGGGACAGGAAAAGAACTTTTTGCAAAATATGTGCACTTTAACAGCAAGCGTGCCGAAGGTCCTTTTTTTGCTGTAAATTGTGGGGCTTTCACAGAAGAACTTTTATCAAGCGAATTGTTCGGCCATGAAAGAGGTGCATTTACTGGTGCATTGACAATGAAAAAAGGGTTGGTAGAAATGGCATCAGGCGGCACCCTTTTTCTTGATGAAATAACTGAAATGCCACCTTCGATGCAGGTAAAACTTTTAAGGGTAATTCAGGAAAAAGAAGTTTTAAGAGTAGGTGGCACAATACCCATTAAAGTTGATGTCAGATTTATAGCCGCAACAAACAGAGATATTAGCAAATCTATAAAAAATGGAGATTTTAGAGAAGATTTGTACTTCAGAATAAATGTTGTATCATTGAATATACCTCCTTTATCAGAACGAAGAGATGATATACCAATACTCTGTTATCATTTTTTAAAAAAATATAATGCTGTGATGAAAAAAGATATAAAGGAAATTTCATCCGATGTAATAGCAATCTTGCAGGAGTATGATTTCCCGGGAAATGTTAGAGAACTGGAAAATATTATTGAAAGAGGAGTTGCCCTATGTACTGGCAACATAATAAGTATCGAACATTTACCGGAGGATCTTAAGGTAATCAGTATAAAAACTTTCAGAAAAAAAGATGGTAAAATTCCTTCTCTGGATGAACAGGAAAAAGCATATATACAGTGGGTGCTTAAAGAGGTCAATAATAGCAAAACTCTCGCAGCTCAAATGCTCGGCATAGACCGTGTCTCTCTATGGAGAAAATTAAAAAAGTACGGACTTGAATCTGATTAACCCGGAAAATGCAACTGAAATAATTCGGATAAAATAAATTTTTGAGCAATGTCTGCATTATCTGGGTTAAAGTCCAATATCTCCGTTACCTTACGTAAGAATCCATACGGAACAGATATCTGCTTTTTTTGGCTTTATATGCTACAATTTATTAAAGGAAATTCATGGCATTTTTTAATAAAGAATTCATGCAGGCATGGGTTGTAGGGCTAAACCTTGTAATTTCCACAGTTGTTGGACTTGCTATGGGAATAGGCCTCGATTATCTAATGGCAAAATGGTTTGGATGGAATACAAAACCATGGCTAACTGTAATTTTCTTGATTTTTGGTATCATAGCAGGATTTAAAGATCTTTATATGATGGCTAAAAAAGCAAATGATCAATCTAATAAAAAAAGTTCATAGACAGGCATTAATCTTTCTGATTATATTTGCAGCAATTTCAACATTCGTTACTGCTTTTGCTTCTCTCGGTGACTGGAGAAAAATGCCTCATAGTGTATTAATTGGGGGTCTGCTTGGTTTAGCAAACTTCAAGGGGCTTGCATGGGGGCTTAAAGATTTTGCCATACAACAAAGACCAACAGGCAAACTAATCTTCTGGAGTATGATAAGATTCTCTATTCTTGCTGCTATACTTGTAGTTTTTGCTTTGCTTAAATTGATAAATTTTATAGGAATTCTAATCGGCTTAACCATTGTTTTTGCATTAATCATAAAAGAAGGTTATCGGCAAGTTAAACAATCATCTTAAAACACTTAACCCAAAAATATGAGGTAACAAATGATAGGCATTGATTATTCAAACATGATGGAAGAAGTTATAGGGATAAATGGAATTTCAGACCTTTCAATCAAAAACATTTCATCACAGATAGAAAACGCTTATAATATGATAGCAAATAAAGAATGGAAGCAACTCGAATTTATTGACCTTCCTTCTCAAGATACCGCTGAAATTAAAAAAATAGCGAGATATATTAGAAAGTCTGCTGATAATTTCTTATTGCTTGGAATAGGTGGCTCGGCTCTTGGGCCGAGAGCAATTATTGAGGCATTAAGCCCCTTTCACAATCTCAAGAAAAAACCCCGGGTTTTTATTTATGACAATGTTGATCCACGTACACTTAAAAGTATCTTTACTGTAATTGATTTAAAAAAGACTTTTATTAATGTAATTTCAAAATCAGGAAGCACCGCTGAAACCGCTGCATCTTTTCTTATCCTCTGGGACAAAATGAAAAGGGCTCTTGGTAAAGAAGCTTTTAGACGATTTATAATTACAACTGACCCAGAAAAAGGAAATCTAAGAAAAATTGCAAATGACGAAAAAATACTTTCATTGCCTGTTCCGCCCAATGTTGGCGGTAGATATTCGGTTCTGAGCCCTGTTGGTCTTCTAACCACTGAAGTTATCGGGATCAATTGCAATGAGCTTTTAGAAGGCGCTTCCAGTATAAAATCAATTTGCTTAAAGAATGATGTATATAAAAATCCTGCTCTTCTTTTTGCCGTGCTTCTTTTTTTAATGGATAAAGAGAAAAACAGACATATTAATGTAATGGTGCCTTATATGGACAGTTTGAAATTTTTATCAGAATGGTTCTGCCAATTATGGGCAGAAAGTCTTGGCAAAGGAAACAAAGGTCTTACCCCGTATCCTTCGCTCGGGACAACTGATCAGCATTCTCAACTACAGCTATGGATGGAAGGACCACAGGATAAAGTCGTCTTTTTCATAAAAGTTAATAATTTCGGCACAGATATAAAAATCCCGGCGGTATTCAGAAATATTGAAGGCTATAATTATCTTCCGGGACATACCTTGAAAGAGCTGATTAACTCTGAACAGGAAGCTACTGAACTTGCATTAACTAAAGCAGGAAGACCGAATTTTACAATAAATGTTCCTGAGATAAACGCATATTATCTCGGACAGCTTTTTTTCTTTTTTGAAATGGCAACAGCTTTTGCCGGTGCTTTACTCGGAGTAAATCCTTTTGACCAGCCGGGCGTTGAAGAAGGCAAGAATTTAACTTATGGAATGATGGGTAAAAAAGGTTTTGAAGACAAGAAAAAAGAAGTTTACGAATACAGAAAAAGAAAAGGAAAGTGGAAGATTTAGTAATTCATCGTTAGATAATTCTACTACATATCTATCAGTATTCGTAGAAAATTAAAGAAAATATCGAAAATTCATATCAGAATTTTTTCATCTTTTCAGCAAGCTCGTTCAAAACTGATTCCACAGGAGATGGATCTCTGCCGGTTATTTCTTTAAATCTATTTCTGGATGGTATTGTGTTTGTGCGAAGTCCTTCCGCAAGTGCTATAGCTACCGTATTTTTAACCCCTGTTATCAATTCTATCCATAGTGCAGAAAGCTTTATTGCAAACAATGGCATCGTAATAATTATATTTCTGAAACCTCTAATAGATTTTCCGCATAAAGATAACAGGTCTTTGTATCTCATTATATCTGAGCCAATCTCAAAAATTTCGTGCCCGTAAATTTCTTTTTCGATAAGAGAAGAAATGAAACTCACCGCATCTTTTAGTGCAATCGGCGCACAGTAAGAATTCAACCATCCTGGGGTAATCATAATAGGCAATCTTTTTGCAAGATAATAAATTATTTGAAATGAGGCGCTGCATGTCTCTAAAAGAATACTTGCCCTGACTTCTGCGACTGGAATTCCGTATGAAGCAAGCGCCTGTCCTGTTTTCATTCTGCTTGTTAGATGATGCGAAGCATTCTCATTTTCTGGAACAATCCCACCGAGATAAATAATTTTTTTCACTCCCATTTTTTTAGCAGCATTTCCAGTAGCATTTGCGAGTTTTATATCAAGTTTTTCAAAATCCTTTGCACCAAGTGAATGTATTAGATAGATAAGAATATCAGTATCTTTCATAAAATTTTCCGTAGATTCTTGCGAAAAAAGATCAACCTTTTTCCAGAGAAGTCTTTTGTCTTTTATATTCTCTGGTATCTCATTTTCTGAACGATAAGAACCTGTAATAATTAAATCTTTTTTCTCAAGAAGACAGCGGATAAGATTTACCCCAACACATCCTGGTGCTCCAAGAATTGAAATATTCATATTTAATTTCTCCAAACTGATTTAGGATAGATTATACATATCCGGTCTTCTATCAGTAAAGAGGTTGTTATATTTGTTTAATTGTTTATCTCTTGCTTTTTCTATCTCAATTTCAATTATTGAAAACGCTTCCTCATCTTCAGAGGCACGAACGAGTATCTGACCATCATGTCCTGTAATTTGACTTTGCCCGATATATTTTAGCAATTCTCCTGATTTTCTGTTCTCAATTCCGATTCTGTTTGAAGTTATAGCAAAAACTCTGTTTTCAAGACATCTAACAGGCATGGATTGAGGACAATATGGAAGAACCAGATTTGCAGGGTGTGCAATAATTTCTGCACCTTTCAGAGCAAGAGTTCTCATTGCTTCAGGAAAAAACCAGTCAAAACATATCATAATACCTATACAGCCGATATTCGTATCCCATACTTTAAAGCCTGTATCACCTGGCTGAAAAAAAAGTTTTTCCTCGAAAAAAAGATGTGTTTTTCTGTATGTTCCGATGTAACCCTGCGGACCAGTTAAAACAGCACTGTTATAAAATAAATCCTTATCGCGTTCGGGAAGACCTGCCACAATATAACATGATTTTTCGTTCGATAAATCTGACAGGGCTTTGACGGTTTTGCCATCCATTATTGTTTCTGAAAGTTCGGCTACCTCGTCTTTTGTAGTAAATTGATAGCCAGTTGCAAAAAATTCCGGTAGTACAATAAGATCAAAAGTAGCCCTGGTTAAAGTTTCCAGCACTTTCTGAAGATTCCTGTCTTTTTCCCCGAATTCAGGATTAAATTGATAAAAACCTGCTTTCAATTATTTTTTAATACTCCTGAACTTATCAAGCAGCACAACTTTTTCATCTGCTTTGATTTCTGATTCCTCAGATTTGGATTTCTCATCTTTTTGGTTTTCATCCCGTTGTTCAAGTATGTCCCATCTGTCGAGCTTAATTCGCGCATCGGGTGAAAAAACAGAAATAATATCATCAGAATATATAAAACAATTTTCAGGTCTGTTACCTGCGCCAAATCCGAGAGTTGTGATAATATCTCCTCTATCTGTCCATTCAAGATTTCTGTGATTTTTCTGGTTGAAGACTAAAATAAGACCTTGTTTTTTTTCTTCTTCAGTAAACCCTCTTTTGCCTATAATCGTTTTTTCCGAGTATTTGACAATCAAATATACCCTACCATAATCATTCAGCAAATCATAAAATAATGTCTGGAGATATTTAATCTGATTTTTCATAATTACATAAATTTAATGTTCAATAAATGTGTCGAACAGGATATGCACGGATCATATGCTCTGACAAGCATTTCAGAAAGAAGTGTTATTTCTTCTTCATTTCTGTCGAGTATTTCGGGTATCAATTTTTTTAAATCATATTCTATATTACCGGTATTTTGATTTGTTGGAATTACGCAGTTTGCATACCTGATACAGCCTTTTTCATCAGTCTGATAATTGTGAAAAAGTATGCCTCTCGGCACTTCTACTGCACCGACTCCATTTCCTTCTATTACAGGGATTTTTCTGTTTTCATTTAATCCAACGACTATCTCTTCATCATAGTTAATTTTTGATTTTTTGAATTCTTCGAGTATCCCGATTGCATGCTCAAGACAATGTACACACTCGACAAGTTGTGCAGCAGTATTTAAGAACGGGTTTATACATTTAGGCTTTAAACCTATCATCTCTGCAACCCTTCTGGCTTCTGACAGAAGTTTGTCATAATTAAGATTGAACCTTGCAAGCGCGCCAACAGCATAAGATTCTCTACTAAGTTTCGTTCGTTTGGCAGTTGAGTGCGGCACAATAAATTCATTTGTGATTTTTCTATAATCATGTTTACTTAATCTAATGTTATCCGTAGAACCAATATCTCCTGAAAGCAGAGGATATTCATCGTCATCGCTGACAAGACCTACATATTCTGTATCTCTTTCAAAATCAGGGAATTTTAATTTAGAGAAAAGTTCAACTGTTGCTTCCATGTCAGGTCTCATTCCCTGCAAAAGACCGAGCATATTTTCTATATCTTTTTCTTCCGGTAATTTTGTGAATCCACCCACAATGGCTGATATTGGATGAACATGCCTGCCAACAAGAATATCACAAACATCATTACATTTTTTTTTCATTCTCAAAGCTCTGCGGACAACTTCATTATGACTGTTTATTAAAGGCACAAAACTTTTAACACCAAGCAGGTCAGGTGCGACGAGTAAATATATATGTAATAAATGACTGTCAAGCATTTCAAGATCAAGCAAGAGTTTTCTTAACTTTATTGTCTGGCTGGTAGGAATTATTCCGAGAGCATCCTCTGCTGCTTGGATTGAGGCAAGTGTATGTCCACAGGCGCAAATGCCGCAAATCCTGCTTGTAATATGCTGTGCTTCAAATATGGATCTTCCGCGAAGCATGCCTTCAAAAAATCTTGGAGCTTCAACTATTTCAAGTTTGCAGGTCTCAATCTTTCCTTCTTTAACATTTATGACAATATTGCCATGACCTTCAACCCTTGTAAGATATTCAACATTTATATTAAGATTCTGAATTGCCATCTTAAATGATCTCCCTGCATTTGTTATACATATTCATTTTATTTATGATCAACTCAATCGGAATGTTATATTTTGCCAGAACATCCCTGGCGCTTTTTTCATTGGGATTGCTCAGCATTCCTCTGCAACCATAACAAATATTTCCATTATTAATACACCACGAATTGCATCCGGCTCTTGTAACAGGACCAAGACATGTTACTCCTTTGTCATACATACAAATATTTTCATTGAGTTTGCATTCAACGCAAACAGCATAATCAGGCACATAATAAGGTATCCCCTGAAGAACGGCTTTAAGTATAGCTACAAACTCGGGAATATATACAGGACAACCATTTACAAAATAATCAACTTTTACTACCTGATGCACTGCTTTTGTAAGTTCTGTTGGGAAGAATTTATAACTTTCTCCATATACATACTTTCTTATATCATCAAGCTCAAAATTGTTTTTCATCCCATTCACCCCGCCGATCGTAGCACATGAACCGTAAGCTATAAGTATATTCGCCTTCTTCCTGATTTTCGTTATTCTTTCGACAGCGTGGTTATCTGTGATACTGCCTTCAATGATTGCTACATCATATTTTTTATCCCATTTTTCTGACATTACTTCCCGCCATTCAACAACATCAAATGCAGCGAGAACATCAAGAACACCTTCGCCCATATTGGCAACCTGTAACTGACAGCCTTCACAACATGCAAAATCAAAAAATGCTATCTTTGGCTTTTTCATATTAAATAGCCTCGCTCAAATTTTTAATCTGTTCGTAATTAAAAACAGGTCCGTCCTGACAACAATATAGATTCTGTATCTGACAGCGGCCGCACTTACCATTTCCACATTTCATGTTCCTCTCAAAAGAAAGCAATATATTCTGTTCGGGAATTCCTTTGGCAATCAGTTCTTTTATCACAAAATTATACATAACAGGAGGACCTACGATTGCAGCAAAAGTTTTAGAAGGCTCTATATCAACACCGGGAATAAGAGTTGTAATTACGCCTACATTGCCTGCCCAATCAGGCGAGGCTCTGTCAACTGTACATGAATAATGCATATCAGTACGTTTATTCCATTGTTCAAGTTCATCGCTAAAAAGCATATCTTTTGGTTCTTTGCAACCAAAAAGCAGATGTACCTTGCCAAAATCGCGGCGGTTATCGAGCACATAGGTAATCAATGACCTTAAAGGTGCAAGTCCCAATCCACCTGCAATAATAAGAAGATCATTTCCTTCGAGAATCCTTACAGGGAACCCTTTCCCGTATGGTCCTCTGATGCCTATTTCATCACCTTTTTTGAGTTTATGCATACTTCTTGTTACTTTTCCGACAGCTCTAACACATAATTCAAAATAATCGGAAATCATTGGAGAGGAGCATACCGAGATTGGTATTTCTCCGATTCCGTAAAGAGATACCATAACAAACTGCCCGGGTTCATGATCAAGGCTACCTTTATTTTTCAGTACTACTCTGAACAATTTTTCATTTTCTGTAAGTTTCTTTATATCCACTATTTCGGCTTTTTCTGACTTATATGATGAATATTTTAAAGCCATCTTTTCCATACTCTATCCTCGCTCTCTCTAACAAGTTGGCTGAGAGTTTCTTTGAGACTTATATTTGCCATGCATGTGCGGGTACATCTTCCACAGCCTGTACAAAAGAAACGGGAAAATTTGTCAACAGGATAACGGAATTTGCGATAATATCTGTGGCGCTGTCTTACGAATCTTTCCTTTCTGAAGTTAAAACCGCCTGCTACTTTGGCAAATGGTTCAAGCTGACAGGAATCCCAAACACGGTATCTTCTGCCATGTTTCATATCAAGATCCAGTTCATCTCTTATGTCAAAACAATAACAAGTTGGACAAACATTTGTACAATTTCCGCATGAAAGACATCTTTCTCCTACCTCTTTCCAGACATTTGATCTGAAAGATCTATCAAATAATTCTGGTATGTGTCTTCTCTCAATTGGCACTTCATTGCTAAAAATCTTTCTTTTATTTTCTCTGATTTTTATCAGTTCATTAAGATGGAATGTCTCAGCCTTATTAAATATTTCTGTATTAGTTACAATTTCTTCACCAGATTCAGTGTTAATATGAACAATAAAATACTCTCCGGCATCGGTAAACATAAGGTCATAACCACCAGACGGAAAATCTGCATTTACAAGATGACAGCTTGCAAATTCATCACAGTATTCATTGCATTCAAGCCCGATAATTGTTATAAAATTCTTCCTCGACAAATAATTGTAATCTTTCGGTCTCTCGGATAAAGCCATATTCAGGCATTGAATACCCGCAATATCACAGGTATGAAGCCCGAACAAAGTTACAGGTTCATACTCAACAAATGCTTCAACATTCGATTTTTTACCTGTATTAAATTCAAGCAAGGTTTCATTTTGCGGCATGAAATATTTTTTGGCAGGTAGTATAGTAGGAATATATTTTAATGCTATTTGTTCGCCCGAGGATACTTCTTCATAAGCAAAATTTTTAAAACCTTTTGAAACAGGTGCTACAAGTTTTTTTATTCCAGCAAGTCGTGTTATAAAATCATTGAAAAGTTCTTTTTTGAGCACAACATATTGATTTTCTTCCATAACCGCCTCTTTAATTTTATTAAAGTATAGTCAAAACTAATCACAGAGGACAAAGAGAAAAACTCTGTGCCTCTGTGGTTTCATATTCTTTTCTTTTTTCATGAAGCTTTTGACACTACCTTTATTAACTGTACTATTTTACTGTAGATATATTCAAAATAATAAGTCAAGTAGAGTTTATTTAAGCATGGGGCTGAATAAATCTTTATTTTTTGTTAAATTAACTTTAATACTTAAATAATTCTAAAATATGAAATATAATGCGAAAAATTCATTATTTAATCTCTTATTATATTTCTAAAAACAGTCAATTTAGTTTATGAAAAAATCAACATTAATGCTTATAACGGGATGTATAATTGTTTTTCTAAATCTCGTTATTATAATCACAAACCCTGGCGGGTTATTCTCAAACATCACAGGCTATATTTTTGCGATCATCAGTAGCTTTTCCTCTGTTGCTGGTCTAATATTCGCTCTTAAAGTTATGAAGGAAAAACAGATCAAATTAATTTATCTGTTGCTGCTATCAGGAATGTTTTTTTATTTTTTAGGTGAATGTACTTATGCAATAATGGATCTCATAATGAAAATAAATATGAATGAGGCTTTTCCAGCCTTACCCGATTTTTTCTGGGTTACTGGTTATATTCCTTTATTTTCAGGGATGGTAATAACAATAAAACTTTATAAAGAAAAAACCAGTATCAGAGCGATAAAAAGTTTAAAATATATATTTATTATATTATTAATACCTTTTCTTGCAGGATTCATATATATTTTTCTGATGCCAATTATTGAAGACCCGAAAACCACATTTCTTGCAAAATTTGTTTATCTCTTTTACCCGATAGGAGACCTCTTTTTAATTGCATGTTCATTTCTAATTTTTTATATTGCGAGATTTTCACATGATAAAAACCTGTTATCGTCATGGAAATACATTGCATCGGGTTTTATTTTTATCACACTCGCGGATATAATCTATTCATATATGACGTGGAGAGGTACGTACAATACCTCAGAATTTATTGATGCTTCATGGAACGCGGGTTATTTTTTAATTGGAATAGGCGCTTTAAAAATGGCAGAAGTTTCAAAAACAGAAGATTAAATTGAATAAATACAGTTCAGGCAATTTCGAATTAAATACTGACTTGCACATAAATATCGCCTTATGTTAACCTTTCTATCAGAATTCTCAGAATCAAAAAATTAGATTATCTTCAACCCTGAAATTATCGAAACCTGCAAATTAACTCCTGAGGTTTTTAAAATGAGAATGGCTAAAGTTTTAAAAAGAAAAGATGGTATCTGGTTTATTGACGGTTATGATCCTGACATGAAAATCATGTTCAGAGTTGATAAAGTTGTTAAATACAAGAAAACACCTCTTCAGGAAATATTAATAGTCGAGATTAAAGGGTTTGGCAAATGTCTCATCATCGATGGCATCACACAGAGTTCTGAAGCCGATGAATTTATTTATCATGAATGCTTGATTCATCCGGCACTGTTTCAGAGAAGCAATAATGAATCAATATCAGCTTTAGTTCTTGGATACGGAGAAGGCGCAACTGTAAGAGAACTTGTTAAATATAAAAATTTAAAGCGTATAGTAGCTATTGATATTGATGAAAAAGCAGTAATGCTTCTGAGAAAACATTTTCCCTCGATGCACCTGAATACTTATGAAGATCCTCGTGTTAAAATATATTTTATAAGCGCGATTGATTATCTCAGGCAATCACAAGAAAAATTTGATTTCATTTTTTCCGATATTAGCGACCCCGGCTGTTTTAATTTAGCTTCAGATAAAAATAAATCAGAAATCACTTTTTATAAGCTGATTAAGAAAGCTTTAAACAGAAATGGGATTTTTGTTTCCCATGCTTATTTTCTTAATGAACTCAGTTTTTGTGAACACAGAAAAATGCTTTTCACTTTAAATAAAGTCTTTAGAAAATCTTTCAGCTCGCGGGTATTTGTGCCTTTTTTTGGAAATTACTGGAGTTTTATACTATCAACAGATGATGATTACATCAATCCATGTAATTTTCCCGAAAATAAGTTTCAGAAGATAATTGAAAATATGGAGTTAACCGGGAAGCTAAAATATCTGAACCGGGATTCTTACAATGCTTTGTTTGGTTTGCCCAACATTCTTAAAGAAAAATTAAGACAAAGAAATCCATAATTACAGCAGGCCTTCCTTTTTCTCCATCTCTTCTATTTTTTCTCTTTTTTCTTTGCAGTCTATACAATATATAGCATATGGAAGAATTTTAAGTCTCTGTTCGCTTATTTCCTCTCCGCAGTCTTCACATATTCCGTATGTGCCTTCATCAAGTTTTCTTAATGCCTCATCTATTTTCTGCAAATCTTCCCTATGGGTATTCATGTGCTTGAGATTTATATCTTCGGAAAGATCAACTATAGACCAGTCTCCGTCGTCGAGCGCGGTATCAACGAGTTGCTTGGATTCACCTTTTATATATTTAGATATATCTTCCTTAATTTCTTTGAGAATTTCCTTGCGTTTTGATAGAAGCAATTTTTTTAATCTAATTTTTCTTTCTTCTTCGGTTTCTTTTACTTCTTGTTTGACAGGACGCGGATGACGTACTTTCCTGACATCCTGCCTGTTACTTTTTAAAACAGATTTCTTCAGGCTTTTTCTATCCTTGATTGCAAAGGATTTGCCTGTTGCTTTCTTTTTTTTGTCCTGTGTTTTTCTTCCCGGCATTACTGTGTTTTTTCCTCTGAACTTTTTTCTGTTTTTATTTCTTCTTTAAAAATCTCTATTATGCTTCTCACATTTATTCCTGCTGTCTTAAGAGCCTTTTGTATGTCAATAAGCTTCGCATCGGTAACTTTAAGAATAAAATTGCTGTTCGTCATCTTAGACTTCCATTATTTCTTTTTCTTTATTAGCAAGGACTTCATCTATTTTTGTTATAAATGAATCGGTAATTTTTTGTGTCTCATCCTGAGATTTTTTTACAACATCTTCACTGATATGTTTTTCTTTTTCAAGTTTCTTTATTTCTTCAATAATATCCCTGCGAATATTTCTTATGGCTATCTTGGCTTCTTCAGCCTTTTTTCTTACTGTTTTTACAAGTTGTTTTCTTCTTTCCTCTGTTAAAGAAGGTATATTAATACGAATCATTTTACCGTCATTAATTGGTGTAAGACCGAGATCTGACTTTAAAATAGCTTTTTCTATATCAGGTATAACCTTGGGATCCCATGGTTGAATGGCAATTAACCTGCTTTCAGGGATACTCAGGCTCGCAACCTGCTGTAAAGGAGTCGGTGTATTATAATAATTGACCATAATACCATCAAGTAAAGCCAGAGAAGCTCTCCCTGTTCTAATTGAAGCAAAATCTTTTTTTAAGGCTTCTATTGTTTTTGACATTCTCTCATTTGTTTTTCTTTTTAGTTCTTGCTCCATTGTTCCCCCTTACCAATGTCCCTACTTTTTTACCTTCAATAATCTTTCTGATGTTTCCTTTGCCTTTAAGATTAAATACCATAATCGGAAGGTTATTGTCCATACATAAAGATATTGCGGTAGAATCCATTATGCTCAAACCTTTTTTAAGAACATCAAGATAAGTAATGCTATCATACTTCTTTGCTTTTGGGTCTTTCATTGGGTCTGAAGAATAAACACCGTCAACTTTTGTAGCTTTCATTATTACGTCTGCACCTATCTCCATTGCTCTTAGGGATGCAGCGGTATCTGTTGTAAAATACGGATTACCCGTGCCTGCTGCAAAAATTACTGTCCGTCCTTTTTCAAGATGCCTTATTGCCTTACGTCTTATATAAGGCTCGGCAAGTTCTTTCATTTCTATGGCGGATTGCACTCTTGTCGGCACGCCAAGTTTTTCGAGAGAATTCTGCAAAGCAAGAGCATTTATTACGGTTGCAAGCATTCCCATATAATCTGCTGAGGCTCTCTCCATTCCCTGCACACTTGCTTCTACACCCCTGAAGATATTACCACCACCGATTACTATTGCAACCTGAATCCCCATTGATACAGCATCGCGTATCTCTCTTGCGATAAAATCAACAGTAGCAGGGTCAACACCATAGCCTTTGTCACCCATCATGGCTTCGCCGCTGATTTTCAGGAGTATGCGTTTAAATTTCATTGTCCAGAGACTTCTCCAAGTTGAAACCTTACAAATCTTCTTATAACTATATTCTCACCAAGTTTCGCAATTTTCTCTGTTACGAGATCTTTTATTCTTTGCTTTTGCTCCGTGTCTTTAATAAATATCTGATCAAGAAGACAGAAATCAGTATAAAACTTTTCGAGTTTGCCTTCAATGATTTTCTCAACAACCTGCGGGGGTTTATTTGTAACCTGTGCTCGATATATTTCTTTTTCACGTTCCAGTACTTCCTGAGGAACATCTTCACGTGAAAGATAAAGCGGGTTTGCCGCTGCAATATGCATCGCTATATCTTTAGCGAGATTCCTGAAATCATCTGTGCGGGCGACAAAATCAGTTTCACAATTTATTTCTACCATTGAACCTAATTTTCCCATATGAATATAGGACTCAATAAGACCTTCTGAAGCTGTTCTTCCTGATTTTTTCTGTGCTGATGCAAGTCCTTTCTGTCTGAGAATGTCTATTGCTTTTTCAAAATCTCCATTACTTTCGGTCAGTGCCTTTTTGCATTCCATCATGCCAGCACCTGTTTTTTCCCTTAAATTCTTAACTAATTCTGCTGATATTGTTGTCATTCTTTTACCTCTGATTCTTCCTGTTGTATTTTTTCTTCAATTTTTGCTTTTTCGGCTTCTTCAGCCCGGGCTTTTGACAAAGTTTCCTTCCCTTCAATAATAGCGTCAGCTATTTTGGAGCTTATCAGCTTTATCGCTCTTATAGCATCATCATTACCCGGAATAACATAGTCAACCTCATCAGGGTCGCAGTTTGTATCAACAATCGCAATAACGGGTATTTTTAATTTTTTTGCTTCTGCTATAGCGATTCTTTCCTTTTTTGGATCAACAATGAAAATGGCTCCGGGCAATGTGTTCATTTCCTTTATACCGGAAAGGTTTTTTTCGAGTTTTTCCCTTTCTTTTTCGTAAGCAGAGACTTCTTTTTTAGGCAATAATTCATAAGTGCCATCCTGTTTCATTGTCTCTATTTTTTTGAGTTTTTCGATGCTCTTTTTAATTGTAGAAAAATTTGTTAACATTCCTCCGAGCCATCGCTGGTTAACGTAAAAAGCTCCTGCTCTCTCTGCTTCTTCACGGATAGCATCCTGGGATTGTTTTTTTGTTCCAACAAAAAGAACAGGCAATCCAGCGATAGAGATTTCCTTAACAAAATTATAAGCATCCTCAAGTCCTTTTACTGTTTTTTGAAGGTCAATGATATAGATGCCATTTCTTTCTCCAAAAATGTATTTTTTCATCTTCGGGTGCCATCTTTTTACCTGATGACCGAAATGTACACCTGCCTCAAGCAATTCTTTCATTGCTGCAACCATATTATTTTTTCTCCTCCTGTTTCCTTACAAAAATCACAGTCTCATTCAGTTTCCTGATTTTACTCAGTCTCCTGAAATCCTCTGTTCAAGATGTGAAAATATGGATTTCCTTAAAAAGGAAAAAACTTCATTTCAGAAAACTAAGGGTAACATAAAAAAGGCAATTTTTTCAAGGGATATGTAATAATAATTACTAAACAATTTTATTTTGAGGTGATATTATGATAGAGCGTTATACCCTGAAAGAAATGGGAGATTTATGGAAACTTGAAAATAAATACAGAAAATGGCTTGATGTTGAAATAGCAGTGTGTGAAGCATGGGCTGAAATTGGAGAAATTCCCGTTGATGCTGTCCAATCAATAAAAGAAAAAGCAAAATTCGACTTATGCGAGATTGATAAAATAGAAAAGGTGGTCAAACATGATGTAATAGCTTTTTTGACTTCTGTCGCACATAGTCTCGGAAATGAATCAAGATTTGTTCATAAAGGGCTTACTTCTTCTGATATCCTCGACACATCTCTTGCCCTTTTACTCCGTGAAGCTTCCGATATAATAATCAAAGATATTAAAGAACTTATGGAAGTCTTAAAACATCAGGCTTATAAATATAAAGATGTACCTGTAATTGGAAGAAGTCATGGAGTGCATGCAGAACCCATGACTTTTGGTCTCAAGTTTGCTCTATGGCATGAAGACATGAAACGAAATTTAATCAGAATAAAAAGGGCAAAAGACATTATCAGTGTTGGTAAACTTTCAGGAGCTGTCGGGACTTTTTCAAATATCCCGCCAATAATTGAAGAAAAAGTATGTATTAGACTCGGTCTTAAACCAGAGCCTGTTGCTACCCAGATTGTACAGAGAGACAGACATGCTGAATACCTGACAGTACTTTCATTGATTGCTGCATCAATAGAAAAAATTGCTGTTGAGATAAGACACCTTCAACGCACAGAAGTCCGCGAGGCAGAAGAACCTTTCATGAAAGGACAGAAAGGCTCATCCGCAATGCCTCATAAAAGAAATCCGGTAGGTTCTGAAAATCTTTCCGGACTCGCAAGAATAGTAAGAGCAAATTCAATCGCAGCGCTTGAAAATATAGCTCTGTGGCATGAGCGTGATATTTCACATTCATCGGTTGAAAGAATAATAATACCTGATAGTACAATACTTGTTGATTATATGCTTCAAAGAATGAAGGGAATTCTTTCGGGCCTGCAGGTATATGAAAAAAACATGAAAAGGAATATGGCAAAAAGCTATGGATTGTTCAATTCCCAGAGAGTTCTTCTTGCGCTAATTGAAAAAGGTGTTACACGTGAAAAAGCATATGAGCTTATTCAAAAGAATGCTATGAATAGCTGGAAGACAGGGAAACAGTTCAAAATGCTTCTCAAAAAAGATAAGGAGATTAAAAAGTTTCTTACTCCAAAAGAAATAGAAGAAATTTTTGACCTGAAATATTATCTTAAGAATATTGATTATATTTTTGACAGGGTTTTCAAAAAGGCAGGCTAAATGAAATTACTTCACTATTACCGTAAACCAATTTTAAACACTTCAGGGAAAAATTCCTTGTTGTCTTCTTTAAAGTCTAAAGGTTTCTTCAATGTGCAGGAGATTGAGACAGAATACTGTTTTAATATTGAAATTTCCGAATACCTTACAGATGAAGAGTTTCTGAAATTAAAATGGCTTTTATCAGAAACATTTGAACCTGATAATTTTAGCGACAAAAGTTTTCTTACAAAAGAAATGGTTAATTCCCATATTATTGAAGTTGGTCCCCGTATGAATTTCACTACAGCATGGTCAACAAATGCTGTTTCAATCTGCCGCGCTTGCGGACTTCACAAAATAAAAAGAATTGAGCGTTCAAGAAGATATAAACTCATCCTGAATACCTTTGAAGATATTTTTAGGACTTATTTGATTCAAACTTTTCTGAATTTAATTCATGATAGGATGACAGAATGCGAGTATTTTGAACCTCTACAAACCTTTGAAACCGGGTTAAAACCTGAAAAAGTTTGCACTGTGCCGCTTATTGAGGAGGGCAAGGATGCTTTAAGAAAAATAAACATTGATATGGGACTCGGACTTGATGAATGGGATATAGATTATTATTACAATCTGTTCGTTAAACATATAGGAAGAAATCCTACGAATGTCGAATGTTTTGATCTCGGTCAGTCAAATAGTGAACATTCACGCCATTGGTTTTTCAAAGGCAAACTGATTATTGATGGAAAGGAAATGCCTTACACATTGATGGAAATAATTAAAGAGCCTCTGGAAAAAAATCCATCAAACAGCGTTATAGCCTTCAAAGATAATTCAAGCGCTATTAAAGGCTATTCGGTTTTTACTATTATTCCATCGAGTCCGGGCAAGCCATCATGTCTAAAAATGACAGAGCTTTGTTACCATCCTATATTTACTGCGGAAACTCACAATTTTCCGACAGGGGTCGCACCATTTCCAGGAGCTGAAACAGGGACAGGAGGTAGAATTAGAGATGTACACGCAACTGGAAGGGGCAGTCTTGTCATCGCGGGAACTGCTGCTTATTGTGTTGGCAATCTTTTAATTCCTGGATACAGTATGCCATGGGAAGATTCTTCTTTTAATTATCCTTCAAACCTTGCCTCCCCTTTACAGATTGAAATTGAAGCAAGCAATGGTGCTTCTGATTACGGAAACAAGTTTGGAGAACCCATCATTCAGGGTTTCACAAGATCATTTGGACTAAAAATGCCTGACGGAGAAAGAAGAGAATGGATAAAACCAATTATGTTCACTGGAGGAGTAGGGCAGATTGATGAGAGACATTGTGAGAAAGGTCATCCTGAAAAAGGCATGCTTGTTATAAAAATTGGTGGACCGGCTTACAGGATAGGCATAGGTGGAGGAGCAGCTTCAAGCATGATTCAGGGTGAAAATATAGCTGAACTTGATTTTAGCGCTGTGCAACGCGGGGATGCTGAAATGGAGCAGAAAGTGAACCGCGTAATAAGGGCATGTGTAGAAATGGGGAATAATAATCCCATTATAAGTATTCATGATCAGGGAGCGGGTGGGAATTGCAATGTCATTAAGGAGATTATTTATCCAGAAGGCGCAAAAATTAATATAAGAAAGATACATCTTGGAGATAATACATTATCGGTTCTTGAAATCTGGGGTGCTGAATATCAGGAGCAGGATGCTTTACTATTAAGGAAAGAAGACCTGAATTTTTTTACTGAAATATGTTCAAGAGAAAAAGTCCCCTGTGCTGTTATTGGTGAAATTACAGGTGATGGTTTTATAGTGCTTTACGACGAGCTTGACGGGAGCACTCCGGTAAATCTTGAACTTTCGAAAATACTTGGAGACATGCCACAAAAAACTTTTGATATAAAACGCATTGACGGAAATAATAAACCTCTTGAATTTCCACAGAACCTGAAAGTAAGAGAAGCTCTTGATAGAGTACTCAGACTGGTTTCAGTTGGATCAAAAAGATTTCTTACAAACAAGGTTGATCGCTCGGTAACAGGACTTATTGCAAGACAGCAGTGCACTGGTCCGTTGCAGTTAACCTTATCGGATGTTGCTGTTGTTGCCCAAAGTCATTTTTCTAAAACAGGAATAGCAATATCTATTGGAGAGCAGCCCATAAAAGGATTGATAAATCCTTCTGCTATGGCAAGAATGTGCGTTGCTGAAGCACTTACAAACATAGTATGGGCAAAAATAAGCTCACTTCAGGATATTAAATGTTCTGGAAACTGGATGTGGGCAGCAAAACTTCCTGGAGAAGGAGCTAATATATATGACGCTGCAGAAGCATTGAAAAATATTTTATGCGAACTCGGTATTGCAATAGATGGAGGAAAAGACAGTCTTTCAATGGCTGCAAAAGTTGTTGATAAAGATGGAAAGACCGAAATTGTAAAATCTCCTGGCACACTTGTTATTTCAGCTTATGCGACTTGTCCTGATATTTCGAAAGTTATAACACCGGATATAAAGAGACCCGGTTTGAGCAAGCTTATTTTTATAGATATTGCTGAAGGCAAATGCAGAGCTGGCGGCTCAGCATTAGCCCAATGTTATAAACAAATCGGGAATGAATGTCCTGATGTTGATAACATTGTGGTATTAAAGAATGCTTTTAATTCTGTTCAGAAAATGATTGATATGGATTTAATTCTTGCAGGTCATGACAGAAGTGATGGTGGACTGGTTGTTACATTGCTTGAGATGGCTTTTGGTGGCAATTGCGGGATAAAAATTCAGATACAAAACAAAAAATGCAGAATGCAAGAGGGTAAAAAATCAGGGATTTATACACCTTCAGCCAATAACTTCCTATCAGTTTTATTTTCTGAAGAAACAGGGATGGTCATTGAGTATATGCCTGAAAATGAGAATGAAATAGTTTCAATCTTAAATTCAAACAATATACCTTATCAGATAATAGGTGAAACTGTTAAAGATAAAAATATCTCGATATCTGTCAACAATGAAATTGTATTAAATGAAGACATGCGTATTCTAAGAAACATATGGGAAGAAACAAGTTATCAGCTCGATAAATTGCAGGCAAATCCTGAATGCGTTGAAATCGAGAAAAAAGCTATTTTTGATAGAGAAGGACCCTGTTACAATATTTCATTTGTTCCTGAGGAGACATCTGATATTTTTTCAGGAAAATATATCAAACCAAAGGTTGCTATTTTAAGGGAAGAGGGAAGTAACGGTGACAGGGAAATGACATCTGCTTTCTTTGCAGCAGGGTTCGACGTCTGGGATGTTACCATGACAGATTTGCTTGAAGAAAGAATAAATCTTAATGAGTTCAGGGGAATTGTTTTTGTTGGGGGATTCAGTTATGCTGATGTTCTCGATTCTGCTAAGGGTTGGGCTGGAACTATAAGGTTCAATCAAAAACTTTACGAACAATTTGTAGATTTTTATGAAAGAAAAGACACTTTTAGCCTCGGGGTATGCAATGGATGTCAGTTAATGGCACTTCTTGGATGGGTGCCATGGAAAGGCATTTCTGACAGAATACAGCCAAGATTTATCAGGAATAAATCAGGCAGGTTTGAATCAAGATTTTCGACTGTTAAAATACTCGAAAGCCCTTCAATTATGCTTAAAGATATGGCAGGCTCTGTTCTTGGCATATGGATTGCTCATGGAGAAGGAAGACTTTATTTCCCTGACGAAAAAATGTTAAAGGAAGTAGTACAACAAAAACTTGCTCCAATAAGATATGTTGATGACAAAAACAAAGAAACAGAAATTTATCCTTTTAATCCTAATGGTTCACCTTATGGGATAACTGCCTTATGTTCACAGGATGGAAGACACCTTGCCATGATGCCCCACCCCGAGAGAGTATTCCTTAAATGGCAGTGGGCATATATGCCTGAAGAATGGAAAAACCTCAAAGCTTCACCCTGGCTAAAAATGTTCCAGAATGCATTAAAATGGTGTATGAGCTAAAAAGGCATCTGAAACAATACAAGGTGTTACGAAAAATAAAATTTTTCCGAGGTCTGTATTATCAGGGTCAAATAAGTTATAATCTTCTGTCGTGAAACTTTATCTAATTGACGGGAATTCTTATGTGTACAGAGCATATTATGCCATCAGGGAGCTCACAAATTCCAAAGGCTTTCCAACAAATGCTATTTTCGGCTTTACCAATATGCTTCTTAAGATTATTCGTGAGAAAAAGCCTGATGAAATAGCTATTTCATTTGATTCTCCCATACCAACTGAAAGACACAGACTTTTTATTGAATATAAAGCAAATAGACCTGAAGCTCCTTCTGATCTTATACAGCAGTTACCACATATTAGAAGAATTATTTCAGCTCTAAAAATAAAGACTTTTGAAATTCCCGGATATGAAGCTGATGATATAATCGGCACTATTGCAAAAAAAGCAGCAGATTCGGGCAAAGAAGTTTATATAGTCACAGGAGATAAGGACATGCTCCAGCTCGTTGATGATAAAATCAAAATATACGACCCCATGAAAGACAGAGTACTTGATAAATCATATACTATTGAACGTTATGGTATAACACCTGAAAGAATACCTGAATTTATGGCTCTTACAGGAGATGCAGTTGACAATATACCTGGAGTTAAGGGGATTGGCGAAAAAACAGCAAAAGAATTGCTTCAGCAATTTAAAAATATCGGCGAGCTTTTAAAATATCCGGAAAAGATTAAAAAGGAGAAATTAAGAAGATTAATTTCTGAAAATACCAATCTTATCACATTAAGTTTGCAGCTTGCTACCATTGACACATCTGTTCCCATTGAAGATGATTTGAAGGACCTCGGTCTGTCAGAACCTGAATGGGATTCGCTCAGAAATCTTTTTGTTGAATTTGAATTCAGCAGTCTTATGAAACACATCCCTTCAAAAACAGATTTGATTAATTATGAGATTATACTTGAAACAGAAAAACTTCTGGACCTGATTATAGAATTAAAAAATGGTTTTGCTTTTGATATAGAAGCAACAGATAGAAATCCGATTTCTGCGGATATTGTCGGGATTGCTCTTTGTTTTAATAAAGACAAAGGATACTATATCCCTCTCGGTCATTCATATCCTGAAGTCCCGAAACAGCTTGATAAAAAATCAGTTTTTGAAATTCTAAGACCTTTGCTCGAAGATAAAGATATACCCAAAACAGGACACAATCTTAAATATGACATTGAAATATTACAAAAAGAAGATATAACCACAAAAGGCGTATTATATGACACCATGCTGGCTTCATACCTGCTTAATCCCAATAAATCCGGACACAATCTTGAAGATACGGCAAATTTATATCTCTCAAAACAGAAAAAACCTTTTACAGAAGTGCTTGGAAATAAAAAAACATTCGCAGAAGTATCTCTGGCTGAAGCAGCTTCTTACGCCTGTAATGACGCTTTATTGAGTTTTGAACTTAAAGAAATTCTTTTTGAAGAAATACGTAAACAGAATATCGAGCCTCTTTATAAGACCATTGAAATGCCTTTGATAAAGGTGCTTGCTGATATGGAGATGACAGGGATTAAGATTAATCCTGTTATACTTAATGGATTTTCAAAAGAAATTGAATCAGAAATGGAGTCTATAAAAAGAAGAATATATTTTATTGCTGGAGAGGAGTTTAATATAAATTCTCCAAAACAACTGAGCAGGATATTATTTGAAAACCTCGGACTTCAACCGGGCAAAAAGAAAAAAACCGGTTATTCAACAGAGATGAGCGTGCTTGAGGAGCTTGCTAATTATCATGAACTACCGCGCGAAATTCTCGATTATCGAAGCCTGAGCAAAATAAAAACTACTTATATAGATGTTCTTCCGGGTCTTATTAATCCAATTACCGGAAGGATTCACACCTCATTTAATCAAACAGTTACCGCAACCGGCAGGTTAAGCAGCAGCGAGCCCAATCTCCAGAATATTCCTGTAAAAGGAGATTGGGGAAAACGAATCAGGGAAGCTTTTATTTCCGAAGGAGAAAATCTTCTTATATCAGCAGATTATTCTCAGGTTGAGTTAAGAATTCTTGCACATTTAAGCGGAGATGAAGGTCTAATAAATGCATTTAAAGATAAAATTGATATTCATGCAAGAACAGCATCAGAGATATTCAATATACCTATAGAGAAAATAAGTCCTGATGCGCGTAGAATGGCAAAAACAGTTAATTTTGGAATTATTTATGGCATATCTCCATTCGGATTGTCACAATCTCTCGGAATATCAACTGAAGAGGCAAGAGATTATATTGAGAAATATTTCAAGAGACATCCAGGAGTAAAAATCTATATGGATAATTGCATAAGTGATGCAAGATGTAATGGATTTGTTTCGACTCTTTTTGGCAGAAAAAGAGCTATTCCTGAAATTTTTAGCACAAACAACAGCATCAGGCAACAGGGTGAAAGGCTTGCTATAAACACACCTGTTCAGGGCACTGCCGCAGATATTATCAAACTCGCTATGATAAAAATACATGATAAATTCAATAAAGAGGGATTTAAAACAAAAATGATTTTACAGGTCCATGATGAACTTTTATTTGAATCACCTCCTCATGAATTAAATACAGTTATTGACATTATTAAAGAAGAAATGGAAAATGTTGTAAGTCTGAATGTTCCACTTATTGTTGATATTCATACTGGCAAAAATTGGGCTGAAGCACACTAAAATTTGTCATTAATCTTAAAATTTTTTGAATTTACGATTAAGATATACTTATTTTAATCGAGAAATTTCTTAATAATGCTCGGGAAAAGCAGAACTATAAATTTTTAAAAGACAATAGAATGAAGGCAGGCCAAATATAGTTGATGCAATAAAAAATAAAGAAATACATCTGATAATTAATACTCCGAGCGGAAAACTCGGCAAGCATGATGATTCTTATATACGCAAATCAGCGGTTAAATACAAAATTCTATACATAACTACATTAGCTGCTGGCATAGCTGCAAGTCGTGGAACTGAAGCTTATAAAAACAAGACGAGTGAAATTAAGTCTTTACAGGAATATCATGCTGATATAATTTAACCCGAATAACTTGAAGAATAAACCATTAAAGTTACATCAAGTTTAAAACATTGTCCGGGGGAATTCAAAATTTCTTTAAAATGGATTGTCGCGAGGTTATTATAGAAAAAATTTTAAAACATATTCAGGAAAATGCCTGATATAACTCCCTGTAAGACATGCTTCTTTCTATAAGTTCTTCATGTCTGCCGATGTCTGTGATTCTTCCCTTTTCAATTATCAGAATTCGGTCAGCGTTTTTTATAGTTGAAAGCCTGTGAGCAATAACTATTGTTGTACGCCCTTTCATGAGTTCATCAAGAGCTTTCTGCACAATTGCTTCGGATACTGAATCAAGAGAGGATGTTGCCTCATCAAGAATTAAAATTGGCGGGTTTTTAAGTATTGCTCTTGCTATCGCAATTCTTTGACGTTGCCCACCTGAAAGCTTCATCCCTCTTTCACCTATGATAGTATTATAACCCTCGGGCATTTGCTGGATGAATTCATCAGCATAAGCGAGTTTTGCAGCATTTATTATCTCACTTTCTGTTGCACCCGGTCTTCCAAATGCTATATTTTCAGATACCGTGTCATTGAAAAGAATTATATCCTGACTTACTATAGCTATCTGTTCTCTTAAAGATTGAAGTTCAATGTCATTTAAAGGATGGTTGTCTAAAAGAATTCTCCCTGATGTAGGAATATAAAATCTTGGTATCAAATCAACGAGTGTTGATTTGCCGACCCCGCTTCTTCCAACAATTGCTATCATTTCTCCACGTTTTATCACAAGGTTAATATCAATTAAAACCGGAGTTGGATTTCCAGAGAATGCAAAGGATACATTTTCAAAGCATATAGAATCCTTGAACCCGTCAATTTTTAAATTGCCTTTATGCTCATATGGAGTATTTAACAATGTATCAATTCTTTCCAGAGATGCTCTTGATTCCTGTAAAACACCATAAGCTTCCCCGAGTTTTTTAACAGGAGAAAACATCATATAAACAGCTGCAAGTATTGAGAAAAAGTCACCAGATGTTATTACTCCATTCTTAATCATATAACCTCCGTATCCAAGAGCAAACGCTATTCCAAGACCGGTTACAATATCAATTATAAGTTTTGTAAATTCTTTGAGCTTAATTACACGGCTTAATTCTCTGTAATATCTCTGGTTTTCTTTAATAAATTTCATCCCCATTATATTTTCACGGTTAAAAACTTTTATTATTCTTGCACCCTGGATGCTTTCATTTAATCTATGTGTTAAAAAAGACAATTTTCTCTGGGCTTCTTTTCTTTTTCTCTTAACGCCTTTACCAAATTTTTTCGTGCTGTAAGCAAGTAAAGGTAAAAGTAATAAAGTCATTAAAGTAAGTTCCCATTTTCTATAAAGTGCAATTCCGAGAAGGAAAATTACTGTAGGCACTTCAATTACAAATGTTTTTATGACTTCTGATACTAATCCATTTAAGTTTTCCACATCATTCATTACCCTTGATATAATCATGCCTGATGATTCCCTCTGAAAATGGCTTAAAGGTAAATATAAAATATGATTATAAAGTCTGTTTCTCGTGTCTCTCACTAATTTCATACCCGATGATTTCATTAGATATATTTGACCAAAACTTAAAAGCCCTTTTACAGCAAAAAGAATAAATACACCTACTGGCAGGAAAATAAAATATTCATATTTCTTACCTACTATAATTTCATCCACTGCTGGTTTAACAGACCATGCGATTGCACCTGTGATTCCTGAAACACAGAGACTCAAGATAATTCCAGCAAAAATTCTTCGCCAGTATGGCTTTATAAGTTCAATCAGTTTTTTTATGATTTGCATGTCAATATAAAAATTTTATTAAACTTTCCTTAAAAGATTAAATGCATTATTTGCATTAATAATAACCTTCTTTCATTGTTGCTATAACCGAACCCACTGCAACTCTGGTCTGCATTTTTACAGGCAAACGCTTGTTATCATCAGTAAGCCAGATAAATATATCTCCTTTACGTGAAAAAATACCCTCAGACTTTAAAATTGGTTTTATCAATATGGTATTGAATGTTCCTGCTGGAAGTATCACTTTTTCTTTTCTTAGAACCTGTACCTCAACGTTCCATATTTTTTTACTATCAAAAACTGTTACATATACCGATTCTCCAACAAGCAGGGGCAAAGTCCTTACATAATAAAAACTTGATATCGGATCATATACAGACTCAGGAATATCGTATTCCTTTTTTTCATTGCTTAAATGATCTATATAAGTCGCTTTTTTATTGTTTGTGTTAAAAATAACTTCCTTGTTTTTTCTGTGTTTTCCCTCTCTGATTTTTAGTTTATAATTTACAGGCCTTGCCCATTCTTTGTTATCAGATTTAATTATTATGCTTTCTGCTCTGTCTTCAACAGTATAGAAAAAAGAGACCCAATCAGCAGATTCTGCCGTTGAAACAATTTTATATTTTTCTCCGTCTTTTGTAATACCGAGGGTTGCTGTTCCAGCTTTTATTCCTGTCCATGTAAGTTCGTAAACAAATTTTTCCGGCAATTTGAAGGGTTCGGCAAAAACATTTATGGAAGAAAACACCCAAAAAATAATTAAGACATTTGAGATGAATAATTTGAAAACTCTTTTCATATTATTTTTATGGTATATTATCTCATGATAATAATTCCAGCAATAGATCTCAAAGATGGTAATTGTGTAAGGCTTGTTCAGGGTAAAAAAGACGCCCAGACTATATATTCACATGATCCTGTTACTACAGCGAGAAAGTGGGAATCCTGCGGCGCCCGCTTATTGCATATCATTGACCTTGACGGAGCTTTTACTGGAAATCAGAAAAATTTTGAAGCTATATCAAGAATCAGAAAAGCTATTAAAATTCAGATACAGGTTGGCGGTGGAATTAGAGATATTGGTAATGTTTTGAACTTATTTTCATTGGGCATCAACAGAATTATTATTGGCACAAAAGCGATTGAAGACCCTGAATTTCTAACATATTTATGCAATAAATACCCCGGCAAAATCCTAATAGGAATTGATGCTAAAAATGGCATGGTCGCAATTAAAGGATGGGAGGAAATTACACAGGTTTCAGCGAAAGATTTAGCAAAACGTCTCGAAATGGTGGGAGCTGCCGGTATAATTTACACTGACATCAGCAAGGATGGAATGATGACAGGCCCTAATCTTGAAGCAACCAGAGATATGGTTGAATCAGTTAAAATACCTGTTATTGCATCTGGAGGAGTATCCAGCCTTGATGATATCAAAAATTTAATGAAAATTAAAAATCTCTGGGGGGTAATTACTGGAAAGGCAATATATACTGGCTCGCTCGACTTGAAAGAAGCGATCAGAATCGCAGGAGGAAAATAGGATTTGCTCGCCAAACGAATAATACCATGTCTTGATGTAAAAGATGGAAGAGTTGTGAAAGGAATAAGTTTTATTAACCTCAGAGATGCAGGAGACCCTGTTGAAAACGCAAAATTCTACGATCAGCAGGGAGCAGATGAGCTGGTATTTCTTGATATAACTGCATCGCATGAAAAAAGAAAGATTATCCTTGATGTTGTAGCAAGAACTGCTGAAGATGTATTTATGCCATTGACTGTTGGCGGCGGGATAAAGACTCTTGAGGATATAAGAGATTTACTGAATGCAGGTTGCGATAAGGTTTCAATAAATACAACCGCTGTAAAGGATCCTTACTTTATAAGAAAAGCAGCAGAGCGTTTTGGCAGCCAATGTATTGTTGTAGCAATAGATGCAAAAAGAATTGATGCTAATATTATAAATGCAAGTGCAGAACCATGGTTTGATCAACCTGAATTAAAAGAAGTCTGTCTTGATATTTCTGGTTTAAAGTTTCCTATACAGGACTGGAACAGAAATGGAATTTGGGCTATTTCAACACATGGCGGAAGACAGATGAAATTGATAGATGCAGTGAAGTGGGCAATAAAAATGGAAGAGCTCGGTGCAGGTGAAATTATGCTTACAAGCATGGACAAAGACGGGACAAAAGACGGATACGACATAGAACTAACCAGAATAATTTCTGAGTCAACAACAATACCTGTTATTGCTTCGGGTGGAGCAGGAAATCTTGAACATCTTTATGAAGCGTTTGCGTTTGGGAAAGCTGATGCCGCGCTTGCTGCCTCTATTTTTCATTACAGAGAATATACAATCGAAGAAGCAAAAAAATTTCTGAGAAATAAAGGAATCCCTGTACGTTTATAAATTAAATCTCCAGCACTTCAATATCGTCCGTTGAATTGATAAAAGACTTTTCAAGATCAATAACTGCTATAGTACGCTCTATCAGATACGCATAAGAAGTCATTAAAGTTAAACAGCGTTTATTATATATAATTCTGTTAATTCCATTTTGATGAGAGCGCACACAAACATTCATCCCGAGTTGTTTCATAACTCTCTTAAAATAATCAAATCCATATTTCGGCCTTTCGTTTGGTTTGCTGAGTAATTCTCCTGATTCTTCGCTTAAATCACCCCATGTAAGCTGAAACCATTTTTCATCACATATCTCAATTTTTTTTATATGTTCTAAATCCGTCAAATCTGGAGGGACTCCATGAACTGCTAAAAGTCCGCTACTCGTAATTGCTGCATATGGAAGCAATTTGAATACCTCGGAATAATACTTCATCTCATGGTCTGAAAGACTCTCCCAGAAATCAGCAGGTTGAAACTGGAAAGAACAGTAAGCTTCATGATTTCCTGAAAGTAAATAAACCTGCTCGGGTGATTCATACTTTTTATTTAATAGAAACTCAACATTTTCTCTGGATTCCGGTCCGCGGTCAATATAGTCTCCGAGCAGAATAATAATATACCCGGCTTTAAAATAATTATCGAATACAACCTGTGTGGCATCGAAATCTCCGTGGGTATCACCTACAAAAACCGCTTTGCCTTTTGAAGGGAGCTTTATTAGTTTTCCATCATATAGGAATATATCTCTTATTTTATCCAGACTAACCATTTGTTATCTAATCTTCAAATCTCATGACTTTTAATGAGGCTCCTGTCTCACTGATTTTCCTGCTAAATTCTTCAATATACTTTTTTAATAAAAGTTGTTGTTCCTCCTGAAAAACAAGAAACATTCCCATCATTTGATTCTGCCTGCAAAAACAGGGTCTTTCAATTTTTAGACGTTTTGCTATGGGGTCAAGTTCCTTCAGAATTTCAGAAACTCTGGCATAACGCTCTGAAGGTTCTTTCATTATAGTTTTCATAAAAAAGTTTCTCAGCTCCACAGGAAGGTTTTCCATATAAATATTTGCACTATCAAAATCTTCCTCAAGATGCCATTTGAGTATATCTTTTCCTTCTGTGACCTTATATGGTTTCTCCCCTGTCAACATCTCATATACTGTTATGCCAAGTGAATAAATATCAGAACGCTCATCTACAGGATTCCCTTGAATCTGCTCTGGAGAAATATAGTGGAGAGAACCCGGGAAAAGAAAATTACTGTCAACACTGCCTCTTCGGCAAGCAAGTCCAAAATCAATAATCTTAACTCTTCCGTCAGACTGAAGAAAAATATTTCTCGGATTTATGTCCTGATGAATAATGCCAAGATTATGAGCATATTCCAGACCATTGCACACCTGTATTGTTATATCAATAATGCGTTCAAGGGAAAGTTTCTCTACATTTTCAAGCACATTATCAAGTGTGGCGCCTTCAAGATATTCCATTATAATGAAAATAGTTTTATATGCTTCCTCAATGTCATATACTTTTACAATGTTAGGATGATTCATAAGAGCTATTGTTTTTGCTTCGTTACGGAAAAGTTCAATAAAATCAGGGTCCATAGACATTTCATGAGTAAGCATTTTTATTGCAACAGGCATGTTTAATACACTGTGGGCGCCTTTGAATACAATGCCTGCTCCTCCATGCCCTATCTCATTTGTTACAGAATATTTACCTATCATTCTGTTATCAGGCAATTTTGATGAACTTAAAATATGGACCAAAACCGAGGTCATAAAACTCTTTAGATCAGGCATTTCCAGAGCAAGTTTTTCAAATTGTTTTCCGCTCATACAAAGCAACTCAACATCTGTTTCTGCATGCACATGTGCGGTTGAAACCTTTTCATTAAATAACGCTTCTGCTCCAATAATTTCACCGGAACCAAGTTTGTCTATATCATAGAAAATATCCGCTCTTTCTACATTCACGCCACATATACCCTTGAGTATGAGATAAAAATTTTCTAACTTTTTACCCTGATGAATTATTCTATCTCCTTTTGCAAATTTTTTAAGACTCATTTTCTTTATAAATTCATAAGCAATTTCCTGCGGCAGGGAGTCCAGGAATCTGCAACAAAAATGATGCTGAAATATCCTGGTTGTTTGCCCTTCAATTTCATCTATATCTATCAAAAAGCAAAAAGTTTCGGTATGAGAAGGCACAACATTTTTAATCATTTCCTTATCCATTTTATCTATCCTTTAAATTAGTTTCGGCATCCATGATTATATTCCACGGTTAAGTTAGCTAATAGTAAGACTGGTATTTTTATATTTACTTTTTATTTAATTTTAACACGAAAAACTATATCTATCCAAAAATAGATTCAGGGTTAACTATTTTTTCCAGAATTGAGGGATAAAAAGTATGAGAACAGTATAAACTTCGAGCCTTCCAGTCAGCATACAAAAAATAAGTATCCATTTTCCAATTAAAGTAATTTCAGCATAGTTTTCTGTCGGTCCTGCGATTCCGAAAGCAGGGCCAACATTACACATAGCCGAAATAACTGTTGTTGTTGATGTTACGATATCAATTCCAGTTGCTGAAACTCCAATTATTGCGATAGCGCATGTGACCAGAAACAAAAAAATCATTCCCCATATGCTTCCGAGAACCTCTTTATCAAGAAATTTATTGTCGAGTTTAACAGAGGTTATTGCACGCGGATGAATAAGCTGATACAATTCTCTGTAGCCCTGTTTCAATGATAAAAGCATCCTCACCTGTTTGATTCCACCACCTGTAGAACCAATCATACCGCCAAAAAACATAAGCAATATGAGCAAAATTTGAGCCAGAGGATGCCATTTTTCATAATCAGCAGTAGCATATCCTGTTGTTGTCATTATTGAAGTAACTTGAAATAAAGCATATCTGAAAGCTTCGGTTAGAGAATTATAAGAAAATCCCCATAATGTAAACATGACTATAATAGTTGCTGCTAAAGTAATACTTATATAAAATCTAAATTCTCCGCTTTTCCAGAGAATTGAATAATGACCTTTGAATAAATAAAAATAAAGGGAATAATTAATACCTGCAAAAAACATAAAAATACTTGATATGTATTCAATTGCAGGATTATCAAAGTACGCCAAACTCGCATTTTTTGTTGAGAATCCACCGGTTGCCATTGTTGTAAAAGCATGACACAGTGCGTCAAACATATTCATGCCGGCAAAATAGAGCAGAATAGCATTAACAATTGTAAGGGAAAAATAAATAATCCATAATGCCTTGGCAGTATCTACAATTCTGGGTCTGAGCTTATCAACACTAATTTCAGGAACTTCAGCCTTAAAAAGCTGCATACCGCCTGTGCCGAGGAACGGAAGAATTGCAAGCGCAAAAACTATTATTCCCATGCCTCCTATCCATTGAGTCATGCTTCTCCAGAATAAAATTCCTTCAGGAATTATTTCGACATTTTTTATAACAGAGGCACCTGTTGTAGTGAATCCTGCCATTGATTCAAAATAAGCGTCTGTGAAAGAGTTCAATGTTCCCGATAAGAGAAAAGGCAAAGAGCCGAATAAAGACATCAGCAACCATGCGAGTGTAACAATAATAAAAGCTTCTCTGTGTTTAATATCTTCTTTTTTGTTTTTGGTGGTAAAAACAAATAATGAAAATCCAATCAGTAAGGTTATTAAGAAAGAATATATAAGTGAAAGCAATTCCTTGCCATGATTTAAAAAAGAAACTAAAATTGGAGGAATCATGAAAAAAGAAAGATATAAAAGGACTAAACCATTAAAATTTATTATGACCCGGGTGTTCATATAGATTTTTTCTTACATCAGGATCTTTTCAACACTTTTGATTGATTCTCTCAATGTGAATATTATGAGTTTATCGTTTTCAAAAAACCTGTCAGAACCTGAAGGGATTATAACATCATTTCCCCTGATTATTGCTCCTATAATTGATGCCTTTGTTTGAGCTTTATCAAGAGTCTTGTTTATTAAAGGTGATGTCCTGCCGATTCTTCCTTCAAGAATTTCTGCTCTTCCCTCTGCAATGGATGTCAAAGAAAGTATGTCACCCTTTCTTACATAACGAAGGATTGTGCTTGCAGTTAAAAGTCTTGGACTTAATACTGCCTGAAGACCGAGACTGTGTGCGAGAAAAATATATTCAGTCTTATTTACGAGGGCTATGTTTTTCTTTGCTCCAAGTTTTTTAGCGAGCAATGATACCATGATATTTAATTCATCATTATTTGAAACAGCAACAAACGCATCCATGTCTCCGATATTCTCTTCAATAAGCACTTTTTGCTCTGTGCCGTCAGCGTTTAGAATAAGCGAGCGTTTAAGGTTTTTGCTTAAATATTTGCATCTGTCCAGATTTTTTTCAACAATTTTTATATCAGCTTTTGATTCCATATAAGAAGCCACATTGAAACCAACTTTTCCTCCTCCGAGAATCATTATTCTTTTAGCAGGCGTCCGAACAATTCCTAAAATAGAGATAATATCCTGTATTTCACCCGCTCTTACAGGAATATAAATAATATCACCGTTCTTTACAACATCATCCCCGGTTGGAATAATTGTTTTTTCATCTCTTAAAATAAGCCCGATAAGAAATTTTTTGTTTATTTCAGCATTGAATCTTTTTAAAGATTTTCCGATTATAGGAGAGTTCTCAGGAATCTTGAAACCTATTACTTTTATTATTCCACCTTCAAAATCTTCTATATCGGTTGCAAAAGGAGCTTCAAGTATTCTTGATATTGCTTTTGCTATTTCAAGTTCTGGATTGATTGCTGGATCAATATCTAAATTCTTAAGCAAACTTTCATTGAAAAAATATTCTGGATTTCTTATCCTCGCAATCTTTCTTGGAATTTTAAACATTGCCTTAGCAAGAAGGCAGGCAATCATGTTAGTTTCATCTTTGTCAGTCACAGCAAGAAGAATATCGGCTTTATCTGCTTCTGCTTCACGTAAAGACGCAGAAGACCCTCCTTCACCTTCGATAACAGCCACGTCTATTTCTTCAGAAATGCGTTTTATTTTATTTCTATCCTTATCTATTACAACACAATCTATTTGCTCATAGGATAAAAACCTGGCAATCTGATAACCAACTTCTCCTGCTCCTATAATTATTACGCGCATAGAAAATTATAATACAATACGAGAAAAATATTTGTACAACTAAAATAATCAATGTTTTAAAATAAAAATTAAAAGAGGTTTTTATGAGAAAAATAAATGTCTTGTTATTTGCTTTTATCTTATTTTCATTTTTACTAATTTGTTCCAAAACTTATGCTTCTCAAATTTCTAAACCAGACAGGTCGGAAATTATTGAAGAAGTTTCTACTGTTACAGGTCTTACAACAGATATTGTAAGTCTTGTTTTAAGTGAAAATCCAAAATTGCTTGATGACATTGGAGACTCGGTTTTCACTGTAAAAATAATAAACTTATTCGCTGAAGCTAAAGACGTTGAAGCTTTTGAGGATTTATATGAGTATTCTCTTGATAAGGTATTAACAAAAAGTCTGCCGCCTCAAATGACTTTTTTTCTTACCGCAGTTAGAGCATACAAGACTTCTCTTGAAATGGTAAGAGATTATATGGTTATTCCAGCATTTGACGAAAAAATGTATTCCCGTTATTTTGAAACACGCCTTGAACAAATCAAACAGGGTGACATGAGTCTTGAAGCAAAACAATATGCTTTTTCCGCTGCCACCATAGATAAATCATCAGGCTCGTTATTCCCTGATAGAGGTTATTATGTGGTAAAGAACAAGATGTTTGAAGATATTATTAAAGCTAAGGGATATAATCCTAAATTAATAGGAACTGATGAAAAACTTGGTTTGCATTTATGGAAACAGATTGACGAATTCTGGATGAATCGGATGGAAGCACGTTTAAATCATGAACTTATAAAAAAAGGCCGAAAGGAAATAATTAATTCTGTCTGGAAAAATTCCTCAAAACAAATAAATGCCATAAAGGTTGCAGCGAGTAAAATTCAGGAAATAAAAGAAGTGAAAGAAAAACACAAAGAAGATATTGAAAAAAAGCAAAATTCAATGGAGTCATATAATTCCGAACAGAAAGATGAAAAACTCAGGAAACTGCAAAATATTTTTGAAGCGCAATTTTCAAAAGACGGGAAACTTACTTACAGTAAACCATGGCAGTATGATGAAAAAAACAAATGTTATACTTTCAGCTATTGTTATAAAGGAAGCCTTGGAGATACATGGTGCTGGGACGATGTTTGCGTAACACAGGGACAGGCGCAGGATATTTTAAAAAGAGGTTCATGGAAATAAAATATTTATGCTAATAATCAATTCCTTTCTGGGGCTCAATATTCTGATGATAAGAGTGTTTTATTTCTTTCATTTCGGTCACAATATTGGCTCTTTTGATTATATCGGAATGTGCATCTCTACCGGTTAATATTAAATGCATAAAAGGTGGTTTAACATCTATCAATTCAATCACCTGCAAAATATTAATCAGATTTAAAAATACAGCATTGTTAACTTCATCAAGAACCAATATATCGTATTTTCCACTTAACATTTTCTCTTTAGCAAGTCTGATTGCAGATTGAGCTTTTTCCCGGTGTTCATTATAAACTTCAGGGTTATCTTTACTAATATAAAAGCCTTTACCCATAATATGAAGTTCGATATCCTTACCAAGTTTTTTTATCCCGTCAATTTCCCCGGAATATATATCTCCCTTTATGAACTGAATAATGCATACCTTCATGTTATATCCAGCAGCTCTCAGAACCGTGCCCAGAGCAGCGGTTGTTTTCCCCTTGCCATTTCCAGTAAAGACTAAAACAAGCCCGGTTTTCTCTTTTGTGTTAATATAGCGCATTTTCAAGTTAAATCAAATTATATATTCTAATTCAACATTACTTGCTATGATATTCCTGCAAAGATTTAATTTTCATCTTTTTCTTTTTCAATATCTCAATGGCTTTTACTGCTGCTTTTGCCCCTGTAATTGTAGTTGTAAAAGGAACCCTGTATTGTAAAGCACTTCTTCTTATCGAGAAGGAATCTTTCTGCGCCTGTGCGCCTGTAACTGTATTGATTACAAAATTTATCTCCTTATTTTTTATTTTGTCAACAATATGCGGTCTGCCTTCTGTAACTTTATTTACAACCTCTACATTAATGCCATGCTCATTGAGATATTTTGCTGTCCCTCTGGTTGCTATTACAGAAAAGCCAAGTTCTGTTAATTTCTTTACAATCGGAACTGAAGAAGGCTTATCCTTATCCTTCAAACTTATGAATATCTTTCCAGACAATGGAATACTGTTTCCACATGAAATCTGGGATTTTCCGAATGCGAGACCGAATTCTCTATCAATCCCCATAACCTCGCCAGTTGACTTCATTTCCGGACCTAAAATTGTATCTACTCCGGTGAACCTGTCAAAAGGAAAAACTGCTTCTTTAACAGCAATATGCCTGATTTTCTTTTCCTTTATAAATCCAAGCTCTCTCAAACTTTTACCTGTCATTACTTTTGCCGCTAATTTTGCAAGGGGAACTCCTGTTGCTTTACTCACAAAAGGTATTGTTCTTGAAGCTCTTGGATTCACTTCGAGTATATAAATATCATCCCCTTTTACAGCAAATTGCACATTCATTAGCCCGATAACTTTAAGTTCTTTTGCGAGCGCTTTTGTCTGTCTCTTTATTTCTTTTACTTTATCTTCGGGTAGAGAATATGGAGGCAATGAGCAGGCAGAATCTCCTGAATGTATTCCTGCTTCTTCTATATGCTCCATAACTCCTCCAATAATAACCTGCTTTCCGTCAGAGATGGCATCAACATCAATTTCAATCGCATCTTCAAGATATTTATCAACAAGAACAGGATGCTCTGGAGATGCTTTGACAGCCCGCTTCATATATTCTATTAAAGATTTCTCATCATAAACTATTTCCATAGCCCTGCCGCCAAGTACATATGATGGTCTGACCATAACCGGATAGCCTATTTTTGAAGCTGCTTTAAGAGCTTCCTCTACTGACATGGCTGTATCGCTCTCGGCTTGTTTGAGCTTCAGCCTGTCAAGAAGTTCTTTGAATCTTTTTCTATCCTCTGCCCTGTCAATTGAATCAGGAGACGTACCGAGAATTCTTACTCCTTCTTTTTCAAGAGGGACGGCAAGTTTAAGAGGTGTCTGACCTCCGAATTGAACAATAATACCCTCGGGTTTTTCTTTATGAACAATATTTAAAACATCTTCAATCGTCAATGGTTCAAAATAGAGTCTGTCAGCTGTATCATAATCTGTACTGACAGTTTCAGGATTACAGTTTACCATTATAGTTTCATATCCGAGTTCCTTAAGTGCAAAAACAGCATGAACACAGCAATAATCGAATTCAATTCCCTGTCCTATTCTGTTCGGACCTGAACCGAGTATAATTATTTTTTTTCTGTCAGAAGGATTTACTTCAGATTCTGCTTCTTTTTTGTGAATTTTACAGTCTTCTATCTTATAAAAAGGAGTTTCATAGGTTGAATACATATAAGGCGTATATGCTTCAAATTCCGCTCCACAGGTATCAACCATTTTGTAAACAGCATTTATGTTATATTGTTGTCTTAATTTCCTCACATCCAGTTCTTTTAAATCAAGAAGTTGTGCAAGCCTTTTATCTGAAAAACCAGATTGTTTTGCTTCTTTGAGAGTTTCTAACATAATATTTTCTGGTGAACTAAATATAGATTGAATCCTGAATTTTAAGCTTTGAATTTCTTTTTCCATATCAATAATCTGTTTAATATTTTCGAGAAACCACGGGTCAATCCATGTAAGTTCATATATCTCTTTAATACTCATTCCTTCTCTGATAGCCTGAGCAATATACCAGAGTCTGTCAGCATTAGGAGTTTTTAGTCTGGACTTAATCGTGGATAAATCTGTTGTCAGAGGTTCGAACCCATAATTGTTTATCTCAAGACTTCTTATCGCCTTTTGCAAGGATTCTTTAAAAGTCCTGCCGATTGACATTACTTCGCCAACAGATTTCATTTGAGTTGTCAGGGTAGGGTCAGCCTCCGGGAATTTTTCAAAAGCAAATCTCGGAATTTTAGTTACAACGTAATCTATTGTTGGTTCAAAAGAAGCTGGAGTTTCCCTTGTTATATCATTTGGAATTTCTTCAAGGGTTAGACCAATAGCAAGCTTTGCTGCAATTTTTGCTATCGGGAACCCTGTTGCCTTTGATGCAAGAGCAGAACTTCTTGAGACACGCGGATTCATCTCTATAACGACCATCCTGCCATTATTTTGATTAACTGCAAATTGTATATTTGAACCACCAGTATCAACACCAATTTCTCGAATTATGGCTATAGATGCATCACGCATCCTCTGGTATTCTTTATCAGTCAGGGTTTGGGCAGGAGCAACAGTTATTGAGTCTCCGGTATGTACCCCCATTGGATCAAAATTTTCTATCGAGCAAATTATTACAACATTGTCCATTCCATCCCGCATTACTTCGAGCTCATATTCCTTCCAGCCAAGGACAGATTCTTCAACAAGCACCTGACTTACGGGACTGAGTTTTAAACCTCTTTCGAGCATCTCTCTATATTCTTCCATGTTATATGCTATTCCACCGCCGGTTCCACCAAGAGTAAATGATGGTCTAAGAATAACCGGGAACCCTATGGATTCTATAGCCTTGAGTCCTTCATTCAAAGAACTTACATGCGAGCTTTTGGGAACCTCAAGACCGATTTTTTTCATCGCTTCTTTAAAAAGTTCCCTGTCTTCTGCTTTTTTAATAGCTCCAATTTTAGCGCCAATTAATTCGACCCTGTATTTTTCGAGAATGCCTTTTTCAGAGAGTTCGACAGCAAGATTTAATGCTGTCTGCCCGCCCATGGTTGGCAATATTGCATCGGGCTTCTCTTTCTTAATTATCATTTCAAGAATCTCCGCAGTCAGAGGTTCTATATAAGTAGAATCAGCCATTTCAGGATCTGTCATGATGGTAGCAGGATTTGAATTAACAAGCACAACTTTATATCCTTCTTCACGCAGTGCCTTGCATGCCTGCGTGCCTGAATAATCGAATTCACAGGCCTGACCGATTATTATCGGACCAGAACCTATTAACAAAATTTTTCTAATATCATTTCTCTTTGGCATATAGTCAGATTTGATTTGTTTAACCCAAAAAATGCATTTGAAATAATGCAGATTTTAGGAAAAAATTTATTTCTCCAGTATAATTTCAGATATTACACATCTGCAATATTATGTTTGCGGCCTGAATTCTGTTTAAGTCTAATAAGATCATGACAATAAAATTCATCTCCATTATTTAAAACTATCTATCATTTCCTTAAATCTTCTGAATAAATGCGTTGAATCGTTCGGGCCTGGACCTGCTTCAGGATGATGTTGAACCGAGAAAACAGGAAAATCAACATGCTGCATGCCTTCTTCAGTTCCATCATAGAGATTTTTGTGTGTAAGTCTAACCTGACCTTTAAGGCTATTTATATCAACACAATAATTATGGTTTTGAGAAGTAATCTCAACCTTTTCTGTAATCAAATCCTTTACAGGATGGTTTCCTCCATGATGTCCGAACTTCAATTTATAAGTTGTTCCTCCCATCGCAAGCCCAAGTATCTGATGGCCAAGACATATTCCAAAAACAGGCTTTCTTCCAATCAATTTTTTCGCATTTTCAATGCCATATTTAACTGTTTGAGGATCACCGGGTCCATTACTCAATACTATTCCATCAGGATTCATATCAAGCACAACTTCTGCAGGAGTTTGAGCGGGAACGACAGTAATATGAAAACCAGCTTCCTTAAGATTTCTCAGGATATTGAACTTTACGCCGAAGTCATAGACAACAACCCTTTTAAGAACAGTGTCAGAGTGACCGGGTAACAGGTTTTCAGAGTTTTGAAACTCTGATTCTTTGATGCCATGATACTTTGACTCTTTGACGCTTTCCTTCCATTTCCACACCCCTTCTTCCCAAATAAAAGGCTTTTTTGCTGTTACATCTTTCACAAGGTCAAAAGCAGAAATACCCGGGTGTGCTCTAACTTTTTCAAGAAGTTTTGAAGGATTCAAGTCAAGAGTTGAAATAATTCCCATTTGTGCCCCATAGTTTCTTATATGTCTCGTTAACGCCCGTGTGTCAATGCCTTCAATGCAAACAATCCCGTGCTTTTTTAAATATTTCTCAAGAGAATAATATGACCGCCAGTTGCTCGGAAAATCTATATATTCCTTGATAGCAAAACCTTCAGCCTTTGGGCCATTGAATGATTCTATATCTTCTTCGTTTATTCCATAATTGCCAATTTGCGAATAAGTCATTACAACAATCTGACCTTTATAAGAAGGATCAGTGAGTATTTCTTGATAACCTGTCATTGATGTATTAAATACGACTTCACCAATTGTTTCCCCTTCTGAACCAAAATTTTTACCTTCAAACACAACTCCATCTGAAAGTACAAGCAGCGCCTTAATCTTACCACTCATAAATTATTCCCTTATAAATTGTGCAAATCGGAAGACCTCTCAATGTCCAGCCATCAAAAGGAGTATTTTTACCTTTTGATACAAAATCTTCAGCCTTAACCTTGTATTCTTTACTTTCATCAATAATCACAATATTTGCTAATGAACCTGTTTTAATATTTCCTCCATTTAAACCAAGTATTTTTGCAGGATTAACAGTCATTTTTTCAATCAAAGCTTTCTTTGTAAGAACACCTTCCTGAACCAATTTCAAGCATAATCCAAGTGCTGTTTCAAGTCCTGAAATACCAAAAGGTGCGGAATCAAATGGATTCAGCTTTTCATCAACATGGTGTGGTGCATGGTCTGTTGCAATAACATCAATAGTGCCGTCTGCCAGTCCTTCTTTTATGGCTTCTATATCGTGAAAGGTTCTTAAAGGTGGATTAACTTTTGCATTAGTATTATAACCTTCTACAGCATCTTCAGTGATGCTAAAATAATGGGGACATGTCTCAGCAGTAATGTTTACCCCGCGCTTTTTAGCTTCCCTTATTAGTTTCACAGAACCTGCTGTAGAAACATGGGCAATATGAAGTCCTCCACCTGTTGATTCTGCGAGCAATATATCTCTGAAGATCATGATTTGCTCGGCTTCAGGCGGAATCCCCCTTAACCCGAGTTTAACAGACAAAAGTCCTTCATTCATAACACCACCTTCAGACAAAGTTAAATCCTCGCTATGTGATATAATCGGAACATTAAATGTCTTCGAATATTCGAGGGCTCTTTTCATAACCGTACTGTTCATAACAGGTCTGCCATCATCCGAAAAAGCCACACAGCCTTCATTTTTCATTGTTCCAATTTCCGCGAGTTCCTCGCCTTTCTGGCCTTTGGTTATAGCTCCTACAGGATAAACTGTGCAGAAACCTTCCTGTTTGGATTTTCTTATAATAAATTCGGTTACGCTTTCATGATCATTGACAGGGTTTGTATTGGGCATACAGCATACGGCTGTAAACCCTCCTTTTATTGCTGCAAAAGTGCCTGTTTTTATCGTTTCCTTATATTCAAATCCCGGCTCTCTTAGATGAACATGCATATCAATAAGACCTGGAATCACTAAATGTCTGTTAGCATCAATGATTTTATCAGCCCGAATATTTTCTTTATGTCTTTGATGTTGTTCTCCGGGTTTCAAAATTATTTCCTGGATTTTTAAATCCTCAATTATTATGTCTCCCCTGCAATCTATGTTCTGGGAAGGATCGAGAATATGTCCATCCTTAATTAATATCTTCATTTTCTACTCCCCGAAAGCAAATACATAACAGCCATTCTTATTGCTATTCCATTTGTAACCTGTTCAAGTATAACCGAGCTTGCCCCATCTGCAACTTCAGATGTAATCTCAATTCCGCGATTCATGGGTCCCGGATGCATAACTATGGCGTCTTTTTTTGCAAAGGATAATCTCTTGGATGTCAGGCACCAGTTCTTAACATATTCTTCAGTGGTCGGGAAAAATCCTTTATCCTGCCTTTCCATCTGAATTCTCAGCATCATTATGACATCAACATCCTGAAGCCCCTCTTCCATTACATGAAAAACTTCCACTCCTAATTGTTCTATATTCCTGGGTATTAAAGTTGGAGGGCCGATAAGCCTTACTTTTGCCCCTAATTTTGTAAGACTGTAAATATTGGATTTCGCTACCCTGCTATGCGCAATGTCACCAACTATTGCTATTTTCAGGTTTCTGAAGTCACCTTTTTTTTCTCTAATTGTAAAAGCATCAAGCAAAGCCTGAGTCGGATGTTCATTTATACCGTCTCCAGCATTTATTATTGATGCCTTAAGTTTATTTGAAAGAAGATGAGGAACACCTGATGATGAATGCCTGATGATTATAAAATCTGCTCCAAGAGCCTGAACAGTCATTGCAGTATCAATCAGACTTTCACCCTTTACAACACTGCTGGTCGGGACTGAAAAATTTATTACATCTGTGCTAAGTCTTTTGGCAGCAAGTTCAAAGGAAGTTCTTGTTCTCGTAGAAGGCTCAAAAAAAAGATTAACCGTGGTTTTACCTCTGAGTGCTGGTACTTTTTTTATGTCCCTGGCAATAACATCTCTGAAACCTGCTGCTGTATTAAGAACAAGTGTAATTTCTTCTGCAGTAAGTTCTTTTATGCCAAGAAGATCTTTACTCTTAAGCATCAGTTTCTTCCTTTTGAAGAATTACCTTATCCTCACCGCTTTCCTCTGCAAATTGAACTACAACAGTTTCTAAACGCGAGGTCGGTATATTTTTCCCTACATAGTCAGCCTTAATTGGCAATTCACGATGACCCCTATCAACGAGAACAGCAAGCTGTATTAAGGATGGTCTTCCTATATCCATCAAAGCATCCATTGCAGCTCTTATTGATCTGCCGGTAAAAAGGACATCATCCACAAGAATAATTTTCATTTCATTTATCTCAAAATTAATTTCTGTTCTTCTTACAACCGGCTGCTCTTTTCTAATATTTAAATCATCCCTGTAGAATGCAATATCAAGAGAGCCCACAGGTATATCTTTTTTCTCAATATTCTTGATTTTTGCGGCAAGTCTGTTTGAGAGGTAAACACCACCTCTTTGAATACCTATAAGACATAGCTTTTCAATTCCTTTATTCCTTTCAATTATTTCATGCGCCATTCTTGTTATAGCTCTGTCAATATCTTCTTTGTTAAGTAACTCCTTAAGCATGGTAGTTGTCCCCGATATTTTTTATTTCAGCAACGGTTATAATGCATGGCATTCTTGTATTTGGATACTTTCTCTTAAATTCTATTTTTCTTTCAGGGTATAAGATATAAAGTGTTTGGTATTTTATTGCAAAAAGGCATAAAAAAACCTTCCTCTTAAAAAGCTGGAAGGTTATATTTTTATATTTAAAACTCAATCTGACTCCTTTACCTTTTCAGTCTCACAGGACTAATTTAAAGGTGATTTATTTAACCATATAAATAGCTTGGTTGTCAAATTATCTATTTGATTATGTTATTAGTTGTTTGACATAAACCATAAGCTCTATGCTCTTTGCTTTTGTTGTTGCACCATACTCCGTGCAGTTTTAATTAAACGCTATAACGCTATAACGCAACAAACGCTATAAACGCAATGAACGCAATAACGCAACGAACGCTATAAACGCTATAACGCAATGAACGCTTTTTGCCTTCAGCCTAAAGCCTTCAGCCTTTTTGTATTCCCCCTTTGTTAAGGGGGTCAGGGGGTTGTTTACTGGCAATAATTCAATTTATGAACCAAAATAAACTACCTTTGTATAAGAACATTGCTTTATTTTATATTTTTATGTAGTTACCTATTTTATCTCTGAGGCTTCCGCTTCGACTTCAGCCTCAGTGAAAAGAGACCCGTGATTTTGTTTCATAAATTGAATTATCGCCATTTGATTATGTTATTAGTTGTTTACTATAAGCTCTTCGCTTGTTGTTTTTTATTCT
>Ga0078972_1001262_pt1 | contig 81293 bp, 80 predicted proteins | sample YelNatPaOPGAMG01_FD_67568 | JGI IMG/M metagenome (GOLD analysis project Ga0078972, IMG submission 67568) | Hot spring thermophilic microbial communities from Obsidian Pool, Yellowstone National Park, USA - OP-RAMG-01 (SPADES assembly) (version 2) | ecosystem: Environmental > Aquatic > Thermal...
AAAGAGCAGAGACTCAATTTTGGGCTTATCAAATTGAAGATGATTTAGAAAAAAAAGATTTAGTTTTGTTGGACAATGTGCAATTTATTTATGAATTATCTTTAGCAGAATTAGAATTAGAAGCATTGGGGGTTGAATATGAAATTACTAATGGCTTAAGAGAATTTAGGATTTTGAACAAATCAGATGATATTATTAGACTTATTAAAAAAAGAGGGTCATACTTTAAAACTGTTTTTGGCGAATACACAGATTATTTTCACATTATACAAAAAAACCAAACACGTTCAGTGAATCAATATTTAACTCATTGGATATATCCTTATAAAGGTAAGTTTCATCCACAAATGATAAGAGCATTATTAAATATAATTAGATTAAAAGAAGGTGAATATGTTTGTGATCCATTTTCTGGGAGTGGAACAACTGCACTTGAGGCACAACTTTTGGGTATTAATTTCATAGGCATTGATATTTCCCCTTTATGTGTTTTACAAGGTAAAGTTAAAACAAAAGCACTTTATGTATTAGATGAAATTATAGAATCTAAAGAAATCATTTTATCAAAACTCAGGACAAACTTGTTTAATTACGAAGAAGATTTTTATAATGTGATAGATAAAATTCCAAACGAAGATGTTAGAGACTTTTATAAACTGGCAAGGTTGTTAGCAGTTAGTGATAATGCTAGAAGAGGAAGGGAATTTGAACAATCATTTATTAAGAATCTTAATTTAATGATAGAATCTGTAAAGGATTATAGAGATCTTTATAAAATTTTGAATTTAACTTTAGGTGATGTTGAAATAAAAAGAGGTGATTCAAGGAATATAAATTTGCCAGAAAATTCAATTGATGGAATTATTACATCACCGCCTTACTCTATTGCACTCGATTATGTACAAAACGATGAACATTCACTAAAGGATTTAGGGTATGATATTTTGAGAATGCGAAATGAATTTATTGGTGTTAGAGGAAATAGTAAAAATAGAGTGGAATTATATAATGAGGATATGAAAAAGTCTTATGATGAAATGTACAGAATACTTAAACCTAATAAATATGCAGTAATTGTTATAGGAAATGCTACATATCAGGGACAAGAAATAAAAACCGTTGAATTCACAATAGACTATATGACTAAGATTGGTTTTAAACTAGAAAAAAATATTTTAAAGTTGATATTTGGTTTATATAATGTAATGAAAAAAGAAAATATATTGATTTTTAAAAAGTTCGAATAAATAGAATATATAGATTAAAATGGAAAAGGTAAAATTTAGAATTTTTCCTCGTTTATTGGATAACATTGGTTTAGCTATGTATAATAGTATCCCTAAGGCAATTTCAGAATTAGTTGCTAATTGTTATGATGCTGATGCTTCAGAAGTATTTATTGATATTAAAGTAGATGAAAACAAAAAAATAAAGGAAATTATTATTGAAGATAATGGGTGTGGGATGTTACCAGAGGAAGTTAAAAATATTTATTTATCTCTTGGTTATAACAAAAGAAATATTATTCAAGAAACACCTAAGTATAAAAGAAAGCCTATTGGTAATAAAGGTATCGGTAAATTAGCTGGATTAGGTATAGCAAAAATTATGAAAGTAATTACTTTTAAAGAAGGTATCAAATCAATTTTAGAAATTTCTAGAAATTATTTTGAAGATAAAAAAGATTTAAATTTACTTGAGTTCCCATTAGAAATAAATTATGATGTTGATAAAACAAAATGTGGTACAAAAATTTATTTAATTAATATGCTAGAACATGCATTAGAATTGGATACATCAGGGTTAAGAGAATTTTTGATTAAGGAGTTTGGTCTTACAGATAATTTTTATATTTATGTAAATAAGCAAAAACTTTCACCGCTTGATATAAAAGGGGATAGAAGAGAAATAAAGGATAAAATAGAGGGGTTGGGTGTTATAAGTGGTAAAATAGTTATAGCCGAAATATTAAAGGATGTAAAAAAACCAGGGATAATTACATATGTTAGAGGGAGAGCAATAGAGGGACCAACTTTATATGATATAAATACTCCGTCACATTATTTTAATGTTGCTAATAGAATTATTGGAGAAATCAATGCAGATTTTTTGGATCCTGACAATCCTGAGATGACGATAGATAATTTTATTATATCTACAAGTAGAGATAGTTTTAATAAAAGTCATCCAAAATATCAAAAATATAAAACTTGGGTAGAAAATTTACTAATTAAAATTTCTCGGGAATTAGAAAAAAAACAAGCTGATGAAAGGATTAAAAGAATAAATCAAAACCCAAATATTCAAAGAATACTTAAAAACTTACCCAAACCACTTAGAGAAAAATTTGAAGATGCTATAAAGACAATAATACCTAGATTAAATAATTTATCGGACGATAATGCAAATACTATTATAGAATTTATTGCTCGTTTAGCCGAGACGGAATCTATGTTGCAAATTTTAGAAAGCTTAAATAAAGCTAGTGCAAGAGATATTGAAAATCTCTCAAAATTATTGGAAGAATGGGGCATTTATGAAATAACTGCATTATCAAATCTTATCAAAAATAGATTGGAAGTGATAAAAAAGATTAATGAAATGATAAATAGCTCGCCAACTAAAGAATTTCCAAATATTCATAAAATTTTAGAAAAAAACTTATGGATATTAGATGATAATTATAAACTCTATTCAAGTAATCAACAATTGAAAACAATTTTACAAAAAGAACTTTTGGATAAAAATAAACATAAACTTTTAGATAAAAATAAACGTATTAGAGCGAGACCTGACTTGATATGCAAGAATTTATTAGATCGCTATTTAGTAATTGAATTAAAACGTCCTTCATATAATATAACAATAAAAGATTACCCACAAGTTATGTTATATAACAATATATTAAAAAATAACTTCCCAAATTCTGAAAAATTAGACTGTTATCTTATTGGTAAAAAATATGATTCGTCAATGAGTAAAGAACCTACAATTCAAGGCAAAGTTACTATTTATTTAAAAAGTTATAATGAAATTATTGAAGAGGCTAAAAGAAGATATGAAGAGATTTTAAAAATATTTGAAGAAGGTAGAAATAATGAATAAAGAAGATTATACTAAATCGCTTGAAAATATTGTAAAACAAATGTTACAGCCTTTGAAAGATATTCCTTTTAATCTTGTTATTGAAGCAATGACAGGTAAGAAAGTTATTTTTTTCGACTTCAACAATAATGACCATAAAAGGGTTTTAGATTTATTGGAAAAAGCTGCTATTAATGCTGGACGAATGATTAATAAGAAAGGTATATTAAGATCACGCCCGAATGAAGTTGGGAATGATATTGAGCCTTTTGTTAAAGAGGCATTAAATTCTCAGGGGTTGAATGCTGAAACACCAGAAAGTGAAAATGGGCGGAAAAAATCAACTGGTTATCCTGATATTATTTTTTGGTATAATAATAATCCATATTATTTAGAATGTAAAACCTATAATATTGAGAATATTAGAACGACTCAGAGGAGTTTTTACTTTTCTCCCTCAAATGAATTTAAGGTAATACATGATGCAACTCATTTTTTATTATCTTATGCAATTTATGTTGCAGGTGAAAGAAAGCAAAATCATATCTATAAGTGTAAACATTATAAAATATTATCTATAGAAAAACTTTCTCTTGATGTTAAGTATGAATTTAACTCAGACAATAAAAGGATGTATTCAGGTAGAGATGGTGCAATAATTTTAAAAGAAGGTGATTTGTTGTAATTATATCGAGGGCTATTTTGTTAAATTATTTTTTTTATTACTTTATTAATAATTAATTCATCAACAATAATGTTTTCTAAAATTATTTCAGCTTCTACATTTGGAATTGATGCATACAAAGTCGAAGTTGAAACTCACAGCGAAAAACAACTTCCTTCCATAACAATTGTTGGATTGCCCGATAACGCAGTAAAAGAAAGCAAAGAACGAGTTACTGCTGCCCTAAAAAATTCCGGGATTGATATTTCTCTAAAAAAAATTACAGTAAATTTAGCTCCTGCCGACATCAAAAAAGAAGGAAGTGCTTTTGATTTACCTATTGCAATTGGTATCCTCGCTTCTAATGATTTAATTAGTCAAAATTTGCTTGAAGAAACCATGATATTGGGAGAACTTTCTCTCGATGGTTCTTTAAGAAAAGTTAAAGGAGGACTCCCAATTGCAGTTGAAGCAAAAAGATTAGGAATAAAAAATATCATTCTTCCAAAAGAATCTGTAAAAGAAGCTTCTATTGTTGACGGAATAAATGTTTATGGCTTTGAAACTTTAAACGAAGTAATTCAATTTCTAAATGGCGAAAATCATTTTGAACCTGTTTATACTGATAAAGATGAAGTATTTGCTGAAGTAAATAATTATCACATTGATTTTTCCGATGTTAAAGGACAGGAAAATGCAAAACGTGCTTTAGAAATTGCTGCTGCAGGCGGACACAATATAATAATGATTGGTCCGCCAGGTTCCGGCAAAACAATGCTTGCTAAAAGATTACCTACTATTTTACCGCCTCTTACATTTGAAGAAGCTCTCGAAACAACTAAGATTCATTCTGTTGCTGGAATATTACCAAAAGATAAAGCATTAATAACAGAAAGACCATTCCGCAATCCTCATCATACTGTAAGTGATGCAGCATTGATTGGAGGTGGTAGTATCCCTCGTCCCGGTGAAGTTTCTTTTGCTCATAATGGAGTTTTGTTCTTAGATGAATTGCCAGAATTCAAAAAAAATGTGCTGGAAGTTCTTCGTCAACCTCTCGAAGATTCGAAAGTTACTATCAGTCGTTCTAAAATGTCTTTAGAATTTCCTGCTAAATTTATGCTTGCTGCAGCAATGAATCCCTGTCCTTGTGGATATTTTACTGACCCGTCTAAAGAATGCACATGCACAACTGCACAAATTCAAAAATATATGTCAAAAATTTCCGGTCCTTTATTGGACCGAATTGATATTCACATCGAAGTTCCGCCTGTAAAATTTAAGGAACTCTCTTCTGCATCAACTGGAGAAAAATCAGAAGAAATTAGAAAAAGAGTTGTTGCTGCCCGTCAGATTCAATTGAAAAGATTTGAAGGATTAAAAAATATTTATTGCAATGCACACATGGGCACAAAAGAAATTCGTAAGTTTTGCAAACTCGATAGCCAATCCGAAGAACTATTAAAAATGGCAATGACTAGATTAGGACTTTCTGCAAGAGCTTATGATAGAATAATTAAAGTCAGCAGAACTATTGCTGACCTTGAAAATTCTGAAAACATACTTCCGCAGCATATCAGTGAAGCCATTCAATACAGAGCATTGGACAGAGAACTTTGGGGGCATTGAGATTTAATTTATTAACAAAATTATTATATTCAATCAATGATATTAAATTATTAAAGGAAAAAATTATGAGATATAACATAACCTCAAAGATGAATTTTAATGTGGGAGTAATTCATAAAAATAATTTGAAATCATACTCGATTATTTTGTGCTATTTTTTAATCTTGCTTTCTTCACTAAAAATAATTGCACAACCTTCTGGCGGTCCATATGGGCCAATTTATCAAGTTTATGAAATTCCAAAAATCTCTGGAAAAATTTATTATGTTTCACCAGATGGCAAACCTGAGAATTCCGGAGAATCAATCACTAGTCCTACCACAATTGAATCTGCTATTCAAAAGGTAAAAACTGGTGATGCAATAATTTTAAGAGGCGGTATTTATAGAACTGGAAATCTAATTTTTAATCAAGGAATTATAATTCAACCTTATAAAGATGAACAACCAATTTTTAAAGGAACTTATATTGCTGATAACTGGAAAAGTTTAGGAAATGGTCTTTGGGTAACTAAATGGGAAAAATTATTTCCGTCAAAACCTGCCGACTGGTGGATGCGTGATAGAGAAGGAAAGAAAACTCCACTGCATAGATTTAATAATGATATGGTTTTTATAAATGGAAAATTTTTGCAATCAGCAGGATGGGAAGGAGAAGTAGATGAAAATTCTTTTTATATCGATTATGATACTAAAACAGTTTACATTGGTACTGACCCAACAAATAAACTTGTTGAAATTACAGCATTTGATGGAGCTTTAATTAGAACGACAAAAGATGTTAATGGAAAAGTGGCAGATAGAAAAGGTCCAGTTATTCGAGGAATTAAATTTACTCAATATGCATATCGTGCAATTGAAATAGAAGGCACTGAACCAGAAGGACTTGCTGATGAAAAAACTTTTGGGAAAGATGTTGTAGGAACATTAATAGAAAATTGTGAAATATCATTTTGCTCAAGAGTGGCTGGATACATAAGGGGAGATAGTTTGACAATTAGACATTGCAAGATTAGTGATACAAGCACAGAAGGAATTTATATCATTAGTTCAAATGATGTTCTGCTTGAAAAAAATATTTTTACCCGTAATAACATCGAAAGAATTACTGGATATTATCCAGCAGCTGTAAAAATTTTCAATCAATGTCATCGTGTTACATGCAATGATAATCTAGTAATTGACCTGCCATATTCAAATGGGATTTGGTATGATGTCGGGAATGTTGACGGAGTATTTATAAATAATTGGATAGAAAATGTTGGGAATAACAGGACTGAATTAAATATTAATCAGCCATGGCCAAGTGATAATGGATTTTTCTTTGAAATATCTAAAGGTGCAATATGTGCAAATAATGTATTTGTTAATTGTGACCATGGAATATGGATATTGAATAGTTCTAATGTGCAAATTTATAACAATACATTTATTAACAGTACAGCTTGCATTTCAAGAAACGCCCGCGTGGCAGCTGGTGACCATTTTGGCTGGCATGCAAGCACAGGTCCAGATGTTGATAAACGCGAAGGTCATATCTTCATTAACAATTTATTATTCGGCGATAAAGATTTTAAAAGACCATTATTCTATGTCTGGCAGCCTGCATCACTTTGTCAAAAACTTACTCAACCTCAATTAAAATCTCTTGATTATAATTTTTATGTAACACAATCAGATTATAATACTTTAATCTTATGGAGCCCTATTAATAATGAAAAATGCCAAGCAGCATTTAAATCGTTAGATGAGCTTCGAACTTTATATCCTCAATTTGAAATTCATAGTAAGTATTACTCTGAATTTAATTTACCATTATTCAAATGTGCAGAGCTAAAAGATTACAGATTGCTACAATCATTTCCTGATGCAAATTCTGGCATGAAATTACCGGATGAAATAAAAAAATTAACAGGACAAACTAAAAATATTAAGAATTATGTAGGCGCATATTATCCTGTAAAGTAAGAACGAAATACAAATTATTTTACAGAGATGAAATTTTTGTTAGTGAATTAAAATCTTTTTCATGAAGAAAAGTTATATGTGAAAATTTTATTAGGAAAAAATCATGCGGTATTTAAGCATTAAAAAAAGATGTTAATCTCATATACTTATCCTGCAATTATTAGTTTGCTTAAGGAAAGTGTATATTATTCAATTACAAATTCATAAAATAAAATTGTTCACAAAAACACAATTGAATAATCTAATTATTCATTAATATGAATAATTATGCAAAAAATTTTTTTATAAGACTTGACATAAAGTTTTTTATACCTTATAATTGCAACCAAGTTATGGTTGACAATAGAAAACATATCGTTACGTATCAAAAATTAAATGGGCAGGAAAAGCTCTTAGCATCAGACCGTATAAATTTTGCATTTAACACATCTTTAGATATTCTCCTCCTTGGGATTACTATTCTAATTATTAACCTAATTATTCTAGGCTAATAGTAGTCAATCCCTACATTTTTAACCAAAAAATAAATTAGGGATTGACTAAACCCATGAGGTATATCTAAAGATGTATAATTTTTATAAATAATTTTCGAGGTCTTATGAGATCTGATCTTATCAAAAAAGGATTTGATAAAGCTCCACACAGGAGTTTGTTAAAAGCAACGGGAGTAATTAAATCAGATGATGATTTCAATAAGCCATTTATTGGAATCTGCAATTCTTATATCGATTTAATTCCCGGCCATGTTCACTTGCAGGAATTTGGTAAAATTATAAAAGAGGAAGTTCGTAAAGCTGGAGGTGTGCCTTTTGAGTTTAATACGATTGGCGTTGATGATGGAATTGCAATGGGACATATCGGAATGCGTTTTTCTCTTGCAAGTAGAGAATTAATTGCTGATAGCTTAGAAACAGTTGTCGAAGCTCATAGACTTGATGCACTTATTTGTATTCCAAATTGTGATAAGATTGTCCCTGGTATGTTGATGGGAGCAGTAAGAGTAAACATTCCTACAATTTTCATTTCTGGTGGTCCAATGAAATCTGGTTTGACTCCATCAGGTGAAGTTGTGGATTTAATTTCTGTTTTTGAAGGTGTAGGAAAATTTTCTACTGGTGAAATCAATGAAAAGAAATTAAAAGAGTTGGAAGATTTTGCATGTCCAACCTGTGGCTCTTGTTCCGGCATGTTTACAGCCAATTCTATGAATTGTTTAATGGAAGCTTTAGGAATGGCTCTCCCTGGAAATGGTACAATTCTCGCCGTAGATTCAAAACGACATGAACTTGCAAAAGAAGCTGCTCACAAAATTATGGAGTTGATTCAACTCGACTTAAAACCAAGAGATATAATTACTCGTGAATCAATCTTAAATGCTTTTGCTCTTGATATGGCTATGGGTGGAAGTACAAATACTGTACTTCATACTCTTGCAATTGCAAACGAAGCTGGAATTGATTTTAAATTGGAAGAAATAAATAAACTTTCTGAAAAAGTACCTTACATATGCAAAGTTTCTCCTGCTACTAAAAGTGTCCACATGGAAGATGTGGACAGAGCTGGTGGAATTCCTGCTATCTTAAAAGAACTTTCGAAAATTGATGGAGTGCTTGATTTAACAAGACCAACTGTAACCGGCAAAACTTTGGGAGAAAATATTAGAAATGCTGAAGTAAAAGATAGAAATGTGATAAGAAGCGTTGAGCAACCTTTTAGAAAAACCGGAGGACTTACAATTCTCTTCGGTAACTTAGCCCCAAAAGGTGCTATAGTAAAATCAGGTGCAGTTGATGAAAATATGCTTGTCTTTAGAGGTCCTGCAGTGATATTTAATTCACAGGATGAAGCTATTGAAGGAATAAGAAGTGGAAAAGTTAAAGCAGGAAATGTTGTTGTAATTCGTTATGAAGGACCCAAAGGTGGTCCAGGTATGCCTGAAATGTTAGCTCCAACAAGTGAAATTATGGGAATGGGATTGGGGGATAAAGTTGCTTTAATTACTGATGGCAGATTTTCAGGTGGTACTCGTGGAGCTTGCATAGGTCATGTTTCACCAGAAGCTGCTGAAAAAGGTCCTATTGCTGCTATTAAAGATGGAGATATAATTTCAATTGATATTCCTAATTGCTCTCTGAATGTGGAATTAACTGAAGAAGAAATTCAAAAAAGATTAGCTGAGTTACCAAAGTTCAAACCAAAAATTACTAAAGGTTATTTGGCTCGTTATACAAAAATGGTTACTTCAGCTTACACAGGTGCCATTTTAAGTTTACCAGAATAATAATTAAAAAGGGTTTAGCATGAACACAAAGAAAAAACAAATGACAGGTGCCGATATATTTTTTGAATGCCTCCGCAGAGAAGGAGTTGAATATATTTTTGGTTATCCAGGAGGCGCCGTCTTAAAACTTTATGAAAAACTTTATGATGTTGATTTTATTAAACATATTCTTGTTCGTCATGAACAAGGGGCAACTCATATGGCTGAGGGATATGCTAAAGCCACAGGCAAAGTCGGCGTTGTCCTTGTAACATCAGGTCCTGGTGCTACAAACACTGTTACAGGAATAGCTGATGCTTATATGGATTCTGTTCCAATTGTTGTTTTTACAGGTCAGGTGCCAACTCATTTAATTGGCAACGATGCTTTTCAAGAAGCTGATATTTGTGGAATTACCAGACCAATAACGAAACACAATTTTCTTGTTCGTGATATTTCAGAATTAGCATCAACAATTAAACAGGCTTTTTATATTGCTTCAACAGGAAGACCTGGACCTGTTGTTGTCGATTTACCCAAAAATGTTATTAACAGTATTACAGAATTTCATTATCCTGAGAAAATTGAACTTAGAGGATATAAACCAAGAATATATGGTCATCAAAATCAAATTAAAAAAGCAGCTATGATGATTCAAAAATCGAAGAGACCATTGCTTTATGTTGGTGGTGGAGTTATAATGTCAGGCGGTCATCGTGAATTATATCTCTTAGCAAAAGAAAATAATCTTCCTGTAACAATGACACTTCAAGGTTTAGGAGCTTTTCCAGGTACTGACCCACAATCACTTGGCATGCTTGGAATGCATGGAACTTATTGGGCAAATCAAGCAGTGAATAATTGTGATTTGATAATATCACTTGGCGCAAGATTCGATGATAGAGTTACAGGTAAAGTAGATACTTTTGCAAAAAATGCTTATAAGATTCATGTTGATATTGACCCAACATGCATTGATAAAAATGTTATTGTTGATTTGCCAATTGTGGGTGATGTTAAACATGTAATGGCTGAACTTGCTGCAGAAATTTCAGAGAAACCAGATTTAACTGAATGGTGGGAACAAATAGAAGCATGGAAAGAAGAATGCCCACTCGAATATGATATGTCCGATGGAAGATTACGAGCACAATACATAATTGAAAAACTTTCCGAATTAACTCGCGGTGATGCAGTAGTTGTTACTGATGTTGGTCAACATCAAATGTGGGTTGCTCAATATTATAAGTTTAATCATCCCAGAACTAATATTACAAGTGGTGGACTTGGAACAATGGGATTTGGCTTGCCTGCTGCAATTGGAGTTGCTTTCGCTGTTAAAGATAAACCTATTTTGTGTATTACTGGTGATGGTGGTTTTCAGATGAATATGCAGGAATTGACAACTGCAGCATATTATAAACTTCCAATAAAAATTTTTATAATAAATAATTCTTTCCTTGGAATGGTGCGTCAATGGCAGGAATTGTTCCATGCTGAAAAATATAGCTTTACAGATTTGTCAGATAGCAATCCTGACTTTGTGAAATTAGCAGAGGCATTTGATATTAAAGCATATTCTGTAAGTAATATTAGTGATGTTGAACCAGTTTTGAAAGAAGCATTAGAATATAATGACGGACCAATCTTAGTTGACTTTAAAGTTGCAAAAGAAGATATGGTCTTCCCAATTGTTCCAGCAGGAGCATCAATAAGTGATATGATAATTCGCAGATTAGACCCAAAGGAGATGATGTAATATGTTACATGTAATATCAGCTTTAGTCGAAAATAAATTTGGCGCCTTCAATCGTGTAGTTACAATGTTCAGCGCTAAAGGTTATAACATTCACTCAATTTCTATTGGAGAAACTGAAGACCCAACAATTTCAAGAATGACAATTGTTACAGAAGGAGAAGATAAAGTAATTGAACAGATAGTAAAACAACTCAATCGATTGATTGATACAATCAAAATTGTTGATTTAACTTATCAACCTAAAGTTCAAAGAGAACTTCTATTGATTTCTGTTGGTTATCAAAAAGGAACAAGGTCTGAAATAATTGATATCTGTGAAATATTTCGTGGGAATATTGTTGATATAAATAATAGAACACTTATGCTTGAAATTACGGGGCCACCAGAAAAAATTGATGCTGCAATTAATGTTCTTGAACCTTATGGGATAAAAGAAATTGCAAGGTCAGGTCTTGTTGCATTGCGTAGAGGAGAACAATCTCGAAAAAATAGCGAAGCAGAAATTGAAACAAATAAAGTGGGAGAATTAAAATGAAAATTTATTATGATGCAGACGCAAATTTAGATTTGCTTAAAGGGAAAAATTTAGCTGTCATTGGTTATGGCAGTCAAGGTCATGCTCATGCATTGAACTTAAAAGATAGCGGAATGGAAGTTGGTGTTGGATTAAGAAAAACAAGTCCCCGCTGGAAAGAAGCAGAAGAAGCTGGCTTAAAAGTTTTTACAGTAGACGAGGCTTCGGAATGGGCTGATGTAATTATGATTTTATTGCCCGACCAGAATCATAAAGAAGTTTATGAAAATGAAATTAAACCTCATCTAAAACCTGGTAAAGCTTTAGCATTCGCTCATGGATTTAATATTTTATATAAGCAGGTTATTCCACCAAGTGATATTGATGTAATTATGATTGCACCTAAAAGTCCTGGACATTTAGTTCGCAGAACTTTTCAAAATGGTAGCGGAACACCCTGCTTGATTGCAATTCATCAAGATTATACAGGTAAAGCAAAAGATATTGCACTTGCATGGGCAAAAGGAATTGGCGGAACACGCGCTGGCGTAATTGAAACAACTTTCAAAGATGAAACAGAAACAGATTTATTTGGAGAACAGGCAGTACTTTGTGGTGGTTCTGCTGAATTAGTTAAAGCAGGTTTTGAAACTCTGGTAGAAGCTGGTTATCCTCCTGAATTGGCTTACTTTGAATGTATGCATGAACTAAAATTAATTGTTGACCTTTATTATGAAGGCGGATTAACCAGAATGAATTATTCAGTAAGTGATACTGCAGAATATGGCGGAATGACAAGAGGACCAAAAGTAATTAATGCTGAAACAAAAAAAGTAATGAAACAAATTCTTGATGATATTCAATCTGGAAGATTTGCTGAGGAATGGATTAACGAAAATAAAAATGGTCAGCCAGTTCTTAAAAAATTAAGAGAAGAAACTAAAAATCATTTGATTGAAAAAGTTGGAGCTCAATTAAGAAGCATGATGAGCTGGTTAGTCAATAAATAAAACGAGTGAAATTATGGAGAAGAAAATGTATAAAATTACTCTCTTACCCGGAGACGGAATAGGACCAGAAGTGACAAATGCTGCTGTAAAAGTTCTTAAAGTTGCTGGTGAAAAATTTAATACTGAATTCGAATTTACAACAGAATTAATTGGTGGTTCTTCTTACGATAAATATTCTACTCCTCTTACAGATGAAGTTCTTGGTGTTTGCTACAGTTCCGATGCTGTATTTCTTGGTGCAGTTGGAGGACCTAAATGGGAAAATCTTCCTCATCACTTAAAACCAGAAGCAGCATTGTTAAAACTAAGGAAAGCATTGGGATTGTATGCTAATTTGCGACCAGCTAAAGTTTATACACCAATGCTTTCTTATTCATCATTAAAGGAAGAAGTATTAAAAGGAACAGATGTATTAATTGTAAGAGAATTAACAGGTGGAGTTTATTTTGGCGAACCTCGCGGTTATGATGATAGCAAAGGTTTCAATACAATGATTTATAAAAAAGAAGAAGTTGAAAGAATTGCAAAAACTGCTTTTGAACTTGCAAAAGTAAGAAATAAAAAAGTAACATCAGTTGATAAAGCCAATGTTCTCGAAGTATCACAATTCTGGAGAAAAGTTGTAATCGAAGTTCATAAAAATTATCCAGATATAGAATTAAATCATATGTATGTTGATAATGCAGCTATGCAGCTTGTAAGATATCCCAAACAATTTGATGTTGTTCTTACTTCTAATTTATTTGGAGATATTCTAAGTGACATTGCAGCAATGATAACTGGAAGTCTTGGTATGCTTCCCTCTGCAAGTTTGGGAGAAAAGTATGCATTATACGAACCAGTTCACGGAAGTGCTCCTGATATTGCAGGCAAAAATATTGCAAATCCAATTGCAGCTATTTCTTCAGCAGCTATGATGTTAAAATATTCTTTTCAAATGGATAAAGCAGCTGAATTAATTGAGAACGCAATTGAAAATGTTTTATTGAAAGGATTCAGAACAAAAGATATTTATAAAGATGGAGATACACTTGTATCAACTGATGAAATGACAGAAAAAATAATCGAAGAGTTTGAAAAACTTTTTGCTAAAGAAGCATTGAATGTATTTACACTTTGATTGGAAGTTGAAATTTAATCATGAATTACAAAAAAATTTCTATTAGAACTGTGAATTAATAATAGAGGTAATTATGGAACCAACAAGGATATTGATATTTGATACTACATTAAGAGATGGTGAACAATCACCTGGTGCTTCATTAAATGTTCATGAAAAATTAGAAATCGCACATCAGCTTGCAAAGCTGAATGTAGATATAATAGAAGCTGGATTTCCTATTTCATCTCCAGCACAATTCGAAGCAGTAAAAAGAATTGCTGAGGAAGTTGACTGCATAATAGCTGCACTTGCAAGAGCAAATGAAAAAGATATTAAAGCTGCAGCAGATGCATTATCAGCTGCTCCTCGTAAAAGAATTCATACTTTTGCAAGCACTTCGGATTATCATATTCTCGGCAAGTTTGGTCATGAACGCTATGGATTAACACTTGAAGAAAAAAGAAAAACAATATTAAAAATGTCATATGATTCAGTGGCTTATGCAAAAACTTTTACAGATGATGTTGAATTTTCTGCTGAAGACGCAGGAAGAACAGACATAGGTTACCTTGCCGAAGTTGTGGAAGCAGCTATTGAAGCCGGTGCAACTACAATTAATATACCTGATACAACAGGCTACACATTACCTTTCGAATTTGGAAATAAAATTGCTGAATTAAGAAAAAGAGTAAAAAATATTGATAATGTTATCATCAGTGTTCATTGTCATAACGACCTTGGACTTGCAGTAGCAAATTCTCTTGCTGCAATTATGAATGGTGCCCGTCAGGTTGAATGCACAATTAATGGAATTGGTGAACGAGCTGGCAACGCTTCACTTGAAGAAATTGTAATGACATTAAATGTTCGAAAAGATTTATTGAATTATTATACAAATGTAAATACAAGAGAAATTTACAACACAAGTAAAATGGTTTCTGCATTTACAGGATTGCTCGTTCAAAGAAACAAAGCAATTGTTGGCGAAAATGCATTTGCTCATGAATCTGGAATTCATCAAGATGGAGTTCTTAAAAATCGCCAGACTTATGAAATTATGACCCCTGAAAGTGTTGGAATTCCTGAAAATAAAATTGTATTGGGAAGACATTCAGGAAGACATGGTTTGAAAGCAAGGCTTCAAGAACTTGGTTACACAGTAAGCGACGAAGAACTTCAAAAAATTTATGATGCTTTTATAGAACTTGCAGATAAAAAGAAAGAAGTATTTGATGATGATTTAAGAATGTTGATGGGTGATGAAATTCAAAAACAAGATGAAGTTTATCAACTTGAATATTTACATATAAATGCCGGAACAAACCTCGTTCCTAATGCAGTGGTTAGAATTAAAATAGGTGAAAAAATAATAGAGGAAACAGCTACTGGGGATGGACCCGTTGATGCAGTTTTTAATTCCATCGAAAGAGCTTTATCCATTAAATCTGAATTAGAGTCATATCAGGTCAGGTCAGTAACTGCAGGACGGGAAGCGATGGGAGAAGTTCTTGTTAGAATTAGAAGTGGAAATAAATCTTTTACAGGCAGAGGAATTTCAACAGATATTATCGAAGCAAGTGCAAAAGCCTACTTAAATGCACTTAATCAAAAAGAACAATCTATTAAAGAAGAACAATTAGTAAATAATAAAGAAAAAATTTCTGAAGTAATATAAAGGGTTTATAAATGGGAATGACAATTACAGAGAAAATTCTTGCTAAAGCTTCGGGAAGAAGAAGAGTTGAACCCGGAGAAAATATCTGGCTTAATGTAGATGTATTGATGACTCACGATGTATGCGGTCCTCCAACAATTGAAATCTGGAAAAGAGAATTTGGAGATAAAGCAAAAATATGGGATAAGAAAAAAGTTGTAATATTTCCTGACCATTATATTTTTACAAAAAACCCGCAGGCAAATCGTAATGTAAATATACTCCGTGAGTTTGCATCAGAATATGATTTGCCAAATTATTATGATGTCGGAACTGAACGATACAAAGGAGTTTGTCATATAGCTCTTGCAGAAGAAGGCTATAATTTGCCGGGGACAGTATTATTTGGAACCGATTCTCATACATGCACTTCGGGTGCTTTTGGAATGTTTTCTACTGGAGTTGGGAATACTGATGCAGCATTTATTCTTGGCACAGGAAAAATCTGGGAAAAAGTACCTGAGTCAATGAAATTTATATTTGAAGGTCAAATGCCAGATTATCTTACTGCTAAGGATTTAATACTTCAGGTGCTTGGAGATATTACAACAGAAGGTGGAACTTATCGCGCATTAGAATTTGACGGCGAAGCAATATTTTCCTTAGAAATGGACGAGAGAATGACATTGACAAATATGGCTATTGAAGCAGGAGCAATGAACGGTATTATTAAAGCTGATGAATTAACAGAAAAATATGTAAGAGAAAGAACTGATGCACCTTATGAAATTTTTGAAAGTGACCCCGATGCAAATTATAGAGAAATATTTAGATACGATGTTTCTAAAATAGAACCACTTGTTGCAAAACCTCATAGCCCGGATAATCGTGATACAGTTAGAAATGTTCAGGGCACAAAACTTACAAAGTGTTATATAGGTTCATGCACTGGAGGTAAGTTACGCGATTTTATTAATGCTGCAAAAATTATTTTTGGTCATCAAGTTAAAGTGCCAACATTTATAGTTCCTGCAAGTACATATGTTGCTAAACAATTAGAAGTAGAAACAATAAATGGGATAACTCTAAAAGAAATATTTGAAAAAGCAGGATGTGTAATTGCTCAATCTTCTTGTGCTGCATGTCTTGGTGGTCCATCAGATACAGTCGGAAGAGCTACTGATGGCGAAGTAATTATTTCAACTACAAATAGAAATTTCCCTGGAAGAATGGGAAGCAAAAAATCAGAGGTTTATCTTGCTTCTCCATATACGGTTGCTGCTTCGGCAATTACTGGGGTAATTACAGACCCAAGAGAATTTTTGTAAAATAATTAGGAATTAATTTTATGGAAAAAATAATTCGTGGAAAAGCATTTGTACTGGGAGATAATATTGATACCGACCAGATTATTCCGGCAGAACATCTGGTCTATAGTTTAAGTGACCCCGAAGAATCAAAAAAGTATGGAAGATTTGCATTATCTGGAGTGCCACTAAAAGATTCTGGTTTGCCTGATGGTGGTATACCTTTTATTGAAGGAGAAAATTATCAATCAAAATATAATATAATAATTGCTGGTTCTAATTTTGGTTGCGGTTCATCAAGAGAACATGCCCCTTTTGCACTGCAAGTTGCAGGTGTTAAAGTAATTGTAGCTGAATCATATGCAAGAATATTTTTTAGAAATTGTGTCGATGGCGGTTTTGCTATTCCTTATGAAACACCAATTAAATTAAATGATAAGATAAAAACTAATGATGAATTAGAAATCGACTTAACCAACAACAAATTAAAAAATATTTCAACAGGTTCTGAATATAATTTAAAACCATTAGGCGATATTTTACCAATTATAGAAGCAGGAAATATTTTTGAATATGCTCGTCAGAATAATATGATATGATTCGTCCAGGATTAAATAACAAAAAGAGAGGTAAAGAAAATGTTTGTAGAAATTTTTGACACAACTTTAAGAGATGGTACTCAGGGTGAAGGTGTCAGCCTGTCAGTTCAAGATAAATTGTTAATTGCTAAAAAGCTTGATGAATTTGGAATTGATATTATTGAAGGAGGCTGGCCCGGAAGTAACCCTAAAGACGAAGATTTTTTTAATCAAGCAAAACATTTGAAATTATCCCATGCGAAATTAACTTCGTTTGGCTCTACTGCAAGGTCAGTTAAAGATGTTGAAGGGGATTATAATCTTAATACTTTATTAAAATCTGAAACCCCAATAGTTACAATATTTGGAAAAACATGGCAGCTGCATTCTCAGAAAGGTCTGGGATTAACTGATGAGGAAAATGCAGAATTAATTTATAAATCAGTTAAATTTCTTAAAGCACATGTAGACAGAGTAATTTTTGATGCAGAACATTTCTTTGATGGATATAAACATAATTCAGATTTTGCTATTAAAATGTTGCAGGCTGCTTACGAAGGTGGTGCCGATACTTTAGTTTTATGTGATACTAATGGAGGTTCATTACCTGATGAAGTATATAAGATTGTAAGCGAGGTTAAGAAGAAATTTAATTTAACTATTGGTATTCATGCTCATAATGATGGTGAATTAGCTGTTGCAAATTCTCTCGCTGCAGTAAATGCAGGAGCTACTCATGTTCATGGAACAATTAATGGCGTAGGTGAAAGATGTGGCAATGCAAATTTATGCAGCATAATTCCTAATCTTCTTCTAAAATTAAATCATGAAACAAATCAAAAATCTACACTGCATAATTTAACTTCTCTTTCAAATTATGTTTATGAATTGATGAATATTCATCCAAATACAAGAGCAGCTTACACTGGAAAATCTGCTTTTGCTCATAAAGGCGGAGTTCATGTTAGTGCAGTAATGAAGGATAGCAAAATGTATGAACATATCCAGCCTGAATTAGTTGGCAATAAACAAAGAGTTTTGATATCTGACTTATCAGGACAGAGCAATATAAGATATAAAGCAAAAGAAGTAGGCATAGATATTTCGGAAGACAAAGAATTAAGTAAAAGATTAGTGAACTATATAAAATCTCTTGAGTATGATGGATATCAATTCGATGGAGCAGAGGCTTCTTTTGAATTATTATTTAGAACAGAGACAAATGAATTTTCCCCATTTTTTAAATTGATAGATGCAAAGGTAAATGTATTCTATGATTCTGATGGTCATACTTCTTCAGAAGCTGTATTGAAAATTGAAGTTAACAACGAAATTGAACATACAGCTGCTGATGGTAATGGTCCAGTCAATGCACTGGATACTGCACTTAGAAAAGCATTACTCAGATTTTATCCTGAAATTGCTAATATCAAATTAGTGGACTATAAAGTGCGGGTGCTTGACGAAAAAGAGGGAACTGGTGCTAAAGTTAGAGTAATGATTGAATCAAGTGATGGAAACGATACATGGGGAACTGTAGGAGTTTCAACAAACATAATCGAAGCAAGTTTTAAAGCTTTGAGTGATAGTATTAATTATTGCTTATTTAAAAAGTATAAAAGCAAACAAGAGTTAACTAAAACCTAATTTTTAAATGGGATGATATGAAAGTAATTTTTACTTTTTATCATCCCTTCTGTTGCAGTCCATTTAAGTGTGATAATTCTTTTGACCTTTCTTCAGCTCTTAATATTGCTTGTGAAAATATTTCTGCAAAATTATATTTCTTCAGGACTTCAAATGCTGCTTCAGTAGTTCCACCTTTAGAAGCAACTTTTTTAATTAATGTCTCTAAATCTGAATCTGAATTATTAATAACATGAAAAGCACCATGCATCGTATGTTTGACTAATAAACTTGCTAAGCTTTCATCAAAACCCATTTTCTTTGCGGTATCAATCATAGTCATTACAATGTAGTAGAAATAAGCCGGGCCGCTGCCACTTAAAGCAGTTACACCATCCATGAGATTTTCATCTTCTATCATAAAAGTTCTTCCAGTAGTGCTTAGTAAATTTTCTACTGTTGACAGATGATGAATAGTTGTTTTCTCTGATGGAATGTAAACTGTAATTCCCATACCATATTGAGCAGGCATATTTGGCATAGCTCGAACCACTATTTCATGATTAAGAGCTTCGCGAAGTAATTCCAATTTTATACCTGCAAGGATTGAGATAACAAGCGTTTCTTTATTGATTTTATTTGATAAAACATTGGCAACTGATAAAAAATCTTGAGGTTTTACTGCCAAGATTAAGACATCAGAATTAAGCACATCATTATTTGGACCAATAACAACTGTTCCAAGATTTAGCTCTTCAAGTCTTTTTGCATGTTCTTCATTTTTCGCTACAAGATATAAATCGTTCTTAGTAGATTTATGGTACTGAATAAATGAGCGCGCATAGGTTAATCCCATATTGCCGCAACCAATTATTGCTATTTTCATTTAATCCTCTTTTGATTAAAATTGTAAGTGCAAAAATAAGAAATTTTGCTTTTTATTAAATATTGATGAATTTTAAGAGCGGGTTTTATTTTCAACTTGTAGGAATTTAAAGAAATTATTTCATCATTCTTGCTTTTTTTAATCTATGCTTCTATATTTGATGCTCGTTTTTTAAGTTTATGGGTGAAATTTGTCCGGGCGGACGCCGGAGTTGGAGAGCCGGGGCGGACTGTAAATCCGTTGGCGAATGCCTTTGGGGGTTCGAATCCCTCGCCGCCCACAGTTCTTTAATTATTGATTAAGCTGATGTAGCTCAGTTGGTAGAGCACTTCCTTGGTAAGGAAGAGGTCACCGGTTCAATCCCGGTCATCAGCTCATACAAATAAATTTGTTAATTGCTGACCTCTAAATAGAGTTTTTATTTAAGAAATTGTTCATACAAATTTTGAAATGAAATTTTAAGCGGGAGTAACTCAGTTGGCAGAGTCACAGCCTTCCAAGCTGTTGGTCGCGGGTTCGAGTCCCGTCTCCCGCTCCAATTTAGTTAAGAGGATTTATAATGGCAAAATCTAAAAATGTAAGACAGATTATAACACTGGAAAGCTCTGCTGGAACAGGTTATCGCTACACTACAACAAAAAATAAAAGAAATCACCCCGGTCGTGTTGAATACAAAAAATATGACCCTATTGTAAGAAAACATGTGATTTTTAAGGAAACTAAGTAAACACGTCAGTAGCTCAATTGGCAGAGCAGCGGTCTCCAAAACCGCAGGCTGGGGGTTCAAGTCCCTCCTGACGTGCAATCAAAATTAAAAATTATATGAAAGAAAAAATAATCAATTTTGTAAACGATGTCGTCAAAGAAATGAAGAAGGTTACTTGGCCTTCTAAAGACGAATTAAAAGAATCAACTACAATCGTTATTGTTGTTTGTCTTATTCTTGCTTTGTTTACTTATATTATCGACATGAGTATTAGCCAAATATTTAAAGGAATTTTTTAAAATTGGAATCTGGAAACGGTAAATGGTATGTAGTTCGTACTTTTTCGGGACATGAAAATAAAGTGAAGACTTTAATCGAAAATGAATTGAAAGATAATGAAGAATTGCGTTCAAGAATTTTTGAAGTTTTAGTACCAACCGAAAAAGTACTTGAGATTAAGGATGGGAAAAAGAAAACAAAGAAGAAAAATTTTTTCCCGGGATATATTTTAATTTGTGCAGACTTAGACTTAAAAGTAAAGGATTTTATTTTGAATACTCCGTCTGTAATGGGATTTTTGGGGAATCCTAAAAATCCATTACCATTACTCCCTGATGAAGTTAAAAGAATTGTTGGAAGAATTTCTCAGGGTGAAGAAGCAGAAAGAACTGAGACGGTATTTCGTGCAGGTGATTTTGTTAAAATTATTGATGGACCATTTAATAATTTCACTGGTGTTGTTGAAGAAGTCAACGAAGAAAAAATGAAAATCAAAGTTATGGTTTCAATCTTTGGAAGAAAAACACCAGTCGAAATTGACTTTGTACAAGCAGAATTAGAGAAATAAATTATCAGGTTAAAATTATGGCAAAGAAAATAGAAGGTTATATTAAACTTCAGATACCAGGTGGTCAGGCTAATCCTTCACCTCCAGTTGGACCTGCATTGGGTCAAAAAGGTGTTAATATCATGGAGTTCTGCAAACAGTTTAATGCAAGAACTGCAGATAAACAGGGATTAATAATTCCTGTTGTTATTACTGTTTATTCCGATAAATCATTTACATTTATTACAAAAACACCACCTGCTGCTGTTTTATTAAAGAAAGCTCTAAAAATTGAAAAAGGTTCTTCTGAACCAAATAAAACAAAAGTCGGTAAAATAACTAAAGAGCAACTTAGAGAAATAGCACAATTAAAAATGCCAGATTTAAATGCTCATGATATTGAACATGCAATGAGTATGATTGCTGGCACTGCTCGCAGTATGGGAATTACAGTTGAAGAATAAAATAATGGTATAATAAAATGAGAGTATCAAAAAGAGTTCAAGCAATAAGAAAGAATGTAGATACCAAAAAAGAATATACAATTGAAGAAGCGATTAAAGTTCTTAAAGAAAATTCAAAAGTTAAATTTACAGAATCGCTTGATTGTGCTGTTCGTCTTGGTGTTGACCCACGACATGCTGACCAGATGGTAAGAGGTACAGTATCATTACCTCACGGAACAGGTAAACAGGTTAGAGTCCTTGTAATAGCTAAAGGCTCTTTAGCAGAAGAAGCACTAAAAGCTGGAGCTGAATATGCAGGTTTTGAAGAATATCTTGAAAAAATAAAAAATGGCTGGGCAGATGTTGATGTGATTATTGCAACTCCCGATACTATGGGAGAAGTTGGAAAACTTGGTCGTGTTCTTGGTCCTAAAGGTTTAATGCCAAATCCAAAAAGTGGAACAGTAACTCAAGATGTTGCAAAAGCAGTTAAAGAAGTAAAGGCTGGTAAAATTGAATTCCGTGTCGAAAAAGCTGGAATTGTTCATGCTTCATTAGGTAAGCTAAATTTCACTGTTGAACAATTAGCAGAAAATGTAAGAACATTTTTGCAGACAATTGTAAAACTGAAACCAGCTTCGGCTAAAGGTCAATATATTAAAAGTATTTACCTGTCTTCCACAATGGGACCAGGATTAAAAATTACAAAAGACGAAGCAGCCCTAGCTACAAAATAAAGATTACGCACTCTGCCTTGATTTTAGCTTTGCTATATCAAGGTTAATAATGCTTCAAAAGCCGAACAGTTGTTAAAATAACTGATACGGGAGAATAATGAAAAAAGCTAAAAAAGTAGAAGTACTTCAACAAATTAAAGAACTTGTAAAAGATTCATCAGCAATGTTTCTTGTAGATTATAAAGGTGTAAATGTTGCTGATATCAATAAACTCCGTGCTAATTTCAAGAAAGAAGGAGTTACTTACAAAGTCTTTAAAAATACCTTATTAAGAAAAGCCCTCGAAGAAATTGGAGGGTATGATAAATTCTATGACCATCTTACAGGAATGACAGGTGTAGCATTTGCAAAAGATAATTTTGTTGCTCCTGCAAAAATCATCAAAAAATATTTTGATGATACCGGGAAATTTGCATTTAAGGGATGCTATCTCGAATCAACATTTTATGGTTCTGACCAGTTAGATGCAATTGCTTCGATGCCGACTAAAGAAGAAATTATTGCAGGTATAATTGGAAGTATTGCTTCGCCTTCGTCAGGTATTGTTGGAGCAATTAACGCTGTTATGAGAGACTTAGTAAGTGTAATTGATGAAATCTCAAAGAAAAAAGCAGCTTAAAAATTTTTTAGGAAATATTAATTAATAGGAGAAATAAAATGTCAGAAAAAATTGCTGAAATTGTAGAAAAAATTAAAGCTCTTACATTAGTAGAAGCCGCAGAATTAAAAAAAGCATTAGAAGATGAATTTGGAGTTACTGCAGCCGCTCCAGTTGTAATGGCTGGTGCTCCAGCTGCTGGTGCTGCAGCTGCACCTGCTGAAGAGAAAACTGAATTTGATGTAATTCTCGAAAATGCCGGTGCAACTAAAATTAATGTTATTAAAGTAGTTCGTGCTCATACAGGACTTGGACTTAAAGAAGCTAAGGATTTAGTTGATGGTGCACCAAAACCAGTTAAAGAAGGTGTATCTAAAGAAGAAGCTGAGAAGATTAAAAAAGAATTAGAAGAAGCTGGCGCTACAGTAACAATTAAATAATTTTTTTCAATTAATTTTTTTGAAAATCTAAAGTGGTAAAATGGAATATCCGTTTTACCACTTTCTTTCATTATAAAAATGAAAGAATTTAATAAAATCATTGGAGGTTAGGCTTTGGAAAAACAAAAAATTAATAAAAGCACGGGTAGAATATCGTTTGCTAAGATTACCAATGTGTTGAAGGTCCCGGATTTATTGAATATTCAGCTTGAATCATTTGAAGAATTCCTGCAAGCAAAAGTGCCGCCTTCACAGCGAGAAAATAAAGGATTGCAGGCAGTTTTTAATCAGAATTTCCCGATTCTTGATAATAAAGAATTTTATCGCCTTGATTTTATTGAATATTATATTGAAAAACCTCGCTTCTCTATAGCTGAATGTGAAGAAAGAGGATTAACTTATTCAGCACCATTAAAAGCAAAATTACGCCTTTCTACAAAAGATGATGAAACAGGCGAGTATATTAACACAGTTGAACAGGAAGTTTATCTTGGAAATCTTCCTTATATGACTGAAAGAGGAACCTTCATTATAAATGGTGCCGAAAGAGTTATTGTAAGTCAATTGCATCGTTCTCCTGGTGTTGCATTTGCTCAAACTTTTCATCCAAACGGAACACCAATTTATTCTGCAAGAATAATTCCATTTAAAGGTTCCTGGGTAGAATTTGCTACCGACATTAACAATGTTTTGTATGTTTATATCGATAGAAGAAAAAAGTTTCCATCTACAACTTTACTTAGAGCATTAGGTTACGAAACTGATGAACAGATTCTTAACTTATTTAATTTAATTGAAGAAGTACCTGTTAAACATTTAGATGCTGAGAAGCATTCAGGAAGAATTGCTGCAAATGATATCATTGATATGCAAACAGGTGAAATTTATGTTTCAAAAGATGGTCAACTTACAGAAGAAATTATAGATAACATTAAAAAATCATCTTTACATAAAATACAATTAATTAGTGCAGAAACATCCTACGAGCAGGATTTAATTATAAATACACTTAAAAAAGATACTTCCAAAACTAAAGAAGAAGCTCTCTATGCAATTTATCGTCAGCTTCGTTCTGGAGAAGCTCCGGATTTGGAAACTGCAATAGCATTACTCGATAAATTATTCTTTAATGATAAAAGATATGACCTTGGCGAAGTTGGCCGCTTTAGAATGAATGATAAATTAGGTCTGGATGTTGATGAAAATATTCATGTTCTTACAGTTGAAGATATTATAGCTATAATGAAAAATATCATCATGCTTAAAAATGGAAATGTAAGCGTTGATGATATTGACCATCTTGGAAATAGAAGAGTCAGAACTGTTGGCGAACAATTAATGCAGCAGTATAATGTTGGTTTGGCAAGAATGGCTCGCACTATCAAAGAAAGAATGAATATGCGTGATAACGAAAATATGCAGCCGCAGGATTTGGTAAATGCAAGAACTATAAGTAGTGTTATAAATGCATTCTTTGGCACAAACCAACTTTCTCAATTTATGGATCAAACAAATCCTCTTTCTGAGTTAACTCATAAAAGAAGAATCTCAGCATTAGGTCCGGGAGGATTAACTCGTGAAAGAGCAGGATTCGAAGTACGTGACGTTCATCATTCTCATTACGGAAGACTTTGCCCGATTGAAACTCCAGAAGGTCCAAATATTGGTCTTATATCTTCTCTTACCATTTATGCACGTGTTAATCAATATGGATTTTTAGAAACACCATATAGAAAAGTTAAAGATGGAAAAGTAACAAATACAATTGAATATTTAAGTGCAGATCAAGAAGATGAATACACAATTGCACAGGCAAATGCTCCTCTTGATGAACAAGGAAGATTTATACTCGATAGAGTAAAATGTCGTCGAAAAGGTGAATTCCCAATAGTTCCTCCTTCGGAGGTTGATTATATGGATGTTGCACCTGCTCAAATTGTTAGTGCAGCTGCGGCATTAATTCCATTCCTTGAACACGATGATGCAAACCGTGCTCTGATGGGTTCTAACATGCAGCGACAAGCAGTTCCTCTTTTAGTTCCTGAAGCACCAATTGTTGGAACAGGAATGGAGTATAAAGTAGCAAGAGATTCACGACTTCTTATCTTAGCAGAAGATGATGGTGTTGTAGAATATGCAGATGCGAGAAAAATTATTGTAAGATACGATATGAATCTTGATTCCGAAGAAGCCCTTGTAAGTTTTGACGATGAAAGACGAGTTGAGTACAACCTGACAAAATTTGCAGGCACTAATCAAGAAACTTGTTTTTCGCAGCGTCCGGTTGTGGTTACAGGACAAAAAGTTAAGAAAGGAGATGTGCTTGCTGATGGTCCATCTATGGATAAAGGTGAACTTGCACTCGGTAGAAATATTTCTGTAGCATTCATGCCATGGAATGGATACAATTTTGAAGACGCAATTGTAATAAGTGAGCGATTGGTTGCAGAAGATGTATTTACTTCGATTCATATAGAAGAATTTGAACTTCAGGTTAGAGAAACAAAAAGAGGTGAAGAAGAATTAACAAGAGATATTCCCAATGTAAGTGAAGAAGCAACAAAAGATTTAGATGAAAATGGAATTGTTCGTGAAGGAGCAGAAGTAAAAGAAGGTGATATTTTAATTGGAAAGATTACACCAAAAGGGGAATCAGACCCTACTCCAGAAGAAAAATTACTTAAAGCAATATTTGGCGATAAGGCTGGAGATGTAAAAGATGCATCATTAAAGGCTCCTCCAGGATTAAAAGGAGTTGTAATTAAAACAAGATTGTTTAGCAGAAAGAAAAAAGATGCTGAAGCTAAAAAGCTTGAGAAAAAACAATTAGATGAATTAGAAAATTCTTATAAAAAACAACAAGAAAATTATTATAAAAAACTTGTTGAAAAATTAACTAAAATAACTTCTGGAAAAACAACAACTGGTATTCGTGACCTTGACGGAACCGTTGTTCTAAGAAGTGGAACAGTGATTAAAGACTCAACATTTGCAGATATTGAAGATGTAACAAGACTTGATTATACAAAAGATTGGTTCGAAAGAAAAAATACAAATGAATTAATTAGAAAATTATATTCTAATTATTTCAAAGTTGTAGCTGAAATTGAAGAAAATTATAAGAGAGAAAAACTGAAAATACAATCAGGTGATGAATTGCCTCCTGGAATTACGCAATTAGCTAAAGTGTATGTTGCTAAGAAAAGAAAAATTCAGGTTGGCGATAAAATGGCGGGAAGACATGGTAATAAAGGTGTAGTTGCTAAAGTTGTTCCAGTAGAAGATATGCCTTATCATGAAGATGGTACTCCCGTTGACATTGTATTAAATCCACTTGGAGTTCCATCCCGTATGAATCTTGGTCAGCTTTATGAAACTGCATTAGGCTGGGTAGGTAAAAAATTAGGAGTAAAATTTGAAACACCCATTTTTGATGGAGCAGGTGTTAAAGATGTTGAGGAATGGTTAAAGAAAGCTGAACTTGATGAAGGCAGTAAAACATGGCTTTATGATGGAAGGACTGGAGAAAGATTCCATCAAAAAGTTACATGTGGATATATCTACATGATGAAACTTGGTCATATGGTTGATGATAAAATTCACGCTCGTTCTATAGGACCATACTCATTAATTACTCAACAACCACTTGGTGGTAAAGCTCAGTTCGGTGGACAAAGATTTGGTGAAATGGAAGTTTGGGCTCTCGAAGGTTATGGTGCAGCTCATACTTTACAGGAAATCTTAACGGTTAAAAGTGACGATGTTGCAGGAAGAGCTAAGACATACGAGGCTATTGTTAAAGGCGAAAATATACCGGAACCAAATGTTCCAGAAGCCTTTAACGTCATGATTAAAGAACTTCAAGGTTTAGGCCTTGAGATTAAAATTAATTAACCGTGAGAAACCGCATAAGCGGATAAAAATTAAGGAGAAAAATTATGCGATCTAAAACTCAAGATACAAAAGCTAAGACAATTGAAAAGTTAACTATCAGCCTTGCAAGCCCTGATGATATTCTTAATAGATCGCATGGCGAAGTTACTAAACCTGAAACAATTAATTATAGATCTTTCAGACCAGAAAAAGATGGCTTGTTCTGCGAAAAAATATTTGGACCTGTTAAAGATTGGGAATGCGCATGCGGCAAATATAAAGGTATTCGTTATAAAGGAATTGTTTGCGACAGATGTGGTGTTGAAATTACACTAAAGAGTGTTCGCCGCGAAAGAATGGGCCATATTGCTCTCGCTGTTCCTGTTGTTCATATCTGGTTCTTTAAGGCACTTCCATCTAAAATTGGCAATATTATTGGAATGACCACAAAAGAACTTGAAAGAATAATTTATTATGAATCTTATGTGGTTATTAATCCAGGTCCAACTGGTCTGAATAAAAAGGATTTGATTTCAGAGGAACAATATTATGAAATTGTTCAATCGCTCCCTCATGATAATGATGCGCTTGATGACAGTGACCCGAAAAAATTTGTTGCTAAAATAGGTGGCGAAGCTATTAAAGAGTTGCTTAAAAATACAGATATTGAAAAAACATTTCAGGAACTAAAAGCTCAACTTGTAAATGAAACTTCTCAACAAAAAAGAAGCGATATATTAAAACGTCTTCGTGTACTGGAAGCATTTAGAGAAAAAGAAGGAAAAGTTCAAAATAAACCTGAGTGGATGGTTTTAAGTGTTATTCCAGTAATTCCTCCTGAACTTAGGCCTCTTGTTCCTCTTGAAGGCGGACGCTTTGCTACAAGTGATTTAAATGATTTGTATCGCCGTGTAATTATTAGAAACAATCGTCTTAAAAGATTAATAGAAATTAAAGCACCTGAAGTAATTCTTCGAAATGAAAAAAGAATGCTTCAGGAAGCAGTTGATGCTCTCTTTGACAATTCACGGCGAGCAAGTGCAGTAAGAAGTGATGGTAATCGTCCGCTTAAATCATTGAGTGATATGCTTAAAGGTAAGCAAGGAAGATTCCGTCAAAACTTGCTCGGTAAACGTGTTGATTATTCAGGCCGTTCTGTGATTGTTGTCGGTCCTGAACTTAAACTTCATGAATGTGGATTGCCAAAAGATATGGCTGTTGAATTGTTCAAACCATTTATCATAAGAAAACTAATTGAAAGAGGACATTACAAAACAGTTAAAAGTGCCCGCAAAGCTGTAGACAGAAAAGACCCAATCATCTGGGAAATTCTTGAAAAATTAATTGATGGTCATCCAGTTCTGCTCAATAGAGCACCAACTTTGCACCGTCTCGGTATTCAAGCATTTCAGCCTAAATTAATTGACAGTAAGGCTATCCAGTTGCACCCAATGGTATGTACTGCATTTAATGCTGACTTCGACGGTGACCAGATGGCAGTTCATGTTCCTCTTTCTTATGAGGCACAACTTGAAGCATCAATTTTAATGCTTAGTTCTCATAATATACTTTCTCCTCAAAATGGAATGCCTATTGTAATTCCAACTCAGGATATAGTTTTAGGCTGCTATTATCTTACAAAAGTTCGACCTGGTGCAAAGGGAGAAGGTAAAATCTTTAGCAGTATGGAAGAAGTTATTATTGCATACAATTCCAAAGCAGTTGATTTGCATGCTCGTATTAAAGTTAAGTATGAAGATAAATTATTGGAGACAACTGTAGGTCGTGTGATCTTTAATCAAATAGTTCCCAAAGAAATGGGATTTATTAATGAATTGCTTGTTAAGAAAACATTTAGTGGCTTGATTTATAAAATGTTCATGAAATTAGGTAATGAAGTAACTGCTAAGTTCCTTGATGATGTAAAAGATTTGGGTTACAGATATGCAACTGCAGCCGGTATTTCAATTAGTTTTAGCGATATGGTTATTCCTGATGAAAAAGTAAAATTAATTGAAGAAGCAAATAAAAAAGTAAACAGTATTTTGAATGAACATGAACAGGGCTTGATAACTGATGCTGAAAGATATAATAAAATTATAGATGTATGGACATTTACAACAAACAATGTTGCAAAATCCTTAATGGAAAGATTGAAGAATGACCAGAATGGATTTAATTCACTTCATATGATGGTTGATTCAGGTGCAAGAGGGTCTCAAGAACAAGTGCGTCAGCTTGCTGGTATGCGTGGACTTATGCAAAAACCACAAAAGAGCTTAACTGGCCAATCCGGTGAAATTATAGAGAACCCAATTGTAGCTAACTTTAAAGAAGGTCTCTCCGTTCTTGAATATTTTATTTCTACACACGGTGCTCGTAAAGGTCTTGCTGATACCGCATTGAAAACAGCTGATGCTGGTTATTTAACAAGAAGATTATGCGATGTTGCTCAGGATGTAATTGTAACAGAAGAAGATTGCGGCACAATCCGTGGTATTTATGTTACAGCTCTCAAAGATGTAGAATTAGAAAGAGAACCACTTGCCGAAAGAATTATTGGTCGTGTTGCTCAGGAAGATGTTTATGACCCTAAAACTGATGAACTGATTGTAGAAGCTGGACAATTAATTACAGAAGAAATTGCAGAAAGAATAGATGAAGCTAATATTGATCAGGTTTATATAAGAACAGTATTAACCTGCGAAGCTAAACATGGAGTATGTGCAAAATGTTATGGTAGAAATTTAACAACAGGCCAATTAGTAGAAATTGGTGAAGCAGTTGGTATTATTGCTGCTCAATCAATTGGTGAACCTGGTACACAATTAACCCTTAGAACATTTCACTTTGGTGGAACCTCATCTCGTATAGCAAGTCAATCTCAGGTTGAAACCAATGTAGCTGGTACCGTTAAATTTGATAGAATTTCTTATGTAGAAAAGAATGATGTATTTGGAAAAGTAAAAGTAGTAATTGGAAGAAGAGGTTCAATTGGTATTTTTGATGAAGATGACAGACAAATTAAAAAATATGAAATACCTTATGGTGCAGAGTTAATGGTTGAAGATGGCCAAAAAGTTGCAAAAGGTCAACCACTTTATAATCACGACCCATATAACTCTGTTATTGTGTCTGACATTGGTGGAAAAGTAAGCTTTGTTGATTTAGTTGATAATGTTACTTATCAACAAGTTGCTGATGAACAAACAGGACACGTTCAGAAAGTTGTTATAGAATCAAAGGATAAAAATCTTACCCCAAGCATTTTAATAAAAGATGATAATGGAAATGAAAAAATATTTAATATACCGACACGTGCTTATTTATCAGTTGAAGAAGGGGAAGTAATTCAACCGGGAACTGTTTTAGCAAAAATTTCAAAAGCAACTGCAAAGACACGCGATATTACAGGCGGTTTGCCAAGAGTAACTGAATTATTTGAAGCAAGAAGTCCGCATGACCCTGCAATAGTTTCAGAAATTGAAGGCAGAGTAAAATTTGGACCTCGTAAAAAAGGTGCACGAGATATCATAGTAGAATCATTCGATGGTTCAATTCAAAAAGTATATTCTGTTCCTTATGGAAAGCATATACTCGTCCAGGAAGGGGATGAAATTCCAGCTGGAGAAAAAATTACTGATGGACCAATTAATCCTCATGATATCCTGAAAATTAAAGGTCCTAATGCTGTTCAAGAATATCTTGTAAATGAAATTCAAGATGTTTATCGTTTGCAGGGTGTAAAAATTAATGATAAGCATATTGAAATTATTGTTCGTCAAATGTTGCAGAAACTGAAAATAATTTCTGCCGGCGATACTAATTTTATTGAAGAAGATTTGGTTGACAGAAATAGATTACTTGAAGAGAATGAACGCATTAAAAATATGGTTTATATTATTGACCCTGGACAGTCAAAATACAAAGCAGGTCAATTAATACCTCGTTCAAAATATAGAGAAATTAATGCCGATTTAACTCGAAAAGGCAAAAAGCCTATGAAAGTAAGAGATGCAGAACCTGCTACATTTGAGAATATATTATTAGGTATTACACATGCAGCTTTATCTACCGAAAGCTTTATCTCTGCTGCATCATTCCAGGAAACAACAAAGGTTCTTACAAATGCAGCAACAGAAGCAAGAACTGATTATCTAATAGGACTTAAAGAAAATGTTGTTATGGGACATTTAATCCCTGCAGGTACTGGACTGAAAAAATATAAAAATATTATTCTAACAGAAGAAGAAGTAGAAGCTAAAGCAGCTATTCCAAAAGAAGGAGTTGAAGAAGAATCTGCTTAAAAAATTCAAAAATATAAATTGATTTCTTGACAATTGGATTGATAATCAATAAATTTTGAGTCTGAATTTTTACTTAAAAGAAAAAATTTGGAGGAATATTAGTGCCAACAATTAATCAGTTGGTAAGAAAAGGAAGAGAAGTAGTAAAAGCTAAGAATAAAGCACCAGCTCTGGAAGGTAATCCTCAGAAACGTGGTGTTTGTACAAGAGTTTATACTACTACTCCTAAAAAACCTAATTCAGCTCTTAGAAAAGTTGCGAGAGTTAGATTGACTAATGGAATAGAAGTTACTGCTTATATTCCTGGAGAAGGTCATAATTTACAGGAACACTCTATAGTATTAATTAGAGGCGGAAGAGTTAAGGATTTGCCAGGTGTTCGTTATCATATTATCAGAGGAACTCTCGACGCAAGCGGAGTTGAAGATAGAAAAAAAGGTAGGTCTAAATACGGAACTAAAAAACCAAAAGCAAAATAGTTTATGAGAAAGAAAAGAGCAGAAAAAAGATTTATTAAGCCGGACCCAAAGTATAACGATGTTTTGGTAGCTAAATTTATTAACTACTTAATGTGGGATGGTAAAAAAACTATAGCCAGAAAAATAGTTTATGAGAGTTTCGATATTATTGAACAAAGAACCAAGAAACCGGCTTTGGAAGTTTTTAAGAAAGCAGTTCAAAATGTATCTCCTATGGTCGAAGTAAGAAGCCGTAGAGTTGGTGGTGCTACATATCAAGTCCCAATGGAAGTTCGTCCTGAAAGAAGAACTGCTCTTGCGCTAAGATGGCTTAGAACATATGCACGTGAAAGAAAAGATAAATCTATGGCGTTGAAATTAGCTGCAGAATTAATAGCAGCTGCTAATAACGAAGGAAATGCAATTAAGAAAAAAGATGATACACATAGAATGGCCGAAGCTAATAAAGCTTTTGCTCATTTTAAGTGGTAATGAGAAAGGAGTAATTATTTATAATGTCTAATAGGGTTGACATAAGTAGAGTTAGAAATATTGGTATTATGGCTCATATTGATGCCGGTAAGACAACTACAACTGAACGAATTCTTTATTATACCGGCAAAGTCCATCGCATGGGTGAAGTTCATGATGGTTCTGCTACAATGGACTGGATGGAACAGGAAAAAGAAAGAGGAATAACAATTACCAGTGCTGCTACCACAACAATGTGGAAAGAGCATCAAATAAATATTATAGATACTCCTGGACATGTTGACTTTACAGTAGAAGTTGAGCGTTCTTTGAGAGTGCTGGATGGGGCAATTGCATTATTCTGTGCTGTTGGTGGAGTAGAACCTCAATCAGAAACTGTTTGGAGACAGGCTGACAAATATGGAGTGCCAAGAATTGCTTTTGTTAATAAAATGGATAGAGTTGGAGCGGATTTTTATAATGCTGTTCAGATGATGAAAGATAGACTTGGCGCTAATGCAGTACCTATTACCTTGCCTGTCGGCGATGGCGATTTGTTTAGTGGTATTATAGATTTAATGACAATGAAAGCTCGTATGTATCACGAAGATACTCTTGGAACTACATACGAGGATGTTGATATACCTGCTGATTTAATGCCGTTAGCTCAAAAATATAGAACTAACATGCTCGAAGCAGTATCAGAAATTGATGATACTCTTCTTGAAAAATATCTTGAAGGCAAAGAAATTTCTGTAGAAGAAATTAAAAAAGTTTTGCGTCAGGCAACTATTCAATTAAAAATTGTACCTGTACTTTGTGGTTCGTCTTTTAAGAATAAAGGTGTTCAGATGCTTCTTGATGCTGTTGTTGATTTCTTGCCTTCGCCTCTGGATTTGGGTAACTTAGTTGCTCATCATGTTCATAAAAAAGACCATGTTGAAAGAAGAATTGACCCTAAAGAAAAGTTTACTGCTCTGGCATTTAAAATTATGACAGACCCTTATGTGGGAAAATTAACATTTATTAGAGTTTACACAGGCACATTGAAAGCAGGTTCTTATGTTTATAATTCTGTTGCAGATAAAAAAGAAAGAGTAGGAAGAGTTCTTCAGATGCATGCAAATCATAGAGAAGATATGGAAGAAGTTAGAGCTGGTGATATTGCAGCACTTGTTGGTTTGAAATTCACAAGAACAGGTGATACATTATGTACTGAAGATGATCCGATAATTCTTGAACGAATGGCATTCCCTGAACCAGTTATTCAGATTGCCATTGAACCAAAAACTAAAGCAGATCAGGATAAATTATCAGATGCTCTTTCAAAATTATCTGATGAGGATCCAACATTCAAAGTTTTTGTTGATGAGGAAACAGGGCAAACATTAATAAGTGGAATGGGTGAACTTCATCTCGAAATTTTAGTCGATAGAATGAAAAGAGAATTTAAGGTAGAAGCAAATGTTGGTAAGCCTCAAGTAGCTTATAGAGAAACAATTACAAAAACAGTTCAGGCAGAAGGTAAATTTATTAAACAAACTGGTGGACGTGGTAAATATGGTCATGTTTGGCTTGAACTTTCGCCAAATGAACCTGGTAAAGGTTTTGAATTTGAGAATGCAATAGTTGGCGGTGTTGTGCCTAAGGAATATATTAATCCAATTATTCATGGTATTCAGGATGCAATGAGGAATGGAGTACTTGCTGGTTATCCTGTTGTAGATGTAAAAGTTAAATTATTTGATGGTTCTTATCATGAAGTTGACTCTGATGAAATTTCATTTAAAGTTGCAGCTTCAATTGCTTTCAAGCAAGGTGCGCTAAAGGCAGACCCGATTTTGCTTGAACCGATTATGAATGTTGAAGTAATTACACCAGAAGAATATCTTGGCGATGTTATGGGTGATTTGAACTCAAGAAGAGGAAAAATTGAAGGATTTACAATGCGAAAGGATGCTCAGGTAATTAAAGCTCAGGTTCCACTTGCTGAAATGTTTGGTTATGCAACTACTTTAAGATCTATGACTCAAGGACGAGCAATCTTTACAATGCAATTTTCTCATTATGCAGAGGTTCCTAAGTCGGTTGCTGAAGAAATTACTGAAAAATCACAATTGAAAAAATCATCAGTTGAACAATTTTAGAATAATAAACAAATTAATTAGAAAATAAATAACAAGGAGAGTAACTCGATGGCAAAAGAAAAATTTGATCGTAGTAAACCTCATGTTAATATAGGTACTATTGGACACGTAGACCATGGTAAAACTACTCTTACAGCTGCCATCACCATGGCATTAGCTCAAAAAGGATTATCACAGGTTAGAACATTCGACAGTATCGATAATGCTCCAGAGGAAAGAGAAAGAGGTATCACAATTGCTACTGCACACGTAGAATATTCTACAGAAAAAAGACACTATGCTCATGTTGACTGTCCAGGTCACGCAGACTATGTAAAGAACATGATTACTGGTGCTGCTCAAATGGACGGTGCTATTCTTGTTGTTGCAGCAACCGATGGTCCAATGCCTCAAACAAGAGAACATATTCTTTTAGCTCGTCAGGTTGGTGTTCCCAGAATCGTTGTATTCTTAAACAAAGTTGATATGGTTGATGACCCTGAATTGATTGACCTTGTAGAAATGGAAGTAAGAGAATTGTTATCAAAATATGAATTCCCAGGAAATGAAATTCCAATCATTAGAGGTTCTGCTTTGAAAGCTATGGAAGCTGGTATGGCAGGTGCACCAGTTACTGACGAGAGATATAAATGTATCTGGGAATTAATGGATGCAGTTGATAGCTATATACCAATTCCAGAAAGAAGTATTGATAAACCATTCTTAATGCCAGTTGAAGATGTTTTCTCAATTACAGGTCGTGGTACAGTTGCAACAGGCAGAGTTGAAAGAGGCAGAATTAAATTAAACGAAGAAGTTGAATTAATTGGCTTAGGCCAGCATAAGAAAACAGTTGTCACCGGTATTGAAATGTTCCGTAAAGAACTCGATGAAGCAATAGCTGGCGACAATGCTGGATTGTTATTAAGAGGTATTGATAAAAAAGAAATTGAAAGAGGAATGGTTGTTGCAAAACCAGGTTCCATTACACCGCATAAAGTTTTTGAAGGTGAAGTTTATGTGCTCTCAAAAGAAGAAGGTGGACGTCATACACCATTCTTTAACGGATATCGTCCACAGTTCTATTTCAGAACAACAGATGTAACTGGAGTTGCAACATTACCAGAAGGAACTGAAATGGTTATGCCAGGTGATAATGTAAGATTGAAAGTTGAATTAATTGCAGAAATTGCTATGGAAGAAGGTTTGCGTTTTGCTATCCGTGAAGGTGGTAGAACTGTAGGTGCTGGAGTTGTAACCAAAATTATTGAATAAATAAATTATTTGAGGGAAAGAATTTTCTTTCCCTTTATTTTTGTTTGAAAAAGGAGATTATAAAAAGTGCCCGGTCAAAAAATTAGAATTAAGTTGAAATCATACGATCATATTTTGATTGATAAGTCAACTGAAAAAATTATTAAGACTGTAAAAAGTACAGGTGCGGTTGTCTCTGGTCCAATTCCTTTACCAACAAAGAGAACAGTTTTTACTGTTTTAAGGTCGCCGCACGTAGATAAAAAATCACGAGAACAATTTGAGATTAGGGCTCATAAAAGAATTATTGATATTCATAATTCTAATAATAAAACTGTTGATGCGCTGAGCAAGTTAGAAATACCTGCCGGCGTTGATATCGAGATAAAGTTATAGGAAGAATAAAATGCCAGGTTTGATAGCTAAAAAATTGGGAATGACAAATATTTTTGCCGAAGATGGAAAAATTATTCCTGTAACCGTTCTGGAAGCTGGTCCTTGCATTGTTTATGCAGTTAAGACAAAAGAAAAAGACGGTTATGAATCTCTTCAATTAGGCTTCGGCGAAAGAAAAGAAAAACATGTAAATAAACCACAGTTGGCTGTATTTCAAAAACTTGGTTTAAAACCACCAAGAGTTCTAAAAGAATTTAGAAACTTTGAAATAGAAAATTATAAAGTTGGTGATGAAATTAAAGTAGATATTTTTCAAGAAGGCGATAAAGTGAAAGTTTCAGGAAAAAGTAAGGGAAAAGGTTTTCAAGGTGTTGTAAAACGTCATGGATTTGGTGGTGTTGGTTCAACTACACACGGTCAAAGTGATAGAGTTCGTGCACCAGGTTCAATCGGTGCAAGTTCTTTCCCATCTCGAGTCTTTAAAGGACAGAGAATGGCAGGAAGAATGGGTTATGAAAATGTAACAATAAGAAATTTAAAAGTTGTAAAAGTAATCCCAGAAAAAAATATTATAATGGTAAAAGGAGCTGTTCCTGGCTCAATTAATTCAATAGTTGCAATTAATAAATAATTGTTGATAGAAAATGAAATTAGATGTTTATAAAATAGACGGAACAAAAACAGGCGAACAGGTCGAACTTTCAAAAGATATTTTTGAAATTGAACCTAATGACCATGCTCTGTATTTAGCTGTTAAAGCTTACTTGGCTAATCAAAGACAGGGAACACATAAGACAAAAGAAAGAAGTGAAGTTCGTGGTGGTGGTAAAAAACCATGGCGTCAAAAAGGAAGAGGTGGTGCAAGAGCTGGTTCAATTCGTTCTCCTCTTTGGATAGGCGGCGGTACAATTTTTGGACCTAAGCCAAGAGATTATAGACAAAAGTTGAACAAAAAAGTTAATGCATTAGCTCGTAAATCTGCTTTATCTTATAAAGCAAAAAATAATCAAATAATTGTAGTAGAAGACTTTAATTTTGAAAAACCAAAGACAAAAGATTTTGTAAATATTCTTAAAGCATTGAATATTGATGGCAAGAAGACATTGCTTTTGACAAATGGAACACTTGAAAATGTTTATAAATCTGGTAGAAATATTGAAAGAGTAAATATACTCGAAGCTAATAAGGCATCTGCCTATGAATTACTGAACAATCAGGTTCTAATTTTACAAAAAAGTGCACTTACTCTTCTTGAAAGTACATTTAATTAATCAGGTAAGAAAATGAAAACAATTTTAATTAGACCTTTGATTACTGAGAAAATGACAAAAATTAGCGAGAAGCATCCTAATAAATATGGCTTTATTGTGAATGTTGATGCTAATAAAATCGAAATTGCTAAAGCTGTTAAAGAAAAATTTAATGTTGATGTAGTTTCAGTAAATACAATTAGATATAAAGGAAAAACAAAAACACAATTTACAAGAAGAGGTCGTTTTACAGGCAGAACACCAAAATTCAAAAAAGCTATTGTAACTTTGAAAGAAGGTCAAACAATCGACATCTTTGGTCAAGTATAAATCGATTGAATTGGAGATTCAATGGGAATTAGAAAATTAAAACCGATAACACCTGGAACGAGATTTATGAGTATCTCCACTTTTGAGGAGATAACTAAAACTACTCCAGAAAAATCTCTGCTTGCACCATTAAAAAAATCTGGTGGCAGAAATAATTTAGGTAGAGTAACTGCTCGTCATAGAGGTGGTGGACATAAACGTCAATACAGAATTATTGATTTTAAAAGAGATAAATTCGGAATTCCAGCAAAAGTTTTTTCAATTGAATATGACCCAAATCGTTCTGCAAGAATAGCATTGCTGCATTATGCAGATGGCGAAAAAAGATACATTTTGGCTCCAGATGGATTAAAGGTTGGCGAAGTTCTAATGTCGGGACCAGGTTCTGAAATAAAAGTGGGGAATGCATTACCATTAAAAGAAATTCCAGTTGGCAGTTTTGTTCATAATGTTGAATTGAAACCTAAGAAAGGTGGACAGTTAGGACGAGCTGCAGGAACATCATTACAACTTTTAGCTAAAGAAGGAAAGTATGCTCAGTTAAAATTACCATCTGGCGAAGTTCGAATGGTTAGTGTAGAATGTATGGCGACTTATGGAGTAGTAGGAAATGCTGATCATGAAAATATTAGTCTTGGAAAAGCTGGTAGAAGTAGATGGCTTGGTATCCGACCTCATACAAGAGGTGTTGCAATGAACCCTGTTGACCATCCAATGGGTGGTGGAGAAGGAAAAACATCTGGTGGTGGTCATCCTGTATCGCCATGGGGTCAAAAGTCTAAAGGATTGAAAACAAGAAAGAGAAATAAACCTTCTAATAAATATATTATTAAAAGAAGAAAATAATTAGAGTAGCATATGCCAAGATCAGTTAAAAAAGGTCCTTACATTGATGTTAAGTTGTTAAGAAAAATTCGTAAACTTAACGAGACAAATCAGAAAAAAATTATTAAAACATGGTCTCGTGCAAGTACAATTTCACCTGAATTTGTTGGACATACTATAGCTGTTCATAATGGTAATAAAATGATACCAGTTTATATAACTGAAAATATGGTTGGACATAAACTTGGTGAATTTGCACCGACAAGAATTTTTAGAGGTCATCCAGGAACAAAAGCTGAAAAAGCATCAAAAGTTAAATAATGGAAAATCGAGGTAGACAATAATGGAAGCTAAAGCGACACATAAATATATCGGCTCATCGCCAAGAAAAATGCGCTTGGTTATCGATATGATTAGAGGTAAATCTGTTGATCAGGCAATTGAAATTCTTCACTTTTCTCCAAAACATGCTTCTAAATCAGCAGAAAAAGTTTTGAGGTCTGCAGTTTCCAATTTGATGAATAAAGATGAAAATGTTAAACATGAGATTTCAGATTTATATGTAAAAGAAGTTTATGTAAATCAAGGACCAACATTAAAAAGAATTACTCCCGCTCCAATGGGTAGAGCATATAGAATAAGAAAACGTTCTAATCATTTAACAATTGTAGTAGCAACTAAAAAGTAATCGGAGGAAGTTTTGGGTCAAAAGACAAATCCAATTGGTTTTAGAGTAGGAATAATAAGAGGCTGGGAATCGAACTGGTTCGAAAATAAAAGTTATGCGCCAAAGTTAATTGAGGATTATAAGCTCAGGCTTTATATTAGAAAGAGATTGCAAAATGCTGGTGTATCTGCAATTAAAATTGATAGAACTTCCAAAAATGTTATTGTCACAATTCATACTTCCCGCCCTGGAGTTGTTATAGGTAAAAGCGGGAAAGAAATTGCTCAGATTGAAGAAGAATTAAAGAAAATTACAAACAAAGAAGTGAAAGTTCAGATAACAGAAATTAAAAGACCAGAACTTGATGCTTATCTTGTTGCAGAAAATATTGCAAAGCAAATTGAAGGAAGAATTTCTTTTAGAAGAGCAATGAAAAGTGCAATAACAGCTGCTATGAGAATGGGTGCAGAAGGTATAAGAGTTATGTGTTCTGGCAGATTAGGCGGTGCTGAAATGGCAAGAACAGAACAATACAAAGAAGGAAGAATACCGCTTCAGACAATTAGAGCAGATATTGATTATGCACAAGCTACTGCTCAAACAATTTATGGCTCCATTGGTGTAAAAGTTTGGATATGCCGTGGAGAGATTTTAGGTAAACGTTCAACGGAATAATCTTCAGGAGTTTTTCTCATGTTAATGCCAAAAAGAGTAAAATATCGTAAAGCACAAAGAGGAAGAAGAAAAGGAAAAGCAACTCGAGGTCATATAGTAAATTTTGGAGACTTTGGATTGAAAGCTCTTGAACCTGCTTGGATTACAAGTAGACAAATAGAGGCATGCCGTGTTGCTCTTTCTCGTAAAATGAAAAGAGATGGTAAAGTTTGGATTAGAATTTTTCCAGATAAACCAGTTTCTAAAAAACCTCTTGAAACAAGAATGGGTAAAGGAAAAGGTGCTCCAGAATTCTGGGTTGCCGTTGTTAAGCCTGGTAGAATTCTTTTTGAAGTCGGCGGTATTGATAAAGCTACTGCTCACGAAGCTCTTACTCTTGCTGCTCATAAATTGCCAATTAAAACAAAGATTGTTCAACGTATTGATTTAGAAGCTTAAGAGGATTTGACGCTATGAAGATTTATCAAATAAGAGAAATGTCCACTGAAGAAATTAAAAAGAGAATTCTTGAAGAACAAAAAAATCTTGTGGACTTAAGATTTCAACATGAACTAAAAAATTTGACCAATACAGCTAAATTGCGTCTTACTAAAAAAGATATTGCAAGAATGAAAACAGTTCTTAAAGAACGCGAGATGCAAGAAGCAAAAAACTCAAAGGAAAATAAATAAGGAGCAATTGTTCTTCCATGCAGACAAGAAATACAAGAAAAGTTAGGATTGGCACTGTTATTAGCAATAAAATGAACAAAAGCATTGTAGTTGCAATCGAAAGACGTGTAGCTCATCCGCTTTATAAAAAGTATTATAAAAGAACAACAAAGTTGATGGCACATGATGAAAATAATGAATGCAGTATTGGTGATGTTGTTAAAATTATGGAAACACGTCCTTTGAGCAAAAGAAAAAGATGGCGTTTAGTTGAAATTATTGAAAAAGTTAAATAATAAAGTTTGATGAGGAGCAGTTAATCATGATACAAGAAGAAACAAATTTAGTGGTGGCAGATAATTCAGGAGCCAAAAAAGTTCGTTGTATTCGTGTTCTCGGTGGCAGTAATAGACGGTATGCAACAGTTGGTGATGTTATTGTAGTAAGCGTAAAATCTGCAATACCAGGTGGCTCTGTTAAAAAAGGTGAAGTTACACGCGCAGTTATCGTCAGAACAAAAAAAGAAGTTCGAAGAAACGATGGTTCTTATATTAGATTTGATGAAAATGCTGCTGTTCTTCTCAACAATCAAGGCGAACCAAGAGGTACTCGTATATTTGGACCTGTTGCAAGAGAACTTCGCGATAAAAAATTTATGAAAATAATTTCTTTAGCTCCAGAAGTTTTATAAGGAATAGATAAAATGAAAATTAAGAAGAACGATACAGTAATTGTAATAGCCGGCAATTATAAAGGTAAAACAGGAAAAGTTTTGAAAGTATTTCCTGAAAAAAATAGAATTATTGTTGAAGGCGTTAATATTCGTAAACGCCATACAAAACCGAATCAGAAAAATCCACAAGGTGGAATAATCGAAAAAGAAGCTCCTATTCATGTTTCTAATGTTATGATTCTTGATCCAAAAACAAATGAACCTACTCGTATAGGTTCAAAGATTATCATAGATGAAAAAACAGGTAAAAAGAAAAGTGTTAGAATTAGTAAAGTAAGTGGCGAAATGCTCGTATAAAATTAAGGGTTTATAATAGCAATGGGAAAACAAAAAGAACAAGTTCAACAACAAAAAGATAAGAAAACTAAAGCAGCAGAAGAAACTACTGCGACTGTAGTTGAAGAAAAAGTACCTGCAAGATTGAAAGTAAAATATTTCAAAGAAATTGTTCCTAAATTGAAGGAACAATTTGGTTACAAAAATGTAATGCAGGTGCCAAGACTTGAAAAAATTGTTATAAATATGGGTGTCGGTCAAGCTGTTCAGGACCCAAAAATTCTTGAAGAAGCTGTAAAAGATTTAGAAACAATTACCGGACAGAAACCATCTATTCGAACTGCTAAGAAGTCTATATCAAATTTTAAATTGCGTGAAGGGATGAAAATTGGTGCAAAAGTTACTTTGAGAAGAGAAAGAATGTATGAATTCCTTGATAGATTAATTACAATAGCACTTCCTAGAGTTCGCGACTTTAGAGGAATTTCTGACAAATCATTTGATGGAAGAGGAAATTATACACTTGGAATAAAAGAACAAATAATTTTTCCAGAAATTAATGTTGATAAGGTAAATAAAATTTTGGGAATGGATATTACATTTGTTACAACTGCTAAGACCGATAAAGAAGCTTATGAATTACTTAGTGCATTTGGTATGCCATTTAGAAAAAAAGAAACTAATTAAAGGGAAATTATGGCAAGAAAAAGTTTAATAGCTCGGGAAATAAAAAGAGCAAAATTATATGAAAAATATGCAGCTAAAAGAAAAGAACTGAAAGAAAAAGGGGATTATGAAGCTTTACAACTTTTGCCCCGTAATTCATCACCAACTCGTCTTCATAATAGATGCATGATTACTGGAAGACCAAGAGGTTATTACAGAAAGTTTGGTGTATCGAGATTGGTGCTTAGAGAAATGGCTTTGCGTGGAGAAATCCCGGGCTTAAAAAAATCAAGTTGGTAATAGAAGGAGAATATTAAATGCCAGTAACAGATCCGATTGCAGATTTCTTAACAAGAATTAGAAATGCTGTTAAAGCAAGGAAGAAATATGTAGATGTTCCTTCATCAAAAATGAAGGTGGCTATTGCTGAGATTTTAAAAAATAATAAGTTTATTAGAGATTATAATATCATTGAAGATAATAAGCAAAATATACTGAGGATTCATCTTCAGTATATTAATGGAGTTTCATCAATAACAGGATTAAAAAGAATCAGTACTCCAGGTTTACATTTGTATGTTGATAAAGACCATATTCCCCGTGTACTTAATGGATTGGGAATTGCAATAATATCAACATCAAAAGGTTTATTAACTGATAAACAAGCAAGAAAAGAATCTGTTGGCGGAGAAGTTATCTGCCATGTTTGGTAAAAATTGAGAGGTTAAAAAGTGTCACGTATAGGAAGAAAACCAATACCAATTAAAGATGTAACGGTAACCAAAACCGATAATGTAATAAAGGTTAAAGGTAAACTCGGTGAATTAGAGATGAAAATTCATCCTAATATCACCGTTGATATAACCAAGGACGAAATTATAGTTAAAAGACCTGACGACTCAAAAGAAAACAGAGCTCTTCATGGATTAACAAGAGCTTTAATTAATAACATGATAAAAGGTGTAACCGAAGGTTATACCAAAACTCTTGAAATTGTCGGTGTTGGTTACAAAGCAGAATTAAAAGGGAATAATGTTTTAATTACGATTGGTTATTCGCATCCAATTTATTTTATTCCACCGGAAGGAATTAAAATTGAAGTTCCAACACCTAACCAGATTAAAATTTCCGGGATTGATAAAGAATTGGTTGGAATAATAGCAGCAAAAATTAGGTCATTTAGAAAACCTGAACCTTATAAAGGCAAAGGTATAAGATATTCTAATGAAGTAATTATTAGAAAAGCTGGTAAAACAGCTGGTAAATAATCCACTTAGGAGAATGTGACAATGTTTTTGAAAGACTATAAAAGAAGATTAAGAAAAAAAATCAGGATAAGAAAAAAAATTCATGGCACTGCTTTAAAGCCAAGACTCTGTGTTTACAAAAGTTTGAAGCACATTTATGCCCAATTAATTGATGATGATAAAGGTCATACATTAGCATTTGCATCAACACTTTCTAAAGAAATTGCAGACGAAGTAAAAAATTTAAGTGGCAAAATTCCAAAAGCAAGATTAGTAGGAAAATTATTAGCTCAGAAAGCTTTAGAAAAAGGAATAACCACAGTAGTATTCGACAGAAGTGGTTATCCATATCATGGTAAAGTAAAAGCAATTGCAGAAGGAGCACGAGAAGGCGGATTAAAGTTTTAATCCTGCCAATTGCAAGAAAAATAGTTTCTTGCCGGATCGTCTAATGGCAGGACAGCGGCCTTTGGAGCCGTATGTGGAGGTTCGAATCCTCCTCCGGCAGCTCTAAAGAAAATTTTGAAATTGATGAAACATAGGAGTTAAAGTGAACTTCAAGCACAAAAAAGTTACTGGTTTAGAAAACTTAAAAGAAAAAATAGTCCATATTAACAGAGTTGCAAAAGTTGTTAAAGGTGGTCGTCGATTCAGTTTTAATGCTATCGTTGTTGTTGGCGATGGCAATGGACATGTAGGAGTTGGATTGGGAAAAGCTAATGAAGTTACAGATGCTATTGCTAAAGGAATCGACGATGCTAAGAAAAATGTTTATAAAGTACCTGTTATTAAAGGCACAATACCACATGAAATAATCGGTAAGTTTGGAGCAGGCAAAGTGCTGTTAAAACCTGCTTCTCCAGGTACAGGATTAATTGCTGGTGGCGGTGTTCGTGCTGTTTTAGAAGCAGCAGGAGTTCAAGATGTTCTTACAAAATCATTGGGCTCTTCTAATCCACATAATCAAGTTAAAGCAACTTTGAAAGCTCTGCTTAATTTAATTGATGCAAGAACTATGGCTTATAAACGCGGAATGAAAGTAAGCGAGTTATTCAGTTTATAGTGAGGTTTTAATAATGGCTAAAAAATTAAAAATAATACAAACGAGAAGTATAATTGATAGACCTAAACCACAAAAACTTACAATTAAAGCTCTTGGTTTGGGAAGACCTAATTATCAGGTAATTCATAATGATACTCCTCAAATAAGAGGAATGATAAGAAAAGTATCACATTTAGTAAAAGTAGAAGAAATAGAAGAATAGGTGATTCAATGGATATACTTAGCAATTTGAAACCAGCAAAAGGTTCACACAAAAGAGAAAAGAGAATTGGACGAGGTGAAGGTAGTGGACATGGTGGAACTGCAACTCGTGGTATGAATGGACAACGTTCTCGATCAGGTGCTAAATTCAAAATCTGGTTTGAAGGCGGTCAAATGCCTCTTCAAAGAAGATTACCTAAGAGAGGTTTTCGTAATCCATTTAAAATTGAGTATCAGGTTGTTAATATTGGAAGTATTCAAAGATTAATTGATAACAAAAAAATTGAAGATGGTATTATCAATGCTGCAACACTTTATAAGAATGGATTAATTTCAAAAGCTGCAGCACCTTATAAAATTCTTGGTAATGGAGAATTAAAATCAAAAATAAATATTGAAGCACATGCTTTTAGTGCTTCGGCTAAAGAAAAAATAGAATCACTTGGTGGAACCATAAAAGAGATTAAAGCTTAATGGCAACTTTTCAAGAAACTTTTCGGAACATATTTAAAATTCACGAGCTGAGGCAAAGAATACTTTATACACTTGCCTTGCTCATAATAGTTAGAATTGGTGCACATGTAACATTGCCTGGAATTGATGCATATCTTCTTAATTCGGCTATGTCCAGTTCTACTTCCAATAATCTTTTTGGATTGTATGATTTATTTGTGGGCGGTGCTTTTAGAAATGCAGCTTTATTTGCTCTCGGGATTATGCCTTATATTTCTGCTTCAATTATTTTACAATTAGCAGGTGCTGTAATCCCATATATCCAAAAACTGCAAAGAGAAGGAGAAGAAGGGAGAAAGAAAATTACACAATGGACTCGTTATGGCACTGTAATTATTTCTGCTTTCCAGGCATGGGGTGTTACAATTCACTTATTAAATATTCGTTATAATAATGCTCCAATAGTTCCTGAAGAAGTAAGAGGTATTGGTTGGTCACTTTCAACCATTGTATTCCTTGTTGCAGGAACAATGTTTATAATGTGGATGGGTGAACAAATTACAGAAAAAGGAATTGGCAACGGAATTTCATTGATAATTTTCATAGGAATTATTGACCGTTTCCCATTTGCAGTGCTCGATGAATATCGATTGCTTGCAGCTGGTCAAAGAAATTTAGTTATTGAAGTTGTAATACTAGCATTTATGGTTCTTGTAATTGCTGGTGTCGTTCTTGTTACACAAGGAACAAGAAGAATACCTGTTCAATATGCAAAAAGAGTAGTTGGCAGAAAAGTTTATGGCGGCGTAACTCAATATATTCCACTTAGAGTTAATACTGCTGGTGTTATGCCTATAATTTTTGCTCAATCAATTATGTTTATTCCAAGCACATTGTTCTCATTTTTCCCGAATAATGAATTTATAGCATCAATTGCAGGTTATTTTACTTATCAATCATTTACATATTCTTTCATTTATGCTTTGATGATAATTTTCTTTACATATTTTTATACTGCAATTGCATTTAATCCTCAGGATGTTGCAGAGACAATGAAAAAGCAAGGTGGTTTTATTCCTGGAATTAGACCAGGCAAACAAACCGCTGAATTTATAGATAACATTCTAACTAAAATTACTTTACCAGGTTCAATCTTTTTAGCTATCATAGCAATTTTGCCGGCTTTTGTTTCAAAGATTGGCGTATCTGGCAGTTTTGCTTCGTTCTTTGGAGGAACAAGTTTGTTGATAGTAGTAGGAGTTGCACTTGATACTTTGCAGCAAATTGAATCTCATTTGTTGATGCGCCACTATGATGGCTTTATGAAATCTGGTAAAATTAGAGGAAGAAGATTTTAATTTAGTTAACGACAGCTTATTGTGATATTAATAAAAACAAAAAAAGAAATTGATTATATAAGAGAAAGCTGTCGAATTGTTGCCGAAGTTTTACAATTAATGAAGCGTTATGCCAAACCTGGCATAACGACACTTGAGCTCGATAAAATTGCTGAAGATTATATCCTTAGTAATAATGCAAGAGCTGCTTTCAAAGGATATTCACAGGCAGGCTCTTTTGATTATCCGGGCTCAATTTGTTCTTCAATTGATGATGAGGTTGTCCATGGAATTCCAGGCAACCGTGTTCTTAAAGAAGGTGAACTTCTTTCAGTTGATGTAGGAGTTGAAAAAAATAATTATTATGGAGATGCAGCTATAAGTATTGCGATTGGTAAAATTTCAGAAGAAAAAAAGAAACTGATGGATGTAACTGAAAAATCTCTTTATATAGGAATTGAGCAAGCTGTAGCAGGCAATAGAATTGGTGATATTGGAAATGCAATACAAACTTATGTTGAATCTTTTGGATTCTCTGTTGTAAGAGATTTGTGTGGACACGGTGTTGGAAAACACTTGCACGAAGATCCTCAAATCCCAAATTATGGGAAAAGAGGAACAGGAGCATTAATTAAAAATGGAATGACCTTAGCAATCGAACCCATGATTAATATGGGTTCACATAAAGTTTTTGTTGATGAAGATGGATGGACTGTAAAGACAATAGATGGTTTGCCATCTGCACATTTTGAACATACGATAGCAGTAATTGATGGTAAACCAGAAATTTTAACAATATGTTGAATTAAAAAGTATGGCAAAGCAAGGACCAATAAAAGTAGATGGAATAGTTACTGAAACATTACCAAATGCTCATTTCAAGGTTCGACTTGAAAATGGGCATGAAATCCTTGCTCATATTTCAGGAAAGATGAGAATGCATTTTATAAAAATATTAGTTGGAGATAAAGTAGCAGTAGAGCTTTCGCCATACGATTTAAATAAAGGAAGAATTACATATAGATATAAATAATGGGGAATTTATGAAAGTAAGAGCATCTGTAAAAAAAATGTGTGAACATTGTAAGATTATAAAACGCAAGGGAGTTGTAAGGGTAATTTGTAAAAATCCCAAACATAAACAAAGACAAGGTTAAAATTTAGGAGGAAAAAGATTGGCTCGTATAGCAGGTATTGATTTACCAAAACAAAAAAAAGCATTTATAGGATTAACCTATATTTATGGTATCGGCAGGAAAAGTGCAATGGACATTCTTCAAAAAGCCGAGGTTAATCCAGATAAAAGAATCGGAGAACTTACAGAAGAAGAAATTGCAAGAATCCGTTCTATTATGACTGCTGAATATAAAGTTGAAGGTGCATTAAGAAGTGAAGTTCAGCAGAATATTAAAAGACTTATGGATATTGGATGTTATCGCGGTTTGCGTCATAGAAGAGGATTACCTGTAAGAGGTCAAAGAACAAGAACAAATGCAAGAACAAGAAAAGGAAAACGTAAAACTGTAGCTGGAAAGAAAAAAGCACCGGCTAAGAAGTAATAAATAATTGAGGAGTTAAATTGGCTAAGGCAGTTAAAAAAGCAAAGAAAAAAGTTCACGTTGATTCAGTTGGAGTAGCTCATATTAAAGCTTCTTTCAACAACGTGATTGTTACTATTACAGATATTTATGGGAATACAATTTCATGGTCTTCAGCAGGAAAGAATGGTTTTAAAGGTTCAAGAAAAAATACACCATTTGCAGCACAAGTTACTGCTGAAGCTGCTGCTAAAGAAGCTTATGACCTTGGACTTAGAAAAGTTGATGTTATTATCAAAGGTCCAGGTGCAGGCAGAGAAGCAGCTATTAGAGCATTAAATACAGCTGGATTGGAAATATTATCAATTAAAGATAATACTCCAATTCCACATAATGGTTGTAGACCACCAAAACGTAGAAGAGTATAACAGGAGAAAATTTAGATGGCAAGATATATTGGTCCAAGTTGCAAATTATGCAGAAGAGAAAGACAAAAATTATTTTTAAAAGGTACAAAGTGTTATACCGAAAAATGTCCTCTTGAAAAAAGAAATTATGCCCCGGGACAACACGGTTTAACACGACGTGCAAAATTTTCTGAATACGGAGTTCAATTAAGAGAAAAACAAAAAGTAAAAAGAATTTATGGATTACAAGAAACTCAGTTCCGTATTTATTTCGATAGAGCAATGAGACAAAAGGGTGTGACTGGTGCTAACTTAATAAAATTACTCGAGAGAAGACTTGATAATGTTGTTTATCGTCTTGGTTTTGCTCCATCAAGAAAAGCAGCACGTCAATTAATTTTGCACAGACATTTTACTGTCAACAATCGTATTGTTAATGTTCCATCTTATTTACTTTCACCTGGTGATGTTGTTGCAGTAAGAGAAAAAAGTAAAAAACTTGATGTAATTCATAATTCTTTAAGAAGAACAAAAGATAATGTCTACGGTTGGTTGTCTGTTGACAAAGCAACTCTATCAGGAACATTCATGAATATTCCTGAAAGAGAAGAAATTCCGCTTAATGCTAATGAACAATTGATAGTAGAATTATATTCCAAGTAATTTTATAAATTTAATATAGAGGATAATTTACATGAGCTATCCGTTTATTAAAATGCCCGATGGCGTTGTTCAAGACGAATCCTCAAAAAGTGCTACATTTGGAAGATTTATTATTCAACCATTAGAACGAGGATTTGGAGTAACATTAGGTAATTCGTTAAGAAGGGTATTACTATCCTCTCTTCCTGGCGCAGCTATAACTGCAGTCAAAATTGAAGGTGTCCTTCATGAATTTTCTACAATTCCAGGTGTTCTGGAAGATGTTACAGAAATCATTCTGAATCTTAAAAAAGTAAGACTCAAAATTCTTGACAAGAAAGCAACATCATGTCAGGTATCAATTTCTGGTGCAGCAGAATTTAAAGCTGCCGATATTCAAAATGCTTGTCCAGATATACAAATTCTTAATCCAGACCTCCATATAGCAAAACTTAATGCAGATGCTAAGTTAAATATGGAACTCCGCTTTGGAATTGGTAAAGGTTATGTTCCCGCAGAAGAACAAAAAACACCTGACATGACAATTGGCACTATTCCTATAGATTCTATTTACACTCCAATTGTTAATGTTAGATACGATGTTGAAAATGTTCGTATTGGTGAAAGAAATGACTATGAAAAATTAACTTTAGAAATTACAACTGATGGCTCTATTACTCCAGAAGAAGCTTTATCTACATCCGGAAAAATATTGAGAGACCATATTCAGTTATTCATCAACTTTGATGTTGAACCTGAAGAAGAAAAAGTTGAAACTAAAGTTGATGCAGAAACCGAAAGAATTAGAAAGATTCTGTTAACAAATGTTGAAGACCTTGAACTCAGCGTTCGTTCACATAACTGCTTGAAATCTGCAAACATTAAAACTATTGCAGATTTAGTTAGAAGAGACGAAAATGAAATGCTCAAGTTCAGAAATTTTGGTAGAAAATCTTTAGCTGAACTGAAAGAAATTGTAGAAAATTTTGGACTCCACTTTGGAATGGATGTCGATAAATACCTTGTAGATAAACCAGAAAAAAAATAGCTAAGGTTGAATAATGAGACATAGAGTTAAAGGAAGAAAATTAAAAAGAACTTCTGAGCATAGACTTGCAACACTCAGAAATCTTGCAACTTCTCTTTTAAAACATAAAAAGATTAAAACAACAGTTGCAAAAGCAAAAGAACTTCGCACTTTTGTTGAACCTTTAATCACAAAAGCAAAAGTTGATTCAGTTGCTTCGAGAAGATATGTTGCAGCTGAGATTAAAGACAAAAGTGTTGTAAAAGAACTTTTTACAGAAATTATTCCTAAGATTGGCGATAGACCAGGTGGTTATACAAGAATTGTTAAGTTAGGTCAAAGAAAAGGGGATGGTGCAGAATTGGCTATAATTGAACTGGTTGATTATAGTGGATTAGTAAAACCAAAAACAGAAAAGAAAGAAAAAGCCGAAAAAGAAACTCCAGTTGCTGAAGAAAAGAAAGAAGTTGCAGAAGAAAAAACTGCTTAATTAAATTGGTTTTTGTGCTGGGGTTGACTAAAAATTAAGATGAATACAGATGACACTGATTTTAATCAATTTTCAAAGATTATAAAACATTCTTTTAGTCAACCCCTGCTTTATATTTACTTCCTTGGTCCAATCATCTTTTCAGGTCTAACTACTTCATCAAATTGTTCAGCTGTTAATAATCCAAGTTCAATAGCTGCTTCTTTCAATGTCTTGTTTTCTTTGTGAGCTTTCTTAGCAACTTTAGCTGCATTGTCATAACCAATCACTGGATTTAAAGCGGTAACAAGCATCAAAGAATTTTCAAGATGTTTTTTAATATTGTTTTCATTTGCTACAATTCCTACAACACAATTATCAGTAAAGCTTTCGCAAGCATCTGCCAACAATCGGATTGATTGTAAAATATTATATGCAATTACAGGCATAAAAACATTCAATTCAAAATTTCCACTTGCACCGGCAATATTAATTGTAACATCATTACCAAATACCTGAGCACAAACCATTGTCATAGCTTCTGATTGTGTTGGATTAACTTTTCCAGGCATAATTGAGCTGCCGGGTTCATTTTCTGGGAGTGATATTTCTCCAATTCCACATCTTGGTCCTGAGCCAAGCCATCGAATATCATTTGCAATTTTCATAAGTGAAGCAGCTAAAGTTTTTAATACTCCGCTCATTTCAACCAGTGCATCTTTGCCTGCCATTGCTTCAAATTTGTTCGGTGCTGTCTTAAATGGTTTGCCTGTGATTTCAGAAATTTTTTCTGCTACTTTAAATGCATAATCTGGATGTGTATTTAATCCTGTCCCAACTGCTGTTCCCCCAAGTGGAATTTCATAAAGTCTTTTCAAAGCATCATTAATTCTTGCAAGACCATTTGTTAATTGTTGTGCATAACCAGAAAATTCCTGTCCCAATGTTAATGGAGTTGCATCCATTAAATGTGTTCTTCCAATTTTGATAATATCTTTGAATTCTTTCGATTTGGCTTCAAGTGCGTCACGAAGTTTCGTAACCATTGGAATTAATCTGCGGTGAATTTCTTCAACTGCTGCAATATGAATTGCCGTTGGAAATGCATCATTTGTTGATTGAGCTTTGTTAACATCATCATTTGGATGGATTGGTTTTTTGCTTCCCAATATACCGCCTGCCATTTCAATTGCGCGATTTGAAATTACTTCGTTCACATTCATGTTTGTTTGAGTGCCGCTGCCAGTTTGCCAGACAACAAGAGGGAAATGTTCATTAAGTTTTCCTTCAATTACTTCTTCGGCTGCTTTTACAATTAATTCTCGTTTTTCATCTGATAACAACCCCAGTTCATTATTTGTAATTGCAGCTGCTTTTTTGACTATAGCAAGTGCTCTTATCAATTCAAATGGAAAACGTTCACCTCCAATCTTAAAATTCATAAGTGAACGTGCAGTTTGTGCACCGTAATACTTATCTGCGGGTACTTTTACTTCACCCATGCTGTCAGTTTCAATTCTGTATTCCATATTAAAACCTCATTTATGTTGTTGATTGTGTTATTATTTTGTATCTCAAATTAGATTAATGAATTATGAATTTCAATAAGTAAGAAAGTGTCCACATTTTTTGATTGCATATTTGATGAGGTGTATTATCATTACAAATTATATATGTATGAATGATTTAATAAATAAAAAATTATTCGGCTGGAATTTCTATTCTTCTTGCGCCATAAAATCTTTTTGAATAATATTTTTCATTTAAGGAAGAAATTGTAACACCAAGTTTACGGCTTGAATGGATAAATTGATTATCGCCTAAATAAATTCCAACATGACCTGGTTTTGACCTTCTACTTGTATTAAAAAAAACTAAATCACCAAATTCTAAGTCATCTCTATCTACTTTTTCACCAATTTCAAATTGTTCTTTTGCAGAGCGCGGCAGTTCAATAGAAAATGTGTTCAAAAATATTTGTCTTGTAAATCCTGAGCAGTCAATTCCGTCATTAGAGTTTCCACCGTATTTATATGGAGCATCAAGATATTTTATTACTTCAAGCAATATTTTTTCTCTGAATGTTAGAGGGACATCCGGATTGATATAATTTTTATAATTAGCAATAAATTTTTCTTTATCGATTGGATTTTCTTCAACGGGAAGTTCATCAAATTCATCTTGAGTTGTATCGGAATAAACCTGATTATTTGTTGTGTTAGTTCTTGTGGGTTTTTCAATTTGCTTTTTTAATGTATCTTTTGAAGTGAATCTGACAGATTTTTTTTGTTGTTCTTTGTTATGCTTTGATTGATTATATCTTTGCGTGCTTGAAGAAGGAACACAACCTTCAAATAAAATTAAAAATATAATTCCTATTAAAAATGATTTTATTAATCTAATAAGCATGGCAGAAGTATTTATCCCAGATAAGCTCTTAAATTTTTGCTTCTTGATGTATGCCGTAATCTTCTAATTGCTTTTTCTTTTATTTGACGAACTCTTTCTCTTGTCAGATTAAATTTTTCTCCAATCTCTTCAAGTGTAAGAGAATGTTCTCCGTTTAATCCGAAATAAAGTTTTATTACTTCTGCTTCTCTGTCAGTTAAAGTAGAAAGAGCTCTTTCAATTTCTTTTTTGAGTGATTCATTCATTAATCGATAATCTGGCGAAGGAACTTCTTCGTTGGAAAGAACATCAAGAAGACGATTATCTTCTCCCTGTGCAAATGGTGCATCCATAGAAACATGTCTGCCCGAAACTCTAAGTGCATCATTTATTTCGCTTACATCCATATCAAGTTCTTGAGCTAATTCCTGAGCACTTGGTTCGCGTTCAAATTCCTGTTCAAGATTGCTGTAAGCTTTGCCAATTTTGTTTAATGCACCAACTCTGTTCAAAGGAAGGCGAACAATTCTTGATTGTTCTGCAAGAGCTTGAAGAATGGATTGTCTAATCCACCAGACTGCATAAGAGATAAATTTAAATCCGCGAGTTTCGTCAAATCTTTTAGCAGCTTTAATTAAACCGAGATTTCCCTCATTTATTAAATCACCAAGTGATAATCCCTGATTTTGATATTGTTTTGCAACTGAAACTACAAAACGCAGATTGGCTTTTACAAGCTTTTCGAGAGCTTTTTCATCTCCCTGTTTAATTCTTATTGCAAGTTCAATTTCGTCATCTGGAGTTAAGAGATCTACTTTGCCAATTTCTTGAAGATATTTGTCTAATGAAAGACTTTCACGATTTGTAAATTGTTTTGTTATCTTCACGGCAAATCTCCTATTTTTTTTCTACATAAATTGAATCTACTATTCCAACAATTGATGCATCGACTGGAGCCATATCTACATCAAGAGGAATTACTGCTTCGCTTGCAGTAACATAGTAGATTATTTCTCCTGGTCCTGCACCAATTGTATCTAAAGCGATAATTGGAGAAGAAACTTTTTGTAGTTCACCATTAAGCGGTTGAACCAATTGCATTTTGTAGCCTGTAATTGATTCATATTTTCGCGTTGCCCAAATTGTCCCGATAATTTTTCCAAGATACATTATGATTACTCTTTGATAGCAATATCTAATTTGTCTACGATTGCCATAATTACGGCATCAACAGGTTTATTTCTTGTAAAATTTGTTTGGCGTGCCGAACTGCCCTGAGCAACAAGTACAACTTCTCCAACTCCAGCTCCCACTGAATCTACAGCTATGACAGTAGATTCTTTCGGTGTATAATCAAGATTTAATTGTCGAACAATTAGAAATTTTGCTCCAACAAGATTTTCGTCTTTTTTTGTTGACCAGACTGTACCAATCACTTTTCCAAGTATCAATTACTCCCTCTTAAATTTTTTGGTTGTATAATTTTTAGATTGATTTTTTTATACCTCTCAATATCATTAGTAAGAATTATCATATCATTAATTTTTGCTATTGTACAAAACAAAGCATCACGAACGGTTGCAACTTTATTAAAAAATTCTGAAATGTTCAAACTGTAACGGGAATTTAATCCGAGTACTTTTAAGGCTTTCATGAGATTATCAACAGCGTCTTTTTCATCTTTATTTATTGCTGCAAAATATAATTCGGCTGAATTAATTACTGTTGTAAAGCAAATTCCATTCATCATGGCAATTTCTAAGTCGGAAATAGTATTTTTATCATTATGCTGCAAATGTTCCAGTAAGATATCAGTTTCGATTAAAAAATGATTTTCATTTTTCATTTAGTATAAATTCTTTCTTTAATTTCTGAGTTAATTAAACTTCCTTTTGATTTTAGAAAGTTCAATACAACAATATCGGGGAGTTGCTGCTTTAATTTTATCTGGTTGAATAAATTTATATCTAAATTAGAATTTTGTAATGCTTGTGTTGCTGCACCGTAAATCTCTATTTTAATTTCTCTAAATCCTTGATTAAAAAGTTTTTTGAGTTCTTCTAAAGGTAATTCAATAGAGCCATCACTTTTTATACTCGTTTCAAAAGAAAATAATTTTGATAAATTTTCTTCATTCATTTAAAAAGCTCCTTCCATAAAGACAATTATTTACTTTAAAAAAATGTGCAACTGTTTGAGCAACATCCGAGAATGTTTTTCTTATGCCTAAGTTTTTACCTTTTTTATTTTTTCTATAAAATAATAATGGAACATACTCACGACTGTGGTCTGTGCTTGGAGTAGTTGGGTCGTTGCCATGGTCTGCTGTGATGATTAATGCATCTGTTTCATCTAAATTTTCTAATATATTCGGTAAATGATTATCAAATTCTTTAAGTGCATTAGCAAAGCCATAAGGGTCATTTCTATGACCATAGTAAACATCAAAGTCAACAAGATTAGCAAATATAAATGAATGTGATTTTTCTTTACTTGTTAAAATAATTTTTTCAATCCCTTCAGAATTTGATTTAGTTTTAAGCTGTAATTTTATTCCTCGATAATTAAAAAGGTCATTAATTTTACCAATTGCAATTGTTTGAATTCCCTCGTTAAAAAGATAATCTAAAATTGTATAATCAAATGGGTCTAATGAAAAATCTTTTCTATTGGTTGTTCTTTGATAATTATTTGATGTGCCTACAAATGGTCTTGCAATTACTCTTGCTACTGCATTTGGGCCGATTAATACTTTTGTTCTTGCTATTTCACAAATTTCATATAATTTATTAACTGGAATAATATCTTCGTGAGCTGCAATTTGAAAAACTGAATCGGCAGAAGTGTAAACTATTGGGAATTTTGTTTTAACATGTTCATCACCAAGCTTCATTATAATTTCAGTTCCTGAAGCTGGAATATTTCCGAGAATTCCTTCGACTTTTGTTTCTTCTATGAATTTGTCAATGATTTCTTTTGGGAATCCATTTGGAAAAAGAGGAAATGGTTTTTCAATTTTTAATCCTCCAATTTCCCAATGTCCTGTAGTTGAATCTTTTCCGGCAGAAACTTCAATCATTTTACCAAATGATGCTAAAGGATTAGCTTGAGGCAAAATTCCTTTGATGGGTTCGATGTTGCCAAGACCAAGTTTTTCAAGATTTGGCAGATTAAGTCCTCCGACAAATTCTGCCATATTTGATAAAGTATTGCTTCCTTCGTCGTTATATTTTGAAGCATCGGGCAATTCACCGATGCCTAATCCATCAAGTATGATTACAATAAAATTATTCACACAGTCTCGTTAAATGCTTTTTACTGTATTGCCTCCCTTTTCGAGAGCTTTTTTAAGTGCAAGTTCAGCATTATATAGTATTTCTTTAACATCAGTTTTATTGGTAGTTGCAGCAACTCCAATTGAAACTGTAAAAGTAGTTTGACGGGAAACAACTGCAATTGGTTTGCGTGCAATTTTAATTCTTAATTTTTCTGCCCATAGAAATACATCTTTTGGTGTTGTATTGAAAAAGTAAACTGCGAAAATTCTTTCATCTAATCTGCCCCATAAATTCATTGGAGTCATTTCATCTTTTATCATTTGTGATATAGCTTTTAAGACTTTAGGGAAAGGATTCCCATCAAATAATGATTCCTGTTCAAGAAAGTCATCAATTTTTATTAATGCTAAAGCTCCGGGTAAATTTAATTCTTTGCTTCTTACAAGGTCTATTGTTAATCTTTCAATAAATGCATCGTAATTCAGAGCTTTAGTTTCAATATCGTATGTTAAAAGGTTTTTCAGAATGTTTATTGTTGAATATGAATGAAGAATGAAAGCAAAAAACTTTGTAGCATTTTTAATAAATGTTACTTCGTTATTTGTGTAAATATTTTTTTTGAGACTCTCAAAACAAAGAACGCCATAATTTTGCTCATCATAAACGAGTGGAATTGCGAGGAATGAACCATCAAAACTAACATCTTCATTTTTAGAAAATCGTGGAATGTCAATGCTTGAAGTATCGTCAATTTTTACTGGGGTGAAACTTAATATGGCTTTCCCTACAAGTGTTCCGCTTAAGTCAACTTCCAGATTTTCTCCAGCATATTTGAGTGAAGTTTTATTAATAATTCTTGCTATTTTAAATTTTTGATCGACAGGATTGTAAGCTACAAATGTAAAAACATCCCAATCGAGTAAATCTTTCATCGAATTATCGAGTGCAGAGTAAATGTCGGCTTCATTATCAAATTTTTTATCTGTACCAAGAATTCCAATTAATGCCTTGAGTCTTTGTTCTGCTTGAGTTTCAGAAAATTTTTCATCAAATAGACTGATAATTACAGAAATAATTCTAACAATTTTCCCGAGCGAATAAATCTGTTCGATTCCAAATGCATCATTAACTTTTGAATCAAGAACCAGAATACCGGTTAAATTTTTTCCGTAAAATAATGGAACTCCAACAAAACTCTTGATTCCTTGCGGTGCACTGTAATAGCGAATCACATCAGCTTCTGCATTTGGAGAAATATCAGTTAAAATTTCCGGTTCTTCTTTCTGAACAATTTTCCCGAGTATATCATCTTCTAAATCAAATTTTTGTTTGGTTATTTGAGATGAACTTGAAATATATCTCTCAAGTGTCAATCTTTTTCGATTTTTGTTATACCAGAAAAATGCTGCAGTATGAGCCATAAAAGCATCTTTGACTACACTCAATATTTTTTCTAATACGAAACCAAATTGTTCATCTTGACTTACATCTTTTGGTAATTCTTCGCGAACAATTTTATCAAAGTTTTCTTTGAAATCAGGCGGTTTGAAAAAATCTTTGTTTGTTCTTGCTACCGATGGTGTAAAATTTTCTGCAGTTATTACTTCAATGTTTTTTACTGGTGATATGATTTTAAATTCTTCCCCATCATCAGGTTCGTAAGCAATTTTTGATTCATTAATTTTTGATGAGCTTTCATCAGGTTTTTCATATTCAGAAGTTTCAGATTTTGTATCTCTAAGAAAAATTATAAAGCCTACATAAATTAAAAGTATAACCCCAGAAATAATTTTTAGAAGTGAATCATCTGTTAGAAATGGAATGATTATTAAGATGGGAATGAAAATAAAAATTAACAATCTTTTTCGATATTTATCAGATAATCCCATCTTTCACCAGTTAATTCAAATAATTAATTCAAAATTTTATTCAATAATAATAAAGTTTTGTGAATTTTTCATGAAAGCATCAACTTTGAAAGAAGTTTTACAATATCTTTTTTGCCTGTATTCTTTAGTGATGAATATAAAAATGCATTTGTGCCAAATATTAATTCAGGAAAAAACTTATTAATATTATTTTTCAGCAAAGCAATTTCTGACTGTTTTAGTTTGTCAATTTTATTGAATATAACATAATAAGGAATGTTTTTGCTTCTCAAATATTCATTTAACATAAAGTCAAGAGGCATGGGGTCGTATCTGCTGTCAATTAAATGAAAAGCTAAAGCTATGTTTTTATTCAGCTCGATATAAGATTCAATTATTTTTTGCCATTCAATTCTTTCTTTGCGAGATACTTTTGCATATCCAAAACCCGGTAGGTCAACAATATAAAATTTATCCTCTACGAGATAATAATTTAACGACCTTGTTTTACCTGGCGTGGAACTTGTTTTAGCTACTTTCAAAGGCGAAAAAATTGAATTAATAAATGAAGATTTGCCAACATTAGACCTGCCGCATAAAATTACAGTCGGGAGTTCTCTTTTTGGCAAATCATCAAGTTTATAAACAGACTTAATGAATTCAATTTTTCTCATGACAATTTCTATTAAATTATATTTAATGCAAACGAAAAGATAATAAAGTCATTCCAAAATTATTCTTTATTAAAGTAGAAATTTTATATAATGTTGTTTATGGAATAAATTCAAATTATTTTAATTACGAATCCGATTTTTCAAAAATTCTACATAAAATGTTATTGATAAAAAAAATTATTTCTTGTATTATTGAAACGGTATAATTAATTTTGAAATGATAATACATTTATTAAAATGTTGCTTACTCATTACTTACTGATTATTATGATATGCCAATCATACTAGTTGTTTATCTTATTGGTCTTGAAAATTATATATGTAAATAAAGGGGTATAATTAATGGAACAACTATCGAATAATAAACAGACCGAATCAGAAATATTAGTTGATTATAAAAATCCAAAACTCTCACCTGAAAAAAGAACAGCTGATTTAATTAAGAGAATGACTCTGGAAGAGAAAGTTGCTCAGATGTTGTGCATTTGGGAAGATAAAAAAACAATTTTTTATGACGAGAATGGAAATTTTAGTTTAGAAAAGATAAGGAAACATCTTAGTAATGGAATTGGACAGATTGCAAGATTGAGCGATACAAATGGAGGTTTAACTCCAACAGAAATGGTAGAAATGGCAAATACTCTTCAGAGATTTTTTGTTGAAGAAACAAGATTGGGTATTCCTGTAATTTTTCATGAAGAATGTCTGCATGGTTTAGCAGCTAAAGAAGCAACGAGCTATCCCGTGCCTATTGGTTTGGCTTCAACTTTCAATACAAAGTTGGTAGAAAAAATATTTTCAGCTATTGCTGAGGATGCAAGAACAAGAGGAGTTCATCAAGCATTAACTCCTGTTTTAGATGTTGCTCGGGACCCAAGATGGGGACGTGTAGAAGAAACTTTTGGAGAAGACCCTTATCTAATTGCTCAAATGGGAATTGCTGCTGTTAAAGGATTACAGGGAGATGGAAAATTTTATGACCAAAATAAAGTTATTGCCACTTTAAAACATTTTGCTGCACATGGACAACCTGAATCTGGAATAAATTGTGCCCCGGCAAATTTTTCTGAGAGACTATTGAGAGATGTATTTTTATATCCATTTAAAGAAGTAATTAAAAAAGCTAATGCCGTTAGTGTTATGGCTTCTTATAATGAAATTGATGGAGTTCCTTCTCATGCCAATAAATGGTTGTTGAAAAAAGTTTTGAGAGATGAATGGAATTTTAAAGGCTATGTTGTTTCTGATTATTATGCAATTAAAGAATTAAATATCAGAGAAGAAGCATTAAGTCACTCAGTAGCTAAGGATAAAGCAGAAGCAGCAAAATTAGCAGTTGAAGCAGGTGTAAATATCGAATTCCCAAATCCAGATTGTTATTTGAATCTTATTGAATTAGTTAAAAGCGGAATAATTCAGGAATCTGATATTGATGAATTAATTGAACCTATGCTTAGATATAAATTTCAACTTGGTTTATTTGATAATCCATACATTCAAACAACAAATAATCAATTTGAAGAAAAATTAATCAAGGATAGAGAATTAGCTTTACAGGCTGCAAGAGAAACAATTGTATTACTGAAAAATGAGAATAATATTCTTCCACTAAAAAATGTTAAGAGTATAGCAGTAATTGGACCAAATGCTGATAGAGTTTTACTTGGTGGATATCACGGTACTCCAAAATTTTATTCATCTGTATATCAGGGAATAAAAGAAAAAGCTAATAATAATATTGAAGTACTTTATAGTGAGGGATGCAAAATTACAATTGGTGGTTCGTGGAACGAAGACGAAGTAATGTTGCCAAAACCTGAAGATGATGAATTACTTATAAAAGAAGCAATTGAAGTAGCAAAGAAAGCAGAAGTTATAGTTCTTGCTATTGGAGGCAATGAACAAACATCAAGAGAAGCATGGAGTAAAACTCATCTTGGGGATAGACCAAATCTCGACCTTGTGGGAAGACAAAATAAATTAGTTGAAGAAATGCTAAAATTAGGTAAACCAGTAATTGTGCTTCTCTTTAATGGTAGACCTAATTCAATTAATTTTATTAAAGAAAATGCACATGCAATTCTTGAATGCTGGTATCTTGGACAGGAAACAGGAAAAGCTGTAGCTGATGTATTGTTCGGTGATTATAATCCAAGTGGTAAATTGCCAATCTCAATCCCAAGGTCTGCTGGTCATATTCCTTGTTATTACAATTATAAACCATCTGCAAGAAGAGGATATTTATTTGATGATGTTACTCCTTTATTCCCATTTGGTTATGGAATGAGTTATACAAAATTCAAATTTATTAATCATAGACTTGCAAAAGATAAAATTAAACTTGGTGAAACCACTCAATTATCTGTTGTCGTTCAGAATATTGGGGACATGGCTGGCGAAGAAGTTGTACAGTTGTATATTAGAGATATATTCAGTTCTGTAACAAGACCTGTAAAAGAATTAAAAGGATTCAAAAAAGTTAAACTGCAGCCAAGTGAATCAAAAACTGTAATATTTGATATAACACCAGAACTTCTTTCATTTACTAACATTGATATGCAATACACAGTTGAACCAGGAGAATTTGAAATTATGGTTGGAAATTCATCAAGAGACGAAGATTTGTTGAAGACAATTTTAACTGTAGAATGATGAAAAAAAAATAATATAAATTACTGATAGTTCATTATAACTGCCCCAATTCAGGCAGGTATAGAATGAGAAATTAATATGAAAAAAATTATAAAAACAAATAAGCACTTAACTGCAGGCAATAATAAGTGCAGAACTTTAAATCAATTTACTAAAGATAACCATCTTAGCAACCCTGTATTAATTGATAACTTATTACTAATTAATTTTATTAATCTTTTATTACTGCAAAATAACACTCATAATAATTTCTCAAGCTTTCAGTCTTATTCTAAAATCTTATATGATTTTTATTTATCAATGTATATCACAAATATATTTTATGCTAAACGATTTTGGGCTATATCAATATCAAATAAAAAAATATAATTAAGAAGGAGGCTATATGCTTCGAAAGTATACTATAGGCTTATTTAAAATCTGTATGATAATATTATTGATTTTTAGTCAATCTGTGATTGCACAAAATCGTGGTTCGATTAAAGGTTTTGTGTATGATAAGGATACTAAAGAACCACTGCCAGGGGCAAATGTTTTAATCAAAGGGACCTCACTTGGTGCAGCATGTAATCTCGATGGAGAATATATTATTAGAAATATACCTGCTGGCAAGCACACAGTTACTGTTTCTTATATTGGTTATGAATCACAAACTATGGATGTAGAAATACAGGCAAATAGAACATTATCTCAAAATTTTTATCTAAAACTAACAACAATTCAAGGGCAAGATATTATAATAACAGCACAGGCACAGGGACAATTAGCTGCCATTAATCAACAGCTTACATCAGATAAAATTGTAAATGTTGTTTCTGAAGCAAGAATTCAAGAACTACCCGACTTTAATGCCGCAGCTGCATTAAGCCGTTTACCAGGAATCACTACAACTAAGAGTTCTGGAGAAGATAACAAAGTAGTTATTCGTGGTTTATCACCAAAATACAATTCAATTGAAGTAGAAGGGGTAAAACTTTCGGCTACTGGTAGTTCTTCTATTGGTCTTACATCAGATCCCTATGTAGCAACTGGAGGATTAAATAATGACCGTAGTGTAGACTTAAGTATGATTTCTCCTTATATGTTAAGAACAATTGCAGTTTATAAATCATTAACACCTGATATGAATGCAAATTCAATTGGTGGAACTGTTAATATGGAATTAAGAGAAGCTCCTGCTGGATTTCACTGGAATGTGTTATGGCAGCAAGGTTATACTGCAAAGAGTAAGTATTATGGGAATTATCGTGGTGTGGCTTCTGCAAGTAATAGATTCTTTAATAATAAGTTGGGTGTTTATGCATTGATAAATTTAGAGGCATACGATAGAAATTCAGATAATATGAATGCTGATTATAGTCTTGCAGCTGAAGAGGCTCAAATCGACCCAACTACAGGCTTTCGTCCTGTAAAAGTATCATCTGTAACGTTCAATCGTCACTTGGAGACAAGACAACGTTATGGTGCTAACTTAATTTTAGATTACAATATACCAAATGGGTCAATCAAACTAGTTAATATGTTTGCCAGATTGAATTCAGATTTTACCGAACATCGACAAACTATAAATTATGACAATGGAAGAATGGAATGGCAATTAAGGTCCGGCGAAAATATAATTGACCAGCAAATGAATTCTATTAAATTAGATTATGATTTGAGCTTTATGACATTAGATTTATCAGCAAGTTATACTTCAGCATCAAATAATTTGGAAAATTCTCCTGTATTTAATTTTAATCAAACAGATGCTCTACAAGCTGGTGTTAAAAGAGATAATATCAAACCCGAAGATTTAACATATCTTCTAACACAATATAAAGGTGCTAATGAAGTAGTTTTAAGAAGCGGTAATCTTTTTAGCAATTTTTATAATGAAAAGAAATATTCTTTGAAGGGTGATATTGAAGTGCCTTTTAATTTCTTTAATTTCATAAATGGTTCATTAAAGTTTGGTGGGTACTTTTATGACCAGAAAAACAGCACTGACCAGGAATCTCCGTATTTAGGTTTTAATGGAAATGCTAACTCAACTGATAATGATATTCAAACAAATTTAATGAGGACTATTAAAAATCAATTTGGGATTTCTACAAATACAAGAGGTGAATTAGTAGGCAGTTCCTTTATTGATAATGATAGCAAGCTATATGATCCTTTCCTCGATAATAAATATGGCTCAATATTTTATGTAGCCAATAAAGGAGTATTAAATGATATATTGAATTACATTATTGGACGGCCAGAATTTGATGCTTCTAATAAAGAATACAGTTCGGGTGATAAAGGTGGCTGGTATAATGGTCCATATCAAAAATTAACTAATGATTACAACTATAAAGAAAAATATTATGCTTCATATATAATGTCGAAAATTAATTTCTTGAATTTTATGATTATTGGTGGTGTCCGCTATGAAAAAGTTAAATCTGAATACTTCGCTTATAATGCCAGAGATATGAGAAATGCTCAAGCTCAAATTATGTATGATACTACTTCCTATAAACAAAATGAATTCTTACTCCCAATGGTTCAAACAAAATATAATCCATTTAAATGGCTGGATGTTCGTTATGCATATACACAAACTCTTTCAAGACCAGATTATCATTTAATTAGTCCCAAATTTACAATTACACAAAATAATCAAATATATACAGGCAATCCTGATTTAAAACCTGCAAGAGCTTTTAATCACGATCTTAGTTTTACATTCCATAGTAATGGAATAGGACTTTTGACAATTGGCGGGTTCTATAAAACAATAAAAGATTTTGTTTACAATGCTACTTACCAATTGGATGCTGCAGAAGGTGCCGGTATTGATTCATTACGCCGTTATCAAATTATCAGAGATGGTTCTTTGGTAGTAACTCCTGTTATCAATCAGACAACAAAAAAATCGAATGCTACTGTATTTCGTCCATTGAATAATCCTTATGATGCTATTGTAAAAGGTTTAGAGCTTGACTTCCAGCATACATTCTGGTATTTGCCTTATCCATTTAATGGTTTGTTGATAGGTGTAAATTATTCCAGAATTTATTCTCAAACCAGATATCCATTCTATGATGTTAAGGTTAAAATAGTAGGACGTGAAAGAATCCCTATTCTGGTAGATAGTTCTGCTGTTGGTCGTTTAATAGACCAACCTAACCATGTATTGAATGCATTTATTGGTTTTGATTATAAAGATTTTTCTGTTAGATTCTCATTTGTTTATAATGACCAGGTAACAACAGGCAACGGTGGAAGATATCCAGAAAATGATTCTTATGCTAAAGATTATTTCAGAGTTGATTTTTCAGCTCGTCAAAAATTACCAATATTCAATAGTGAATTATACTTAGATTTCAATAACTTGAACAATGCGAATATACAGTCTATTCAAAGGTCAATAGGTGGATTTACCAATATTCAGAATTATGGTTTAGTAGCAAATGTTGGTATTAGAGTAAGATATTGAATTTAATAAATTTATAACTCATAACTAAAAAGGAGTGCAATATGAAAAAATTAATATTAATACTATCATTAGTTATTTTGAGCAGCTTTATTTATGCTCAGAAAAAAGATACGGTAGTAGTTCCAGGTTTTTATGAAACAAATAAATATGGTACTCTAAATGATGCAATACAGGAAGCAATACAAAAAGGGACAATAAATAATACAGTATTTAAGCTCAAACCATATGAAGTATATGTTCTAAGTAGAAGTATTTATTTAGACCATGGACAAAATCTGGAACTATATGCACCTAAACCTGGCAAAACTCAGGAAAGTGCTCCACCTCAAATTGTGTGGACTGAAGAAGGAATTGATAGACAATATATAATTCAAAGTTATGGTGATGTTAAAGCAACAAATATTTGGTTCCGTTATGCTGACTTTTTAGGTAATAAATTAATGACCTCAATTACTTTTGAGAATCAAAATGATGCTAATGACCCTGAAAGAGGTGAGTTCGATGGCTGTCTTTTTGATTATGCTGGCATTGGTGCTGAATCTGCAGGGGCTATTTGCGTAAAAGCAAATCATTTTGTAGGTAAATTTAATAATTGTTACTGGAGAAATAATTCTGATAATCATTTTAGATATTATGGTAGAGCAGTATCATTCCCATATCAAAGTTCAGGCTGGCATTACGACACTTTATTCTTTGAGAATTGTACTTTTACAAATATAAGTCGTCTTGTAATGCAAGAGGGGAATGAATATAGTGATAATGTTTATATAAATCATTGCACAGTATTAAATACAATTGAGTGGGTATTCCAATCTGCAGGCTGGATTAGAAATGCAGTAATTACAAATTCTCTATTTATTAACCCATATATGTATGGATATCGTGCTTATGATGTATGTCCATCTGGTATGACATACAATGATTTCCTTGCAGGCAAGTGTAATTCTCCGGGTGGTGGATTAATTAATGGAATTACCCCTGTTGATTCATTTGGATTCAAGGTTGATTTTACAGATTTCGACAGAAAAATATTTATTGGAAATATTGATTATGCATATCAGGATTGGATGCTTGATTGGTATAAGAACAGTGATTGGAGCAAAGAGCGTATAAGAAATAGAGAGCAGATGTTATTGTTTAATCCAGCTCCAATGTTAGGTAAAAATGAAATTAGATTTATTGATTCTGTTGATGCCAATGGCAAAAAAGTATTTAAGACAATTAATGTTGACTGGCAAACTATTTATAATAAAGACCCACAATTTATTGTACCTGCAACTAATTTAGATGCTGCAAAACAGTTCATTATGTATAAATGGTGGAATAATGCCGATATTGACTGGTCTTATGAACCTGAAGCCGGATTTAAGCAAACATGGCCATTACCAGAAAATTTAGCATATACAGATTCTGAATTATTGACAGCAGCAATGGGTGGATATCCTCTCGGAGATTTGAATTGGTTCCCGGATAAATATGAACAATGGAAAGCTAATCAACGTGCAAAAGAATGGGCAACAATAAATAATTGGCTAACTTATGGTTCACCTAATCCAAGCAGTGTAAAAGAATTACCAGGTGCATTGCCAAATAATTATGTCCTTGAACAAAATTATCCTAATCCATTCAATCCTGTAACAAATATTAAGTATTCAATTCCAAAAGCTGGTTTTGTTACTTTAAAAGTATATAATCTTTTAGGACAGGAAGTTGCTACAATTTTTGAAGGTAATCAAAATGCAGGAAACTATATAGCTACATTTGATGCTTCTAATTTATCAAGCGGTGTTTATATGTATCGCTTAGAATCTGAAAATGTATCTATTACAAAGAAACTTGTATTAATAAAATAATTGAGATACAAGCTGTTGTTCTTTACTTAATAAATAAAATTTCTCTAAAAAATCAGGAGGAGAAAAAATATGTTAAAAAAACTAAAACTATTATTATTAGCAACTTTCTGGATTTCATCAGCACTGCTTGCACAGGAAGTAGTGCTTTCTGATGAATTCGACAATGGAGATAGTAAGTGGAACACTGGCTGGATTGATAATGCAACAACCAGTGTAACTGTAGCAATTGACAATACAGGAAAACTTTCTGGTGCTAATTCATACAAACTTACTATCACAAAAGGCGGCGTTGAAATGTGGAGAGTTCAACGCGTAGCTGATTTACCTCTTGTTGCTGGTTATAAGTATACTCTATCTTTTATGGCAGTTGCAAGTAAAAATGCAAAAATTAATGCTCTTTTTGAAATTAAAGGTTCTCCTTATACAAAATATTTGAATGATACTGCAAATGTAACCACAACGCCTCAAACATTTACATATGAAATGACTGCTACTATTAATGTTCCGGATAATCAAGTAAAATTACATTTTGGCAGTGCTTATAATGATAATACTACTATCTGGATTGACAAAATAATCGTTACAAGAATGCCAGACCCCTCATTTGTAACATTGTGGGGTTCAACACCTTCAAGAGGTGATGGCTGGCCAATTTTAAATAGACAAGATACTCCTCCTGGCAACGCTGGTATGGGTGCAGATGGTCCTCCACCAAAATGGGCAACAATTCGTGGTGGCTTTGGAAGGACTATTGAAGCTACAACAGAAAAGGCAATTGTAGTTACTGGCCAATTTGAATATGAGGGTGATGGACCTGGTGCAAGTTATGTTCCTTTAAGATATGCTTTAACTTATTGGACTGATGAAGGACAATTAATTAAACAATATACAGATTCTGCAAGATGGACAGGCACTGGTGTTCATTATGGTTATGAATTTACACCACGATCAGCAGGGACAGATATTGCTAATGGAGCCGGCGGAGCTGGAACTATATGGACTATTAATGGTGGAGGAGGTTGGAATAGTACCTGGAGTAATAATGGTAAACCATTAGCTATAATTACTCAAAAACCTGCTCTCGCTGAAATTGTCGCTGGTAAATATGATTTTGCTATATCTGTACGTCCATTACCAGATGGAACTAATGAGATTCGTTGGTATATGTATCATGTTGATAAAAAATATTGGTTCGGTGGTACTGTAATTGACCCTGAAAAAGTCTCTACAAAGTTTAATGGTATATGCTTTGGAGTTGGCGATGGTATTAAAACCAAAATGAAAGCTTTCAAATTATATGGAGTTCGAGTAGAACTTGGAAATCCAATTACTGTTCCAGAAGCTCCATGGCAAGCTTATTATATTGATGATTGGGGTAAGTTTGTAAGATTTAGCCCTACAGCTGAGTTTGTTCCAGGGGATGTTGTGGGTAATGCAGGTGTAAAAGGTAAAGATGGCGGTCAAATACCAAGCAATCAAGGCTGGACAGCTATAAGAGGCGCATTTAAAGAACCCGTAACAGCAACACTTTCAAAGGCAATTATAGTTAAAGGGAAAATTAGATTTGAAGGTGCAGGACCAAGTACATGGAGTGCATTAAGATATGGTATCTTTTATCATGATAGTGCAAAGACACTTCAGAACAAAGGGACACCTGATGCTTCATGGACAGGTAAAGAAAATTATGCAAGAGGATACTTGTTAACACCCCAAAGTGATGCTAATGAATTGCCAGGTTGGGCCGCAGGAGGAGCAGGTCACGCTGGTGTTGTTAGAAATGGTAACTGGATTAGTACTTACGGAAATAATTTGGCCTTGGGACCTGTATATCAAAAACCATCAGGTGCAATATTTAAAGAAGGTACATATAATTTTGCAATTTCTGTTCAACCAAAAGCTGATGGGACAAAAGAATTAAGGTTCTATATTGTTAGAGAAGATAATAGTTATTGGTGGGGTGGAACTTTCATAGATACTACAACTATAGCTCCAACATTTAATGGTGTTTGCTTCGGATTAAACGGTGGAAATGGTGCAGAAAACAATCCACTGAAAGGGATGTATTTAGAAGATGTTATGGTTGATATGGGAGCTCCAATTGAAATACCAGAAGCTCCATGGCAGGCTTATTATGTTGAAAATTGGGGATTTATAGGCGCAAAAACAGGTGGCTGGAAATTAACTCCAGGTGATGTAATTGGAAATGCTACAATTTCTGGAAATAGGAAATCATATGGTTGGTCAGCTGTAAGAGGAGCATTCATCGATCCTGTTGATTTAACAACTAAAAAAGCATTGATTGTCACAGGTAAAATGGAATTAATCGGCGGTGGTTTCGAAGGCTGGTCATCTCTTAGAATTGGATTAACTTATAATCCAAATCCAGGCAAACTCAATCAAACTGAAAATGGATATGAATGGAGTGGTTCAGAAGCTGGCAACACTGGATATCTGTTTATTCCTCATAGTGGTAAAAATGACTTAACTGCCTGGGGTGATGGAAGCAGCAAAGGAACCGTTGGAGTTGTTGTTAATAATACATGGCTCGAAACATTTGGTGCAGATAATTATGTAATTTCTGATATCCGTCAAAAACCAAAGAATGCTGTAGCTACAGCTGGTATGTATAACTTTGCATTTTCCATTCAACCCAAAGAATCTGGTAAAACAGAAGTTCGTTTCTTGATTAGCAAAGAAGGCGGCTCATATAATTTTGGTGGAATTGTTTTGGATAATAAAAACAGTGTAAAGAAAATCAACAGCATTAATTTTGCACTCAGCAATCTTGCCAATGCTGTTAAACTTAATTTGTATGATGTTCAGGTTGATATGGGTGCACCTATTGTTGTACCAGATTCAATAGTTTCTGTAAGAGAATTAGCTACTGGAGAAATTCCGACAGATTATATCCTCAGCCAGAATTATCCAAATCCATTCAATCCATCTACTACAATTGAATTTGGTTTGCCAAAGAGTGAATATGTAAAACTTGTTGTTTATGATGTATTAGGAAGACAAGTTGCTGAATTAGTTAACGACAACCTGAATGCAGGATATTACAAAGTTAACTTTGATGCTTCTAATCTTTCATCAGGTGTATACTTCTATTCACTGAAAGCTGGTGATTTTGTAAGTGTTAAGAAATTGATACTTATGAAATAATTATTTGATTTTCGACAGTAATATTATTTATACAGCCCGCTTCTATGCGGGCTGTATTTTAATTTCGCTTTTATGTTTAATACTTATGGATTAAAAATGATTTCTTATAGAGCAACAAAAATTCTAATAACCGCTTCTATTTTATTTTTCTTTTTAATAATTAATCAAAGAATATTTAGTCAATCACTGGCTGAAGGCAAAGAAAAATTTCTTGGTGCTGCAACAAGTAGCTACTTATGGCGTTATTTTGATAAATACTGGAATCAAATTACTCCTGGAAATGATGGCAAATGGGGTTCAGTAGAACCTATTCGTGGAGTGTATAATTGGACTAACTTAGATAAGATTTATAATTTCGCTGTAAATAGAGGGTTACTATTTAAAGAACATACTTTAGTGTGGGGACAGCAGGAACCTTCATGGATTAAATCTCTTGATACAGCTCAACAACGTCAGGCAGTTGAAAACTGGATTAAAGCTATTGGTGAAAGATATCCTAAAATGGCACTCGTTGATGTAGTTAATGAACCTTTTCATGCACCACCTTCATACAAAGAAGCACTTGGTGGAAATGGTTCAACTGGCTGGGATTGGGTAATTCGTGCTTTTGAATTAGCAAGAAAATATTGTCCTCCTACAGCACAGCTTTTATTGAATGAATATAATGTTCTCCATGATAACCTTACTACAACTAACTACATTAAATTAATTGAATTATTGAAAAACAGAAATTTAATTGACGGCATTGGAATACAAGGCCATTATTTTGAATTTCGCAGCGAAACGGATGCAACGACTAATAAATATGTTTATAACATCAATACTATAAAATCCAATCTTGAAAGACTTGCTGCTACTGGTCTTCCAATTTACATTACAGAATTTGATATTGATGAATTTAATGACCAGGCTCAGCTTGAACAATATAAAATTTATTTTCCAATTTTCTGGTCTCATCCTCAAGTTAAAGGAATAACTTTCTGGGGTTATATTCAAGGGGATGTATGGTCTGCCCATCCTTATACTTATTTAATTTTATCAAATAATAATGAAAGACCAGCAATGCAATGGCTTAAGCAATATGTGAATACTCCTATTCAACCTGTTCTATTGTCACCAATTGACTCTGTTAATGTTTTTAGAAATGCTACATTGAAATGGAGAAAATCTTTAAGAGCTGAATCTTATCAGGTTCAGGTATCTAAGTATAATAATTTTATCAGAATAGAGATCGATACACTTGTTCAAGATACTCTTATTAATTTAAAACCGCTTGAAGAAAACAGCACATATTACTGGCGTGTGAAAGCAATTAATTCATTTGGAGAAAGTGAATTTACTGCAGCAGTTAAGTTTACTACAGGAGATAAAATTCTTTCTATTGATGACAATTTTATAAAAACCGAATTTCATTTATACCAGAATTATCCTAATCCTTTTAATTCATCAACAGTAATTCGTTATAGTATTGATGAAAATGTTAATGTGTCTTTAACAGTTTATGATTTACTTGGGAGAAAAATTAAAACACTTGTAAACGAACAAAAAACTCCTGGTACCTATTCAATCATTTTTGATTCTTTAGATTTGGCAAGTGGTGTTTACTTCTATCAATTAAAAGCAGGTTATAAAATTTCTATTAGGAAATTAATAATTCAAAAATAATTTTGATTCATTAATAAAATATTCCTCTTGGAATTCTGATTTCAAAAAATTTTAGTTGATGCAATCTGTAATTGGTACTTCAAGCAAAAAATAAACAATCATATTGTATTAAAATGATTACTAAAATTATTTCTCAGCTTTTATTAGCAATATTTATTTTTTCATCAACATACTCACAACAATTATTAGTTAATAGTGCAAATGATGTTCGACAAAAAATTTTAATCAATAACGGATGGCGTTTTTATAAATATGAATCACTCGAGAATGCGGATAGTTTGATATACGATGTGAGACCTGATGTAAAAAATTATGATGATAATAAACCTGCCGATGCTATGCCGACTGAACCTCAAGTTGTTAATGTTAATAAAATGGTTCTTAAACTCTGGATATTACCAACAGGAAATGAGTTTATAAAAGATACTGCTAAACATTATAAAAAGCCTGCGGGTAATCCTGGCGGTGATTTTCCATTTGTATTAAAAGATTACGATGATAGTTTGTGGGAAAAGATTAATTTACCTCATGATTGGGCTATCAAGGGACCATTTTTTGAAGGTAAAGATGCGGAGGTTGGCGGGAGTATGGGACGTTTACCAAGTCATGGTGTAGCTTGGTACAGAAAAAAAATTTTTATGCCTGAAAATGATAGAGGTAAAAAAATCTTTCTTGAAGTTGATGGTGCTATGTCTTATGCAATGGTCTGGGTAAATGGTCATCTTGCAGGCGGCTGGCCTTATGGATATGCTTCCTGGTATTTGGATATTACTCATTACATCAATTATGGTGACGAAAACATAATTGCAATTCGATTAGATAATCCTCCTAATTCATCTCGATGGTATCCTGGAGGAGGAATTTATAGAAATGTATGGTTAACAAAAACTAATCCCGTTCACATAAATCATTGTGGTACTTATATAACAACACGTAATGTATCTAAATTATCAGCAACAGTTAATCTAAAAGTAATTATAAAAAATGATTCAAATAATAATGCTACTATTGCAACAGTTACAAAAATTTATGCTTTGGATGATAAAGGTGAAAAAATTCGTAATGCGGCAGCAAGTTTTAAACCTGTTAAACTCGAAATTACTAAAGGCAAAACAGTAGAAATTTCAGATTCTGTTTTAATTAAGAAACCAAAATTATGGGGACCTCTTCCTGCTCAAAAACCAAATTTATATGTAGCAGTCACAGAATTATATGTTGATGGCAAACTCATTGATTATTACGAAACAAAATTTGGTATTCGTTCAATTGAATTCAATCCTGACAAAGGCATTTTTATAAATGGTAAAAAAGTAAAAATAAATGGAGTAAATCTGCATCACGACCTTGGAGCATTAGGCACTGCATTTAATAAGAGAGCAGCTGAACGTCAACTTGAAATACTTCGTGAAATGGGATGCAATGCTATTCGTTTTGCTCACAATCCACCCGCTCCAGAATTTCTTGAATTGACTGATAAAATGGGATTTTTAGTTATTGATGAAATATTTGATGTCTGGGAAAGAAAAAAAACTCCTCTAGATTTTCATCTTATTTTTCCTGAATGGCATGAGCAGGATTTAAGAGCATTTATTCGTAGAGATAGAAATCATCCTTCTGTAATTATCTGGAGCGTTGGGAATGAAGTAGGTGAACAATATACAGGTGAACAAGGAGCATCAATTGCACAAAGATTACTAAACATAGCTAAAGAAGAAGATTCAACTCGACCAATAACTGCTGCAATGAATTATGCAAAACCAGATATGCCTTTTTCAAAAGTCTGGGATATTATCAGTCTTAATTATCAAGGGGAAGGAATAAGAAATGCACCTGCATATTCACATTTGAAAGGTATAAAAACTGAACCGCTTTATTTGGCATTCCACAAAAAATTTCCGGATAAAGTTATTCTAAGCAGTGAAAATGCAGCAGCATTAAGCACTCGCGGCACATATCTTTTCCCTGTTTATGATGGCATTAGTGCACCTGTTAGTGATAGTACAGGTGGAGATTCACAAAAAAAATATGTAAGTGCTTATGAATTATATACTGCAGATTTCGGTTCATCTGCAGATAAAGTTTTTGCTACTCTTGACCAAAATCCTTTTGTAGCTGGTGGATTTGTCTGGAGCGGGTGGGATTATCTTGGTGAACCAACTCCTTATTACGAATCACGCAGTTCATATTTTGGAATTATTGACTTAGCAGGATTTAAAAAAGACCGATTCTATTTGTATCAATCATACTGGAAGCCTGACTTTCCAATGGCTCATATTTTACCGCATTGGAATTGGCCAGAACGAATAGGTAAAGTTACTCCAGTTCATGTTTTTACTTCAGGTGACGAAGCAGAATTATTTCTTAATGGTAAATCACTTGGTAAAAAGAAAAAAGGTCAATATGAATACCGTCTGCGCTGGGACGATATAAAATATGAACCGGGTGAATTAAAAGTAATTGCTTATAAAAATGGCAAAGTATGGGCTCAAGATGTAGTTAGAACTTCTTTAGAACCGGCTCAATTAAATTTAGAAGCAGATAGAAAAATTATAAAAGCAGATGGAGAAGATTTATCATTTATTATACTTAAAATATTAGATAAAAATGGGAATGTTGTTCCCACTGCATCAAATGAAATTAAATTTGAAATAGAAGGACCTGGTGAAATAGTTGCAACCGATAATGGAAATCCAACAGACATGAGACCATTTCCTTCGAATGTTAGAAATGCATTCAATGGATATGCTTTGGCAATTGTTCGTTCAAAATATAATGAACATGGTAAAATAAAAATTACTGCAAAAGCTGAAGGATTAAAAGAAGCAAATATTATTATTGAAAGTAAGTTGATGAATCAAAAATAATTTTATCAATCGTAAATTCTTTAACTGTTATTCAAAAACTTAGCAGGAATTAATATGAATATTAAATTGCGAATTCTTTTTGTAATTAATTATTTCATTTTTTCTATTTCACTTTATTCTCAAACATTATCAATAAATGGTAAAATTACTGCATCGAGATTTCCTGTTAAAGAAGCAATAGTAACTTTTATTGATAATTCAGATACTACAAAAAAATATACGTCATTAACAGATAATTCAGGAAATTATAAAATTGATATTCTTACTTCCGTAGCAGACAATCCAAATGAAATCCCTGCTGATTTTGTTCTTGGTCAAAATTATCCTAATCCTTTTTCATCTTCTACTTCTATTCCATATGGCTTAAATAAAGAATCTGATGTTCAGATTACAATCTATGATGTACTTGGTAGAGTTGTTAGAAAATTTAATGCTGGTGTACAACCGAGAGGCATTTATAATATTTTGTGGGATGGCAGAAATAATTCTGGACAAAAAGTAGCTAACGGAATTTATTTCTATAAACTTGATGCAGGCAGCGAATCGCAAGTTAAAAAAATGATATTTACTCAAAATGCAAACGCACTTGTGCCATTGAATTATTCTTTTTCAATGAAGAATGTTGATTTTAATAATTCATCAAAAAAATTCCAGAGCACAACATATAAAGTGAGAATTCAAAATGGTGAAAATACTACACCAGTAATAGTTCCTCTTGAATATGATAAAATTGTAATTAATCGTGATACTACAATTAACTTTTCGATAAATTATATTACTACTTTATCAATTAATCCTGAAAAAACTTATCAGATTATAAGAGGTTTTGGAGCTGCAAATATTGTACAGTGGCGAGCAGACATGACCGATTCAGAAATTGAAACTGCATTTGGAAAAGGAGAAGGACAACTTGGTTTTACAATTTTAAGAATCAGAATTCAACCCGATAGTAATTCTTGGTATACAAATGTTGCAACAGCAAAAAAAGCATATGAAAAAGGGGCAATCATTATTGCATCTCCCTGGAGTCCTCCTGCATCAATGAAAACAAATAACAGTCTTGTGGGTGGACAATTAAGAGAGGATGCTTATGATGATTATGCCAAACATCTTAATGCGTTTGTAAAATATATGGAAAAACAGGGGATACCAATTTATGCAGTATCAATACAGAATGAACCTGATATTCAAGTAACATATGAATCGTGCGATTGGACTGCAGAACAAATGGTAAAATTCTTAAGAGAAAATGCCTCTACGATTGAGACAAGAATAATGGCACCAGAATCATATCAATTCAGGCGTCAAATGTCTGACCCAATACTTAATGATTCAGTTGCATGCAAAAATCTTGATATTGTTGCAGGACATATTTATGGCGGCGGTTTAGCTCCTTACCCATTAGCAGAACAAAAAGGAAAAGAAATTTGGATGACTGAACATTTAACTGGAAGTGAAGAACAATATAGAGATAATCCAGTTAAATGGTCCTTAGCTTTTCCAGTAGCACAAGAAATAACCGATGTAATGCAAGCTGGAATGAGCGCATATGTTTGGTGGTATATCGTAAGATTTTATGGACCAATTAGTGATGGTGAGTATAATAGCGGTCGTAAAGGAGAAGTAACAAAAAAAGGTTATGTGATGTCACAGTTTGCAAGATTTATTAGACCTAATTATTACAGAATTGAAAGCAATATTGCACCTGCTGTAAGTAGTGTTGATGTAACTGCTTATAAGGATCCTTCATCTTCTAAAATAATAATTGTAGCTCTTAATTCAAGTAACAATGAAATACAAAATGTCTTCAGAATACAAAATAGTTCAGTTGTTTCTTTTACACCATATACAACATCAGAAAAGAAAAATTGCCAAAAGGGTAATGTGATTAATGTAATAAACAATAAATTTACTTTTACACTTGAACCGTTGAGCATAACAACATTTGTATCAGAATAATTACAAAACGAATAAAGATTAATTACTAAATGAGATTGATTAAAGGGACAAATTCTTTAATCTGTTCTTTTCAAAAAAATGTTTAATAGTAAGGTTGTGCTATGATTGTAAAACGAAAATTTATTTTGCTAATCATACTGTGAAAAATAAAAGTGATGAACTCATATTAAAAAATATGCTTAGTAAGTAGTAATAAAAAATTTAATATAGGAGTTGTTATGCATCGAACATTTTTGATTATTGCAGTATTAATTTTTTCTTTCCCAATTTATGGACAAGAGCAATTTTCAGTTCCATCAAATTGGGTAGACTATGCTTCTGCAGAATATGACATTTTCCCTAATATCACCTACTCAGTAGCAAACAATTATGAACTAAAACTCGATTTGTATTTACCTAAGAATCGAACTAATCCCTTGCCGACATTATTGCTATTCCATGGAGGCGGATGGGTTGCAGGACAAAAAGAACGAAATGTAATGCAGCTTCTTCCATATTTATCTATGGGCTGGGCAGTAATTAATGTTGAATATCGAATTGCAAAAATTTCTTTAGCTCCAGCTGCAGTTGAAGATTGCAGATGTGCACTTCGCTGGGTTTATTATCATGCAAATCAATACAATTTTGATTTGTCTAAAATTGTTTTAACTGGTGGTTCTGCGGGTGGGCATCTTGCTTTGATTACAGGCATGCTTCCGTCTCAATCAATTTTTGATAGACAATGTGCAACTCATGACAGCACTCGCTGGCAAAGTGCTTTTGAACCTCAAGTAAAAGTTGCTGCAATTATAAATTGGTATGGTATTACAGATGTCGCTGCACTTCTTGATGGACCCGATGCAAAACATTATGCAATTGAATGGTTTGGCAGTTTACAGAATAGAAAAGAACTTGCAGAACAACTATCACCAATTAATTATGTCCGTTCTAATTTGCCGCCAATTATTACAATTCATGGCGAACAGGATGATATTGTGCCTTATAGTCAAGCAGTTAAACTTCATGCTGCACTTGATAAATATGGAGTGCCTAATAAATTAATCACAATCAAAGGTGGAAAGCACGGCGGATTTAATAAAGAAACCTTAATAAAATGCTTTTCGGAAATTCGAGAGTTTCTAAAGAATAATAAAATAATTAATTCTAATTAGAAATAATTTTCAGGTGTGCCTATGAAATCAGTAAATAGTAAAATTTTTTCTTTATTCATGATAGCACAAGTTTTTTTATCCGCCTTGATTTTTCTTCAAAGTCTATCATATGCTCAGGAGAAAAATTTGTGGAATAATAAAAAGTGTGCAGTTGCATTAACTTATGATGATGCATTGAATATTCATCTCGATAAAGTTATTCCGTTATTAGATTCTTTGAATTTTAGAGCTACATTTTATATCCCGGGAAATTCTTCTGCATTCAAGAACAGAATTCAAGATTGGGCTTTAGCTTCAAAAAATGGTCACGAGTTAGGCAATCATACTTTGTTTCATCCTTGTGCGGGAAATATGCAAGGTAGAGAATGGGTAAAACCTGAATATGATTTGAATTCATACACACTTCAAAGAATAACTGATGAAATCGAAATGACTAATGTTCTGCTTGGAGCAATTGATGGAAAGAAAAACAGAACTTTTGCTTACACTTGTGGTGATATGAAAGTAGGCGATACATCTTTTGTAGATATAGTAAAAAAATATTTTGTTGCAGCACGTGGAGTGGGCGGTATAATTCAAAAAATTGATGAAATTGATTTGTTTAATATTGGATGTTATATGGTTAATGGCCAATCAGGTGAAGATTTAATTGAACTTGTCAAAAAAGCAATGAATGAAAATGCACTTTTAGTTTTTCTTTTTCATGGAGTTGGTGGAGAGCATTCAATAAATGTTTCATCGGAAGCTCATCGTAAACTTTTGTATTTTCTTAAACAAAATGAAAAAGATATTTGGGTAGCACCTTTAATTGATATCGGAGAATATTTAACAAATTATCATGATATTAAAAAATCAGCGAAATAAATAAAGAGCACGAAGTAAGCATTCAATAAAATTAATTAATAACATTTTTCGTAATTAAGGACAATTATCATGGCAAAACAATTTAAAATTTTATCCGAGAATATTATACTAATAATTTATATCAAATTGGTTGTTTTATTTTTTATATCATCACTTTATGCACAATCAGATACAATTGAAACTAATGTCCCTGCATTAAAGAATGTTTTTAAAAAAGATTTTTATATTGGTTGTCTTTTATCTTATAGACATATAGGATTTCCAACCGACCCTTATGTTTCTGGTCAGTCAGCTGTTGTTGCGCCCAACGGTGGTTATTTAATTAAATATCATATGAATAGTATGTCGCCAGGCAATAATATGAAGCCACAATATACAGTTGATATAAATGCCAGCGCTTCAGCATATTTAGCAGCAACAGATAAAGATTATGCCGATACTCATCCAATAGTAAAGTTTAACGGTGATTTAATTGCACAATTAAATTGGGCTAAAAGACAGGGATTTACATTTCGCGGCCATACATTAATCTGGCACAGCCAGACACCGGCTGAATTTTTCCGCTCAGGTTATAACATCAATGGTCCTAGATTAAGCAAAGAAAAAATGATTCAGCGTATGGAAAATTATATTAAAGAAGTAATTAGATTATTGCATGAAGGTTGGCCTGGTCTTTTAACAGCTATGGATGTAGTAAACGAAGCAGTGAATGATAACGGGGGTGATAGAACAGAAAGTGAATGGTATCAAACTTTTGGTGACAACAGTTATATCATGAAAGCTTTTGAATTAACTCGCAAATACACTATTGAATACGGTGAAACTCAAATTAAACTTTACTATAATGATTACAATACACATTTCCCTGCAAAAGCTGATGGCATTGTTAAAATTTGTAAACCAATTTTTGAAGCAGGATATTTAGATGGAATAGGAATGCAGGAACATGATGATTTAAATTCACCAACTGCATCTCAATGGATTTCTACTTACAATAAATTTTATCCAATATGTAATGAAATGGCAATTACAGAACTTGATGTAGCTACTGGTTATGCAAATCCACCTGCTTCAATTTTACAAAAGCAGGCTAATCAATATGCACAATTATTTAAATGCTTTGTTGAAAGAAGTTACTTCTCAGGTAGAGGTAAAATTATTAGTGTTTCAAAAGATGGATTAAATGACCAGTATACTTTCAAGACTAATCAATCGTCATCTCTGTGGGACAGTAAAAATAAATGTAAGCCGGCATTTTATGCAGTGGTATCCGTTGGAATGAATTACAATGCAATTGATTCACTCTTATCTGTTGTTAACACATTAAAAGAAAGTGAATATACAACTGATTCAGGGCTAAAATTAAATACTGCATTAACAAATGCCAAAAATATCATGAATAAAAATTATACAAATTCAGAATCAGCAGCTGATAGCTTATACAAAGCTAAACTTGATTTGGAAAATGCAATTAATAATTTAGTTCCAATATCTACAGATGTTACGGAAGAAGGCAATATAATTAAGAATTATTTTTTAAGTCAGAATTATCCCAATCCATTTAATCCATCAACAATAATAAGCTATCAATTACCCGAAAGAAATTTAGTAACAATAAAAGTATATGATATACTCGGCAGAGAAGTAGCAACTTTAATAAATGAATACAAAGAAGCAGGCACTTACAAAGTAGAATTTTCAGCTGATGAGTATAAACTTTCCAGCGGAATATATTTTTACACATTAAGTGCAGGAAAGAATTTTATAGTTAGAAAGATGATGCTGGCGAAATGATTTATAAATATTATCAAGATTAAAAAATTATCAAGATTACAAGGATTATAAAGATTACCAGAATTGTAACACGAAGTGCAGCTTGTGAAAAAATGTAAATCGAGATTCATCTCGATTAAATGATAAAACAATACACAAATTCTAACGAAAGAAACACTAAAAGTCATTTGAATGTAGCGAAGCGGAATGAAGAATCTCTAAGAACATGAAGGAATGATTTATAGATTCTTCGTCGTCCGCCTTACGGCGGGACTCCTCAGAATGACAGTGTAGAAGTTGAAATGTCATTCTGACTCGCCGAAGGCGAGGAAGAATCTCAAAGAACATGAAATTATGATTTTTAGATTCTTCGTCATTCGCCTTTGGCGAATTCCTCAGAATGACAGGGAAAATGTAAATGTCATTCTGAATGGAACGAAGCGGAATGAAGAATCTCCAAGAACATGAAGGAATGGTTTTAAGATTCTTCGTCGTCCGCCTTACGGCGGGACTCCTCAGAATGACAGAAAGAAAAAATATAC
>Ga0078972_1001652_pt1 | contig 81227 bp, 83 predicted proteins | sample YelNatPaOPGAMG01_FD_67568 | JGI IMG/M metagenome (GOLD analysis project Ga0078972, IMG submission 67568) | Hot spring thermophilic microbial communities from Obsidian Pool, Yellowstone National Park, USA - OP-RAMG-01 (SPADES assembly) (version 2) | ecosystem: Environmental > Aquatic > Thermal...
TCATAATCAATGAAATAAATGGTTGGTTGTTTCTTTGTTTAAGCATGTAAATTTAACAAAATTCTGTATAACTTCCACAAGTGCGAAATCTATTTTTCAACATATTGTTAGGGCTGGATTTATGAATGCTTTTGGCAATTTCTCATTTGAATTCTTAAAAGATGTAGGTTTGGTAGGCTATATACGCGTTTTCTTCTAACTCAAAACGATCGAATAGCATTTCAAATTGACCTACCGTTAAATTGGTGATCCTTATAAATTGTGTCGGATGTCGATTTATGCTTGCCTAATTCATCCTATTAAAAACGGGATATGTGACAAAATAGAATTTAAAAAGTTTCTATAATTTGATTTGATTGGTTTTTCACCTCTTCGAGTTATTTCCATTGTGTTAGGGCAATCAAAAGTTTCATCCGTGTTTTCTTGGGTTAAAACTTTTTTATACATTTGACATACCTATTGTTTTTGATATTGAATGATTGTTTTTGATCGTAATATTCTGATTATCTTTTTTATAAATACTCTTTTTTTATGCAGCACTATCAAACTCTCTTGGAAAAAGTTGAATCAAACAGTGAAACCATTGGCGTGATTGGTCTTGGATATGTAGGTTTGCCATTGGCAGTGGAATTTGCACAAGCCGGTATTCATGTGATCGGTTTTGACATGTCGCAGGCAAAAGTTGATAAAATCAACAATGGTGAAAATTACATTAAAGATATTCGTGATGTGGTGTTGCGTGAAGTGGTGGATCGAATTACGTTGAAAGCCACGACAGATTTTTCGAAGATCAAAGAATGTGATGCGTTGCTGATTTGTGTACCAACCCCTTTGGACAAGTTTCGCAAGCCTGATATGAGTTACATTGAGTCGGCTTGTATTGCTATTGGTCAAAATATGAAAGCAGGCACTTTTATCAGTTTGGAAAGTACCACTTATCCTACGACTACCGAAGACTTCATGATGCCGATCATAGAAAAACATTCCGGATTGAAGCAGGGTACTGATTTTTGGTTGGCGTATTCACCGGAACGAGTGGATCCGGGAAATGTTGATTTTCATACCAAAAATACGCCGAAAGTGATTGGCGCCATGACTCCTGAAGGATTGGAAATCGGCAAACGAATTTATTCCAAAGCCATTGATCATTTGCATGTGGTCAGTTCTCCCAGAGTAGCCGAAATGGTGAAAATTCTTGAAAATACGTACCGATTGATCAATATCAGTTTAATCAACGAAATTGCCTTGTTGTCAGGAAAAATGAATATCAATGTGTGGGAAGTTATTGATGCTGCTAAAACTAAACCTTTTGGTTTTCAGGCATTTTATCCCGGCCCAGGTATCGGAGGTCATTGCATTCCTCTTGATCCTTTTTACCTTGAACATATTGCTAAAAAATATGATTTTGAATTAAGCATGATCCATGCAGCGGGTCATATCAATATGCGAATGCCTCATTATATGTATATTAAGATTGCTACCTCGCTCAATCGTCACAAAAAAGCCGTGAATGGCAGCACGATCTTATTTTTAGGAGTAGCTTACAAGAAAGACATTGATGATGCACGCGAATCGCCGGCATTGGAAATCATGGATATCACGGCACACAAAGGCGGAACCATTTTGTATCATGATCCGTTTATTCCCTCCATTCAAACGCCGCACGGATTGTCACTTCAATCGGTAGATTTGACGGCAGAAGTTCTTGAAAAGGCTGATTGTGTTGCCATTACTACGAATCATTCGGCGTTTGACATTGCGTTTATCCAACAACATGCCAAGCTGATTGTGGACATGCGCAACATGATTAAAGAGGCAAGCGATAAAGTAACAAAGCTTTGATTCTGAAAGAAAGAAGGTAAAAGTGCGGACGACGGGACTCGAACCCACACGCCTTTCGGTACCAGATCCTAAGTCTGGCGCGGCTACCAATTACGCCACGTCCGCATTTTGAAATACAAAGATATTGATTTTTGTCAAATCTCCCAAACACAAAAAAGAGAAAGCCGCTTCGGTAAAATTGAGAGAACTCCTAATTCATAGGATTTGAGTGTCGGTGTTCTTTGTAATCTGCCGTGTCTCTCGACAACCCGAAGGTGCAGCCCGCCATTGAACATCTAAACTTTTCTCAGAGCTAATTTTCTGTTGAGTTTTCCAGTTGTCCGAAGCGACTTTCTTAACACAAAGATAATCCAATTTTTTTGAAAGTGCAACTTTGTCTTTCAAAAATTGCCTTTTTATGGCTGTTTTGCTTTGGGCAGTGCTGATATTTTGATGTCTTTAATCATCAATTGAATGGTGCTGTTCCCATTGAAATTGTTTTCTTCCAGCGTGTAACATATATCCAACGGATTCATGGCTTTTAATGCTTCGTTGAATTCACTCATTCGAAAAGCGATGCCATTCATTACATTTTCAGAACTGGCATCCACTAATTCCATTTTAATGTGTTCCTGCTCTTTTCCTACCAGTCGGCTGGTTCCGTAATCAAACACATGCTGCGTGCAAAAAACAGGTTTCATGTTTCCTGGACCATAAGGGGCAAATTGCTTCAGAATGCGGAAGAATTTTGGCGTGATTTCCTTGAATTCGATCAGGCTGTCGATTTCTAATTGGGGTTGAAGCTGTTCTTCTGTGATGGTTTCACACACATAGGCTTCAAAGCGTTCTCTGAATGCCTCCAAATTTTCTTCTTTCAATGATAACCCTGCTGCGTACATGTGACCGCCAAAATTTTCCAGTACATCGCGGCAGGAGTCAATGGCCTTGTAGATGTCATAGCCTGGCACGGAACGTGCTGATCCAGTGACTAATCCGTTGGATAACGTCAGCACAATGGTTGGCCGATAAAAAAGTTCCGTCAGCCTCGAAGCCACGATGCCGACTACTCCTTTATGCCATGTGGGATGATATACCACGATGGATTTGGTGTCGCAGAATCCTTCCAAATTTGACAAGTAATTGGAGGCTTCATCCGTGATGTTTTTGTCCAAATCTTTTCGCGTTTCGTTGTATTTATTGAGGCATTCACATTTTTCGCTGGCAAATTCTTCGTTATTGGCTACCAAAAGATCAACCGCCTCACGAGCACTTTGAATGCGACCTGAAGCATTGATGCGTGGCCCTATCTTGAAAACAATATCGCTGATGCTGATCTCTTTTTCATTCAAAGCACATAAATTGATGATTGATTTTAATCCGAGATTTGGATTGCTGCTTAATTTTTTCAGTCCGAAATAAGCTAAAATGCGGTTTTCGCCGGTAATTGGAACAATGTCCGATGCAATGCTCACGGCAACATAGTCAATCAATTGAAAAACGGAAGACATATCGATGCCATTGTTGATGGCAAAGGCCTGCATGAGTTTAAATCCAACGCCGCATCCGGAAAGGTGATGATACGGATATGAACAGTCTTTGCGTTTGGGATCGAGTACGGCCACAGCGGGCGGCAATTGATCGTCGGGCATGTGATGATCGCAAATGATAAAATCGACATGGCGATTGTTGGCATATTTGATTTTTTCAACAGCTTTGATGCCGCAATCCAAGGCGATGACCAATGAAAAATGATGATCGGCTGCATAGTCAATGCCTTGATAGGAAATGCCGTATCCTTCCGTGTATCGGTCGGGCAGATAATAGTCAATGTTGGATGTATATTGTTGAAGGTATTTGTAAACCAATGCGACTGCCGTGGTTCCGTCAACATCGTAATCGCCATAAACTAAGATTTTTTCTTTGCGCCCCAATGCCAAGTTTAATCGTTCAACGGCTTTATCCATGTCAGTCATTAAAAAAGGATCGTGTAACTCGGATAAATCGGGACGAAAAAATTGTCTTGCTTCTTCAAAGGTGCTGATTCCACGTAAAACCAACAATTTAGTTAACACTGGACTAATGCCAAGTTCCTGAGCCAGCCGATTGCTTTGAAGTTGTTGTTGTTCGGTCAGCGTTTGAAATTTCCATTGATTGGTCATTGATGTGGTGGTTTATGGTATTTTTTTGATGATGCCTGTTTTTGATAAATAAATGAATACTAAAGTGATAATCTAAAGTAAATGCTCGTGATTGCCTTTGTTTTTTCGACTTTAAAAGTAAAGAAAAAACTTCATTTCTTTTCTCTCTGATTATGTTGATTCATCTATCATCTTTTTTTATACGATGGACAGATGGAACGCTGCTGTCAATCTTTCCTTCAGCAGAAGCTGTTATGTGGCCCGATTCTACCTTTATATTCAAACACATGCTTCTCATGAGTGGATTTTATGCAAAAGACAAAGACGTGTCACTCTCTTTATTTCAGTAGGATGCGTCGATGCGAAATCATTAAAAATTGATTCAAAATATTCAAAATCAGTTTGATAAATCATTTAATCTTATTGGATTTGTAAGCCCAAAAAGTTAAAAATGAATGAAAAATGGCACACGCCGATATAAAATGAGTACTTTTGTGCCAAATTTATCAATATGATCGAAGAAAATTTCATAAAACGCTACGAACAAAGTTTTAAGGAAAACTGGGATCGGCCTGCATTGTCCGATTATGGAGAATCCCCAATTTTGTATGCTGATATGGCTAAATCCATAGCCCGTATTCATTTAATGTACGAAAAAATGTATTTGAAAAAGGGGGATAAAGTGGCGCTTGTGGGGAAAAATACCAGCCAATGGGTGTTGGCCTACATGGCGACCATTACCTATGGAGCTGTCATTGTCCCTATTTTACAGGATTTTAATGCGAACGATATTCATCATATTGTGAATCATTCAGAATCTGTTGTTTTGTGGGTTTCCGATACCATTTGGGAAAACTTGGAAGAAGAAAAAATGGAAGGACTGCGGGCCGTCTTTTCATTGAACGATTCAAGGTGTATTTGTCAACATGACGGTGAGTCCATACAGAAAATGATGCACAATCTGGATCGTTTCTTTCATGAACGTTATCCGAATGGATTTTCTGTGGCTGATGTGAAGTATGCCAACGTTTCAAACAAAGAGTTAATTCTCTTAAATTATACTTCAGGCACCACGGGTTTTACTAAAGGGGTGATGCTTTCAGCCAATAATTTGGCTGGAAATGTCTTCTTTGCCATTCGTTCGGGATTGATGCATCCGCAAACGCGTATTCTTTCTTTTCTTCCATTAGCCCATGCTTATGGGTGTGCTTTCGATTTGTTGTCACCTTTGGCCAATGGTGGTCATGTGACTTTGTTGGGAAAAATTCCTTCGCCAAAGATTTTGATTCAGGCCATGGGAATGGTGAAGCCGACATTGATTCTGTCAGTTCCTTTGGTTTTGGAAAAAATCTATAAAAAACAATTGCAACCTCGTTTAAATCAACGTGCCATTCGTTTTGCCCTCAATATTCCGTTTCTCGATGCCCGCATTCTGGCTTCCATACAAAAAAAGTTGGTTGCAGCTTTTGGTGGAGAATTTATGCAGGTGATCGTGGGAGGAGCTCCCTTAAATCCTGAAGTGGAGAATTTTCTTTTAAAAATCAAATTTCCATTTACGGTAGGCTACGGAATGACAGAATGTGCTCCATTAATCAGTTATTCTCCTTACAACGAATATGTTCCAACCTCCTGCGGAAAGATTTTGGATGGCATGGAAGTGCGCATTGACACTCCTCATCCTGAAACCAACGTGGGGGAAATTTGTGTGCGCGGAGAGAATGTGATGATGGGTTATTATAAGAATGAAACAGCCACTAAGGAGGCTTTTGATCAGGAAGGATGGTTTCATACAGGAGACCTCGGCACGGTGGACGAAAACGGCGTTATTTACATTCGGGGGCGCTTGAAGAGCATGATTTTAGGATCTAATGGACAGAATATCTATCCTGAAGAGATTGAAGCAAAACTCAATAATATGCCTTTTGTCATGGAAAGTTTAGTGATTGACAACGAAGGAAAGCTCATTGCGCTGGTCTATCCTGATTACGAAGGTGTTGATGAGTCACATTTGTCTCAAGAAGAACTTCAAATGATTATGGAGGAGAATCGGATTACGTTGAATAAAACGCTAGCAACCTACGAAACTATATCGAAAATCGTACTTTATCCGAATGAATTTGAGAAAACACCCAAAAGAAGTATTAAAAGATATTTATACACAAAGATATAAATGGTTTTTTATCAATAGGATATCGACCAATTTGGGAGATTCTATTATGAAATTATGTTAAAATAAAAAATCTGTGATCAATGTATTGAAATCAGTTGTACCTTTGCATCGGTTTTGATACCAATCATTCATAATGTTTAATTTTTAAAGGTAAAAGAAAATGAAAAAGGTAATTTTGTTATTTGCTGTCGTTGGTGCTATCGCATGTGTTGCATGTCAGTCGAAACCTGCTCAAGAAGCTACTCCTGCTCCAGCTCCTGCTGCTGCTCCAGCTCCTACAACTCCGGCTCCTGCTGCTGATTCAGCTAACGCTGCTGCTCCAGCTGCTGCTCCTGCTACAAAGTAATTTTGCACCAGCAAAAAAATTAAAAGTCCGTTTCACGACGGACTTTTTTTTTATCTTTACCTTCAAATTCTAACTGCCAATTGTTTATGGTTATGTATAAATCTTTCCGACTGATTATCGCTTGTTTCTTGTTGCTTGTTTTGGCGGGTTGTGCCAATAAAAATGAGTTTGTGGTAGAAGGAGTGATTCACCAAGCAACCGGACAGAAGTTGTTGCTTGTGCATGATGGCCTTTTGCATTCCACGGTCATTGATTCCTGCGTATTAAAATCCAACGGGGCATATCGTTTTAAAGCACCTCGTCCGGAATATCCCGATTTCTATCGGTTGCAAATCAATCAATCCTCCATTCTTTTTGCGGTTGATTCTTGTGAGCATATCACCATCGATGCGAATTTTCCAACGATGGATAGCATTTATACCGTGAAGGGATCTGTTAATTCGCAAAAAATTGATTCGTTGCATGCTTCGCTGCTGCAGTTGCAACAATCGATTCATCGTGTTTTGAAAAATCGTAATCAATACAGTGAACCGGCTTTAACCAACACACTGGATAGTCTGATTGAACTACATAAAAAGTTAGCTCGTGCCGTCATTTTAACCAATCCATTATCTACGGCAGCTTATTATGCCGTTTTTCAGCAATTAAACGGATATATGCTGTTTTCGCCCTATAATCATGATGATCGGCGCTATTGTGCTGCTGTAGCAACGGCTTATCATACTTTTTATCCAAAATATCATCGATCCGTTAGTCTTTACAACTATGTTATGCAAGCTATTGTGGCTGATCAAAGGGCAAGAAACCAGGAATTGCTTGATCAAATGTTGCAACATGCCAAAACGGGAATGATTGATTTGAATTTACCCGACAGCAACGGAAATAGGCGGAAATTGTCCGATTTGAAAGGGAAAGTGGTGTTACTCGATTTTGTTTCGTATCAGGATCCCAATTTGTCGGATTATATCTTTTCGTTGCGTGACTTGTACAGAAAATATCATGCCAACGGATTAGAGATTTATCAAGTTTCGTTAGATAAAGATTTGAATACATGGCTTAGTGCTGTCAATAATTTACCGTGGATTTGTGTTCGGGGCAACGGGAATGTTGCTCTTCTGTATAATATTACGCAGGTTCCTACCAACTTTTTGATTGATCGGGCAGGAAACCTCGTTCAGCGAAATGCAAATGAAGGAGAGATCCGGAAAGTGCTTGAAAGCAAATGACCGATAAACCAAAGGAGAGATCCGTTTTACGCAACAAGGTTTCACTGATTAAAAGCAAAGCTTTTGAATTGGGTTTTGCAGCTTGTGGCATTGCGTCAGCACACGCCTTGCCTGAAGATGCCGCTTATTTGCGTCAATGGCTTCGTGAAGGTCATCAAGGCGATATGACTTATCTGGAAAAATATGCCGACAAGCGGGAAGACATTTCGTTGTTGCTCAGCCATGCAAAGTCAGTGATTGTGGTGTTATATGCCTATCAGCAAGGGCAACGACAACCGGTTGATGCTCCCCGATTGGCGAAATATACATATGGTCATGATTATCATTTTGTTATAAAGCAACGATTGCAATTGCTGCTTGAATTTATTCAACAAGAAATTCAGCCTGCCGAAGGGAAAGTATGTTGTGATACAGCGCCTGTGTTTGAGCGTCGATGGGCACAACAGGCCGGATTGGGCTGGATTGGAACGAATAAGTGTTTGATTCATCCAACAGGGGGATCGTATTTTCTGATTGGTGAAATTGTGACGGATTTGGAGTTGGAATATGACTCTCCGATGGAAGGTGATTGTGGAAATTGCGGTTTATGTGTCTCATCTTGTCCAACCCACGCATTAACCTCATCAGGTGTTTTCCATGCAGAACGATGTATTTCGTACTTAACCATTGAGTCAAAAGAGAGCGAAATTAATCGTGCTTTTCAACCGCTTCTGAATCAATACATAGCCGGATGTGACATTTGTCAGGATGTTTGTCCGTGGAATCTGAATTGGCAAGCACCTTCACCTCTCACCGAGCAGGATGATCCTTTGTGGAAAATGAATCGAGAAGATTGGCAAAATTTGACGGCTTCTGCCTATAAGAAATTGACCAAAAAGAGCGCTTTGAACCGAATTCCGTACCAACGAATGAAGCGAAATTTACAGGCCATTGGCATCGAAAAACCAGAAAATGAGTAGAATAAATATTTTTTCCCCTTCTATCTTCTGTGAATGATGCATCGTTGTCGGCAAAAACAATGTTCCATTCAAAATAAATCGATTCTCTCAAGAGAAATGTAAAGAATAGGCTTTAAAAATAAATTGTACCTTTGTTTTTGAAAAAAACATAAAGACGGAAGGGATCATCACCCATAGGCTGTTAGCGAGTTTGCCCATGTTATTCACTATTTATTTTTGAAGGTTATGACCATGAATTTAATTATCAAGAAACTTTTTGGCACCTTTAAAGGCACTTCACAACTGGAGCATGAAATGTCTCAATTGGAGCAGGCGTACCAACGCTATCAAGCCATCAAAAATTCGGATCTTCTTCGCGAATACCTACATTTACGCAAAGAAGTGAAATCGTCGTCATTCAAAGACAACAAAAAACTCCTGTTGAATCGTAAATTTGAAGACACGAAGGAATATTCCGATTGGCATGCTTATCATCGATTGAAAAATAATTCCAAATTGAAGCGTTATTTTGAAATTTCTCAATCAGCAGCTTTGCGTGATTTTTTGGCTTTTAAGGAAACGGAAGCGTATGAACTGATTGGGAATAAGATTGAGTTGAAAAAATCAGAAACGTTACGGCGTTTCAGAGCTTTCGAAAAATCAAAAGATTACAAGTTGTACACCCGTTTTCACGGATCGTATCTGTTAGATGAATTTGAACGGTTAAAAGCCATTGTTTCTTCACCTGATTTCATCGAGTTCAAGACATTTTGGTCTGATCCTCATCGTTGGTACAAAACAGAAGCTTATCAGAAAGAACTTCGTTTTAAGGAGTTGTCAAAACATGCCGACATTCTTTTTTATCAAAAAACCGATCCACGCCAATTTGTGTTTTTCGAAACTTGGGAAAAAGTCTTTTTTGACGAGTTTAACGGCCCTGTTTTGGATCAGACTAAATGGGAAGCAGGATATTATTTTTCTGATCCTCAACTGATTCGTCATTATTCCTTAGCTACTTGTAGGCAAGCCAATCATGAAGGGAAAAATGTGACGGTAGCCGACGGTTGCTTGACCATTGAGACGCTTAAAGAAAAAATAACCACCAGAGCGTGGGATGAGGAGAAAGGATTTATCATGCATACCTTTGATTATACTTCGGATGTGATCAATGCAGGGAATGCATTTCAGATGACATCGGGTTTGGTTCAGGTTAAACTTCGCATCAGGGATGGGAAAATTACCCACGTTTGTTGTTTGGCACATGAAAAGAAAACGCCGCAAATCAATATTTTTCATGTTGATCACAAAACCATTTCGGTTGGGTATGTCATGGATCATTTTTCTCAAAGTCAACGTATTAAAGGAATTTCGGCCTATGATTTTTACATCTACAGTGTGGAATGGACTGAGGATCAATTAATTTGGAGAATCAACAATCAGGAAGTTTTTAGAGCTGCCAAAGGCGTAATTCCGAAGGTGCCGTTATTTCCTCTTTTTGCCTCCATCGTTCGAAAAGATCAGGAAGGAACCGGCTATTTTGATATTGATTGGATTCGAATTTATCAAAGGAAATAAGATGACAAGGTTCATCCCTTTTTAGCACACAACAGGCAAAACACATTGATCTATGACACATCAGGAAATCCACGAGTTATTACAGAAAGAAGCGGATGCTATTTTGCATATTCCCGTGAATGAATCATTTAATGCTGCTATTGATTTAATTGTCGATAAAGTACATCATCATCATGGCAAATTGGTGACGTCGGGGATGGGCAAAGCAGGCCAGATCGCCTTAAACATAGCCACCACATTTAGTTCCACCGGCACACCGGCCGTGTTTCTTCATCCCAGTGAAGCGCAACATGGCGATTTGGGCGTGCTTCAAGCCAACGACGTGATGTTGCTGATATCAAACTCGGGGAAAACACGTGAGATTCTCGAATTAGTTGAACTTTCTCATCATCTCTACGATACGTTGAGCTACATTGTGATTACAGGAAATCCTGAAAGTACTCTGGCCGCGTTGGCAGATGTTTTGATTGAAACCGGCAATCCTGAAGAAGTATGTGCTCTTGGATTAACTCCAACCACGTCAACCACCATGATGACTGTCATCGGCGATGTGCTCGTAGTAGGCACCATGAAGCGGATTCAATTCACACGCAGCGAATACAACAAAAGACATCATGGCGGGTATTTAGGGCAAAAATCGAAAGCATAAAAAAGCCGCTTCTCCTGATTGGGAAGCGGCTTTTGAAAGCTTGAAAAGGATGCAAAAGAAAATGTTATTCGGAAATGACTTCGAATGGAATTTCCAATGAGACTTCTTTGTGCAGTTTGAGGGTTGCTTTGTATTTTCCAACTTCTTTGACGGCTTCTTTGATCAAGATGACTTTTCGATCAACCGTGAAGCCTGCTTTTTCCAAAGCTTCAGCAACTTGAATGCTGGTTACGGAACCAAAGATTTTGCCCGTTGAGCTTGTTTTGGCGCCAATGGTCAATGACACATCTTTAAGTTTATCAGCCAGTTCTTGCGCTTCAGCTTTAATTCGGGCTAATTTATGGGCACGTTGACGTAAATTTTCAGCAAGCATTTTCTTTGCTGATGGGGTTGCTACGATGGCTTTGTGCTGAGGAATTAAGTAATTGCGTCCATAGCCGTCTTTTACTTTCACCACATCGTCTTTGTAGCCCAAATTGATAATATCTTCTAACAATATAATTTCCATAATCTTTCCTCCTTTTTATTTCAACATGTCCGTTACGTATGGGAGCAATGCCAAGTGACGTGCTCTTTTAATTGCTTGAGCTACTTTGCGTTGATATTTCAACGAGGTGCCGGTAAGACGACGAGGAAGAATTTTTCCTTGTTCGTTGAGAAACTTTTTCAAAAATTCCGGATCCTTGTAGTCGATGTATTTGATGCCGTTCTTTTTGAAACGACAATATTTTTTCTTTTTTGTATCGACGGTAGGTGGATTTAAATATCTGATTTCGGGAGTTGTTGTTGCCATAATTATTTTTCCTTTCCTTCTTTTTTAGCTGATTTCAAACTTTTTCTTTTCTCTGCATATTCTACGGCATATTTGTCCATGCGGAAAGTTAAGAAACGCAGAACGCGTTCGTCACGTCGATACTGTACTTCTAATTTTTCAACTAAAGTCGGATCTCCTTTGAATTGCAACAAGGCATAAAAGCCGGTTGATTTTTTCTGAATGGGATAAGCCAGTTTGCGTAAACCCCATAATTCTTCATTCTCGATCTCTGCCCCCTCTTGTACCAAAAGATCTTTGAATTTTTCAACCGCTTCCTTCATCTGTACATCAGACAAAACGGGAGTTAAAATGAAAACGGTTTCATAATTGTTTAGCATACGATTTGATTGTTTATTGTTTTAAAATTGCGACTGCAAAGATAATTATTTTCTTTGAATGAGCAAAGTATCTCCAACGAATTCAAAATCAATGATCCGGTGTCGCGTCAGTCATTTTTTTGGAGTGATTCAATAATGGTGGTTTGGGTTTCATCAGCTGGATGGAAGAGCCATAAAAAATTATTTCAACAAGGGGCATCCTTTTTTGTATTCATTCTGTAAAATTACAAAATTGTATGTATCTTTATCGAGTGAATTTTTAATGCATGAAAATACAAAATTATTCTAATCATCTATTCCTATGTTTCAATTTTCAGATGCAGTGAAAGATCTTAGATCGTCTGCCATTCGCGATTTGATGAGTGTGGCTACTCATCCCGATATGATTTCGTTTGCTGGAGGAATGCCCGATAATGAGCTTTTCCCTTTGGATGATGTTCGTGAGATTTATAATCATTTGTCGCGCAGTGAACAACAGGCTGCTTTGCAATATGCGCCAACGAGTGGTTATCCGCCATTGATTGAAGCATTGGAAAAGTGGTTGAAGCAAAAAGGACTTCCTGTCGATACCAATCGGTTGATCATTACAACGGGTTCGTTGCAAGGAATCAATATTTTTGCAAAATTATTTCTGAATCCGCATGATGTGGTTTTGACCGAGAATCCGTCGTTTATTGGCGCTTTGTCGGCTTTCAATTCATACATGGCTGTTATTAAAGGAATTCCAATGGATGCTGACGGCATTAACATTGACCTTTTGAAAGAAGCGTTGGCGTTGAATCCGAAAATGTTATACATCATGCCTACCTTTCACAATCCGGCAGGCATTTCATACAGCGAAGAACGTCGCAAAGAGCTTTTGGATGTGATGAACAACACTTCTGTTCCCATCCTTGAAGATGATGCGTACGGTGATTTGGTTTTTGATACCGACAACGTTTCTGCCCGACACATTCCACTCAAAGCCATGTCGCAAAAAGAAAGTCAGATTTGCTATTCGGGGTCGTTTTCCAAAATTTTTGGGCCCGGAGTTCGTCTTGGATGGATGCTGTTAAACGAGGAGTTGTATCGAAAAGCTGAATTGTGCAAGCAGGCTATGGATGCTTGTTCGCCTACCTTTACGCAGGTATTGGCGCATCAATTTCTCATCACTGGAAAATTGGAGTCGTACGTTGCTCATGTTCGTAAGATTTATCAACAACGATGTGATTATATGGTTGATGCGGTGTTACGTTATTTTCCGGCAGAAACCTCGTTTGTGCGTCCGCAAGGCGGTTTTTATCTTTGGGTCAAATTGCCGAATGGCATTGATGAGCATCAATTGTTGAGCGCTTCCATTGCAGAAGGAGCTGTCTTTGTGGTTGGTTCAACCTTCGATCCGCATGGAGAGCCTAATGGCTACATTCGTCTTTCGTTTTCAAATACACCTGAAGAAAAAATTGAAAAAGGAATCCGTATCATCGGAGAGAAACTCAAAGCAATGATGACCAAAAAGTAGTTGATTTTGCTTTTTTACTGCATATTTCCTTCCAATCATTTGTATAATTGAATATAAATGATTAACTTTGCGTCGATTTTGTTGTTGGAATGTTTGTGCAACTTCACAATAAAATTAATTTAAGCGTCTTTCAAAGGGTGGTTGATTCATTAAAGACCATGATATGAAGTGCTTAAATTCAAGAGGATGATAGTTGAATACGATTTACTACAACAGTAGTTGTTTGGAAAACCCTTTTGAAGTCCTTTCAATGGGTTTTTTTTGTATTTATTCATTCATTTTGCGTTGTTTGCGAAAAGATAGCCAGCGACGTATCAAAACGAATCATTTTTTTTGGCAACCCCTTTTATCAAAAGTCATGATATGATTGAAAAGCAACAAGTGGTAACGATTCTTTCGGACTATTTTCAACTGCATCCTGATTTATTTTTGGTTGACGTTCGCATCACACCGAGCAATCAAATGGTAGTTGAGATGGATTCAAAGCAAGGAGTTTCCATTGATGATTGTGCGAAAATGAGTGAATGGATTGAGGGGCGATTGGATCGGGAAAAGGAGGATTTTGAACTCGAAGTAAGTTCGCCGGGTCTTGGATCGCCGTTCAAAGTTTGGCAACAATATGAAAAATATGTTGGTGACGAAGTAGAAGTAACGACCAAAACAGGCGAAAAATGGAGTGGTATCCTTGATCACCTTGACAAAGAATCATTTTCCGTCAGAGTGATGGAAAAAATCAGGCCTGAAGGGGCAAAACGGAGCAAAATAGTAGAGCGGTTGAAGTCATTCACGTTTGACGAAGTAAAAAAAACAACCTATTTAATTAGATTCAAATAGCTATGAGCAAAATGGAAACCATCAATTTCATTGAAACCTTTGCAGAATTCAAAGAATTAAAAAATATTGATCGCACCGTACTGGTTAGTATTTTAGAAGAATCGTTTCGAGGTGCGCTTACTAAAATGTTTGGTTCAGATGAAAATTTTGATGTGATTATTAACCCTGACAAAGGGGATTTTGAAATTTGGCATAACAGAGAGGTGGTAGCTGACGGTGAAGTCGAGGATCCAATTCGTCAAATTTCCTTGTCGGAAGCAAAGAAAATTGATGAAGATTATGAAATTGGTGAAACAGTAGCCGATGCTGTCAATTTTCTGAGTTTTGGACGACGGGCCATTTTGACATTACGACAAACGCTTTCATCCAAGATTTTGGAACTTCAGAAAGATGTTTTATACAATAAATACAAAGATCGAGTTGGCGAAATTGTCAGTGGCGAGGTGTACCAAATGTGGAAAAAAGAAATTTTGCTTTTAGACGACGAAGGAAATGAATTGCTTCTTCCGAAAGCAGAACAAATTCCTGCCGATTTTTATCGAAAAGGTGATACAGTGCGATGCGTTGTGTTAAAAGTGGAAAATCGAAACGGGAATCCCAAAATCATCGTTTCACGCACTTCTCCTGTTTTTCTGCAACGTCTGTTTGAATTGGAAGTTCCCGAAATACATGACGGATTAATTACGATTCGTAAAATTGCCCGCATCCCGGGAGAACGCGCCAAAGTAGCAGTTGAAACGTACGACGAACGCATTGATCCGGTGGGAGCTTGCGTCGGGGTGAAGGGCGCTCGCATACACGGCATCGTGCGTGAATTGCGCAATGAAAACATTGATGTGATCAACTATACGAATAATATTTCCTTGTTTATTGCTCGTTCCTTAAGCCCTGCTAAAATTACATCGATTCAGTTGGATGAAGCCAACCATAAAGCCGATGTGTATTTAAAGCCTGATGAAATTTCAATGGCAATCGGCAAAAACGGGATGAACATACGTTTAGCTTCTATGCTTACGGAATATACCATTGATGTGTTCCGCGATATTGATGAAGCTGATGAAGAAGATATCTATTTGGATGAATTTAATGATGAAATTGAACAATGGGTGATTGATGTGCTGAAATCGATTGGGTGCGACACGGCGAAAAGTGTTTTGGCTATTCCACGCGAAGAATTGATTCAGCGTAGCGATTTAGAAGAAGAAACCATTGACGATGTGTTGCGCGTGATTAAAGCTGAATTTGAAGAATAATCTGCTGTGCAAAGGTGAGGATTTTCTTTCTTTTGTTCAGGCAGTGACAACATCAACTTCCATTTTCATTAATGCATATTCAAGTTGGAACAAAATAAAAAGAGCATATCGTTTTTTAACAATATAATTACTATGTCGAGTATCAGGTTAAGTAAAGTCGTAAAAGATTTAAATGTAGGACTTTCTACAGCTGTTGAATTTTTGCGAAAAAAAGGACATGCTGTCGAACCCAATCCAAATCATAAAATTTCGGATGAAGAATATGCTTTGCTTGTAAAAGAATTCAGTTCGGACAAGGATTTGAAGTTATTATCCGAACGTGAACTCAAATCACGCCTGGAAAAAGAAAAATTGCATCAGTCAACCGATGTGCATCTCAAAGCTTCCTCTGAAACAAACGTCACTCATGATACTCCATCTGCAACGGAGCTCCATCCTCTTGCCAACAAACCTGCCGAGCACGAAACGGCAGTTTCTGAATCATCAAACATGGCATCGTCAGAAGAAGTGAAGACGGAAATTGACGAAGAATTATTGCCTCATATCAAAATGGTCGGAAAAATTGATCTGAATCAGGTGAATAAGCCGGCTTCGTCAAAACATCAGGAGGTAGCTGAAAATGATGAAGAACCGGATTCGCCCGCAAATGATGCTTTGCCTTCGGAAGAATCGACAGAAACCGCTCATAAACCAACCTCTCCTGTTGAACAGCCTCCTATGGATGTTTCTGTTCAATCGGAAACGAATCAGACTAATCACGAAGAAAATCAGGTAGTTGCCTCTAAAGAGATGGAAGAACCCGTTTCTTCGTTGGAAGAAGATTTGGAAGAAGATTTGGAAAATGATGTTTTCGATGAAGATGAAATGGAGGAAAATATTGAATCGGAATCGGAAGAAGAACCCTTAGCATCAGATGAAGAAATAGTAGAATCGACAACAGCTGCTGGTGAAGAAATCTTTCAACTCAGACCGCATGTCATCAAAAATTCAATTAAAGTTGTCAATAAGATTGACTTAGATAACATCAATCAACAGACACGTCCAAAAAAGAAATCAAAAGAGGAAAAGAGGAAAGAGAGAGAAGAAAAAGAACGTGCGTTGAGAAGTCAAAAAACATTGAATCAGCCAACTCCAAAAGAGCAGCCTCATTCAACCGTGGCGGAACCCAAAGCGTCAACGCCCATCAAAGTGGTGTTGGCCGAAGATAAAAAGAAAGAAAAAAGAAAACGGATTCATAAAGAAAAAGTGGCGCTTGACAAGCCGACTGTGGTTGTGACGCATCCCAATAAAAACGTGGATCACAAACCGAAATCGGGCGAAGGGTCATTCCCTAAACGGCCTTTCAAACCGGAGGTGAACGAAGAAGATGTGCAAAAACAGATCAAAGAAACGCTGGCGCGCCTCACACAGAAAAAAACCAAAGGCTCAAAATACAGAAAAGAGCGTCGCGAGTCCATTGTGGCTCGTCAGATGGAACGCGAAGAGCAGGAACGGGACAACGAACATCTGCTGAAACTGACTGAATTTGTGACTGTGGCAGAATTAGCCACCATGATGAATGTTCCTGTGACCAATGTGATTGCCACTTGCATGAATCTTGGTGTGATGGTTTCCATCAATCAACGATTGGATGCAGAGACTATTAATATTGTTGCCGATGAATTTGGATTTGCTACCGAATATGTCAGCTCGGAGGTGATTGAGGCCATTCGCCAGGATGAGGACGACGATGAGTCAATGCGCATTACTCGTCCACCCATTGTCACCGTGATGGGGCATGTGGATCACGGGAAAACGTCCTTGCTCGATTATATTCGTAAATCCAACGTGATTGCCGGCGAAGCCGGTGGTATCACTCAACATATTGGTGCCTATCATGTTACGCTTGAAAATGGCAGTCGTATTACTTTTTTGGATACACCAGGGCACGAAGCATTCACGGCTATGCGTGCACGAGGCGCTGCTGTGACAGATATTGCCATCATCATTGTGGCTGCTGACGACAGCGTTATGCCTCAAACCGTAGAGGCTATCCATCACGCGGCGGCTGCAAATGTTCCTATTGTGTTTGCCATTAATAAAATTGATAAACCCGGAGCCAATCCCGAAAAAATCAAAGAGGCATTAGCCAACATGAATTATTTGGTGGAAGATTGGGGTGGAAAATATCAATCGCAGGAAATATCAGCAAAAAAAGGGACAGGCGTTAAAGAATTGTTGGAAAAAGTCTTATTGGAGGCTGAACTGTTGGAGCTGAAAGCGAATCCAAATAAACGTGCCGTGGGTTCCATTATTGAATCGTCATTGGACAAAGGGCGAGGTTATGTGGCTACCGTGCTTGTTCAGGATGGTACATTGCACATTGGCGATGTGGTTTTGGCCGGAACCCATTTTGGTAAGGTCAAAGCCATGTTTAATGAGCGAAATCAAAAAGTAAATCAGGCAGGTCCGGCAGAACCGGTCATCATACTGGGTTTGAACGGGGCTCCTCAGGCCGGAGATAATTTCAATGTGATGACCACCGAACAGGAAGCACGTGAAATTGCTAACAAACGGGAACAATTGCAGCGTGAACAAGGACTACGAACCAGCCGACATATCACGCTGGATGAAATTGGACGAAGGATAGCCATCGGGAATTTTCAGGAATTAAACATTATCGTGAAAGGTGATGTGGATGGTTCAATTGAAGCGCTTTCGGACTCATTGATTAAATTGTCAACCAACGAAATTCAGGTCAATGTGATTCATAAGGCTGTCGGTCCCATTTCAGAATCCGATGTGATGTTGGCGGCAGCATCCAATGCCATTATCGTTGGATTTCAGGTTCGTCCTTCAATGGCCGCTCGTAAATTGGCCGAGAAAGAAGAAATTGACATTCGTCTCTATTCCATTATCTATAATGCTATTGAAGAAATAAAAGCAGCTATGGAAGGGATGTTGTCTCCTGAAATTAAAGAAGAAATTGTTGCTACTGTGGAAGTGGTTGAAGTATTCAAAATAACAAAGGTTGGCACTGTTGCCGGTTGTATCGTCAGAGAAGGTAAGATTAAACGAGGCACAAAAGTGCGTTTGATCCGTGACGGCATTGTGGTTTACACCGGCGAACTCGGCTCTTTAAAACGGTTTAAGGAAGACGTGAAAGAGGTGTCAAGCGGTTATGAATGTGGCTTGAATATTGCTAATTACAATGATATTAAAATTGGGGATATTATTGAAGGCTATGAAGAAGTTGAAGTGAAGAAATCACTTTGATGCGTGAGAAAGGAATGATGTCCCGTGTTCATTGTAAAGCGTTTTGTGGCAACTATAAATGATTTATTGAATTGGTGTTCTGATTGTTATCAAAAGAGCACCTTTTTTTATTGCTTTTTTGTCCTTAATGAATAAAGCTCATGACTAAGCTCGATTGGTTCTTTTTGGCATTGCTGGGCATTGGTTTTTTTCGAGGATGGGCAAAAGGAGCCATCAAACAGTTGGTTTCTTTGGCTGCGCTTATTTTAGGTATTTATCTGGCTGTGGCTTTTGATCATCCGTTGTCTCTCTGGTTGTCTCTTCATGTTCATCTTGATCACTCCACGTCCATTGTGATTGCTTTTGTATCCTTGTTTGTCACATCTGCTTTGTTATTGCTTTTTCTAGGGAAAATTGTCGGTGCTTTTGTTAAGATGATTGCTTTGGGTTGGCTTGATCGTTTAGGAGGTGCATTGCTTGGTCTGTTGAAAACGGCTTTAATCATCGGCTTGATTTTGCAACTTTATTCCATGTTGCCTTTTGCCACATCGCATGATGCAACCTCTCCGACTCATTCGTTTTTATATCGAACTTTAGCAGCTTTCCCGTCAAAAGTAGTTCCTTTAGTTGATTTTCATTTTTCGGAAAATCAACAGAAAATTCATTGATTTCCTATCTTTTTGACTATTTTCTTGATAAAAAATGTTATCTTTTAAAAGGCTAAACGTAAAATGAAGTATCTTTGCAAAAGAATTTGATTTTCACTTTTTAAAAACTACAAATATGGTAAGTTATAAAGAATTAGGTTTGGTCAACACAAAAGAGTTATTCAAAAAGGCATTCGATGGCAAATATGCTATTCCGGCTTTTAATTTTAACAATATGGAGCAGTTGCAGGCCATTATCTCTGCTTGTGTTGAAGAACGTTCTCCGGTCATTTTGCAAGTGTCCAAAGGTGCCAGAGCTTATGCCAACGAAACATTGTTGCGTTACATGGCACAAGGAGCTGTTGAATATGCCAAAGAATTAGGGTACAATATTCCTATTGTTCTACATTTGGATCACGGCGACTCGTTTGAACTATGCAAATCATGTATTGAAAGCGGTTTCTCATCGGTAATGATTGACGGTTCTCATTTACCTTATGATGAAAACGTTGCTTTGACCCGAAAAGTGGTTGAATTTGCTCATGCTCATGATGTTACCGTTGAAGGCGAATTAGGCGTTTTGGCCGGTGTTGAAGATGAAGTTTCGGCAGAACACCACACGTATACTCGTCCTGAAGAAGTAGAAGATTTTGTGAAAAAAACCGGTGTTGACTCGTTGGCCATTTCGATTGGAACATCGCATGGTGCCAATAAATTTAAACCGGAACAGTGCACGCGTAATGCGCAAGGTCGTTTGGTTCCACCTCCTTTACGTTTTGATATTTTGGAAGAAGTTGAAAAACGCATTCCAGGATTTCCGATTGTACTTCATGGTTCTTCATCTGTACCTCAGGAAGATGTGGATACCATCAATAAATATGGTGGCGCTTTGAAAGACGCTATTGGCATTCCGGAAGAAGAGTTGCGTCATGCGGCTACTTCGGCTGTTTGCAAAATTAATATTGATTCAGATGCCCGTTTGGCTATGACGGCTGCTATTCGCGAAGTGTTTGCCACGAAACCAGCAGAATTTGACCCTCGTAAATATTTAGGTCCTGCACGTGATCACATGAAAGCGTTGTACAAACACAAAGTGACCAATGTGCTTGGGAGTGCCGGAAAAGCATAAATCAGTTTTTTTTCGTGACCATAAATGAGTGAGAAGGCTGTCTTTTTTAAGGCAGCTTTTTCTTTATGATTCACAATAAAGTCGTTATCTTTGTGTATTGATTGACAATGACTCATGGCGATTCGATTAACAAACGATTTTTTTCAACAAGATGCTCATTGGGTGGCACCCCGACTATTAGGAAAAATCATCGTGAGGCAAATGGATGACGGAACTCAAATTCGTCTGAAAATCACTGAAACTGAAATGTATTACGGGGAAGAGGACAAAGCCTGTCATGCCAGCAAAGGGAGAACATCACGCACCGAGATTATGTATGCTTCAGGCGGGAAGTTGTATGTTTATTTTATTTATGGCATGTATTGGTTGTTGAATATTGTAACAGGAAGTGAAGGGCATCCGCAAGCCGTTTTAATTCGCGGAGTCGAGCATTTTAGCGGTCCCGGCAGAGTGGGAAGAGCATTGCAGATTGATCGGTCGTTTTATGGCGAAGATATTACGCTTTCCTCTCGTCTTTGGGTGGAAGATCATCAATTCTATCCTGATTATGAAATGACGCCACGAGTTGGCATTGATTATGCCGGTGAAGAATGGATCCGTAAACCATGGCGATTTGTCGCAAAATAATGCTTCTTCGGATTTTATTGTTAGACAATGTACTAACCTGATTCCACCTTTTGAGCGTGTGAATCATTTTTAATGAATGAATGAAATGGATACAACAAGACAACAAAAAATTAATCGATTGCTTCAAAAAGAACTTAGCGAGATTTTTCTTTCAGAAGCACGGGATGAGCTGCGCGGCACCATTTTGACGGTGACTCAAGTGCGAATTACTCCCGATTTAAGCATTGCCCGTATTTATTTAAGTATTTTTCCCAGCAATCAAAAGGAGATGGTCTTAAATCATATCAAAGAACATACAAAATCAATTCGCTTTCAACTGGGAGAGCGCGTTCGGCATCAATTGCGGATTATCCCTGAATTGACCTTTTATGAGGATGATTCACTGGATTACATCGAAAACATCGATACATTGCTTACTAAAGAATAAAAAGCCCATTCATCTTCAATGAAATTGTCATTTCGTATTGCTTTTCGATATCTCTTTGCTAAAAAGTCTCATCATGCCATTAATATTATTTCTGCTATTTCTGCGGCGGGAGTGGTCGTTGGTACGATGGCCATCATCGCCGTGCTATCGGTTTTTAACGGATTTGAACATTTAATTGAGCATTTGTTCAGCGCTTTTGATCCGGAAATCAAGATTGAGGCTGTTGAAGGAAAGAGTTTTAACGATCAAACAGCGGCGTGGCAACAAGTTCGACATTTGCCCGGCATTGCTTATTTTGATGAAGTGGTACAGGACAATGCCATGCTTCGTTACAAAGAACGACAAATGCCGGCCACGATTAAAGGGGTTGGAAATGCTTTTCAAAAGATGACAAGGATTGATTCGTTGATGACGGACGGATCTTTTGTGTTGTGGGATGGAGCGTTTCAGAATGGTGTGATGGGCGTAGGTTTAGCCAGTGCGTTGGGAACGGTGGCAAAGGCACTTGATCCTGTGATGATTTATGTTCCCAAAAGAACAGGACAGATCAATCTTATTAATCCCGAAAGCAGCTTTAACCAAGCCGTTGTGTTTGTTTCAGGAACCTTTTCGGTGAAACAACCTGAATACGATGATCATTATTTTATTGTTTCATTGGATTTGGCGCGTCGTCTTTTTTCGTACAATGACAGTACCGTGACGGCCGTAGAAATGAACTTGACTCCTTCCGCTTCCGTTGATAAAATACAGGGAGAAATCAAAAAAATACTTGGACCTTCCTATCGTGTTCTCAATCGCTTTGAGCAACAGGGAGATTATTTCAGAATCATGAAAATTGAGAAATGGATCACTTATCTTATTCTATCTTTCATTTTGTTGATTGCGGTTTTCAATATTGTGGGATCCTTAACCATGTTGATCATTGATAAACAAGATGATATTCAAATGTTGCGACATTTAGGCGCTGATAACACGTTGATTCAACATATTTTCTTATTTGAAGGTTGGTTTATTTCGATTATCGGAGGCCTGGTGGGTGTGGTGCTTGGTACACTTTTGAGTTATGGCCAAGAATACTATGGATGGATCAAACTGCAAGGGTCTGATTTTATCATTCAGTCCTATCCCGTATTTGTTCAATGGTCGGACATTCTGCTCGTTTTAGCTACGGTGTTGTTAATGGGTTTTTTGGCTGCACTTTATCCGGTTTATTATTTGAAAAAAGAATTTTTGAACGATTGAGCAGACGCTATGGTCAATCTGCTTGATCGTTTCCCGGGTTCAGAAATTCCTTGATCACGACCGCTTCATTATGCATTTCATCTTTTGATGCATAGAGTAGGGTTACTGCTCCCTTTTTTAACTGCTCTTTTAGCATCGAAGTTTGCTTTTCGTTGTTTTTGAGCTCTTGAATATATCGCTCTCTGAACTCATTCCATTTTGCAGGATCATGTCCAAACCATTTTCGTAGTTCAGTACTTGGGGCTATTTCTTTGAGCCATAAATCAACGGCAGCTTTTTCTTTTGTGAGTCCTCTCGGCCACAAACGATCGACGAGAATGCGTGTACCATCGCTTTTGTCGGGGAGTTCATAGATACGTTTAAGTTTCATCATATCAGCCTAATGTGATGTTGTTTAGCCACTGAAAGTGACACCAATCAATATTATATTGGTTCAGTCTTTGGTTTCTTGATCTGTTTGAAGACCCAATATTTTTGAAGGTTGTAATTGAATGCAATGGAAACGATTAGATCGACGATGATACGACTGATGCGATAGTCAAGATGCAAAAAAGTGGTAATGAAGTAAGTTCCAGATGATTTTAAAACGATGCTGTTGACCACAACCACAATAAATTTCAGCATTTGAATTCGAAAAGAATTTTTATAGGGAAATCGGTGGGACATGAAAGTCCATGTTTTATTGATCGAAAAGTTAATAACGGCTCCGATCACTCCTCCGATAGCGATGCTGATGGTGTAGTGTACATGAAAAACCTGAGTAAAAAAGACCATGATGAAGTAATCGCTTACTCCACCAATCATTGCTGAAATTTGAGCCTTCAGAAAAATGACAAACTGTTCAATGATTTTTCTTAGCCAACTCTTCTTTGTCACGAGCATCTGCCAATTTTAATAGTTTTTTGGTGTCGATGATGTTGGAAATGAATAAGAAAACACATGCTGCCACCCCAACATATTCAAGTGAATTGTGAACGATTACTTCTAAAATTAAAAACAACGATACGATGATTCTTACTTCCGTAGGGCCGAACAAACCTGCATCAATAGTGTATTTATCGGTAATTTTGTAACGCAATAATGCGGTAATCATTTCCCATCCATAGAGAACAGCAAAAGCAAAGCCAATAAATTCCCACGCATGATGAAGATAAACGATTAACCCGACATTTAACAAAATAACTCCTAACCAATCTGTAGTGAAATCGAGTGAGAAACCATACCATTTTCTTGGTTTTTTACGATAATAGGCTAACGTTCCATCCAACGAATCACCAAACCAACTGATCATAAAACCCAGTACTCCCAATAAAAGGTAAGTCGGATTAAGATAGTTTGCCAGCATGAATGCGACAAAAATGATGAAATTGCCCGATAATCCCAAAATAGTCAGCATATCAGGTGTGACCCATGATGGCATTCGCTGCACAAAAAAAGTAACTGTTTTTAATTCAACTGTTTTTAAAATATTCGTTCGATCACGATCATGTGCTACGACTTTGTAAATATTTTCTTTGGTTTGATCATTCTGTTCCATTGATAATGTATTTATAATTTGAATAGTATGCCGATTGATTTAAAAAGAACGTATTGGGTTATGTTAAATGAGTTTGATAAAAAAATAAAATTTTGTTGTCGCAAAGGTACAAAATAAATTTTAATGACAAGAGCTTTATCCCTTGTTTTCGGTGGTGACGTTGTTTTTTAATATTCTGATTTCAAAGCTTTTTTTGCAGTTAAGTTGTTATTAGTTTGATTTTTACCGAAAACAGAAAACACATGAATTTGGTCTAAAAGATGATAGGACTGTTACAAGATTTTTAATCATCAATTAAATTTCAAGTGCGTTCGTTTGTTAGTTGTTTTTTCTATAACTGATCACGGCCCAACCATTGAAGAAAACAGCAAAGCCTATCAATGCAAAAAACTGTGGTATTAGGTCGGGTAATTCGCTTCCTTTGAGATAGATCGAACGCATCACCTGTATAAAATAGGACATTGGGTTGAATGCTGCCATCCATTGACCCCATTGAGGCATGCTGTTTATCGGTGTGAAAAGTCCGCTCATTAAGATAAGAACCAATACAAAGAAAAACATAATAAACATGGCTTGTTGCATGGTGTCCGAATAGTTAGAAATGACCAATCCTAATCCTGAAACAGTCAGAATGTAGATCGCTGAAAAAAGGTAGAGGGTTATAAAATGTCCTGCCGGTACTAATCCATAGAATGCCCATGCAATGCCAAATCCGATCGTCATTACAATAGAACCTATAATCCAATAAGGCAACAGTTTAGCCAAAATAAAAGTAAACTTGGGTACAGGTGTTACATTCATTTGCTCCATGGTGCCGGCTTCTTTTTCGCCTACAATGTTTAGCGCTGGTAAAAATCCGGCCAAAATCGTTAGCACCATCACCATTAACGCAGGCACCATGAAATTTTGGTAGTTTAGATGAATATTGTAACGATTTTGTGAAATGATATCAATGATTGGAATAGAGTTTGCTGCATTGCCTTGTGGTATCCACTTTTCGCGTACATCCGTCGCAAAATTTTTCACAATATCGGTCAAATAGAGGCTTGCTAATCCGCCTTTTGTTCCATCTACCGCATTGGCATCAATCATTACATTTGAAGTTTGTTGATTTATTAAATCGCGCTCAAAGTGAGGTGGAATTTCCACGATGACATCTGCTTTCCCCGATTCAATGCTTTGAAGTGCTTGCTGATTGGTTGAAGAGAGGTTGGTTAGTCGAAAATAGCCTGATGAAACAATTTTTTGTGTCAGTTGCTGTGAGTATGTTGTGTGGTCATTGTCTATTAAGCTGACATTGAGATTCCGTATTTCGTAATTAGCTGCCCATGGGAAAATGAGTAAAACCATCAATGGATAGGCAAGTATCAAACGTGGTAGAAACGGGTTTCTTCGAATCTGTTTGAATTCTTTTTCAATTAAATAGTTGATCATGACTTCATTTTTAAATTATTCTAATCGCACTTTGAATTTTTTCAAACTAATGGCAACTAATATCACAAACATCAGAATAAGAACCATTATTTCTTTGAATACGAACGTGATATTTAGTCCTTCTATCATTATGGATCTTACTGCTGAAATATACCATTTTGCCGGAATGATATTCGATAACCATTGAAGCCAAATCGGCATATTCGCAATGGGATAAATCATTCCTGAAAGGAGAATTACCGGAAGCATAAATACGGCGCTTGACATCAGCATGGCCACTAATTGTGAGTCGGTCAGCGTTGAAACCAACATTCCTAATGCTAACGATACTAATAGAAAAATGAGCGACACCAAAATTAATCCACCTAAGCTTCCGGCTATTGGAACATGAAGCACAAAGACAGATATGAGTAAAACTGTTGTTAAGTTGACACATGATAGTAGAAAATAAGGCACCATTTTAGCCAGAATAATGGCCAAAGGATTCATAGGCGAAACTAATAGGATTTCCATTGTTCCAATCTCTTTTTCACGAACAATGGCAATAGAGGTCATCATCGCTGAAATCAAAAGCAAGATCATGCCTAATACGCCCGGCACAAAATTGAAAGATCCTTTCATTTGGGGATTGTAAAGAAGTTTAATCACCGGTGTGATTTGATAAGGCACCTTATTTTGCCCCATTAATTCTTGTTGATACGACGAAATGATGCTGCTTGCGTAATTAGTAATGGTCGTGGCCGTATTTGGATCGGTTGCGTCGGCAATTAACTGAATATTCGCTTTTCCTGTATGTAGAAGGGTTTCGTAAAAACGCTCATCAAACGCCATCACTAATTGGGCTTTATTTTGTCGAAACACTTGTTGAATCTCTTTTGAACTGTGAACATATTGTACAACATCAAAATAATCGCTGGCTTTAAATCGTTCAATGATTCGCTGTGTGGCAATGTCATTTGAAGGATCGAAAATAGCTATTTTGCTGTTTTTTATTTCAGTGGTAATGGCAAATCCGAATAGAATCACTTCGATAATAGGAATTCCGAGAAGGATCAGCATGGTGCGATGATCGCGAAAAATATGGTGGAACTCTTTTTGTATAAAAGATAAAAACGGACTCATAGGGTTGTTTCTTTTTGTTTTTTGAAATTAAGACATGTCGAATTTATTTCGAAAATTGGCATTCGTTTCATTTTCAGTCTGCTTTGCGAGTTGCTTTCCGTGCTAAATGTTGAAATACTTCGTCCATATTTTGTGCTTCAAACGCTGTTTTCAGATTCTGAGGGGAATCAAGCGCTTCAATTCTGCCGTCAACCATGATGGAAACGCGGTTACAGTATTCGGCTTCGTCCATGTAATGGGTTGTTACAAATACCGTAATCCCTTTTGCGGCGGCATCGTAAATCAGTTCCCAAAATTGCCGTCGCGTGGCAGGATCAACACCTCCGGTCGGTTCATCAAGAAATACCACCTTTGGAGTATGAAAGATGGCAACGGAAAAAGCGAGCTTTTGTTTCATTCCCAACGGCAATGATTTTACTAACACATCGCGCTCTTTTTCAAAATGGAGTTGTTCCAGCAACAACGCTGTTTTCTCTTTAATATCTTGATCTTTCATGCCATAAATGCCGGCAAAAAGGCGAATGTTTTCCCATACTTTCAAATCGTTGTAAAGGGAAAACTTCTGACTCATGTAGCCAATGTTCTTCTTCACTTGTTCTGACTGATGTTCAATGTCAAATCCGGCTACGTTGCCTTTTCCTTCCGTTGGTTTGCTGAGGCCGCACAACATTCGCATGGCCGTCGTTTTTCCTGCGCCATTAGCTCCCAGAAATCCAAAGATTTCTCCTTTTTCTACATCGAACGATATGTGATCGACGGCAGTAAAATGGCCAAACCGTTTGACTAACTTGTTTACTTCGATCACTTTGGTTGACTGCATGATGGTATCGGTATGTTGTAAATTCTCCATTTCAAGTTAGTTTTTTGTTATGACACTCCATAGTGAATGGAGTAGATTTTACTTCCTTCATTTCCTGTCTTCTTGTAACTTCCTTGTTGTTGGAGTCAATTATTTGGTCAGTTCCATGAAACAATCCTCTACGTTTGGTTCTATCGGAGCAATCCTCACGTTCTGATGTCCTTTTTCCGAAAGCCATGTGGTCAGTGACGTGGTGGTCAATTCGTTAGTATTGAGCATGACATGAAGGGTGTCTCCAAACGAAAAACAACTCGCTACAGCAGGATGCAAACGAAGGTCGGTGAGAAGTTTGTGCATGTTGTTGCCACGAACACCCCATAAAATTTTATCAAATTGCGCCACGATATTCTGCGGGGTGTCAACTTTTAGAATTTGTCCGTTTGTGATCAAGGCAATACGGTCGCATAGTGAGGCTTCGTCCATGTAAGGGGTAGAAACGAGGATGGTAATGCCTTGTTCTTTCAAGTTGCGAAGCATTCCCCAGAATTCTTTTCGGGAAACAGGGTCAACCCCCGTGGTCGGTTCATCCAGAAAGAGCACCGTAGGCTTATGAATCAAAGCACAACTTAATGCCAGCTTTTGTTTCATTCCACCCGAGAGAGCGCCGGCACGACGTGTCTTGAACGGTTCGATTTGTTGATAAATATCTTTGATCAGGTCGTAATTTTCTTCAATCGTGGTGCCGAATACATTGGCAAAAAAGGTAAGATTTTCTTCTACCGTCAAATCCTGATAAAGCGAAAACCTGCCGGGCATATATCCCACGCTGCTTCTGATCTTTTTATACTCTTTCACTACATCGAATCCTCCAACAGTGGCTGTTCCTTTGTCTGCCAGAATGAGGGTGGTAAGAATACGGAAAAGCGTCGTTTTCCCTGCTCCATCAGGACCAATAAGTCCGTACAACTCTCCTGCTTCAACGTCAATGTTGATTTCTTTCAAAGCTTGCACGTTGCCATATGCTTTGCTAATACCTTTACAATTGACAGTTGACAGTTGATAATTAGAGTCGGCCTTATTTTGATTGTTCCCTTTCATACGTTTCTTTTGTTTTTTAGCGCTAAGGATGGTTGGAACTCGCCAATATAATCATTTCCTTGATTATAAGTCTTTTTAGGGCTCGTTTCATACGTGAATAATTGTTTTTTAATTATCTTCATAACCCTGTTTTTTTTGTTCATTTTTTACTGTAAAACCATCGTAAATCAAGATTTTCAGATTTTCATTGTCAACTGTCCATTGTCCATTGTCAATTGAATTTGACTTCTCCATACATTCCGATTTTCAAATAACCGTCGTTTTTTACATCAATCTTCACGGCATAGACCAAATTGGCACGTTCATCGCGGGTTTGAATGGTTTTTGGCGTAAATTCTGCTTTGTTTGAGATCCATGTCACCACGCCGGTGTATTCTTTCATTCCTTTTCCCCAGTCAGCATACACTTTCACCGGTTGGCGCAGTTTTACTTTAGTCAATTGATCGGATGTGATGTAAGCGCGCAACGTAATGGTGTCGATGTTAGCAATCATGTATAATGGTTTTCCGAACGAAGTTATTTCATACGGTTCTGCATATTTGGTCAAAACGGTACCATGGATGGGATTGATGATTTTGCACTTGTGCAACTGATCGTTCAGTTGATCAATTTGATAGATCATAGCGGTTGCATTTTCGTCAATGCTGCTATTGGCATGTTCTAAGTTGGAAAGTTGAGCCGCAAGTTGTTTGCGAAGTACTTGCAAAAGGGAATTCTGATCATCCACTTGTTTTTGAGTGGCTGCATTGGCTTTCAACAGATTTTCATAGCGCTTTTTGTCCACTTCGGCAGTGGCAATTTGTTGTTCCGTGGCTGCAATCTGTTTCTGAATGTCAGCTCTGCTGCTTTGAATGGCTTTTAAGTTAGCCTGCAACTGCATTTTTTTGTAATAAAGTTGAAGACTGTCCACATAGCCCACTTGTTGATTAGCAAAAAGCGTTTTTCCTTCATCAATGTTGAAGGCTAATAATTTTCCTGATGCTTCGGAAGAAACAATCACTTCGGTAGCTTCAAAAGTGCCTGAAGCATCATAGTTATCTTTTGAGCTACAGGAAGAAAAGAAGATCACAAGGAGAAGAGAAGCCCAAATGGCCGGGGTTTGGAATAATGAAATAAGTTTTGTCTTCATATTTACGGATATTACATCGTTTTGAACAAGTGAGTTAGTTGTTGGTTGTGTTTTTCAAATTATAAACGGCTTGCATGAGTTGTACCTGATGAAGCGATTTATTGACCATAGCCTGATTTTCTGCCGTTATTTCGCGAATCAGATCGGTAACCGACATGGTTCCGTTGGCCACTTTGGCTTCGGCAGCCATTTTTACGTTGTGGCGCAATTGGATGATTTCATCGTCGCTTTTAATTAAATCGCGCCATTGATCGATGGCATTCGATTGTTGCATTTCTTGCAACCGACTGTTGAAAAGGAAGGTTTCCCGTTGTGTGTCAATAAGTTTTTGGTTATCTTCAATGATACGAAGGTTATTTTTTTGTGTATAAAGTCCGCCGAAATTCCATGAAAGTTTTATACCTCCAATGTAGTAAGGAGATGCGGTGTTGTCAAGCATGTTTAACCCGGGTCGTCCATAGCCGCCTTGTACAAAGAAGTTTATTTTAGGCAAATTGGCGGCATAAATATTTTTTCGCTGACTGTCGTACAAAAGACGCTGCGCATTGAATAGATCTAATTCAGGGCGTTTGTTCACCGGAAGAGCATCGGTGGAAACCGACATTTCAGGAGCCGACAATTGATCAGGATTTACAGGGGCACCAATCATAGTTGATAACATCTCGACGTATGCTTTGCGAACGGTTTGTAATTGAATCCGGTTTTGTTCGGCATTCAATTTTTCAACGTGTATGTTATCCAAATCAGCTTGATTAGCCACTCCGTTTTTGATGTATGCTTTTATTTTATCGTAGTCAGTCTGTAATTCATTTTGCAACAAGCTGTTTTGTTGAAGTTGCTCGTTGAGGGATAAAATGCCGAAGAAAAGCTGATTTACCCGATCGTTGAGTGCATACAAATCGACTTCTACAGCTTTTTTACTTACTTCCGCTGAAGCGCGAACGACTCCTTTTTGTGCTTGAATGGCACCTCCATCCCAAATCAGTTGCGATGCTTCGGCAACAGTTTGGTATTGTGATTTACTCAATGGTTGGATGGATACATTGGGCAAGTTGATTGGTATTTTGGTGACATCAGATTGGTAAGTCGCTTTGGCCGTCAATGAAAACTGAGGAAGATAGCCTTTGTTGGCATTGGACAATGTGTATTCCTTTGATTGTTCAATCAATCCATATTGTTTGATCTCCGGATAATGGGTTTGTGCCTTTTGTTGACACTGTTCAATGGTTAATTGACCATAAACAGGTTTTGCGTTGGTGGCAATGGCAATCAGCAAGAGGATGAATAGTTTCTTCATATTGAAATGGATGAATGTGAGTTTTGTAAAAATCATGGCCTTAAACTGTTCAAGATAATTTTGACATTTTCTGCTTTGCGTTGCAGCATCAGTTTTTGCATTTGTTGGTCCGAAATGTTGGTGATGATTTTCACTATCGGACTGATCAAAAACAAAACTGCATTGAGCGATATGACTGTCAGCAGCAAATCAACAGGGTCAATGGGACGAATGTTCCCTTTTTCAATTTCAGCTTTCAGTTCCTCCTGAAATCGCAGATAATATGCTTCTGTGGTGTAACCTATCTTTTCTTTGACGAGCTGAATTCGAGCCGGATTGGTTGTCAGTTCGTTCACAAATAGGAACGGCAATTTTGGATTCGCATGGAGAATATCAAAATGAGCCTCAATCTTTTTTCTTAATTTCTCTTCAAAGGAATCATTGCTGCTATCAATTTCTAAAAAAGTGGTCATAAACAGATATACTTTTTGCTCAAAGATGGCTTCAAACAAATGATCTTTTGTCCGATAATAATAGTGAACCAATGCTTGATTGCATTCTGCTTCTTTTGCAATTTCGGTGGTTGAAGTCATAGCGAATCCTTTTTCCAAAAAAAGACGTTCGGCTGCTTCGAGAATACGTCGCTCGGTGTCATGAGTATCAACTCTTTGTTCCATGATTTATAGTAATATTAAATTGATGTATTTAATAGGTCTATTAAATTGTGACAAAGGTAATCGTTAAATTGATTTTTTGCAAGAGATCGAAAGATAATTAAATAACATTAACTGTTTTCGTCCTTAAACAAAAAAAAACAGCATTGAAAAGAGATCAATGCTGCTTGCGGAATTATGTCGATAAATAGGTAGGGATCAAAGTTTTTCAAGGGCAGTTTGAATTCGATGAATGGTTTCTTCTTTGCCGATGATATGAATCAGATCGAATAGATGAGGTCCTTTGGAGGCACCCACTAATGCAATTCTTAATGGGTTCATGATGCCGCCTATTTTGTAGTTTTTGTTTTTAATCCATTCCATGATTTGATGTTCGTCCTCTTCTTTGTGGAATCCAAAATTTTTCATTGAATTGATTTGTTCCACTAATTCTTTGAGTTGGTTGGGCGTTTCAGGTTTCCAATGTTTTTGAACGGATTTTTCATCATAGTCTGATGGTGGCATGAAAAAATAGTTTGTTGTCTCCCAAAGTTCATGAACAAAATTGATTCGTTCACGCATTAACGAAACAACTTGGATGACCTTTTGTCTTTCGGGAAGCACTCCATGTGATTGTAATTCAGGCATAAATGCGTCAACCAAGGCATCAATCGGCTTTTGTTGTATGTAATAATGGTTAAACCATTTTGCTTTCTCAAAATCGAATTTTGCTCCGCTTTTGCTGCAACGATCAAAGGAAAAGAGTTGAATCAGTTCTTGCATGGAAAAAATCTCCTGATCAGTTTCCGGATGCCATCCCAACAACGCCAGAAAATTGACGACTGCTTCAGGCAGATATCCTTCTTCTCGATAACCGGTAGCTATATTTCCTGTTTCCGGATCTTTCCATTCCAGTGGAAAGACAGGGAATCCGAGCCGATCTCCGTCACGTTTGCTGAGTTTTCCATTACCTTCGGGTTTCAATAGTAAAGGTAAATGAGCAAACTGAGGCATGGAATCCTCCCAGCCGAAAGCACGGTAGAGAAGTACGTGCAAGGGTGCGGAAGGCAGCCATTCTTCTCCTCGAATGACGTGTGTAATTTCCATTAAATGATCGTCCACCACATTGGCTAAATGATAAGTTGGCAATCCATCCAATGACTTGTAAAGTACTTTATCATCCAGCACTGAAGAGTGAATGACCACTTCGCCCCGAATCATGTCGAACACGTGGATATCCTGATCAGGTTCAATGCGAAGACGAACCACGTATTGATCACCATGCTCAATGCGTTGATTAACTTCTTCTTTAGAAAGGGTCAACGAGTTGCACATGCTGTTCCGTGTCGAAGCGTCATATTGAAAATTTTTGATAGTCTCTCGCTTTTTCTCCAGTTCAATGGGAGTGTCAAAGGCATAGTACGCTTTTCCTTCGTTAATAAGCTGATCTACATATTTTTTGTAAATATTTTTTCGTTCGCTTTGTTTGTACGGTCCGTAAGGTCCGCCTTCTTTTACTCCTTCATCCACTTTGATGCCAAGCCATTGGAGCGCTTCATTGATGTAGGCTTCCGCCCCTTCTACCAAACGGGCTGAATCGGTATCTTCGATTCTGAGAAGGAAATCACCACCATGTTGTTTTGCAAAAAGATAATTGTATAATGCCGTTCGAACTCCTCCAATGTGGAGTGGTCCGGTGGGACTTGGAGCAAATCGGACTCGTACCTTCATACTTCTAAATGGGTTTAATGCTACCGTGTTATGAAATGTGATTACAAAGTTTTGGTCAGCTTATGCTGAAAATTATGTTTGATTTCAGACAACAAATGAAAGCATTTTCTCAATTTATCCTGTTGAAAAACAGAAAACAAGAAAATGCTCTCATTTTTTTACTTTAAAGTCCGAGAAACAGGGAATTAAATGGAAAGGATTCGTAAAATATCCATTAATTTTTTGTCAACGGGCTTTTCGTCTTTTATGGCTTTGTTGAAAGGGACATAAACGATTTCGTTGTTCACGATGCCGATCATCACATTGCGTTGGTCTTCCAGCAGGGCATCAATGGCGGCTGCTCCCATTCGGCTTGCCAGGATGCGATCGTTGGCTGTCGGTGATCCGCCGCGTTGAATATGGCCAAGAATGGTGACGCGATAGTCATATTCCGGATATTTTTCTTTCAGACGGTTAGAAATGCCGATGGCTCCGCCGGTAATGTCACTCTCGGCCACAATGACGATGCTGCTGTTTTTGGATTTACGGAATCCATTTTCAATCATTTCATTGAGTTGATCGGTGTTGGTGACGATTTCGGGGATAATGGCCGCTTCGGCTCCCGAAGCAATGGCTCCGTAGAGTGCCAAAAAACCGGCATCACGTCCCATGACTTCAATAAAGAAGAGACGTTCGTGAGAACTTGCCGTGTCACGAATTTTATCCACAGCCTGGACAATGGTGTTTAAGGCGGTGTCATAGCCGATGGTATAATCGGTGCCATATAAATCATTGTCAATGGTTCCTGGAATTCCTACGATGGGAATATCAGGATATTCCTGCGCAAAAACTCTGGCACCGGTGAATGTTCCATCACCACCAATGACCACCAATGCATCAATTTCTTCTTTTTTCAAATTGTTGTAGGCCGTTTGCATGCCTTCAGGCGTTTTGAATTCCATACTGCGGGCTGTTTTGATTTTGGTACCGCCTTGTTGGATAATGTTGCTGACATCCTGAGTTTGGAATTCTTTAATTTCACCTGCTATTAATCCTTTATACCCTCTGCAAATGGCTTTTACACGGATGCCGTGATAGATGGCTTTGCGCGTCACTGCACGCAAAGCGGCATTCATACCTGGAGCATCACCACCGGAGGTTAACACTCCAATACATTTAATTTGATACATATTCTTTAATTGTTAGTTAGTTTTGATGCTAATTCATTGATTTTGTCGGCGACTTTTTGCATTAACCAGATCGGCGTGGAGGTTGCACCACAAATACCGGCCGAATTGGCATTCGTCAACATGTCTGCTTTGATGTCTTCGATGTTGAAAATCAAATGAGAATTTGCGTTTGCTTTTTTACACTCTTCAAATAAAGCTTTCCCGTTTGAACTCTTTTCGCCACTGACAAAAAAAACCACGTCATGATTTTTTGCAAAGGTACGAATATTTGGGATGCGATTTGCAACTTGTCGGCAAATTGTGTCCACGTGTTCAAAAAGAACATCGGGGGCAATGCGTTGTTTAATATTTTCAATCAAATGATTATAGCTTTCTAACGATTTTGTGGTTTGGGAAAAGAGATAAATGTTTTTGTTAAAATCAACTTTGTCAAGATCGGATGGCGATTCGACAACGATGGCATGATTTTGTGTTTGACCGAGTAATCCGACGACTTCGGCATGTCCTGCTTTCCCATAGATCACTATTTGCCAATCTTTTTGCGGATGAGTTTCATAAGCATGTTTTACGCGTTGTTGCAATCTGATGACGACGGGGCAGGTTGCATCAATGATTTCAATGTTTTCACGTTGAAGACGTTCGTATGTTTCAGGCGGTTCTCCGTGTGCCCGTATCAGGATTCGACCATTTTTTGCTTTTTGTATAGAGTCATAATAAAGGGTTGTCATTCCCTTCTTTTCTAACCGGCTTACTTCGAGTCCATTGTGTACAATATCTCCTAAACAATAGAGTGGTTTAGCTTCTTGCAAGGCTTTTTCGGCTTCTTCGATGGCTCTGATTACTCCAAAACAAAAACCGGAATGCTCATCGATGTCAATTTTAATCATTTCATCAAGTTATCAAAGATTGATTTGCAAAATTAACACACAAATGATCGATATGTTACACTGATGCCCTTTTTTATTGCTTATCTTTGTATCTTAATTAGGATCTGATACAATAAAGGATCCGCTGCACTTTGTTTAAAATGAAATAAATTATATTTTTATGTTAACAATTAAAAATTTACATGCTTCGATCAATGGAAAAGAGATATTGAGAGGGATTGATTTGGTTGTAAATGAAGGTGAAATTCATGCCATTATGGGGCCTAACGGTTCCGGAAAAAGCACTCTTTCGGCTGTATTGACAGGAAATCCGATGTTCACGGTGACGGAAGGAGAAGTTTTTTTTAATGGGAAAAACTTGCTTGAAATGAAACCGGAGGATCGATCCAGAGAAGGTCTTTTTTTAAGTTTTCAATATCCGGTGGAAATACCCGGCGTCAGTATGACCCAATTTATGCGATCGGCTATCAATGCACATCGGGCTTACAAAGGATTGGAACCCATTTCGGCTTCTGATTTTCTAAAATTGATGCGCGAAAAGAAAGATATGGTGGAGTTGGATGCAAAATTAGCCAATCGCTCTGTGAACGAAGGTTTTTCAGGGGGCGAAAAGAAACGCAACGAGATTTTTCAGATGGCTATGCTTGAGCCAAAATTATCCATTTTGGACGAAACAGACAGCGGTCTCGATATCGACGCATTGAGAATTGTTGCTGAAGGAGTCAACAAACTGAGACGCGATGATAATGCATGCATTGTCATCACTCACTATCAACGATTGCTTGACTACATAAAACCTGACATTGTGCATGTGCTGTACAAAGGGAAGATTGTGCGTACGGCCGGTCCTGAATTGGCTCTTGAGTTGGAAGATCGCGGTTACGAATGGCTGAAGGAACAAGTAGATGAGGAACAATAAGATGTTGCGGGTCTTATTCGATTTTTTAATCGGGTAACTGTCTTTCAATGCAAACAACCAACGTACTCATTTCCAATTAATTTTGAATACAACATGACAACAAAAGAAAATTCATACGTTGAATTATATCAACAATATCGTCATTCCATTCATAAAGTTTGTTCTCCTGTTTTGAATGAACCGCGTGATAAAGCGCTTGATTCGTTCATGCGGCTTGGATTTCCGGCAACATCGCACGAAGATTATTTATACACTGATTTAAAAACTCCTTTTGAGATTGATTATGGTCTGAATATAAATAGATTAACCATTCCAGCCAATCCCAATGATGTGTTTCATTGTGATGTTCCAAACATTACATCATGGGTTTATTTTGTCATTAACGACAGTTTTTATGTTGCTCCTAAAAAACCACAATTGCCTGATGGGGTGATTATTTGTGGGTTGAACGAAGCATCCGAAAAATATCCTGAATTGGTAAAGCCTTATTATAATCAGTTAGCTCCCAATGACGAAGTGGCAACAGTAGCTTTCAACACGGCGTTTGCTCAGGATGGTTTTTTTATGTACATTCCTAAAGAGGTTGTTTTGCCAAAGCCTGTTCAGTTGGTCGATATTATGCGTTCCGACGTTGATTTTATGGCAAATAGCCGCAATCTGATCATTCTTGAAGAAGGGGCAAAGGTTCAATTTTTAGAATGTGCCCACACGGTTGATGGAGTTCAGTTTCTTAGTAATCGTGTTACGGAAGTATTTGTGGGGAAAAATGCGTCTTTGGAATATTATTCGTTAGAAAACACGCACAACAAAACGACCACTATCTCTTCGCTTTATTTGCGACAAGAGGCTTTTTCAAATGTTTTGGTCAATGAAATTACCTTGCACAACGGGCTTACGCGAAATGATGTGAAAATTGATTTGCAAGGAGCGCATTGTGAGACTGTTTTGTGCGGAATGGCGATTGGCGATAAAGCTGAACATATTGATAATGCTACGTTGCTCATTCATGCTCAACCAAATTGCAAGAGTCGTGAATTGTTTAAATATGTGATGGATGATTCGTCAGTGGGCGCTTTTGCAGGAAAAATTTTGGTGGAACAGGGGGCTCAAAAAACAGAAGCCATGTTGACCAATCGCAATTTGTGTGTTACTCCCAATGCAAAAATGAAGACAAAACCTCAATTGGAAATTTATGCCGACGATGTGAAATGTTCTCATGGAGCCACTATTGGACAATTGGATGAAACGGCCATGTTTTATATGCGTTCGCGAGGTTTGTCAGAGCAGGATGCCCGATTGTTACTGATGTTTGCTTTCATGGCGGATGTCATTGAAAACATTCGTATTGATGTGCTGCAGGATCGCATGCGTCTTTTGGTGGAAAAACGTTTCAGAGGTGAACTTTCAAAGTGTGTTGGTTGTGTGATTTGTAAGTAAACTAAACGCTAAAAGTTTATCCCAAACGCTGATTTGAAAAAAGATGCTTTGTCATTGCATTTTTGTGAGATTGGCTTCAACTGAAAAGTTCCAACCTCAGTTCATGTCGAATTTTATGGAATTGAGGTTCGAGGAGTGACATGCAGGAAGGTTATTTTGATTGGATGATGCGAGAAAACAATCTGGCATTGTCCAATTTTTTTTCTTCAAAGATGATCTTCCAATAGTGCCGTTTGCATTAGAACGCCAATAGATGCAGAAAAAACGCAGTGACTCCGTTGATCATGTATGAAATATGAAGCACGTTGACATGAAGCCAATTTTCGCTGATGATCAACAAGAACAACACTCCGGTGCCATATTTGTACAGATTGATCATCCATTGTGGATGGCTGTCACTTAAAAAAGTTAAGTAAACATGCGATCCATCGAGAGGAGGCAATGGGATCAGATTAAAAATGAATAACGCGATGTTGATGATTCCCCAAATGACAAGTAAATGAATCATCCATTGCCCGGCTGCGGTGTCATTAAAGAAATTCATGAACAAAAGGCCTCTGGCAATGAGAAAAAAAAGGATAGATAGTAAGAGATTCGAAAAAGGGCCGGCTAATGAAATTAAAATTTCGTCACGATGTTTTTGGCGTAAATTCTCGGGGTTGAATGTCACCGGTTTTGCCCATCCAAATCCGACTAAGATGATAAACAAAAATCCAAGCCAATCAATATGTTTCAATGGATTTAATGAAATGCGCCCTAACTCTTTTGCCGTTGAATCGCCTAATCGGTAGGAGGTGTAAGCATGAGCAGACTCATGAACTGATAAGCCAAGCACGGCAGCAGGAATGATTTCTAACGTGGTGATGAAATCCATTAACAAATTGATTATTAGAGAATAATGTGTTGATGAAGAGTCCTTGTCATGAGCAAGGAGAAATTTTTTAGATTCCTTTAAAATAGATGGTTACGTCATCTTTTCGTTCGTGAAAACAAAATCCGATTAAGAAAATAATGACCAAAGCGGTTGAAGTGACAGGTAAAGTCCACCAAGGAGCACGTTCGAGCCAAAGGCTTAGTTGCTCAATGAGCTGACGCAGATTGACAAAAACGAAAAAGAGCAGGGTACCAATGGAAGCAAAAATCCAAACTAACGGAGGTGCTGCTTTTCGATCGGGTAATTGATGCATTACCTTTTTAGAAAAATCATGGTCAGGCATCTCTTGTTTATGGGTCATGAACCAATGTTGAAGTTGTTGATCATTCATTTGAGTATTATTTTTTGAGAGAATGATTATTGTAATAACGTGGCTAATTTGGTTTTACCGGCTGAAATGTAAGATTTTAATGTTCCTAAAGGGCAACGCATTACCTTCGAAGCTTCCGAATGACTCATTCCTTCCATGTAGCACAATAAAATAGCAGTTCGTTCTTCCATTCTTAATTTTGCAAGAGCCGCATAGAGATCGGCATTTTCTGCCGAATATTCATTTTCTGTGTGGTATATTCGATCTACTTCTTCAAGCGGCGCTTCTTCTTTGCCTTTCTGAGTGCGAATATAGTCATAAAAAACATTGTACGCAATACGAAAGAGCCAGGTGGAAAAACCGGACAATCCTTGAAATGAGCTTAATTGAAGATAAGCCTTGATGAATGTTTCCTGCGACAAATCATCACTGAGGGAAGCATCACCCATCGTCAGATTGAGGAAAAATCGTCGGATGGGTGATTGATACTTTCGAACAAGTGGATTGAAAGCTTCTTTATTGCCTAACAGGGTAACTTGCATGATCCACTTGAGATCATCCGTATTACTCATTGGTTGACTCGGGCTTCTTATGTTTTTGTTCTACAAAATAGCTGATGCCGTATGCCACTCCTACCAAAAGTGGAATTAATCCGAATGCCCAAGGGGAATCATAACCCATTAAAATTAATCCTCCGATGGTGAGTCCCAATCCGACACCGGTCCAAATTAATCCTTTCAACAAATAACTTTTTGGTGCATCTTCAGGCCGTTTGAAAAAGTCTTCGGGAATGTCGCGTCCCGATTCAATGGCCTTTTGATAAAGCAACATCAGTTGTTGTTCTTTTTTCCGTTTGCTGTACATGACTATAAACACAATAAGAATCGCTGTCAGAAAAGGCATGATGGAAATGATCACAATGCCTCCGTTGCCTAACGGATGATCAGAATTTGCTCCTGCTTTGATTCGTTCTATTTCCACCAGTTGGTCTCCGGAAAGCGATTCCGGCGTGATTGACTGATTCGTTGAGGTAACTTGCGTGGCAGTATCCTTAGCTGCATGTGAAGAGCCTTGTGTCGTTGCGTTTGCCTGTCCAACCACCCACGTGATCATGATAAAGAGCAATAAAATTCCTAATTTTTTCATATGAGTATGTTTTTAATTGTTTTGTTACTCATTAGACGTATGTTCGATCTTATTTGGATGATCGAAAATGAATTTTTAACTCTTATTACAAGCCCAATTGCTCTAATTGTTGTGAGTGTTCTTTCGTGTTGACCTTTTCAACGACATGCGTGACTATTCCTTTTTCGTTGATTACAAAGGTTGTTCGGAGAATGCCCATGTATTTTTTGCCGTACAAACTTTTTTCAGCCCAAACGCCACAAGCTCTTGCCAATGTTTTTTCAGTGTCTGATAATAAGGTAAAGTTTAACTGATATTTGGCTTTGAATTTTTGATGAGACGTCGGACTGTCGGGACTTACGCCTACTACTTGATATCCTTTTTCAACCCACGACGAGAGATGATCGTTTAGATTGCAAGCTTCTGCTGTGCATCCCGACGTGTTGTCTTTGGGATAAAAATAAAGAATGGTTTTTTTACCAATTAACGCTTTCGTTTCAAACGGATTTCCGTCTTGATCCTGAATGGTTACTTCAGGAAGTTGATCTCCTGGTTTTAACATAATTCTTGAAATTTAAGTGGTTATTTGATTGATTAATAAAAGGTTTATTGTTTTTGTCTGAGCATGAGTCAACTACGCTTTGATGCAAAGAATCACATGCCTGTGCGTTGTTTGAGGGCTCCGATTTGTTTGTTCCAAAGCATGATGGTGTCATTTTTATCTTCGGGCAATGCAAAATCGGTAATGATCAAGGCAACTTGAGGGATTAATTCATCCATCATAAGTTTAAATTCAAAATAGGTTCGTTCCACGTCATCTGCCCAACGGAATCGAATGAATGATCCGGTACGAAGTTGAATCATTTCGGCTTCCTGGCTGTAATCGCCCCATTTGAAATGAAATATTCTTCCTTCCACTTCAACTTGGTCGGCAAACCATTCGGCCAGACCTGAAGCCGTCCCGATGTGATTCCATAAAACGTTGACGGAAATGTTTTGAAACACATATTCTAATTGGATTTTTTCTTTTTTCATCTCTTCAAGGTTGCATTGGATAATAAAGATCAAAATAATATCCGTTTGACGATGCTTTACGGAGTGTTTGTTAGCTTGTTACATTGGAGGTGCAAATTAAGCATTATAATTTATTTATGCAAATCATCTTTTTTTAAATTTGAGGTCATTTTTTGTTGAGTCATTCAATGACGATTCGGATGGTTTTTTCACTGATTGCTGGCATGAAGTGTTTGGTTTGCGTAGTTCTTTGTTTAAGAAGGCAATGGTGTATTTCATGGCCTCATCAAACCAAGGATGAAAAAGCCAAAAAGTATGCGGCGTTGAAGGAATTTCAACAGTTTCGTGATAAATGCCGTAGTGATTCAATTTCTCAATCATTTCATCCCGACCTGCATGCATTCTTTTCAAACTGCTGTTAATAAATAGTATGGGAGCGCTGCAGCGATTGACATGCGTCAATGCTGAGGCTTGTAGGTAGCGAGTTGGATCCACTTGCATTGACACGCCAAACCAACGGGTTGCAGCCGAAAGTTTTTCAGGAGTGTCATGACCTTCTTCCGATCCGTCACCAATGAATGTGAGAATTCCATCCATATCGACTACAGCATTCACGTTAACAGGATAGTTGGCATAGTCCGCCGTTTCAAAAGGAGGAAACGGTCCATTGATGCTGCCGATCAGTGCGGCCATTTGTCCGCCGGCTGAAGTTCCCAAAACTGCAATTCGTTTTGGGTCAAAATGATATGAAGCGGCTGATGCCCTAATCCATCGTAATGCCGTTTCAACATCTTGTATTGCAGCAGGATAGTGCGCTTCAGGCGACATACGATATTCGACGCAAACGGTGGCAAATCCATGTCGGGCTAATTCGAACGCAATGGGACGATCCATATTGTGATTGCCTGAGCTCCATCCTCCTGCATGAATAATTAACACTACCGGTTGTTTTTTCACTGATTGAATGTTCGGTTGTACCACATTCACATGAAGTGCTCTTTGTTGGATGTGTTCATAAATCACATTGTTGTGAACCAGCAAATGAGTTGTGTCGCCGTTGCCAACAATGGAAATGAAAGGATATTTTTGATGATTCTTTTCCCATTCGTGTGCAATGGTGTAGGAACTGTCTATCGGGAAAGAGCCCTCTTGTTTGACAGTTTGTCCCACGCCTATCCATGTTGCTGCAAGTAGAATGGTTAACAGAATGAAACGAGCCATAAAATAGCTCATGCTCAAGAGAATGTTTATTAGGTGAGTTCCATGCATCCTTCGTGTTAAAAATAAAACTACATGTATGAAATGAATCTTTTTTTGCATAATGTGGTCATTCAAATTGGTTAATATAGCATGATCCATGGTCATATAGCTTGATTGGATGATTGCAATGTTACGCTTTTCTTCTAATATTTCAAAAAAAACCTGTCACATTTTTTGACGAAAGCATTCGTCGAAAATCCTAAAAATAACTGAAAGACAATTTGAAATGAATGGTTTCTGCTATTCAATGCCTATCTTTGCAGAAATTTTTATTCATTAAATTAACAACAAAATGACAATTGACGATCAAAAAATGGTTTCAGTTACCTATGATTTGTATGTGGGTGGCGAAAATGAAGAACTCGAATTAATGGAGCAAGCAACAGCTGAAAATCCCTTGACGTTTTGCTTTGGAATAGGCATGATGCTTCCCGAATTTGAAAATAATTTACGAGGTTTAAATACCAATGATACCTTTCAGTTCAGTATTGATAGCAAAAATGCCTATGGAGAATATGACGATGATAATGTCGTTGCTTTGCCTCGTTCCATCTTTGAAGTCGATGGAAAATTGGACGAAGAGGTGATATTTGAGGGAAATGTTGTCCCGTTGATGGATAGCGATGGGACTCGATTGAATGCTCAAATTGTGAAGATTGAAGACTCGACGGTAACGGTCGATTTTAATCATCCTTTAGCCGGTGAAACATTGCATTTTAAAGGAACGGTGATGGAGGTACGGGATGCTACCGATGCTGATTTGGCTGCTTTGCAGGGTGGCGGTTGCAGTTGCGGAAGTGGTTGCAGTTGTGACGCTGACGATGATGGTTGTAATTCAGACGGTTGCAGTTGCCACTCATAATAGAATGATTTTTGAAAAGAGATGATCCGACGATCATTTCTTTTCTTTTAGGAGGGAATGACTATGTCAAATACGTTTGGAACTATTTTTCGCCTGACTTCATTCGGCGAGTCTCATGGTGCTGCCATTGGTGGCGTTATTGACGGATGCCCTGCCGGCATTGAGTTGGATGTTGATTTTATTCAACATGAACTGGATCGGCGACGTCCCGGTCAATCTGACCTTGTGACACCTCGAAAAGAAGCAGATCGGATTGAAATTTTATCGGGAACGTTTGAAGGACAAACAACCGGTTCTCCTATTGGTTTTATCATTCGAAATGCCGATCAGCATTCATCGGATTATGAAAATTTACGTAAAACATATCGTCCCTCTCACGCCGATTTTACCTATCAGACAAAATATGGGATTCGTGATCATCGAGGTGGAGGGAGAAGTTCGGCTCGTGAAACCGCTATTCGAATTGTCGGTGGAGCTGTTGCAAAATTGGCATTGAAACACCTCGGCGTATCTGTTACAGCTTTTACTTCGCAGGTTGGTCATGTTAAACTAACGAATTCGTATCAGTCGTATGATTTTTCCTTGATCGAATCCAATCCGGTTCGTTGTCCCGATCCATTGATTGCCAATGAAATGGAAGAATTGATTCGCGATGTTCGAAAATCCGGTGATACCATCGGTGGCATTGTGACGGGGGTGGTTCAAGGAGTGCCTGCCGGATGGGGTGAACCTGTTTATCAAAAATTACATGCCGCATTGGGGAATGCCATGCTTTCCATTAATGCAGTAAAAGGGTTCGATTATGGAAGCGGCTTTGACGGAGTAACTTTTCGCGGTTCGGAATCCAATGATGTGTTTGTGGTTCGCAATGGCGAAACCACCACGCTGACAAATCATTCGGGTGGCATTCAAGGAGGCATCAGTAACGGTCAGGATATTTATTTTAGAGTGGTTTTCAAACCTGTTGCTACTATTTTGCAAGAACAGTCAACGGTGAATGTTTCGGGAGAAGAGACTACCATTACGGCTCGTGGGAGACATGATCCCTGTGTTTTGCCCAGAGCAGTGCCTATTGTGGAAGCGATGGCTGCCATGACGTTGTTTGATTTCTATTTGTTATCCAAAACGTCAGCGCCTTTTTGAAGCATCTCAATCAGCCATGACGCTGCTGATGCGAGCGAATCAGCCATAAAATCAGGAACCGGTTCTATCCAGACCGGTTTTTCTTTTTTGATCAGAATGGTTGTCATTCCAAGGCGTTTCCCAAATTCAATGTCCGTGCGGGTATCGCCTATCATAATGCTTTGCGAAAAATCAATTTCCGGAAAATGTCTTTTTGCTTCGAGCGCCATTCCTTCGTTAGGTTTGCGGTTTGGATGATTGTCGTCCATGTGAATGGAGTAGTAAATGGCATCTATTTTTCCTCCGGCATTTTCCACTTGTTGTTTTAGATAGGCATGAATTTCTTGCAAGGCCGTTTCTTTCATTTTTCCTTTGCTGACTCCTCGTTGGTTAGTGACAATGACAATGCGGACAAAATAGGATGAAAGTTTAACTAATGCTTCGAGTGCTCCGGGTAAGAATTCAAACTCTTCTAATGTTTTGACATAATCGTTGGGACGATGTACATTGATGACGCCGTCACGATCTAAGAAAAGGAATTTTTTAGTTTTTAATGAAGGTAATTCTGTATTCATAAGGTGATCAAAATGAAGCGTGTTCATCCTTCCCATGGCGTCATTCAGCGTTTTTCTCTGATTTTGTCCAACAATCGATTTAGTTCTTGCACTTCTTCTTCGGTGAGGTTTTGCAGCAGTAAATCGATTTGGTTTTCGCAATGATCCATTTGATCTAAAAGATGCAATCCGTTTGCTGTGATCGTAATTTCTTTTTGTCTTCTGTCAATACTGTTTTTAGTGCGATCTACAAGTCCTTTTTCGTATAGACGATCGACAATGCGGCTCATGTCTGATTTTTTGTCCAACATCCGATTACGTAAGAAATCAATAGAGCGTGGTTTTCCTCCATACCCTCGAAGCAGTCGCAACACATTGTATTGTTGCGATGTGAGATGATGATGACGAAGGGTTTGTAAGAATTCAAAATGAAGTTCATTGGTAGTATAAATCAAATTGATCATCCCTTTGTGGTATTCATTTCGAAAGTGTGCATCCAATTCTTCTTCTATTTTCATCGGTTGAATCCATCAAAAATGGTTTGTTCTTCAGACAAATAAACATAAGACGTTATTTTTTGCAATAACGTCTTACGTTGATTTTCCGTTCAATATGGTTTTTTAAGCAATGGTTATGTCTTTGTCGGAATAGACTTCCTGAATGGTTTGTAACAATTTTACCCCATCTTTGAAAGGTCGTTGAAAAACTTTTCTTCCTGAAATAAGGCCTTGTCCGCCGGCTCGTTTGTTGATGACTGCTGTTTTTACAGCTTCTCCAAAATCGTTCTCACCGGAAGCTCCACCACTGTTAATTAATCCAATGCGTCCCATATAACAATTGGCTACCTGGTAGCGGCACAAATCAATTGGGTGATCACTGCTCAGTTCGGAGTACATCCGTTTGTCGTATTTGCCGTATGAAATTCCGTCAGCATTGATGGCAATGTATCCGCCGTTGTTTTCAGGTAGTTTTTGTTTGATGATATCGGCTTCAATGGTGACGCCCAAATGATTGGCTTGGCCTGTTAAATCGGCTGAAACATGATAATCTTTGTCTTTTACAAAAGCCGAATTGCGGAGATAGCACCACAAAACGGTGGCCATTCCCAATTCATGAGCATAAGCAAAAGCCTGCGCAATTTCCACCAATTCTTTGTGCGCATCGTCCGAACCAAAGTAGATGGTTGCCCCAATGGCAGCAGCTCCCATGTTGTAGGCTTCTTTGACATTTCCAAATAGAATTTGTTGAAATTCATTGGGGTAAGTCAATAGTTCATTGTGATTTATTTTCACGATGAAAGGTATTTTATGCGCATATTTACGTGCCACCATTCCCAAAACGCCAAACGTGGAAGCAACGGCATTGCAGCCGCCTTCAATGGCAAGTTTAACGATGTTTTCAGGATCAAAATAGTCCGGATTTTTGGCAAAACTGGCTCCGGCTGAATGTTCAATTCCCTGATCAACAGGTAAAATAGACATATAACCGGTGCCACCCAAATGGCCATGCTGATACATCCATGATAAATTGCCCAGAACACGATTATTGCGATCGGACACCTGAAAAACGCGGTCAACAAAATCTTGACCCGGCAGATGAAGCCTTTCTTTTGGAATTTTAGGTGCATTAAATCCCAACAAATATTCGGCTTGATCGCCCAATAAAGTTTGAATGTTTGTGTTCATTTTCTTAAATAATAGTGGTGATTTCATTAAATGTTCGTCGAGGTCTTCTTGGATAAAGTGTTTTCGATGAGTCGTAATATCCTAATGCTATGGTCATTACAACTGTTTCGGCGGGCTTCAGGCCAAATGCCTGATGAATGCCCTCAAAATCAATTCCGCTCATGGGATGGGAATCCACTCCGAGTTCTTTGGCAGCAATCATGATTGACATGGCCAATAACCCGGCATTGCTTTCGGCAAATTTCAAGGAGCGTTCTTCACTTGAGCCATACAAAAATGCAGCTGCCTGTTTTGCTCCTTCCACTATCTCTGTGTTATTTCCTACGCTTTGAAGCATTTCATTCCACACAGGATTTGATTCGTCCCAGCCCTCTTTGTTTCCCACAATGATTAATGTAACCGGTGCTTCTGTCACTTTTGGCTGATTGTTAGAGAGCGCTTTCAGCTTCTCTTTGGCTTCGTCTGATTCCACGGCAATAATGCGCCATGGTTGTAAATTAAAAGCGGATGGCGCCAACACAGCCAAATTGATGATGTCTTCCAATGTCTTTTTGGGAATGGGTTTATTGGTATCAAAAAAATTGACGGAACGTCTGGTTTCTAATAAAGTCTTTGTTTCCATATTTATTATTTTTTCTGATTCAGTTTATTACAAATATACTTTTTAAAAATACATGTTGCAACATATATAAGTTTAAATAATAAATTTATGGAAAACTTTCACTTTGATTGGCGATTGAAGTTTGATTAAGTGATTAATAATCTGTTTTTTGTCAATTTATCTTGTGTCTTTGCTCAAAACAGCCCGACGATATTGCCTTCATCGTCGAAATTGATGGATTCGGCAGCTGGAACGGATGGCAATCCGGGCATTCGCATGATGGTGCCGGCAATGGGAATAACAAATCCTGCACCAGAAGCTATTTCTATTTCTCTCACATTGAGTGTAAAGCCTTTTGGACGTCCTCTAAGATCAGGATTGTCTGATAGTGATGTTTGTGTTTTGGCCATACATATTGCTAAATCATTCATGCCTAACTTGTTAATCAGTTCAAGGTCTTTGCGTGCTTTGAGAGAGAATTCGATGGATTCGGCACCGTATAATTTGGTGGCAATGGTTGCTATTTTCTTTTCAATGGGCCATTTCAGATCATACAGCGGATTGAAGCAAGACGGACATGTCGTGATGGCTTCGAGTACTTTTGCCGATAAATCGAGGGCTCCTTCGCCGCCTTTTTCCCAGGCTTCGTTCAATGCCATGCTTACGCCGAGCTCTTCGCACCGTTTCCTGACTGCTTCGATTTCTTCATCGCTGTCAGTGGCAAATCGATTTAATGAAACGACTGGTGAGAATCCAAAAAGTTGCATGTTTTCAATGTGTTTTTCTAGGTTGGGCAGCCCTTTTTGTACTGCTTCCACATTGGGGATTGCAAACCCGTTTTTATTGATTCCTCCGTGGTATTTGAGTGCTCTGATGGTAGCGACAATGACAACAGCATTAGGACGAAGGTTGCCATATTGACTTTTGATGTCAAAAAACTTTTCAGCTCCCAAATCGGAAGCAAATCCGGCTTCTGTAACCACGTAATCGCTTAATGAAAGACCCATTTTAGTTGCAATGAGACTGTTTGTTCCTTGCGCAATGTTGGCAAACGGGCCTCCGTGAATAATAGCCGGCGTGTTTTCGAGGGTTTGTACTAAGTTGGGTTTTATTGCATCTTTTAACAAAACGGCCATAGCTCCTTCTGCTTTCAGGTCACGGGCAAACACCGCATCGCCGTCAAAGGTTTGCCCGATGTAGATATTTCCAAGCATAGTGCGAAGCTGGTTCATGTCTTTGGCTAAACATAAAATGGCCATCACTTCGCTGGCTGCTGTAATGTTGAAGCCTGTTTCACGCGGAATTCCATTAGCAGTTCCGCCCAGCCCAATGACGATGTTGCGCAGCGACCGATCGTTCATGTCCATCACCCGTTTCCAAGTGATGGTTCGCGGATCAATATGCAGAGGGCTTTTTTTATTTTGTAAAGTGTTGTCAATGAGTGCTGAAAGTAAATTATTGGCTTTTTCGACAGCAGACAAATCGCCGGTAAAATGGAGATTGATATCTTCCATCGGGATCACTTGAGCGAAACCGCCTCCGGCAGCTCCTCCTTTGACGCCAAACACAGGACCTAACGATGGTTCTCGAAGTACCACCGTGGTCTTTTTCCCCATTTTGTTCAGTCCCATTGCCAAACTGATCGATGTGGTTGTTTTCCCTTCTCCGGCCGGAGTTGGGGTGATGGCAGTCACTAAAATAAGCTTTGCGTTTTTAATTTTCTCTTCGTCAATTAAATGCAGTGGAAGCTTTGCTTTGTATTTGCCATAAAATTCAAGTTCATCTGACGGAATGTTTAGTTGATTGGCTATTGCCTGAATAGGCATCATTTTGGCCTCTCTTGCGATTTCAATATCACTTTTCATGTGGTTGTATTTTTTTTTTAATATGTTGAGATGGAACTTTCATGACAAATTGAACCTTTTCTCCTAAGTCGGAGTGATTTGTTTTTGTCATGTATGTTTTTATCTATTTTGATTTTAAATGTTTTGTTGCATAAATAGCTGTTTACCAATATTTAATCATTTTTTTATCTACGCATTGATAGAGTGAATTTTAAAGCAATGAGTTTTCTCTGTAATAAATGCTTCTTGCAAAGATAACTCATTTGGTGTTACCGTCGTATGTTTTTAAACAGTTGGGCGTGTTTTTTGCTAAACAAATTGTCGATCAAAAATTTGTGGCCATTAGCTAGGAATGTTTTTAAAAAAGCATCTTTCGCAATGCTTTTTTCGGTCATTGCATCTGGGATTGATGATGACTGCCGATTTTCAACTCGTCATTTTATATCGCAATGATTTTGTTGCTCTTATAAGTGATCTGCGTTGAGCTTTCAAGTTTGTGAGAGGATTGTCTTTCCCAGTTTTAAAAAGAGATCTGATGCTAATGTCCATTAAATGGGGATGTATCGAACAAATGCTTCAATGGCTTCGTATGCGGCCAATCCTAATTTGTTGTAAATTTCGGCCGTCGCTTTGTTACGTGCTTCGGATCGTTGCCAGAAAATTCGATCATCATTCCCGAGAAAAGGAGCACTTTCCATTTGTGATTGATGTTTCAAAATGGCATTGCGTTTATATCGAAGTTCTTCAGGGCTGATAGGGACAGCCATTTCGATGTGGTCAATTTCCCATTCCATCCAGGCGCCACGATACATCCAGACCCTGCATTCATTGAACCAATCTTCATTTTTCAGATCATCAATGGCAGCCAAAACGGCATCCAGACAGACTTTGTGTGTACCATGAGGATCGGCCAGATCGCCTGCTACATAAATTTGATGCGGATGCAATTCTTGAAGCAGCTTTTTTATAATCTGCACGTCTGCTTCTGCAATGGGATTTTTTTTGATGGATCCGGTTTCATAAAAAGGCATATTCAGAAAATGAACGTTTTTGGAGGATACGCCGACGTATCGACAGGCGGCTTTGGCTTCACCTCTTCTGATCAATCCTTTCATCTCCAATACTTTTTGTGCATCATCAGGACTGCTTGATATGCCATTTACAACATAATTGGCCAACTTTTCGTATGTTTTCTGTAACTGTTCATTGTGTGGATCAAACATGTCTTTAAATCCTTTGACAAAAGCCAGGAATCGAACAACTTCATCGTCATTCACCGCAATATTTCCGGAAGTTTGATAGGCAACATGTACTTCATGTTTTTGATCGACCAATCGTTTTAAGGTTCCTCCCATTGAGATGACATCGTCGTCAGGATGAGGACTAAAGATTAAAACTTTTTTGGGGAAGGGGAGTGCTCGTTCGGGACGATGAGAATCATCGGCATTGGGTTTTCCGCCAGGCCAGCCGGTGATGGTGTGTTGCAGATCGTTAAATATTTTGATGTTTGCATTGTAGGCTGATCCAAAAATAGTCAACAATTCACTGAGTCCATGTTCGTTGTAATCTTTGTCCGTGAGTTTCAGGATGGGTTTTTGAACTTGCTGACACAGCCAGACAATGGCGCGTCGAATGAGTTTATCGTCCCAATCGATGGATGCGACGAGCCAAGGTTTGCTGATACGTGTTAATTCACCGGCAGCATGAATATCAATTACATAAGAAGCATTTTGATGCAGTTGAAGGAATGAGGCAGGGCAGGATGGCGAAGCAATCTCTTCGATGGCGGTTTTGAGTATTTCGGCTTTGTCTTCACCCCATGACAATAAGATGATTTGGCGCGCGTTCAGTATGTTTTCGATGCCCAAACTGATGGCGCTGACAGGAACCTGATCGGTAATGCCAAGGTGCAAGGAGGCTTCTTTGCGTGAATCGCTGTTCAACATGATGAGTCGGGTGTGCGATGTCGGTTGCGATCCAGGTTCGTTGAATCCGATATTTCCGCCTCGGCCGATGCCCAACAATTGCAAATCGATTCCTCCAATGGCATCAATGCGGTCTTCAAACTCTTTGCAGTGTTTCATGACATTGGCGCGATCAACGGTAGCATCGGGTGAAATGATATTTTTCGGTTCAATATCAATGTGATCGAGCAACATCTCTTTGATGCGAGCCAGAAAACTGGCTTTCATGGGATGTGTTAACGGATAATATTCATAGAGATTGACTACTGCTACTTGTTTGAAACTCAATCCATCCTCTTTGTGTATTCGTACCAGTTCGCTGTAAAGTTCCATCGCTGCACGCCCACCGGTGAGGCCTAACACAAAAAGTTCACCTTTTTGATTTTTCGTTCGAATTTGATTGGCAATGTCGAGCGCTACTTTTTTGGATCCTTCAGAGGCTGTTTTAAATATTTCAACAGGAACTTTCTCGAACCGGGTGATCGATGCCAATTCGAATGCATCACGCGGTTTGTACACTTTTTCAGGAATTCGATCAATGGTGATCTGGGAGCTTAAATCTTTTCTCATAGCAGTATTGTTAAAAGGATGAAGTTTAATACAAATATAAAAACAAGCTAACTCAAATGTGAGAAAGCTTGTTTTATTTTGCGTTATTTATAAGAAAAATACTTCTATTACGATATAAATAATCGTATTAAATCATTTTTTAAATAACTCCTTGTGCTATCATTGCTTTGGCCACTTTCATAAAGCCTGCGATGTTTGCTCCTTTCATGTAATTGATGTAACCATCGGGTTGACGCCCATACTCAACGCATTGATTGTGAATGCTTGCCATGATTTGATGCAATTTTTCATCCACTTCATTGGCAGGCCAACCCAGATGCATGGCGTTTTGAGTCATTTCCAAACCTGAAGTAGCCACACCGCCAGCGTTGACTGCCTTGCCTGGTGCGTAAAGAATTTTGTTTTCAATGAATAGGTCAATGGCTTCTGGGGTACATCCCATGTTTGAAATTTCGCCAATGCATTTGACACCATTCTTAATCAGTGTTTTGGCGTCGTTTTCATCCAATTCATTTTGTGTGGCACATGGCAGTGCGATGTCAACTTTGACTTCCCATGGCCGTTTACCGGCAACGAATGTTGATCCTTTAAATTTTTTGGCATACGGTTCTACAATGTCTTCGCATGTGGCACGAAGGTCGAGCAAATAATCAATTTTCTCACCGGTTATACCTTGAGGATCATAAATGTAACCGTCAGGTCCTGAAATGGTTACTACTTTAGCCCCCAATTGTGTAGCTTTCAAGGTGGCTCCCCATGCTACATTGCCAAATCCGGACACGCCAATGGTTTTGTTTTGAATTGATTCGCCGGCTGTTTCGAGCATCTGTTTTACAAAATAGAGCCCTCCGAATCCGGTTGCTTCCGGTCGTATGAGCGATCCTCCGTATTCTAATCCTTTCCCCGTCAAAACGCCAGTGCAGGTTCGGGTTAGTTTTTTGTACATCCCGTTCAGGTAGCCAATTTCACGTGCTCCTACGCCAATGTCACCGGCCGGAACATCCATGTCCGGACCAATGTGTTTCCACAATTCCAACATGAAAGCCTGAGTGAATCGCATAACTTCAGCGTCTGATTTCCCTCGCGGATTGAAGTCGGAACCGCCTTTGGCGCCTCCCATGGGCAGGGTCGTCAATGCGTTTTTGAAGATTTGTTCAAAACCCAAAAATTTCAAGATGGACAAGTTCACGGATGGGTGAAAACGAAGTCCTCCTTTGTAAGGTCCAATCGCATTGTTAAACTGAATGCGATAACCGATGTTTACCTGCACATCGCCCTGATCATCAATCCAGGGCACTTTGAAGGTAAAAATGCGATCAGGTTCCACCAACCGTTCTGCTATTTTAGCTTTTTCAAATTCGGGGTGTTGATTGTACACCTCTTCGATACTCAGCAAAACTTCGCGAACTGCTTGCAAATATTCAGCTTCTCCCGGGTGTTTTGCTTCCAGCGATGTTAATAGTTTTTCGATGTTCATAGAATAGATTTTTTTTGCAATGTTACGCTCTTTTGCGTGCAAATCCAAACTTTTTCGTAGATATTTGGAAGAAATTTGATTAAATATACCAAAAAAGATTTGCGTTGCTTTAAATGGCTAAATATCTTGTAATGAATTAAAAAGAAGAGCTCGATCATGAATTTTCCAAGACTGAACTTTCCGTTGCAACTTGAAAGCAGCCCTGCATTAAATATGTCAAAGCGCAGCGCTTTTACCTGTTTCCATTGTCAAAATGATTTGACGTTTTCATGGTTCAAGAAAGTAATAAAAGGAGTGTTCCTGCGATCACTCCGAGTAAACAAATGGCTTTGACGAGAATGTTTTTTTCGCGAAAAAGGAATGCGCCGAGTGAAAAGGAGACGACCACGCCGGATCTGCGAACAACTGTTAACAACGAAATCATGGAATGTGGATCGGAAAGCGCAAAAAAATAGAGAAAATCTGCCAGCGTGAGAAAGACTGAGATGGCAACGATCGATTTTTTCCATCGAAACGGAGTCGTCTCTTTTCGTTTAGGATACCAAAGTAAGAGCAGGATGATGCTCATAATAATCGCTTGATAGATGGCATAATAGCTTTGAACGGCCATTCGATTGAAATGTTGCAGCAGAAATTTGTCATAGAGGCCGCTGGCGGCTCCTGACAGCGAGGCCAAAATGCTAAACCAGATCCATTTGTTGTGAAAAAAATGAACGTTTTCTTTTTTCCCGGCTTGCGAAAACAGATAAAAGGATATTAATGTAACGGCCACTCCAATCCATTGAGCCACTGATAATTGTTCGGAAAAAAGAAGCATGGCTCCAAGAATAGTCCAAAGCGGTCGGGTTGCTTCAATCGGCGTGATCACCGTGATGGGCAAGTGCTTAAAACTGAAATAGCCGAATATCCACGATGTCAACACCAACATTGATTTCAGAAAAATGAACACATGTGTTTTTGCGTCAATGGGAGGAACGTATAACAGCGTGTTTTTCATTTCGTTTGGGACAAAATGTGAAAGTAGAGGCAACGGTGCCAGCAGCAAAGCGGACATAAGTGTGGCTGAAAACAACACAGGAATGACGGCATTATTTTGCAGTGCCATTTTTTTGGAGATGTCGTAAAGTCCGAGCAATACGGCAGAAAAGAGTCCAAACAGAAGCCACATATTCAAAGCGTTGAGATGGTTATTTAAAAGAAAAACTGCCTTGTTGCGTTTTACAAGGCAGTTGAATTCCCATGTGTTGTGACATTATTTTTGCATGGCCTGAGCCACCGCTACCGCTACGGCCACAGTGGCGCCAACCATCGGATTATTTCCCATGCCTAAGAAACCCATCATTTCAACGTGCGCTGGAACGGATGAAGACCCTGCAAATTGAGCATCCGAGTGCATGCGTCCCATGGTGTCGGTCATGCCATACGAAGCCGGGCCTGCAGCCATATTGTCAGGGTGCAAGGTGCGACCGGTTCCACCTCCTGAAGCTACCGAGAAGTAACGTTTTCCTTGTTCCACACACTCTTTTTTGTAAGTGCCGGCAACCGGATGTTGAAAGCGCGTTGGATTGGTTGAGTTGCCTGTGATGGAAACATCAACACCTTCTTTGTGCATGATAGCCACTCCTTCGCGGACATCGTCTGCCCCGTAACATTTTACGGCAGCACGTAATCCTTTGGAATAGGGTTTTTCCATGACCACATGCAGTTCGCTCGTAGCATAGTCAAATTGAGTTTGTACATAAGTAAACCCGTTGATGCGTGAAATGATTTGTGCGGCATCTTTGCCTAATCCGTTCAGAATGACGCGTAAAGGATGTTTGCGAACTTTGTTGGCCATTTCTGCAATTTTGATGGCTCCTTCGGCAGCAGCAAATGATTCGTGTCCTGCCAGAAAAGCAAAACATTGCGTTTCTTCACGCAATAGCATGGCTGCTAAATTACCATGGCCTATGCCTACTTTGCGGTCGTCGGCTACTGACCCTGGAATGCAGAAAGATTGCAATCCGACGCCGATAATTTCGGCTACTTCGGCTGCATTGGTGCAACCTTTCTTGATGGCAAGAGCTGCGCCCACCACGTAAGCCCATTTGGCATTTTCAAAAGCAATGGGTTGTGTTTCTTCACATATTTTATAGGGATCTATTCCTTTGGAGTCGCAGATTGCTTTCGCTTCCTCAATGTCTTTGATGCCGTATTTTGTCAGTGTTGCATTGATTTGTGCAATCCGACGCTCGTAACTTTCAAATGATATCATAATGGAATGTTTTTTGCTTGTTCATTGAAACAAGGGATGAATAATGTGTATTATAAGTTTTTATGGATAAATCATTGTCTCGCTAAGTGATTATTCTGCACGAGGATCAATGTATTTGGCTGCTTCGTTGAAACGACCGTAGGTGCCTTTGGCTTTTTCCAATGCTTCGGCGGCATTGATGCCTTTCTTGATCATATCCATCATTTTGCCCATGTGCACAAATTCATATCCTATGATGGTGCCTTCTTCGTCAAGCCCCAATCGTGTGCAATATCCTTCTGCCATTTCGAGATAGCGGGGCCCTTTGGCTAACGTGCCGTACATGGTTCCTATCTGACTTCTCAATCCTTTGCCTAAATCTTCAAGGCCGGCGCCGATAGGCAAACCGCCTTCTGAAAATGCTGATTGTGAACGACCATAGGCAATTTGCAGAAACAATTCGCGCATGGCGGTGTTGATGGCATCGCAAACTAAGTCGGTGTTTAATGCTTCTAAAATGGTTTTTCCCGGAAGAATTTCGGATGCCATGGCTGCCGAGTGCGTCATGCCGGAACATCCAATGGTCTCAACCAACGCTTCCTGAATAATGCCGTCTTTAACGTTCAATGTCAGTTTACAAGCTCCTTGTTGTGGAGCACACCAACCCACTCCGTGTGTGAGCGCTGAAATGTCTTTAATCTCTCGAGCTTTTACCCATTTCCCTTCTTGCGGGATTGGAGCAGGGCCATGATTGGCGCCTTTTTTTACAACACACATGTGTTCAACTTCGTGCGAATAAGTCATGTTCTCTTTGTTTTAAAATTTGAATATCAATTATTTAGTACTTTGAGGATTGAGTTAACAAAGGTACATTTTTTCTTTTAATGTGCAATTGTTAAGATGTTGTAGTTTGTTGAAGATTGTAAATAAACAACAAACCATCAATGCAATTGATGGTTCACGCTTTTTTGATATGAATAAAGGCTGATTTTGTTGATTTTCCTGAAAACAAAGCCTTGCTGTTCGCAGGATAACGTTATCGATGTTCCGGTCGTAATAAATCATTTACAGTTTTTACAGGGCTGAAAGTGGCCAAAGGAACATCGACAAAAATCGTATTCCAATCGCTCATGGCGCCATTCCAAAGGCCGGGTAATTCCAACGCTTTGAGTATTTTACCGTCTTTTGATTTTTGTGCAATGAAGCCGGTAGCCGGATCAATGTGTTTTTTTAAGTCAAACTTTTTCCCTTTGTAGTTGCGAACAGCACACACAATGTCCACAGGATTAAAATGAGTGGCTTGTTTCAGCAATTCTTTTTGTTTGGGATTATTTAAATCTATTTGAGAACTTTCAACGATTTGAAGCGAGAGGCCTCCGTCTTTGCCACGCACAAAATAGGGACCACCGCCGGGTTCTCCCTGATTGGCAACCATGCCACATACGCGTGTCGGGCGATTGAACATTTGGTGTAGAAAAGCAATTAGTTTGGAACGGTCGGTTGTGTCCAACTTGGGATGCTCCATGTTGAGATGAGTCTTGCAATACGTTCGCATTTCTTGAAGTCTTTCCGTCGTCAGAGTGGCAGGTTGATCCAGTTCGCGTAGAAAGGCGAAAAGTTGTCGTTTGGTTGCAACTAAAATGCCTCCTAACAACTGTTTGTAGGTGATGGTCGGTTTTCGAAGCTGATCAGTGGTGACGTTGTCAATGTTTTTGATGAAAATGATGTCGGCATCAATGTCATTTAGATTTTCAATCAAAGCGCCATGGCCGCCGGGACGGAACACTAAGTTTCCGTTTGCATCTCTGAAAAGGTTGTTGTTCAAATCGACGGCAATGGTATCCGTATGCGATTTTTGTTCTGAAAAAGAGACATCAAAATGCACCTTCAGCATTTCTTCGTAGTAAGCTAAATGACCTGCTATGTGATTGTTAAATAAGGATTGATGATGGGGAGAAACGGTAAAATGCAATTGAACGTGATGTTCCGTATTGGCTGCATATTGTGCACTTTCAACCAGGTGTTCCTGAAGCGGAGTGCGCGTTTCAGATGGATAATGGTGAAACAACAGAAGTGCTTTTGGGAGATTGCCATAGTTTAGCCCGCTTTCGAAAAGCAGTGACTGAATGATTTTCTTGAGCTGATTTTGTTGAATCAATTCGGGAATGAACAGGCTGTGATTTTGAAAGCATGCAGCGTTTAAATGATCGTAGAATGCAAATTGTTGAATATGTTCAAAAAATTGAATGACAGAAGGTTGTGAAGGAACGTTTTCTTTGCCGTTGAAAAAAGCATATAAATCATTAAACATTCGGGTGGCGGCTCCTGATGCAGGAACGAATTTAATGATTTGTTTGTTTTCTTTCTGATACGTTTTCCATGTTTCAATGTATTCATTCATCTGCTGATGTTCTACTTGCATGATGCCGTCATTCAACGTTGCCACTTTACCTATTTCTAACGGAGGAAAGCCTTCTCTGAACGATTTCAACTGGGCTTCCAGTTGGTCCAGACTGATTTGTTTGTATTTCAGCAGTTGCTTGTCAATGTCGGTTAAGGTTTTCATACGATACTGGTTTTTTTCGTTGGTGAGTGCTCGAAACACCTGCCGTTAACAAGGCCTGGTGTCGTACGTATAAGTAAGATTTTTGTGTTTTATAAATTTTAAAATATAGTTCGAAGCTCTCGATAGAAGTTAATAGCACCTCCTTTTTCTGCCTTCATCGCTTCATGAGTCGATATGCTGCCTTTTTCGTTGCTTATTTTAATGAGCATTTTTTCTGAGACAATCAAATGCTGAGCTTGATTTCAATACCAAAATATTATTTAATTCAAAAAAACATAAGTCGATCTGTAATGTATAAATAATTAAATATCTTTGCCGTTAAAATTACAAACTACCCGATTCGGGTTGCAAGATAACTCTTTTTTTCAAAACACCAAAATGATTTCAACGTCTTATGTTTAATAAAAAATTAACTGTTTATACTTCCGGTACTTTTGATATGTTTCATGTGAATCATCTGAGGATGATCAACTACGCCAGAGGATTAGCCGATATTTTAATTGTAGGCGTAAGCACCGATGAATTGGTGGCTTCGTACAAAACACCACCGGTTATTCCGTTTGTGGAACGCATGCAGATTATCGAAGCATTGAAAGCGCCGGATATTGTCATTCCACAACACACGTTAGACCATACGGAGATTATAAAAAAATTAAACATTGATGCGTTTGTGGTTGGTGATGACTGGTACGGTAAATACGATTATTTGAAAGAATTAGGTGTTGAAGTGTTTTATTTTCCCTACGGCAACGGGATTTCTTCTTCTTCCTTAAAAAAGAGCATTCACGATAATTATGAGCAACATCTCATGGCTGAACGTGAACGCAAACCAAAATCAATTAAACATGAATAAAACGGCGCTTATCGTTGGTGCAACGAAAGGCATTGGCAAAGCTCTGACCGAAAGGTTTCTACGTGAAGGTTTTTCGGTCATCGGAACGTATGCTCACGATCGGGATCACGCGGATCAAGTGGGTACGTCATTCAACCGTTTGTTTGATCAGCGCCTTCAATTTATTCAAGCTGACAGTGCTCGTCTTGAAGCGATTGAAGTGATTGCATCGGTCATTGAGGAACAACATCTCTTGTTGGATGTCGTGATTTTCAACGCCGGCATCACAGACCGTTCGTCGTTTTCGACGATAGATGTTCAGCAATGGATGGATGTTTTTACGGTGAATGTTCATTTTCCGGTCTTTTTGTTGCAACGACTTTTTCCGTTCATGCGTGAAGGAGGAAGCGTTCTTTTCACCGGTTCGCTGATGGCCGTTCAGCCTCATTCTTTTTCACTTTCTTATGGAGTCACCAAAGCAGCGGTTCATGCATTAGTGAAGAATTTGGTAAAGTTTTTGAACGAAAAAAAGGTGCGGGTCAATGCCGTTGCTCCGGGTTTTGTAGATACGGACTGGCAAAAGAGTAAACCGATGGAACTAAGGAATAAAATCATTCAAAAAATTGCTGCTCATCGTTTTTGCGATCCAAACGAATTGACCGATGTGTATTGGTTGTTGGCGACCAATGACTACATGAACGGAGAAATTGTGGTTTGCGATGGCGGTTACGACTATTGTTGAAGCTTTTGGTCCCTCTATTCATCGGCTTTTCCACGCTGTTAACGTGATCTGGGTACGGATCCCATTTATTTTTGTAATTTTGTTCTTTCATTTTTCAATGTCGAAAATGAAGGAAATTTTTTATCTGCTATGGAATTAAGCCGATCCGTTACATTTGAAAATTCATTAAAATCATTAGATACCGAGAATTGGTTGGATCGTAAATTTTACAGGCCACTTGGCTTCTACATCGCGCTGCTGCTTCGTAGAAGTCCGATTACGCCTAACATGGTAACGATTTTTTCCATTTTTGTCGGGGTTTCTGCTGGGCTTCTTTTTTATCCGTCCAGTTTCTGGATCAATCTGTTGGGCGTTAGCTTGCTCATTTTTGCCAATATTTTGGATTGTGTTGACGGGCAACTTGCCCGCATCACGGGTATCAAATCAAAGATTGGACGAGTGTTGGACGGTTTGTGCGGCGAAATTTGGTTTATTACGATTTATTTGGTGTTGACATTTCGATTGATGCATCAGATGCATTGGGGCATTTGGGTGTTAGGCATTGCTTTTCTATCAGGCGCCTCTCATTTCATGCAAGCCTCTTTATTGGATTATTATAAAACGTTGCACCTTCATCTTTTAAAAGGAGGATTGGAAAGTGAATTCGAAAATTCCAGGTCAATCCAACGCAAAGCGACTTCTTTTTCGTGGAGAAAGCAGCCGTTTCAACGCTTAATTCAATGGATGTATTATTGGTACACGGTCAATCAGGAAAAACAAACTCCTCATTTGCAGACATATATATCACAGCTTAAAACGTCTTATGCTGCAGGAATTCCTGAATATGAGATTCAACGATTCAGAATGGAAAGTTTAAAGATGATGCCTTTGTTGGATCTGTTCACTTTTAATGCTCGAAGCATTGTCTTGTTCCTGTCGATTTTGTTCAATATTGGTTGGTTTTATTTTTTCTTCGAAATAGTTCTTCTCAATCCGCTGCTTTTGATTGCTGTTCGACGTCATGAAAAAATGATGTTTCACCTTCATGTTTCGATGCAAAATCAGCCTGTAAAATCTTGATAGTGAATGTATTTTTGCCTCTGATAAAGAGTAAATTAAAAAAAATGAATGAATCGTGTCTTAAACTGATGGCTTTAATCGAAATGATGAGTAGGCAAGTTTCATGCATCCTTCCTGTAAAAAATCAATATTTCTATGAATAGACACAAATCCAATCTGGGGCGAAACCTGTTTTTTCTCATTGGAGTCATTGCGTTGTTTTTAATGGCTTGGGGAATCGGGTTTGACACCATTTGGATTCATCTTCAAAAGACAGGATGGTGGTTTTTTGCCATTATTGGGATGTGGCTTCCGATTTATATCATTAATACCACTGCATTAACCACGATCATTCGTGACAACAATCCGTTGAATCACAAGGTTCCCTTTCTGCATATCTTAAAAGTCACTTTAAGTGCTTTTGCTCTTAAATCGGCTACTCCGCTTGGTTTTTTTGGCGGCGACCCGTATAAAATCATGGAATTTAAGTCTTTATTTGGATTGGAAAAGGCTACTTCATCCGTTGTTTTATACACGATGACGCACATTTCAGCTCATATTATTTTTTGGTTGCTTTCCATCGTTGCGGCAGCCGTGTTTTTGCCGATTCATTTCGTTGATAAAATGGTTTTGTTGGGGTTGTTTCTTATTTTTTCCGTGCTCCTCTTTTTGCTTTGGAGAGGCTATCGCAAAGGAATGGCTTTTCAATTTTTTCACTGGGCATCGCATATTCCGTTGATCAAACGATGGGGCGCTCCTTTTTTTGCAAAAAATCAATCAAAACTTCATCAGATTGATCAGCAAATTTCGTTGCTGTATTCTTCGCGACCCAAAGCATTTGCAAGAGCACTGAGTCTGGAATTGTTGGCACGCATCGGTAATTCCCTTGAAGTGTATGTTATTTTAATGCCGTTAAACTTACATGTGACTGTCATTCAATCAATCATTATCTACTCGTTTGTGAGTCTTTTTACCAACATTCTGTTTTTCTCACCCATGCAGATCGGAACCCGTGAAGGCGCTTTTGTGCTTGCTTTTAAGGCGTCTGCTCTGCCGTTGGGATTGGGCGTTTATGTGAGTTTGGTGATGCGTGTACGGGAGTTATTCTGGATCGTTATTGGTATTTTGTTGATGAAAATCAATTTCTATCACCATTTACCGTCTATGCAAGCTGGGATATCCGAGCCGCTTCCGGATGACAACCATCAACAAGTTGGCAGTTCTTAACTTGGTTACAAACTGGTAGATGAACGTTTTAAAATGGGAAAGCGTTGTATGAAACGAGCTATCAACCCACGTATGCTTTGGCGAGTGTTGATGTGTGATTTCGATATATCCATCGTGTTAAAAATAAAACCAAACGTATGAAACGAACAGGACAAAAGGAGCGATTCTTGATTTTCAATGGAATGATCAATTTGTCAGGGCGTTCTATTCAATTTTAACAAAAAAAATAAGTTGAACAGATGAAGCATAAAGTGGTTGATGTGCATTATTTCGAAAAGTTATCGCCTGTTTTTCAGGGAAAATGGGGTCGTCAGTTGGCTCGTTTAGTCATTCATTTTCTGGCCATCGATAGGGTGAATAAGGTGTATGGTCGATCGTGTCAATATACCGGTGCTGCTTTTACAGAAGGATTATTGACTGATTTTGGTGTAAATTACCGCATCGGTTATGCCGAACGGCTTCAACACTTGCCGGAAGGTGCTTTTATCACTGTTTCCAATCATCCTTACGGCGCTTTGGACGGTATTATGTTGATTCACATGATGGCAAGCATTCGTCCTGATTACAAGATCATGGTTAATCAGATACTGACATTAATTGAGGCTATGAATGAGAATTTTATTTCGGTTAAGCCTCGTATTGGCGACAATCCTTTGAATCCATCGGCAAGTTTCAGTGGGGTCAAAGAGGCGTTGCTCCATTTGAGCGAAGGACATCCCATGGGATTTTTCCCTGCTGGCGGCGTTTCCTTTTTCGACTTTAAGACCATGAGTATTCACGATCGTGAGTGGCAGGAAAGCATTTTGAAACTGATTTACAAAGCGAATGTTCCGGTCATACCGATCCGATTTTTTGATGGAAATTCGCCTTTTTTTTATTTTTTGGGGATCATCAGTTGGCGCATTCGTTCTTTGCGCATGGCTTACGAAGTATTTAATAAGAAACGGCATAAACCACGTATTGGTATTGGAGAAACGATTACGCCGGAGAAGATCCGGAGTTTCAACGATGTGAAAGAGTTAGGTCTTTTTTTGCGTCGTCAGGTGTACGAAATGAAAAAGCCGACGACTTGGACTCCTCGCATGGTCATTCCGCTGCAACGAGAGCATCATCGTCGTCGTGCTGCCAAGAAAAAGTAAAACCAATGTTTTCTTAGTCAGATAAAACATTGGTTTGGTATATGCCGATGAGTGTTGGTCTGTGTTTAGAACTCCGCATTTTTGGGAGTTCGCGGGAAGGGAATGACATCGCGAATATTGCCCATGCCTGTAACAAAGAGCAACAACCGTTCAAAACCTAATCCAAATCCGGCATGAGGTGCCGTGCCGAATTTTCTGGTTTCGAGATACCACCACAGGTCTTTCATGGGGATGTTTAATTCCGTGATTCGGTTTAACAGTTTGTCATAATTTTCTTCACGTTGCGATCCTCCGATGATTTCGCCGATGCGAGGAAACAGCACATCCATAGCGCGGACAGTTTTGCCGTCGTCGTTTTGTTTCATGTAGAAAGCCTTGATTTCTTTGGGATAATCGGTCAAAATGACCGGTTTTTTGAAATGTTTTTCCACCAGATAGCGTTCATGTTCTGATTGCAGATCGACACCCCAAGCAACGGGAAATTCAAACTTTTCGCCACTTTTCATCAAAATGTCAATGCCTTCCGTATAAGTCAATCGCACAAAATCATTTTCTACAACAAATCGGAGGCGGTCGATGAGTTCATTGTCCCACATGGAGTTTAAGAAAGCTAAATCATCCGCACAATGTTCCAATGCATAGCGAATCAGCGATTTCAGAAAATCCTCTGCCAAATCCATGTTGTCATGAATGTCATAAAAAGCAGCTTCGGGTTCAATCATCCAGAATTCTGCCAGGTGTCTGGGCGTATTAGAGTTTTCGGCTCTAAAGGTCGGTCCAAACGTGTAAATACTTCCCAAAGCAAGGGCACCCAATTCACCTTCCAATTGTCCTGACACAGTCAGATTGGTTGATTTGCCAAAGAAGTCTTCTTCATAGTTTACTTTTCCGTCAACCGTTCTTGGAACATTGTTCAGGTCGAGGGTGGTAACTTGAAACATAGCGCCCGCACCTTCGGCGTCAGAGCCGGTAATGATCGGAGTATGAAGGTAGTAAAATCCTTTTTCGTTGAAATAGTGATGAATGGCAAAGGCCATGGCATGTCGGATGCGAAGGACAGCGCCAAAGGTATTGGTGCGTGGTCTCAAGTGGGCAATTTCACGTAAAAACTCCAATGAATGTCCTTTTTTTTGCAATGGATAACTTTCAGGATCGGCGGTGCCATAAATTTCAATTTCGGCTGCCTGAATCTCTACGCTTTGTCCTTTCCCCTGCGAGGCTGTTAACACTCCGTTGACAGAAATGCAGGCGCCTGTTGTGATAGGTTTTAAATATTCTTCTCCGAATTTTTCAATGTCAACGACCACTTGAATGTTGTTGATGGTCGATCCGTCGTTCAATGCGATAAAGCCGACGTGTTTATTGCCTCTTCGTGTTCTTACCCATCCTTTTACATTGACCGTTTGTGCTAAGTGTGCTTCGGAAGTTAGTAAATCTGAAATTTTTATTCTTTTCAATCGTTCCATGTTTTTGAATAAATGAAAAAGCACTTAAAATAATTAAGTGCTTTGAATTCAGTAAATTATTTTGATTTATATGGAGCTCCAAGTCGTGTCATTGCACATCGGAATCCGATGTCGTCCGTACATTTGTTTTGATCCAAATAGCGACGAGTGGTTGGATTGAGCCAGTAAGGTTTGTCTTTCCATGAGCCTCCTTTGTAAACTCGCGAGTAGTTTGAAATGGCAGGAGCTAATTTATCTAATTGATCGCCTTTTGGATTGTACATCATTGCGGTGGCTGCTTCTCCCGTTGGAATGCTGTCTTTCCAAAGTTCGCTGTTGGCTGATGAGGCCAACGATCCATCCTGATAATTGCGAACATCTTGAATGTCTTTCCCGATATAACGTAAGCGGCCTAATGAATCAATTTTGTAATCGGCAGCATTTTGTGCTCCCATGCGGTTGAAGCGAACAGGTTCAAACACGTTGCCACGATAAGGGTTATAGCCTTTGAATTCTTGTTCGTTAAGCGGACGATATACATCCATAACCCATTGATTGACATTTCCTACCATGCAATACAAACCATAATTGTTTGGGAAGAATGAATTCACCGGCATGGGAATGATTCCTTTGTCCGAATTGTGGGCAACGCCCATCAAATCGCCACGCCCGCGAGAGAAGTTAGCCATGAATTCACCGGCATGTTTTTTGTCGGGACGACGAAGTTGCGACGAAGGCCATGGATAGAGTTGTCCGTTGGGTACTTCTCCGTTTTGATCGGCTTTATATCCGAAAGCGGCATATTCCCATTCGGCTTCCGTCGGGAGACGGAAGTAAGGGAATAAGATCCCGTCGGACATGGTCACTTTGGAAGTGTCGCGGTTATTGGCAGCTTCATTGAAATTAGTATAATAATATTTTTTGGTGCTGAAGATGTATTTTTCGGCAATTTCTTCCGGATTGGTTGACTTACGAATCGCATCCCATTGTGTAGGTTTGATTTTTTTCATGTCAATCAATATTTTTTCGTTGACACGGTCGGTACGCCATTCGCAATAATCCATCGCTTGTTCCCAGGTTACGCCGACTACCGGATAATCGCGATATGCCACGTGTTCAAAATAATTTTCCACATATGGTTCGTTGTATGCCAAGTTGTCGCGCCAAACAGATTCGTTGGGTTTTGCTCTTTCAATGATGGCCGGCGTGTTGTGGAAGACTGCTTTAGTCCAATTTAAGTATTCCAACCAATTTTCATTGGTGATATCATATTGATCCATGTAAAACGAATTGACCGTTACGCGGCGTTGAAAGCTGTTGGCTGTTTGTGCCAATTGTTCAGCATTACGTCCCATCGTAAAGGTTCCTCCTTCAATTAACACCATGTTGGGAGGCGTTTTTTCATGATAGGCGTTGTTGATTTTAAGTCCGCCACTTTTGCTGTTGTATGCCCATCCGGTTGTGTTGGAATATGTGGTAGGAATCTTTCCGGTAGTGGATGAACTTTTGCACGACATCATCGTAGCAATAAAAAGAATCAAAATAAAAGCGCCCGGTTGATGATAAATTTTCATGGGAAAATAAATTTTTATTTTGTTTTTCAAGTGATTATACTGTAAAATGGTTCTGTATTTCACGGATCTTCATCCTTTCTTTTTCAACGATGGATCACGATTCATTTTTCCGTGTGCAAATATAGTTTTTTTTATCTATTGATTCATCATTAAGTCTTTTTTTTATTTAATGTGGCCGTAATCCTCTTTTTCTTCTTAAGTTACTTCATTTTCAAAGCAATAGATCGTTGTAAAATCAAATTTTATTTCCATTTGCTTTCTTAACAAACAAAAATAGATGTGATCATTGTCTTTTTTTTGAAGTTGGCAGAACGGATGAAAATGGAACTCCAAAGATATTTCCTACATTTGTATTTGTTTTTATAACGTAGATATGCCATTAAATAGTATTTCAATACGAATTAAAAATCGGTTGATTGATCTTTCAACTCCCATTGTTATGGGCATTTTAAACGTCACTCCGGATTCTTTTTATGCAGCAAGTCGTGTGGACGACGATCACATGTTGATCAGCCGAGTACAAGGCTTGTTGGATGACGGGGCTGCCATTATTGATGTTGGGGGCTATTCAACGCGTCCTTTTGCGTTGGAAGTGTCTGAAAAAGAAGAATTAGCTCGTTTGAGTCATGCACTTGAAATCATTCGCCATCATTTCCCGAATGCGGTCATTTCGGTTGATACGTTTCGTTCGACGGTGGCTGACGAACTCATTCGTCATTTTGGGGTTGAGATGATCAACGATATTTCCGGTGGTACGATGGATGGCAAGATGGATGAAGTAGTGGCTTATCATCAAGTTCCTTATGTGTTGATGCACATCAAAGGCAGTGTGCAGACCATGCATCAAATGACTTCATATCGAAATGTGACCCACGAAATAGCGCTTTTTTTTGCGAAGCGGCTGCAACATCTTTCGGAATTGGGCGTATGTGACGTCATTCTCGATCCTGGTTTTGGTTTTTCAAAATCGGTGGAACAGAATTTCACGGTGCTCCGAAATCTATCGCATTTTCAAATGTTTGAAAAACCGTTGTTGGTTGGATTGTCTCGTAAATCAATGCTTTATAAACCATTGAACACAGATCCCGAGCATGTGTTGCCTGCTACCATTGCTGCCAACACGATTGCATTGACTGCCGGTGCTTCCATTCTTCGGGTGCATGACGTGAAAGAGGCCGTACAGGCCATTGAAGTGTACAAACAAACAGTAGTGGCGTCATAAAAACATCATTTTTCAAATCATCTTTATTCGATTCGGAAAGACTATGAATTTTGATTTTGGCATTAAAGATATTATTGACATTACCTTGGTAGCCATTCTTTTTTACCAGTTGTACAAACTGTTTAAAGGAACAGGTGTCAATACTATTTTCTATGGCATTTTGATTCTGGTCATTGTTTGGTTTTTTGTGGTGTATGTGTTTCAATTGGAGTTGTTAGGGGCCATTCTCAACAAGGTGATGAGTGTCGGTATCATTGCCTTGATCATTATTTTTCAGGTAGAGATCCGTCGTTTTTTTTCGATGATCGGCTCGCATCAGCGATGGCGGTTTTTCAAACGGTTGTTTGCACGTTTCAACATGCACGAAACATCCGAAGAGAGCGATTCGGTTGCTGTGGCGCAGTTGGTGATGGCTTGCCGACACATGGCCAAAAGCCGTACCGGTGCGTTGATTGTTGTGGCGGGAAAAACTCATTTGGAAAGTCAGATTCAGGTTGGAGAACCTATTGATGCCGACATCAATACGCGTCTGATTGAAAATATTTTCTTCAAAAACAGTCCTTTACATGATGGGGCTATGATTATCGAAAATCGGAAAATTACCTATGTGGCTTCTATTTTGCCGTTATCGCAAAGCCATTTTATCCCAAAACATGTCGGATTGCGACATCGGGCTGCGGTGGGCATTACGGAACAAACCGATGCCCTTGCCATCATCGTTTCGGAGGAGAAAGGATCTATTTCGTTGTCCCAGCATGGTGACTTGAAACTGAATGTTTCACCGGATGAGTTGCAGAATATTTTGTCTGAAGGCTATCTTTAGTCTGTTAATGTGAGTGATTATAACCAATAAATATGATTAAAATAGGCGATCGCATTCGTTTTTTGAATGAAGTTGGAGGAGGGACGGTGTCAAAAATCATCAACAAAGAGATGGTAGCCGTTTTGGATGAAGATGGTTTTGAAATTCCGGTCTTGATACGTGAATGCGTGGTTGTGGAATCGGACGAAAGAAATCGCCTTCAACAACCTTTACAACCCGGCTTTGAGTCTCCGGTGACGCAACCAAATGCGGCGTTGACTCCTGAGCCTGTGGAACCGCTGCCTCCTACTGATTATGGTCATCAATTGTCTGTCTTTCTGGCGTTTGTTCCTACGCAATGGAAGCAAATTGCGCAGTCGAATTTTGATTTTTATCTTATCAACGACAGCAACTATGATTTGCTTTACACGCTTTCGAAACAGGAAGCATCATCCGTTCAATTGTTGGAACATGGAGTGATTGAGGCAAATACCAAACGGTTTGTCCAACAGTTTTCAATGGATTCATTGAAAGCCATTCGTCAGATCGTTGTGCAATTTATTGCTTACCAAAAAGAGGTTTTTTTCGAAAAGAAACCACCTTTTGATGGTGTTTGGGAGCTTTCAACGGATGCTTTCTGGAAAGTTCATTCATTCACCGAAAATGATTTTTTTGATGAGCAGGCCATGGTGATTCCTCTGATTGTCAAAGATATTCCGGCCTCTTTTTTTGAAATTGATCCGTTGCAATTGGAGCAATCGATGAAAGAAAAGAAGGATGTACATCCCATTGAAAAACCATTGACAGCAAAAGGTCATTCCGATGCCAAGTCTGTTGTGGAGCTGGATCTGCACATTGAACAGTTGCTTGACACCACTGCCGGAATGGACAAGGGAGCCATTTTGGAGTATCAGCTGGATACATTTCGTCAATTCATTGAAAAATACAAACATAAGAAAGGCCAAAAATTGGTGGTGATTCATGGCAAAGGAGAAGGCGTTTTGCGCAATGCCGTCATTCAGGAGCTGAAGAAGAACTATCCTGCCTGTCGTTACCAGGATGCCTCATTTCGTGAATATGGGTTTGGGGCAACGATGATTACAATTCGTTAAATTTTTTATTATGACTCATTTAAAAAAACCGGAATGGTTAAAAACTTCATTTTCTGCCGATGGAGCCTATGCTCAGGTGAAACAGATCGTTGATGACCATCATTTACATACCATTTGTACATCGGGAAGATGTCCCAATATTTCCGATTGTTGGTCGAGAGGAACAGCGACGTTGATGATTTTGGGAGAGATTTGTACGCGAAATTGTCGATTTTGCAATACCATCACCGGAAAACCGCTTCCGCCGTCGGAGGATGAACCCGAACAGGTGGCTGATTCCATTCAGCTGATGAAATTGCAACATGCTGTCATTACGTCTGTGGATCGGGACGATTTGCCCGATTTAGGAGCATCCCATTGGGCAAAAACGATTCAAGCCGTGAAAGCCAAAAATCCTTCCATCACACTCGAAGTGCTTATTCCTGATTTTCAAGGCAGGCATGATTTGCTCGATCTGGTCATTGAAGCGCATCCCGATATTATTTCTCACAATTTGGAAACCGTTCGTCGGTTAACTCCTTTTGTGCGAAGTGCCGCAAAATACGACGTCAGCTTATCGGTCTTACGTCACATCGCTCAACGTGGAATTGTGGCTAAATCGGGGTTGATGGTTGGGTTGGGAGAGACCTCCGACGAAATGTTGGAGGCAATGGATGATCTGCGTCAGGCGGGTTGTACCGTGTTGACCATTGGACAATATATGCAACCGTCGAGAAAAAATATGGAAGTGGTGGAATATGTGACTCCCGAACAATTTGAACAATATCGGATCAGCGCTTTGGCCAAAGGCTTCGACATGGTTGAGAGTGCGCCGTTGGTACGGTCATCCTATCATGCTGAAAAACATATCGCCGCAAAACATTGAACTTCATTTTCACAGGCTTTATTTATCTCGATCATGTCAAAACAAAAATCGGTATTGCTTATTTTTACGGGAGGCACCATCAGCATGGCTGAAGATCCGCAAACCGGCGCATTAAAACCACTTGAATTCAGTAGGGTGAGGGAGTTTATTCCGGAACTTAAGCTCTTGGATATTCAGATTGAAGCTTTTGCTTTTGATCCGCTGATTGATTCCTCCGACGTTCAACCATCTCATTGGATTAGCCTTGCCGAAGTCATAGAAGCCAATTATGATCGGTTCGACGGTTTTGTGGTGCTGCATGGAACGGACACAATGGCTTATTCAGCATCGGCGTTGAGTTTTATGTTGGAGAATTTATCCAAACCGGTCATTTTCACCGGCGCACAGCTTCCTATCGGCATGTTGCGTACCGACGCAAAGGAAAATCTACTGACATCGATTGAGATTGCTGCCAGTTCCGACGACAACGGAATTGCTACGGTGCACGAAGTCTGCATCTACTTTGAGGATTCATTGTTTCGAGGCAATCGGACGACCAAAAAGAATGCCGAGTTGTTCAATGCTTTTGCTTCATACAATTATCCGCCGTTGGTAAAAGTCGGCGTGCATTTTAATTTTTCCAGTGCACATATTCATCAAAATAGGTCACAAACCCCATTGATTGTTCACAAGAAACTTGATCCGCACATTGCCGTGTTAAAACTCTTTCCGGGCATTACGCCCGAAGTGGTATCGGCTATTTTACACGCCGATGGCTTACGGGCTGTGGTCTTGGAAAGTTACGGGGCCGGCAATGCCTCCCGTCAGCCTTGGTTTTATGATGCTTTAACCGAAGCGGTAAATCGTTCGGTGTTGATTGTCAACATCACGCAATGCAATGTTGGTTCCGTTCAGATGGGTTTGTATGAAACCAGCCTCAACCTGCAGAAAGCCGGTGTTATCAGCGGGTACGATTTAACTTCTGAGGCTGCGGTGACTAAATTGATGTTTTTGCTTGGCGAATATGAATCAATTGAACTGATCCGATCGAAAATGCAACAACCATTGGCGGGTGAGTTAACGCTTCATCCCTGATGGATCTTATGTCTTTTGGTCTTTGAAAAGTCATCCATTTGCGTAGCATCAGGCAAATGATTCATGATTGAGTTGAGGTTATTTCATTTTCTCCTTTTCTTTTCAGCACATTTATGAAGTGGAAAGATTGGTTTTATTACACCAAAGGACAGCGCATGGGTGTGGTAGTGCTGCTTGTGCTGATTCTTGTCGTGCTGTTGCTGCATTGGTCCATGCGTTCGTTGATAGCTGACGATCCAATTCTTACTGATGCCTTTGAACAGCAGGCAAAGCAGTTTCTGGATTCATTGCAGACACATCCGGATGGTTCTTATGCTGCTCAAACTCGTTTTTTCTCCCGGAATGATTATTCTTCCAGAATGAAAACTGCACTTCCTGAACCGGTGTTGTTTTTGTTCAATCCCAATGAATTGGATTCTGCCGGTTTTGTCAAGCTGGGACTAAAACCTTACATGGCTTCTAACATTTTGAAATATCGTGCTAAAGGAGGTAAGTTTCGGAAACCGGAAGATTTTGCCAAAGTTTGGGGTCTTACGCCTGAACAAATGAATGCGTTGCTTCCCTATATTTCAATTCCCGCCGAAACAGTCCAAACACCCGCTAATCCTATGCCCTCCGGATCGATCAAAAAAGAGGTCATATCATTGGAACTCAATAGTGCCGACACGTCGCAATTGAAACAAATCAGAGGCATCGGGAGTGGATATGCCAAACGCATTGTTGCTTACCGTAACCGATTGGGTGGATATGTCAACGTGGAGCAATTGAAGGAAATATGGGGAATGACACCGGAATTGTTTGCGCAAATTGCGCCGCATTTTACTGTTAATTCACAGGCTATCAATCAGATTCTTGTAAACAGGGCTTCTGTGGAACGACTGATGAGTCACCCTTATCTGACTTTCTCCAAGGCGAAAGCCATCTACGATTTGCGTCGAAGCAGAGGAAAGCTCACCAGTTTTGATCAACTTCAATCGCTTTCGGAGTTGGATGCTTCTACCTTAGCTAAATTGAAACCTTACCTCTCGTTTCAATAATAAAAACTACTTCTCTCCACTTCCTTTTCCTAAAAAAGGAGTCAGAAAAGATTGTTTTAAAAACGTGTACGCTAACGAAATTTATAATATACTTATATACAATGAAATGAAAAGAAAGAAAAAATGTTCTTCGCCGTTGTTTTTTTACTATGCTTTGATTATTTTTGCAACCAAACAAAATGAATCATCATTTGATTGCCGATTGCTATCGTACGTTATATTCCGTGATTCGTTCACGGATTTGATTCAACGCTGTTCTTGATGATGATGCCATGATCATTTATGTTTTGTGTACGCTCTTTCATTTAATCATCTCATTTTTTACCTATGAATTTATTGAAAATCATGCTTTTGGCTGCGATCGTTTTTTGGAGTCAATGGACAATTGGAGCGACGACCCAGGAAGAGGTGAATGCGCTTTTGCAACACCTGCCGTTTCCTTCGTTTTCCATTCATCTCCCCGTGTTTCCTGACAAGCAATACGTTGTCACTGATTTTGGGGCAGTCGGCAATGCTACCGTCAATTCAACCAAAGCCATCAACGACGCCATTGTTGCTTGTTCAAAAAATGGAGGCGGAACGGTTATCGTTCCTGCCGGCATCTATCTGACGGCTCAAATTGAAATGAAAAGCAACGTGAATCTCCATCTCAACACAGGAGCTATGATTGTGTTCAGCCCGAATATCAATGATTATCCTTTGGTCAAAACAGGTTCAGGCTATGGCATTAATCCATTGATCTACGGTACTCATTTGACCAATGTTGCCATTACCGGCAATGGATCATTTGACGGGAATGGTCAATATTGGCGTCCGGTGAAAAAAGAGAAAATGACTCCTCATCAATGGAGCGATCTCCTCAAGAAAGGCGGCGTGGTAGATGAGAAAGGAACCACCTGGTATCCTGATCGTCAGGCAGCTGAAGGGCAAGCTTATTTATCGGGAAAAAAGAAAAGCGAGTTGACTGAAGCTGACTATGAAAAAGTGAAGACATTTTTACGTCCCAAAATGCTGAGTCTTGAACATTGTTCCAATGTTTTGGTTGAAGGGATTACCTTGAAAAATCCACCTAATTTCAATATGATTATGCGTTCCGTTGACGGTTTGGTGGTGAGTCATGTTAAGGTGATGAATGACTGGTGGATTCAAAACGGTGACGGATTGGACATCGGCAATTGCAAAAATGTATTGATGTACGACTGTCTGGTCAACTCAGGTGATGACGGCATTTGTATGAAATCGAGCCAAACCAAATCGGATGAATACAGCCTTGAAAATGTGGTAATCAAAGATTGTTCCGTTTTTCACGCGCATGGTGGCTTTGTCGTGGGGAGCAATACGGACGGAAACATGCGCAATATTTACGTTAATAACTGTTCATACACAGGTACTGATGTGGGCCTTCGATTCAAAAGCAACATCGGCAGGGGAGGCAAAGTGGATCATGTTTACATTGATTCCGTTTTTATGAAAGACATTGCCAATGAAGCCATTCTATTTGACCTGACTTATGAGGATAATGCGGCTGTGAAAAGTGGTGATGCCATAACGGTGGATCGTTTTGTCCCCGATTTTTCCGATATCTTCATTCGTCATGTAGTGTGCGACGGTGCGAGCGCTGCGTTTCGTGTCAATGGATCAAAGCTTCCGATGGTACACAACATTTCGATAGCTCATTCTATTTTCAAAACGGAGCGTGGCATTTCATCCGTTCTCTCTGATCATGTGACGTTCAAGCATTGTGATGTTACCGTAAACAAGAAACCGGCTGTGGAGTTGAGTCAAACGCGCGATTGGTTGTTTGATCAATGCTTGTTCCATCAACCAAATGGTATTATGATGCGTCTTTCAGGCAGCAACACGCAAGGCATTGTTTTGCAACAGACACCGATGAATAAAAGCGATATAGAATACAACGACGGAGCAGCTGCAAGTGCAGTCTCTTTTTCAAAATGATCTTTTGAAGTCGGATGGTTGGTGTGGGCTTCGCGGCCGTTTTCATTCCATGTCTGAACACGCACAACCAATCTGCAAACTTGGTTTTTGAGAAAGTAAACAGGTGCGAAAAAAAGCACCCGTCAAAAAAAACGGATCGGCTTTCATCGTGAAAGTGGATCCGTTTTTTTGTTGCCAAAGCATGGTGTTTCAGGGGGCTGAAATCAGATGAAATGATAGGTCTTATTTCTTTGGCGTCCAATAGCAGCGTTTTGGGGACTCAATTAACCCTTCGGTTTTTAGTTGGTTCATTACTTTGTCAACGATTTTGCGGTCCATCCCTGTCAATTCGACAATTTTTCCGGCGTTGACGGGTTCACCTGCTTTTTTCATTGCTTCCAATACTTGATCTTTTGGTTCCATTTTGTTTTTGTTTAAGAGATAGTGACATCAATCGGTGAATCTATTCATGGAGCATCGGTTTCTTTTCCTTGTATCAGTCTGAAAGAGCTTCAGAAGGAGAAGATCCGTCTCATCGAACGATTCGTTGTTGCAAAGATACATCCTTCTCCTTTTTTTATCCAAATCGCAGGTTGCTTTTTTTATAACGGATGCTTTTTGTCTTCAAAGCAACCATGGATATTGTTAAAAAAAACCTTTGTTACTCTTGATCAACCTGATGATTGGCGAAATTGGTCAAAATGGGTTTATTGCCTCAGCTGCCTGCCTCCTTGCAATCATGCAATGCGTCGTTTTCTCCATTGCTGTTAAGCCATTCAGTCCTTTTTGCGGTTTCCTGTGGATTGGTTGACGGATCGATAAATATCATTAAAATAGTTGTTGTAACTTGTTTTTTTCGCTTCAAAATCTTATATTTGAATAAAACAGAACAAATAATTAAATAAATTTATGTTTTAAAATTATGATATTGAATGATTTTGATCCAAAAGAAAACAAGATAGTCCGCCTCATTGACAACGACGGGAAGGTCATTCGACCTGATTTGATGCCCGACTTGGACGATGAAACGCTGTTAAAAGCCTATCATGCGATGCTTTTTGCGCGAGTGGCCGATGAGATGGCGGTTTCCTATCAGCGACAAGGTCGCATGTACACCTATCCGCCCAATATGGGACAGGAAGCCATTGCAGTGGCAGCCGGTATGGTCATGCGTCATGATGATTGGTTGATCCCTGTTTTTCGGGAATTGGGAACGTGGCTTGCCAAAGGGATTCAATTGAAAGAGGTCTTTTTGTACTACATGGGCAATGAAGAAGGGAGTCATTTCAAGCAAGCGCATCATGTGTTGCCTTTTTCTGTTCCCATTGCTTCGCAACTTTTGCATGCGGTCGGCATTGGTTTTTCCATTAACTATTTCAAAAAAGAAGAAGTAGCCTTTACTTTTGTCGGGGACGGTGGAACTTCGGAAGGTGACTTTAGCGAAGCCCTCAATTTTGCAGCCGTATGGAAAACGCCGGTGGTGTTCACCATTCAAAACAATCAATATGCTATTTCGGTGCCGGTACGCAACCAAACCAAATCCATCAATTTAGCTGTTAAATCGATGGCATTCGGAATGCCCGGAGTTCAGGTGGACGGGAACGATTTTTTTGCCATGTATGCCACTTATCAGGAAGCATTGTCCTATGCTGCCTCAGGAAAAGGCCCTGTGTTGATTGAAGCCGTTACCTATCGCAAAGGGTCTCATACAACCTCCGACGATCCGACCAAATATCGAAACAAAGAAGAAGAGGAAGCATGGGAGAAAACCGATCCTCTGTCGCGGATGAAATCCTATTTGCAACAAAAAGGCGTGCCCATGGAAGACGAGCAAGAACTGAGAGAAAAGTATCGCAGTGAAGTCGATCAACAATTTGAAGAAGCAGAGCATTCCGCCTCCTACCCATTGGAGGATGTTTTTCAATACATGTATGCAGATATGCCTGCTGATTTGCAAAAACAAAAAGAGGATTATCGTCAATTTCTAACGTGGAAGGAGAAACGAAAATGAGTGTAATGACTATTGTTCAGGCAATTAATAATGCATTGGATATCAAATTAGCCGAAGACCCTACTGTTGTCGTGTATGGCGAAGATGTGGGTGTTGAAGGCGGGGTATTTCGAGTGACTGAAGGGCTACAAAAAAAATATGGTGTCGATCGTGTTTTTGATTCTCCTTTGGCAGAGTCAGCCATTGTAGGAACGGCCGTTGGCATGGCTGCTGCCGGTTTGCGTCCGGTGGTTGAGCTTCAATTTGACGGATTTACTTATCCGGCTTTTAATCAGATTGTGTCACACGCAGCACGCTTGCGCAACCGAACGAGAGGATTGTTTCAGGTGCCCATGGTGATAAGGTTTCCATACGGTGGAGGTATCAATGCCTTAGAACATCACTCTGAAAGTCCGGAAGCATTGTATGCCCACATTCCAGGTCTGAAAGTGGTGATCCCTTCAACGCCTCACGATGCGAAAGGGTTAATGATTGCAGCTATTGAAAGCAACGATCCGGTCATCTTTATGGAACCCAAACGCATTTATCGTGCCGTAAAGCAGGAGGTGAATGATGCCCGATATACCATTCCCATCGGGAAAGCCAATGTGGTGGAAGAAGGAAAGGATGTCACCGTCGTTGCCTATGGAGCCATGATTCGTGAATGTCAAAAAGCCATGGTGATGGCTAAAGAAGCCGGCATTTCGGTGGAACTGATTGATTTGCGTACTATCTATCCGATTGATAAGGAAACGATCGTACGTTCAGTGCAGAAAACCGGACGTCTGATCGTGGTAGCGGAAGCGCCGCAATCATTCAGTGTCGGATCGGAACTCATGGCGATTGCCAATGAAGAGGCTTTCCTTTATCTCGAAGCTCCGCCCAAACGGGTCATGGGATTTGACACCATTGTGCCGTTGGCCAAAGGCGAATCTTTTTATGTTATTTCGCCCGAACGCATATTTTATGAGATTGAACGTACAGTACAGTATTAAAAAATTGAACGAATGAGGTATATTTTTAATTTTCCTGATATCGGCGAAGGTCTCGATGAAGGGACCATCCTGGAATGGTATGTTGAAAAGGGACAGTCGGTGAAAGCGGGACAAGCGCTGGTTCGTGTTGAGACGGATAAAGTGGTCACCGATATTCCTTCGCCCAAAACCGGCGTGATTGTTCAGGTCTATGGCAGTGTGGGTGAAACCATTCATGTAGGCCATGCCCTGGTTGAGATTGAAATGGAAGGCATCAGCGGTGCTGCAGCTGTAGCGGAAGCAAAAATGCCCGTTCAGCTCCCTGTGGAAGAAGAGGGCGCGGCTGTGGTAGGCACATTGGAATTGGCTGGAAACAATGCCCTCTTAGCTTCCAGTCATGAAGGATTCCCGTCTGTTGAGGCAACCCAACACTCGGTAAGAAAAGTTCTTGCTACCCCCGTTGCACGCGCTGTGGCCAAAGAGTTGCAAATCGACATTCAGCAAGTGCCCGGAACCGGTCCGGCCGGCAGGGTTACCAAAGAAGATGTGCAGCGTTTTGCATTGACCAAAAAAGGGGTTCAGCCGGTTTCATCCGTTACTCCCCAGGGAACATCCGCCGTGATGTCCGATCGGGTGACTTATGAACCGTTGACACAAATTCGCAAGACCATTGCCAAAAACATGCTTCAGTCCATGTCGAGTTCAGCTCAAATGACTGTTTTTGAAGAAGTAGAGGTGAGTGATCTGGCTGTTATTCGTGAACAATTTAAACAGCAACATCCTGACAGTTCGTTGAAATTGACTTATCTGCCGTTTGTGATCAAAGCGGTCGTCAACGCCCTGAAACAATTTCCGATCATCAATGCTCAAATGGATTTGGAACATGATCGTTTCATCATGAAACATTATTATCATGTAGCCGTTGCCGTTGATACAAGCGAAGGATTGGTCGTACCGGTCATTCGTGACGCCGATACATTATCGGTGTTGAATCTTGCGGCGGCTGTGGCTTCTTTGGCCGAAAAGGCTAAGAATCGTAAGCTGACGCTCGACGATATGAAAGACGGAACGTTTACCGTCACCAATTACGGATCCATCGGAGGCTTGTTTGCAACACCTGTGTTGAATTATCCGCAAGTAGGGATTTTGGGAGTGGGACGATTGATTCAAAAACCGATTGTTAAAAATGGATCAATGGTCATTGGCACTGTTTTGCCTTTGTCGCTTACCGTTGATCATCGGGTAGTGGACGGTTCCACTGCTTCGCGATTTTTAAATGCCATCCTCAACGACCTGGCTCATCCGGTGATGATGTTGTTGGTATAAAGTTCTAAACATAGATATGAACGTTTTCAAAAAAAAATAACAATATGGATTATGATGTGATCATTATCGGAGCCGGACCAGCCGGCTATGTGGCTGCCATTCGGGCCGGACAGGTAGGATTGAAAACGGCAGTGATCGAAAAACAATACATCGGCGGAATGTGCTTAAATTGGGGTTGTATTCCGACCAAATCATTGCTCGAAAGCGCCAAATGGTTTGAAAAAACGAAACGAATCAGCGATTTTGGCATTGACGGAGTCGATCCAGATGCCCTTACGTTTAACTGGAATAAGGTGAAATCGCGCACTACTCGGATCACGAAGAAACTGAGCGCCGGCGTACAGTATTTACTCAAAAAAAACGGCGTGGAACTCATCATGGGAACCGCTGTTCTTGATGCCGATCATACGGTGCATGTGGATCAAAAAACCTACAAAGCAACACATATCATCATTGCCACAGGATCCAAACCCAAAGCCATGGATGAATCCCTTGTCGGTTTACCGATGGTGGAAATGGAAAAGTTGTTTACCCTTGATTCCATTCCTGAACACATTGTGGTGACAGGAAATCATGTTTCTGCGGTAGAGATGGCGCAGTTTTTTCGTCTCATAGGCAAACAGGTCACTTTGGTGCCTAATAGTGCTTATTTTTTGGACGGACTGGATGAGACGTTGATTTCATTCATCATGAAAAAGCTGCAGGCACAACAAATTCAATGGTTACCTGATGCATATCTTGAAAAGTATGAACAGGGACAGTTGTACGTTGGAGGGAAAGCTGTTCCATGCGATTTGCTGGTGAATGTCAATTCGCGCAAGGCAATCATTCCCGAGTGCAATGTTCCTTTGCAACTTACCGAACGGGGCTTTATTCAAACGAACGATGCGTTTGAAACCAACCTTCCGGGAGTGTATGCTATTGGCGATGTGAGCGGAAAGAGTTTTGTTGCCCATGTGGCATCAGCTCAAGGATTGTTTGTCATCAATTCCATCAAAGGCGTTCAGGCGCGGTTCACGGGGCAGCTTTATCCCATTAACCTCTACACACAACCGGAGATTGCACAAATAGGCATGACTGAACAAGCTTTAAAAGCAGAAAGCATTGCTTACAAAGTGAATGAATTTCCGCTTTCGGCCAACGGGAAAGCGTTGATTGAAGATAACACCGAAGGATACGTGCGGATTTTGTCCGACACCAAATACGGTCAGGTGCTTGGAGTGCAAATTGTGGCGGCCAATGCAACCGATATGATTGCCGAGGCGGCTGCTTTTATGTCAATCGAAGGAACGGTGTACGATGTTGCACAAACCGTTCACGCTCATCCTACTGTATCCGAAATATTTATGGAAGCCGGTTTTGATGCCGTCGATAAAGCCATTCATAAATAGCTTCGTGTTTCGAGGACGAGAGCTGTATGTCCGTTTTTGGTTTGTGCGGATCACAGCTCTCTTTTTTTATGCTTTGAGAGGTATGCCTTGTGACCATTTTTCCTTTATGGTTCATTTTCGTTTTTTCTCCTTATGAACGTAAGAAAGTATGATTTGCCCGATAGTCGTTTGTTAAACGATGATTTCAATTCTGTTTTAACGTGGGTTCCTGATCGGATCTACATTGTACTGGGAGCATCCAATCGTCCCGAAGAAGCGTTGTTGACCGATCAAGTTATACAGGACGGCGTTGAGGTGCTTAAACGTCCTTCGGGAGGTCAGTCGGTGCTGCTTACGCCCAACAACGTGGTGATCGGTGTGCATCTTTATGCAGCGGAGGTTCTTGAACCCAAAACGCTGTTTGATCTCATCAACCGTCATCTGATCGAAGCATTAACGGCCTGCTCTGTGCAGGGACTTTCGATGAAGGGAATCTCTGACCTTGCTTTTGGCGATAAAAAAATCATGGGATCAGCCATCTATCGTTCTCAATATCATCTGCTTTATCATGCTGTATTGAACGTATCGGAACCTGCTGCCACGTTGAACAAATATCTTGCACATCCGGCAAAAGAACCCGATTATCGACAGGGAAGAGCACACGATGCTTTTGTTACATCCCTGCGCGAATTGGGAAGTCTGCTTACGCCGGATGATGTTGCCGCCACGCTTCTCCCGATGTTGCAACGTTTCCTTACTCATTCCATCTATCCCCGAGGACTGACAAAGGATAAGGGTTGATCACCCTGATTTATTTACATCTTCTTTAACTTAATTTTAGGGATAGGCTTCTCTTTTCTACTTTTTAAACCCTTTGCAAAGATCTTTATTGATCTCAATCTTGTTTGCTTTTTTTTAACTTGCTTCATGATAATACGGGTTTTCGATTGTCGTAACCTCTTCCATTTTCACTGCTTCATTCTGCCGTTTCTATTGTTATTGTGTTAAACTCTGAAATTTTTATCATCAAACCTGAATCATTCAAGAATGATTTACTAATTTTGCACCTGACATTTACAAACCAATAAAATTTGGTATCCTAAAAAAGCAGATGATTATAAGTTGTTGAAATAGTTATTCGTTTTAGTGTTTTAGGAATAAAATTGATAAGATTGCAAACAAATGGTTAATGAAATGATCCATTTCAAAATACATCGTTGTCTCTTTTTGCTTCATTGTTTAGATGATTAGGGAACGAGCCATAAAAATACACATACTCAAGAAAATGATTGTTCTGGCGAGTTC